>ERZ724505.453-NODE-453-length-26313-cov-4.101645_pt1 | contig 26313 bp, 36 predicted proteins | sample MGYA00376038_ERZ724505 | MGnify/ENA primary metagenome ERZ724505 (study PRJEB28724, sample SAMN07190884) | wastewater metagenome | isolation source: effluent of sewage treatment plant in Hong Hong | place: Hong Kong | collected 2016-03-17 ...
TACGGTGTTCGACCTAAGGACACCAAACTACTTGCGTGTCCAGATGGCAGCGTACCGAGCCTGCCTCCGCAGCGTAGTGACGGAGTTTGGTATCAAGTTCGTTGTTGCTGAAAGATACCAGTCACGAGGCATGGGTGGGGCTACCATTGAGCACGTCAACATCATGCTGGGTGCTCTCCTGTGTATGTTCGACTTGAAGGTACGCATCTTCCCAGCCTCTCAGTGGAAGAACGACGTGAACCGAAAGGGCTTGGACTTGAAGTCTACCTACGAGGCTTGCGCAAAGGTCATCACGCCTCATGAGATTGACGCCTCTCACATAGGGTGGTACGGAGCTAATTCACTAGCCAAGGGTACTCTCAGCCACGAAGGCATTCTTGAGTCAGCCATTGCTGCTACGCAACAAAACATAGTGGCTGACATCCCGGGTCACGGGGAGATGGATACGACACTTATCAAACGTGAACTAGGCAAGGCAAAACGCGCCAAGAAGAAAAGGAAGTCTCGAAAATGAAGTGCCCATTGAACAACGCAGAAAAAGGTAACGCGTGCCTCACGTCCGACTGCATGTACAACGCGCAAGGGTCGTGCATGTTCCTCAAGGTGCAGTCCATGCACGACGCCAAGGACGATCAGAGCTTGTCTGACTACTTCGGCGTGACGGTTACGGAAATGAAGCAGAAGGCCAAGCTTATCAAGGCTGGGCTGACGGCTGTCCGGTTCTTTGAGTTTGTCACTGGGCGCAACATCGTGGACGGCAGAGAGATTGACTTCAAGAAGACCCGGGACAGCTACGCACAGTTCCTAACTTGGAACAAGACGTCAATCGAGTGGGAGAGCGTGTGTGAGGCGTTGGAGGTCATACACGACAACCTCTGAACCCAAAACCTGAGCCGTAAAAAAGCCCGTAACTCAGCAACGAGTTACGGGCTTTTCTTTTGGCTGTGGTGTAAGCGAAGCGCAAATTACATGCGAGCCTTCAAGTAGGTACGAATGCGGTCGTGCGACGTGTGGTCAACGTAGTACTCAGCCTCGTCAGCAGACACCTTGCCACGGACTTTCAGGTCGTTGATGGCAGCCTCGACAGACAGCGCGTTGTTCTTCTCCACCCACGAACGGAACGACGCAGTGACCTTCGGATACGGGTCCATGTCGGGAGAGTCGATGTCAGCAACCGAGATAGCCGCACGCGAACGGTTGTTGACTTGATCCAGTAGGGTCTGTTCGCTGGATGGCGCGTCGTCGTCTTCGCTGGTGATGGTAACGTTCTTGCCCAGGCCGTTTGCTTGCGTAGCTGCTTGGACAGCTTGTTCGCGTGCCTTCAGGCGGCGGCGTTCGATGATTGCGGTATCGCGAGCTTGCAGGTCTTCAGCGTACTCTGCCGAGATAGCTGTGATGACGCCGGAGTTGATCGCTTCCATGAAGTGCGACGAGCGCATGACCGACTCGAAGGTGGCCTTCTGGGTCATGTCGAAAGGTAGCCAGGAGTCAGGAATTTCGACCACGTCAGTGCGGCCGTCGGTTTGGCGGACAGCAACGAAGACGTCACCACGGTGATTGCCGGTGTTGTTGGAAGTGTTGAGTACCCAGATAGGGTCTGATTTCGGGTCGAGGCGGCGGAGGTCTTGCAGAGTAAGGGCGTGGCGTTCGATGTCGCCTGGAGACTGTACGTTTTGGTGTTGAGCCATGGTAGGGTTCCTCGGAAGGTAAACTGTGTTTCACACGTTGCGAATTAACAGTTTACTTCCGAGCAAAAACGCCCTATAGCTGTTGGCGAAGCGACGCTAAGAACTTGGTCGCTGCCTCTTGCGGGATACAGAGAAACTTCTGCACCTGCTGGACATACCGGGAGTATTCCATACGTTCAAAGGCTTCAGTATTGTTGCTTCCCAGCATGATACTAAAGTCCTCGTCAAACTCACCCAGTAGGAGAGTGAGGTACCTACGTTGTAGTGGCTTCAAACTGCTCTTTGCCGATGTGAGTTGCCTCAAACTGGTGAGCGTTTCGAAGTTTCGGTTGTCGCCAGTGATACCAACCGACAAGTGAGAGTGGGTTGTGAAGCCCTCGCCCTCTATGTAGGCCGGCATGTCTGCGATAACATCGTAGGACGTTTTGAGGAGAAGGCTGTTGCCGTCCTTGTCAGTCTCCATAGCCTGACGTTTGGCTGACGTCTGCTCCTCGATTATGTTTCGTGCCCGGTTGTGAATCGACGCCTTCGCAGACTTCTTCAGATGGTCGAAGTTCTCCCAGTTGGGGAAGTCCTTCATAACCGCGAGAAGACCTGCGTGGATCAGGTCACTGTACATGTTGTCCATGCACATACCGTAGTTAACCAGGAACCGAAGCTTTCGCCGGGCCTCTGATCTGGCATACAGGACAACGTCACGAGCATTGAGTGCGTCACGTACCCACTCATCATACTCTGCCAGGGTGAACACCTTCCGGCCGAGCCTGGACAGAGCTTTGAGCCTTCGACGTAGAGGCAGGTGAAACATACCCAGGGAGAGTGCGTTCATGTCACGACGAGTGAGCGCGTGCCCTGTCAGCGGCACGTCATGAAACTTGGCGTATACCCAAGCCTTGCCGTCACGCATCAGGAGACCGTTGCGCTGCACTGCCAGTCGGAAGTAATGAACGTCAAACTCTATGCCAGCACGAATCAGGTTAGCAGAGAGCTCCTGGTGAACCTGGCCTTTGAACAAGAACAAGAGGACGTTGCCATACAGGAGAGTCTTGTCTTCCTGCGACAGGTTCTTGGCAGCGTCAATCACATAGGACATACCCATAGTGACCTCCAGTTAGTCTTGTTGCTCAACGCGGAACAGCTTTTCGTTGCCTCTCTTCTTGGCAGACTTGTTGGCACGCGCTTCCAGCACGCTAGGATCAGTGTCAAAGGTAGGGGGTTCATAGTCGATCTTGGACATAGCCTTCTTCAGCTTCTCGTTGGCAGCCCGGATGCGACCTCGTGCAACCAAGTCATCCTTGACGGCATCAAACTCTTCCTTGGAAGTAATCAAAGACGACTTCGCCAGTGAAGCAACCATCGAACTGTTGTTGCACTTCAGGTAGTCACGCCCAACCAGCATGATGCTCTTATCCGGGCCAGTACACAGTACGAAGCCTGAATAGTAGTTCTCCAGCGAGTCAGTACCTGTGCAGAAGTACACCTTCTGCATGAAGGTCAGACCCATCTTCTCCAGCGAAGAAGCACCCTTCAGGAGACCCATGAAGACGCGAGCTTGCTGGGACGAGAAGGTGGAGACCAACGCAGCCATCTGGCCCATCACCTGCGGGCCGAGTTCACGGAACACAGTGACGTTTGGAGTGAAGCAACTTGGTGCAAGTGCTCCTGGGCGCACGTCCATTGACTTGCACAAGACCTTGATGGACGGATGGGCTGTGCCCTTGTAGTGGAAGCAGTCCCCGCACCGAAGCTTGACGTTGTCCTGCGACAGAGGTGCGTCGTCACTGGTGTCCTTTTTCAGCTTGACGATGTTCTTGGTAGTAGGGTTGGTTGCCATGTCGTACTCCAATTGATTATGTAGGGAAGTGCTTTGCGTACTGCTCCTCTATCAGGAGCGAGAAGAAGTCCGCAGTTGACAGCTTGGACAGAGATTTCAGCGCGTCCAGCTTACGCCGTTGTGCCCCTGACAACTCAAACGTCACAGGGGACTTTTTGTTCGGATCGTCCTTAGTAGCTTTCCATGCCTGGAATACTACATTTGACAAGTATAGCACACGGCTTCGTACCTGTCTAGGGGCCGTTGCCAGCTGGTTCATGATGTCTTCAGGAACTTCAGTGTTCGAGTTTAGAGCTATCATGCCTTCGGCAATTTTGTGCAGCATAGTGTGATGCCCAGTACACAGGCTTACGGTTGGTCCGTGTAGGCCGCCGTAAGCGCGAGGAACAGGGTGATGTTCCTCTCTGATTATGCTAGGGTCATCCCCGTCAGAGTCGATGAATCGTCTCCTACACACCCAACAGCAGGGAAGCACCATCTTTGTACGGATGGGTGCTTCCGGGATACTTGCTGGGTCAGTATGAGTTAGGACGGGAGTACTGGCCATAGCTGGTCTTGTGGTCAGGCTGATCCACTGTGAGCACGCTCGGATTGAACGAAGCACACACGGGATCGTCTAGTGTGACGGAACGAAGCTTGGCACGCAAGGGCTTCAAGTCCATGCTCAACACGTTGACCATGCTCAGGCAGAAGTTCTTGGACGTCGAACCTCGCATTGGATCGTTGACCCACTTGAAGTACGGGCGCATCGTAGCGACCGGGCCGACAACAAAGTCAGCCAAGTCAGTACGATGAACGGTCATGTCCAACGTAACGTCCAACTCAGTCTGCTTCATGTGCGGGTTGTACAAGAGGCGCGCGCTGTGGAACTGCAAGTCGATAGTGGACGTTGCCTCGTGGTCAATGTCCTCGACGTTAGGCGCCGAGACAAAGATCACAGGGTTCTCTTCAAACCGAATAGGGGCTCCTTGTGAAATGGTCCGCAAGTACGCCAACGAGCGTTCGTCAAATTCAGCAATCAGTACGCGCATGATCAGCCTCCGAAAGCAAAAGACCAACGCTGGATAGCCATCGAGCCACCGGCGCTCTTGCGCAAGATGGCGAGTTCACCGGCCGTAGCCAACCAGTAGCAACGTGAGCCACTCCAGCTAGAAGTCACCTCCATGATCTCATGTCGTGGCCACTTAGCCAACACAGAGTCAGTGATCTCCGCGTACAGAGACTCCGCTTCCTTGTCATGCTTGGGCGTCCACTCTTCTGGCTTGATGTCCGGGTTGGCCATCTGAGCTTTCATGTAGCCTCGCGGCACGACCAGTATCAGCTCCTTGGTGAGCACAGTGTACCCGCCGAGTGTGGTGCACGGAACGCCCATCTTTTGCAGAATAGGTGCACTCAGCGCGTTCAGCGCATCGTAAGGCTGAGCAGGGCCACCTGTCCGTCGAACTTGCGGGTTCTTGTTCTGCTTCAACTGAGGAATGATAGGCGCCTTACCTATCCACAGCTTGTTGCTACGGATAGCAGACTCGATTTCGTGCTTGATCAGGGTGTAGCCTGTCATTTGGCGGGAGATATCCGCAGCGCCTTGGTCCGCAGCGTTGACCGAGTCAAGGTTAGCGTTTATGTAAGCCTTGACCTTGGCCTTGAACGCCCGTACAGCTTCAGCAGCCTCGGACTTGGCTTCTGCCTTGCGGATCAAGCCTTGGCTGAGTTCGTCGCGCAGGGACGAGAAGTTGTTCATGATGCGCAGAATGTCAGGACGAATCTGAGCATGTGCCTTGCCCATTTCGTTCAGGACATTGTGAACGCTAGCCCGCAGAGTCTTGTCGGCGGGGTTATCGAGGGATGCTTCGATCCGGGAAGCGGTGCTACGAACGTAGCCTTCCAGTGTGTCAACGTCAGTGGAGTCCATAAGACCTCAGGATGAGAATCAAAGACAAGGGAGTGCGCAGTAGGACTGCGTAGGTAATGTAGATCAGACCTGATAGGAGAAGCGCAAAGAGCCTGATCCCACGGTCTATTTGGGATCAGGCTCTTTAGTTTGCGCTTTTAGAAGTCACCGTGAAAGCGACCCCTGGCCGCGATCAGATGTCGCCGAAGTCGTCGTCAGCCTTGACCTTGACAGCCTTCTTGGCGGGCTTGGCGGCAGCCTTGCCGGCCTTTTCAGCCTTGGCAGGAGCGGCCTTGGCCTTCTTGGCAGCGGGAGCGGCCTTCACGGCCTTGGCAGCCTTCTTGGCAGGTGCCGACTTCTTGGCAGGAGCGGCCTTGGCCTTCTTGGCAGCGGGAGCGGCCTTGCCAGCCTTGGTCGTCTTGGCGGGGGTGCCGGTGTCGGAAGCTTGCACCGTTTGCAGCAGGGCCAGGGTCTTGTTCAGGGCTTCGGTTTGCTTGGCGGCCTTGTTGGCCAGTGCGATTGCGCGTTTGCTCATGATGATTTCCTCTTTCCGTGTAGGGAAGTCTGGGGCCTCGGTTCAGATGTCCTCAGATTCAGCAGTTGAGGCCCCGAAGAGGGTGTTGCTGATTCTGAGGGTTTTTACTTGCGCTTTCAGTATAACACAATTTTGCGCTTGTGTCAAGCCTGCTAGCGCAGAGCGTAAATCAAATTGTGGTTGTCGCTTGTTTGCGACAGTCTGAGTTAACAGATTGGCTGATACTTTTAGTCCAACCACCACTGAGTTTGAGAGCGGGTCGGGCGGTTGTTTTGGGCACTGAATTTGGTCAGACAGAACTCAAGGTATTCCTTAACCGACTGCGCAGGTTTCTTGCGCTTCACGTTCAGGGTCTTGAGCTTACCTTGAGTCTCCTTCAGCTTCGCCTTCAACGCGTCCTGATCGAGCTTCGCCAACTGCTTGACTCGCAACTCCAGGATCTGGTTGGCTTGGTCCAGCGTGATCTTCAAGCCCTTGGCGATCAGTTCCGCAGTGTTCGGCCTGCGAAGCGCGGCAAAGATGACGTCGAGGTGATCACACGCGTGGATCAGAAGTTCCATGTACGCGATCTGCTTTTCCACTTCACCGATCTGGTAGTCAAGAGAGGCGGCCTCAAGCTTGACACGGTAGCTAAGCCACGCTTTGATCAGTTGTGGAACGGACAGAGCCCGGAACGTTGTGTCAGCTTCGTTTCGCCCGTTGCGTACTCGGAGCTTGCGGTCAGACACATAGACGTTGTACGAAACAGACCCGCGAGTCAGCAGCTTGACCTTCTCCACGACCGCATTGAACTCGTTCATGTTGACGGTCTTGCGGACGTTGATCACGTAGCTTAGGCCCTTAGAGCCTTCGACGCTTTGGACAACGCTCTTCCAGTACTTAGCTTCGTCCAGCGCCTTCTTGGTTGGAGTGCGCTTGGACTCTGGAAGCTGACCCTTGACCTTCGCGATGACACCTGCGATGTTGACCGAAGGTGCGAACTTGTTCCACGTGATCGTCTTCTTGGTTGGATCTACGATCAGTGGCGATTCAAACTCGACGGTAGCTGTTGGCGACTCCATCAGCTTCAGGATAGAGGCTCGATTGGCCTTCGACTTGACAACCGTTGCGCCCCAGGACGAACTGAACGTCAGCCCGCGAGCGTAGTCCAAAGGCGTCAGTTCCTCACGGTCCAGCAAGCGACACATCAGCGGGAGCAGGGAGTCTGGAGTGAATCCCGGGAAGCCCGACTTAGTACCGTAGCCGATACCTGTCTGAGAGTTGAGGAGGATGTTGGGAAGCAGACAAGGCAGATAGATCGGTTCTTCATCCTTGTCGTCATAGTTGGGCATCAGAGGACTGACAGCCAAGTAGTTCGGTTGAACGAACTGACGACCATAGATGGACAGACGGGCTGCGGGATAGCGCATCGCAGCAGGCGGATCTACTAGGTTGCCCCAGTTGCCTTGGCCTTCAAGAGGCGGCACATCAGACGTCGCAGCAACAACCATGGCACCGTACACCGACGTATCCCCGTGTGGGTGGTACTTACCGATGACGTCGCCGACGATACGTGCGGCCTTCGTGTAGTCGCGTCCAATCTTGGACGCAGACCAGATGATGCGTCGGGTGACAGGTTTTAGGCCGTCCTGTAAGGCCGGGGTTGCACGGTTCTCGTTGACTTCCGTCCCGTAAGCCTTCAAGGCCTCTTTGGCGTAGTCTCCGAGTTCAATCCGTCCAACTTCAGCACGCTTAGTCGGTTTGGACTTTGCGGCTGTTTTCTTGATTGCCATTGGATTGTCTTTCTTGTGATAAGGAAAGCTGTGTGCTTGACGTAGCAGCCTGTGGTACAGTAGTGAGGCGAACTTGAACCCTCGCTAAACCGTTTGTCAGGATTTTATGATCAGTGAGCTTTTGTACTTACGAGATTGCGGACTTTGATCGTTGACGTTTACGCCTTTGACCTTTTAACTTTACCCGTTGACCTTTTGAAGAAGGCATCCATTGCAAGGATATTGGGTACCAAGACCGGATTCGAACCGGCGACTGACAGATTGAAGATCTGTTGCTCTAACCGTCTGAGCTACTTGATTAAGTTAAGTTCCCCGATATAAGCCCCTCGGGAAAACGGGGCCTCGTGTTCCTACTGTTCGCTAACCAAGCACACAGTTTCAAACTTGACTCAGTAGATTAACAGTTTCCTGTTCAATCCGGGATCGCGACCTTCGTGAGCGCATTGACTTCCGACAAGGCGAAGTCAACGTTGGTTTCGAAATCGGAGATCTCCTGCTCCATGCTCTTGATGACCTCGGCCAAGTTCAGCGGGTCGATCGACTTGATGACCTGGCGCGTCTTGATAGATGCCGTTAGAGTGTCTTGTTCGGACTGGGAGATGTCCTTGTCGTTGGCCTTGGCCTGTGCAAGCGTTTGGTCGATACGCGTGTTCATGTTCGTGTTCTCACGGTCGATGAACGCAGACAAGCCGACGTGCTGTTCCTTCATAGACCTCACGATGGTCTTGCGGTAGGCGATGAACCGCTTACGCTCGATGGCTTCGGCGATGGTCATTGTCTTGCCGCCCACGACGACCTTCGTAACGGCATTGGCTGCGATCAGAGCGCTCTTCAACTTGACCTGACGGTCGATCAGGGAGACCAGAGCCTGATAGTCAGTGCGAATCGTCTGTTCAACGGTTGCAGGCGTCGGGCTTGAAACGGCGATGACGTTGTTGGTGCCGCTGTTGGCGCTGATCAGCAGTTGGGCGTTATCACCAGTGCCTCGTTGGCAAGCGATGAACATCAAACCGCCAGCAGCCTTTTCCTGGATGCGCTTGTCCAGGGTCTTGAGTTCGGCCAGAATGCGCGTCAGCGACATTTCAGTGGAAGTGGGAGACGGTGCAGCGCAGGAGATGGTTGTTTCAGTCATGATGAGTGTGTAAGGTTGAGGTTTGAAAATGTCTTTCGACAGAGTTGTTTAACAGACTATGTACTTGACACTAGACTTGATGATGTCCAGTGTAAGAGGCTCTTTCCGGTAAGCCGCCCGTTTGATCGACAGACGCAGCAGTTGACGAATGGATCGGCCTGAACGACCTTGATCCCCGCCCGGCATGACGTTGGTCTCCAACGCAATCTTGTTCCAGTCGAGTTCCTCCGTGACCTTGAGCAAGTCAGCTTGGTTCTTCCAAATCTGAGCCGCCTTGGTGAGCGTTGGTTTCTTGAACCGGATCACGGCGTTCGACCGACTCAAGATAGCGTCGTCGATGTCCAACTTGCCGTCTTCTGTGGTCTGGTTAGTGGTCAAGACCAAAACACCCTTGTAGTACTCAAGGCGACGTAGGAAGACACCAACGAGAGCGTTCTGCACAATGTCGTGACCCCGGGCGTGAACGTAGGCGTTGGCCTCGTCAATCATCAAGACACAGCGCCAGCGTTCAGCACGTCGCAGAATAGTAGTGAGAGTACGCTCCAACTCGTCAGAGTTCAGACCCAGCTGGTCAGCAGGTACTTTGTACAGAGGCCGACGTGAGTCCTCTGCGAGAACCTCAGCCAACAGAGTCTTGCCCAAGCCCGGACCACCGATGCAAGTGATGATGACTGCCTGCGACTTGCCTTCGATGATGTCTTGCGCGTCGTCGTCGGACGTGGAGTCGACCAGCATGGTTGCAGTCTCCTTATCCTCTTCGTCCAAGATCAACAAGTCAGAGAGGTTCTCGCGGTACTTGTAAGGACGCAGGTTCTTGACGTGCACCTCATGGAACCCATACTTTTCCAGATGGAAAACGCGCAAGACAAAGTGCATAGGCACTTCGACGTAGGGCAGAGTGTCAGACTGTTCCAAGTCCTTGTGGAACTCAGACTGAGTAGTCAGTGCGGCTTGCTTGAGGTCAGCGTCCTCGACCAGACGACGACGGAGCACGTCCATGCTAGTGGACAGGTTGTCCGACCCAGAGTCGCGGCTAGACTTCGACCGGGGTCTGTACCGGGGTTCATCGTCCTCGTCAGTGTCTTCTGATAAACCGTCCGTGTCTGACATCAGGTAGTGAGGGATAGTATCCAGGATACACTTCGAAGGCAAGCCCTCGGTCAGCATACTGATTCCATTCATGTCGGAGCCGCGCACCTCTAGCTGCTGACCAAATCGGAAGCACAACTTGGACATAAGCGTCCACTGTTGTTCGTACAGTTCGGTCAGGCCGGGAGTTTCCAGAAACAGGCCGATGTTCTTGAGGATGTCACCAGCAGTGACAAAGACCTCAGAGTCTTCCAACATCACCACGTCGATCAGTGTCGGCCGATCGTGCTTACGAGAGGGCTTTGACATGATCTCTTTGAACGGCACGCCCTTCGCCCTGTACAACTGGCGCAGTGAATGCACACCAATATTATGGTTGGTAGTGTGGGCCTTGTCAGACCACACATAGGAGTAAGCCACAGTCAGCGTCGTGTCCAAGTCACGGTTGGAGCCGTAGCGGTCTTCTGACTGCACCAGCTTCGTAACCACGTAAGCACGAATCGCATTGAACTTACCCTGAGCGTACAGCCATTGGCGTTTGGACTGGGTAATAGCAGCCCGCAGCGCGGAGTAGATCTCCGCGGTGTTTCGGATAGGTTCATCCTTGTCCGCAGTGAGATTGACAGCAGAGTAAGCGAACCGAATGCTCTGAGCGTAGGGCGTGTCACGGTTCTTGACCAGCGTGTTCAATACCGTCAGGTCAGCCACGCTGAGGTTGTCCAAATTGACCTCAAGGTTACGAACCGGCCCAGTCCCCAGCTTGGCATTGTCCACGAGGGCTGCAATGGTCTTGGACTTTTGTGCTGCGTCGAGAGCTACTGACCGTGGAATTTTGACGTAGGCCATTAGGCGCCTTTCTTCAGTTCAATGGTTTGGTGCACGTCGCAAAAAGTACGACTCACCAGCTGGACGAGTCGTTCAGTAGGCATGGACAGGTCGATCTTGACGGACGAGACGCCAGGCCAAGGCATAACCGACAAGACAGTGTGAGGACCCTTTTGAGGCTCAACCTGAGCAGCGTCGTTCATGGCAAGCCCTAAGTAAGGGCGGCTAAAGTGACTGTCCTTGAAGGACCAGGTAGCCACCTCCGTGCTAGAGGGTGCTGGGTCAGCAGTCAAGATGTTGGTATCCAGGCAGTACTGCGTGAGTGCCTGCAAGCTACGGACTACAGTATCAAGATCAGACTCCAAGGTCGCGATCTTTTGCTCGGGACTCAGATCAGTTTGAGAATCCCGAGCCTTGACGCCAAACCGGAGTGCGGTTTCTTCCTCACGAGTGTAGAAGGGAAGGTCGTCTTCAAAGTTCGTGCCCTCAACGAGACAGTGGACAGCTTCCAGAACGGCGACGACGTCCACGTCGTCCACTTGGGAGCGGAGTAACTCCCGGGTGTCAGCGGGAAAGCTATCGACGTCGTCCGACGCTGGGTTGCTCAACACGTAGTCGACCAGCCTGTCAAGGTATAGTCTTGGGAACCTGACTACGGCACAACAGAAGTGCTTTGCAAGGACTTGTAGGAACGTAGCAGTGTACGAATGGAACTCTTGCGGTACGACACCTGGCCCATGTCTCAGTGTGTCGTCCAGGTAGTTCATTGCTGCATCTAGTTCAAGCGACTTGGACGCAACCTTACCAGAAGTTTTGTTGGGTTTCATTTGAGTTTACCCTTCGATGGGAACTGGTAGATGACGGCTGACGGCCCGCGAGAGCCACCTACGTGATTGTAAGGGTCGAATCCCAACCCGTCGGAACGCGTGCACCAGGTGACCGCGATTCCGTTGACACGTGGGAAGCCACGATGCGTGAAGTCTGTCACAAGACCAGGCCCAACAGGGCTAGCTGTGATTGGATCGTCCACGCAGAGGTTGTGAGGGTCAAGAACCCGAGTCGGCGGGAGTTGGTTCGATGAAGACATTGTTTTCCTCGTCGTGGTAGAAGTAGCCGGTAACGACGATGTTGCCTTTCACTTCACCGTCAACCGAAACGAGTTCGGTTGTGCACGGAGCGTTGGAGTGCAACGACTTCGCAAAGACTTGGTCGCCGGTTGTGTTGTCAATGATGCGCCACGGCAAGCCTGCACTTACGTGGTCAGCCTTGATGTGGTCGTGGTTGAAACGAATCGAGCGTTTGACCTGCTTGCCAAAGAACATGGAACTGATTGTGGACATGGGAGATCCTTCGTTGTGTGGTAGCTATTAACAGGAAGAGGGTGAACGGTTAGGTTCACCCTCTGAGGAATTACAAAACGATCAGGCGGCTTTGCGCGCTGCCGCCAACAGTGCAGCCTTCACGTGGGAAATGATCTGTTCGCGTGTAGCACAGTGGAAGTTGTGCGTTGCCACGTCCAAGCCCTTCGACTTCAGCATGGCTTGAACTCGTTTCAGGCACAGGTTGGTCTTGACGGCGTCGATGGTAAAGATCACGTCGAAGGCCTGCACGTCAGCGTGGGTGCTGTTTTGTGCGTCGATAGCTGTGGCAATCACATCCCAGTTCTCACGGCGCAGTGCAGCGATCCCGCTAGGTACGTTTGCTGCCCAAGAAGCTTCACCCGGGTACAGCACCAAAACCTTCTGCTTGTTGACGGTGGCTACTGGAACCACGGGCACCTTCACTGTGTCAGACGGACGGAAGTTTGCAAGCTGCGCCAAGATGAACTCCTGCATGCGACGTTCCGACTCCTGCATCAAAGTCTCGATGCGGTGCATGATGTTCGTCTCCATGCGCTGCAGGTCACGGCGAGTAGCGTTGATAGCCAACAACTCCAAGGAGTCTGTAGGCAAGTCCACTGCGACGGGTGCGGTGTTCTCTGCACCGATCCACTCCGTGTGTTCCTGCTTGTCACGCATCGCGTCGATACGAGAGAGCACGTCCAGTGCCTGCTGCTGGGTCATAGACCGACGACGTTCCAAAGGCAGCGTCAACTGAGCATGCAGTCTCAGGATGTCGGTGTCGGGGAGCAGGCGTACGGTAGGGTCAGACTTCAGACGGTCGAATTCCATTCCGACCTTGATGAGTTCTGCACGCGACCAAACGATACGGGTTTTCATGAGAGTAAGCTCCTAGCTTAGGGATGTGATGCTGCACTTTAGGCGTGCAGCTTGCCTTCAACTCATTATAGCACAGCCTAGGGCTTTGTGCGAAAGAAGGTGTGCCAATAAGCAACACCAAAAGAAACGATCAAGACGGCACAGAAAGCAAGGAAGACAATCAAGTCTGTCTCCAACGTGCTTACGTCCGCGTTGACGTCAGGCGGACCGGTTGGTGGCAGGTCGTTGGGGTCTGGACTGACATAGTCCAGCGTAGTGGACGTGGTGTCAGTCCAAGACGAATGCGGGTATGCGTAGTAAGGCAACGCAGGTCTTTGCCTAGGGATCACCACTGTCACGTTTACTGAGCGCTTTGGCTTGGGCGCAGCGGGCTTGGGCGTTGAAGTCTTTGCAGGGGCCGCCCGACTTGCTGGCGAACTCTTAGCGGAAACAGGTGACACGCCGACAGCACAAACGGCGAAAACACACAGCAGGGCAATTCGGCGCATGATGATTCTCCTAGACGGAGTAGGACAAGACGTTCCGTATCTCAGAAGCCTGATACGCACGTCCTTGGTCAAAGGCGTCGGACATGGCAGTGCGGATCTTGTTCCGCAGGAGGTCAGCACCTGCGTGTGTAAGAACAACCGAGACAAGAAACTCAGCCAAGTCGTCTTCGCTGATCTTTGCTTCGATCTTCGCAGTCAGTTCCTTGCCCACGTCAGAGTCTTTGCTGATGGTCATGCTAATGCCGATGAAAGCATTGCTGACCCTGTAACCCAGCGTGTTGTGTGAAATGCCCTTGTACCCAAAGTAAATGGTGGAGCACCCGATGTCACCGTTACCAATCACAATGTCTTTCCACATTGTCTTCTCCTAGGATAAACAGGTGGGGTGAACGTTCACCCCACCTTACTTCATTCTTCCAGTTGTTCCCGGATGAATTTCCGGATGAACGTCGCTTCGACCTTCTTACGACGTTTGACAACGGCTTTGCGCGTCTTACCGGGGGCCGGGCCACAGCACGGGCAGTCCCAACGCGGATTACCGTCTTCGCGGATCTTCAAGTAGAAACGTTTGGCATGAATCATGGTTTGCTTTCAGAGTTTGACTTTAACGCATGATAGGCCTCCTATTGAGAGTGGTTAAGCGCTTGCCTGCATCGGAAGCACAGCGCTGGACTATTTCTTGGATTGCGACTTCGCCTTCTGAGCGATGTTCACCACGATTCCGTCCTTGAACTCGATGGTGCGCCCGCATCCATGTTTAACACTTCCCGACCCTTGTGGAGGAAGTGTCACCTTCTTGTGGCACTGACAAGTAGCGGTCTTTTGCAGGACACTGGACATGTCACTTCACCGTCTGAATGGAATGACTCCAGTGTGCTGCACGGAATTCGACGAATTCGTTTTGGAATCGTTCAGTGTGAGACTCGACCTTGGAACGAAAATAGTTTTCGAGGTCGTCAACGTCCACTCGGGTAGGCTCGCCAAACACCGCAGACACCACAGGATCGTGCCCTGGGAGTTGACGAATCACAACGCATACCTTTGCCATGCTGATCTCCTTGTTAGCCTACGAAGGGCAGATGGATGTGAGGGTCGTGACGATAGTGTTGGTGCTCGAACGACGGCGAAGGGTAGTTGAACCACTCCAACCGGCCACCCTTACGAAAGCCCTTACCGAAGCGGCCTTCCTCGTAGTAGGGAACCTTTTCAGATTCCACGTAGGCCTTCAATGCCTCAACGCTGCTGCCCTTGGCGACAGGGATGAGGGTTTCGATGTTGCTTGAACGCATGTCATTGAGGTAGAGGAAGTACATGGCTGTATGGAGGTAAGGAAGAATTGGTAGGCCGGGAGAGGATCGAACTCTCTATCGCTACCTTATGAGGGAAGTGCTTATACCGATTAAGCTTCCGGCCCAAAACTATTACAAGTGACTATACGTTTTTCCTGTCAGCATACCGTAAGCCGTAAAGAAATGGCAGTTGGCAACCACTGAAACTTGCCTTACAGTAATACGCCCAGCAGAGTACAGAGCACGAAACCTAATTACCTGCTTGTCCGTGAAGGACGCGTTACTACGTTCTTCACCTCTAGGGTCTTTTACAAGACCTATACGACGGGCGTGCCGATTGTTTTCTGTGACAGTAACGTCTTCAAGGTTACCCAGGCTGCAGTTTTGTTTGTTGCCGTCCTTGTGGTTTAACACTCCTCTAGGAAAACCACGAAAAGCGGCCCAAACAATTCTGTGTAGCTGAACTTGAACTATCTTCTTAGTGCGAGGATCTTGCCAAGACAACTTCCTGTAAACCCTCGGGGCGTCCCTCTCCTGACTAAGTTCTTTGCCAGTAAGAAGGTTGAAGGCACGGCCTTGCTTTGTAACCTTTAAGGAACCTTTACGGATAAGGTTCAGGAAAAACTTTTCATTTTTAAGGTTTGGCTTGGACACGGTTAGTAGCACGTTGTCGAACACTCATAAAAATGAGGTACAACACCTGCAACCACACGGTGTCCGGCCCACGAAAGAAGGTTAACGATCCAGAGCGCGGCGAACGCGTTGGGACATGGCGACGTCGGCTTCGTCAAAGAAGAAACCATCCTTGAAGGTGACGCGCTGGCTCAGGAAGATGTCGGCGATCTTGGCGACGCAGGCAAGCAGCAGCGCCAGCAGGATGAAGGTCAGGGCAGCTTCAGCAGGGAAGTCAGAAGCGAAGGTAACGATCTTGTCCATTTTGAGCTCCTAGCTAGTCAGTGTTGTGAATTTGTCAAAAGCGCAAAAAACGCGCATTTTCGTCTTGATTTTATCACAAAAACGTGCTAAATCGTTGATTTTGAACGATTTTTTGCTCAAAAACGACAGTTTTGCTGCATTTTTGAGCAGTTTTGTCACCCCTTGAGCGTGTCCAGCGCACGGTTTGCGCGCTCGATGTCAGCCTGAATTGCGTTGGTGCAGTGATCGGTGTCGATCCAATCCAACACGCGACACAGCACGCAGCCCCACTGCTTACCCTTGTTGCGTGCAAGCGCGGACATAGAGCTGATGGTTACGCCTGCACGTCGGAACAGAACCACAGACAAAAGGTAATCGACAGTGATGATGAAAAGGTGGCCAGTGGAGTGAACGCTGGCCTTGAGACAAAGCCAGATAAACGTGATACCCAGGCACCACCATACCCAGTGAGGCATGGAGGCCAGCGTAGTCAGGTCCAACGTAAGAAGGTCTTGAGGTTTGAACATATAAAGAGAGGCCGATCTTATTAGGACCGACCTCTTGAGGGGTTAGATAAGGCCGTTAGCCTTGAGCAGGTTGGTGTGCTGGTCGAAACGATCACGCAGTTCGTTCAGTTCGACCAGGTTGTGTACGCGAGGCTCGCAGCCGAGTTCCTTCGTGTACTTGCGTTCCATGATGGACTTCTTGGCACTGCCAACCCACCTGCTAGCAGCGACTTGAACTTCCTCACACAAGCCGTCCTCGTGCATGATCACGTCACGGATGCCGGGCTTGGAGCGCTTCTCAGGCTGAGTCGCGCACTCCTTGACGAGGTCACGCGTGTACTCATGCCTGTCAACGTCACGGTAGTGACCCCAGCCCACCTTCTGTGCCACGCTCATCGTGTCGCGCTTGATGGCATTAGTCAGGCCAGCGCCCATACCCAGAGGTACAGATTCAACACTGAAGCCCGCATCCGACACGGCTTGGTACAGAGGATTCACAGTGTCCTCGTGGACGTAGTCAACGCCGTCGCTCTGAATAGTACCAACGCAAGGATTCAACACGTCCTTGCCCTTGCTGTTGGTTGTGAAGTTGTACCCGTTGGCCAACGCCTTCAGCACGAAGGGAATCATCTCCTTCGCGTCACCGCTATCATTGCGGCAGACCAGCTTCCCGCCCTGTGCACCGAACGCCAAAATCTCGTCCTTCAGTTCACCGCACACCAGGTTGTTGATGCAGTTGAACGAGTCGTAGGTGTCGATGGGGAACGCAACGATCTTGTACCCAGAGTTCAAAGCACAGCGGATAGCGTCAACCTCACCCTCGCGACCAAACGACTGCACAGTAGAGTGTTCCATAGCATAGATGGACACGCCGATGTCAGTCTTCTGGCCGTAGCTGCTGCGTGCCAAAGCCACTGAACTAACGTTGTCAGTGCCACGGAAGTGTGGCAGGTGGCCCAGACCAGCGCAAGCTGAACCCTCGAAGGTATCCGAACCTCGTGAACCGAAGTCATTCAGCATGATCTGAAGCACAGCGTCCTTGTTGTCACTGGTCAGGTCCAGCCACTTGATGACGTCTTGCTTGATGTGCCAAGACACAGTGGACACTCCAGGTGTGAACCAGTTGGGGCGCAGCAGTGCAGTTTCAACAAACTGGCCCAGACCAGGGAGGCGTTCGTCAGTGCTTGACACCGCGTAGGTCATGACGTTCGCAGGCGTAATAGTACCCTCAGGCACACCCCACAGTTCGATAGGGAAGTAGCCGCCGTGCCCGTCCAGGATCATCCGGAAGCCTTCACGGTCGAACGGACAGTACATGCTCTTGAGGATGTCTTCAGACAGGTCCAACTCTTCCTGAGTGAAAGGGCGCATCAGGTAGCGCAGTGAGAAGTCTTGCAAGCCGCAGTTGGCGTTCCACTTGAAGCGCTTCAGACTGCGCGGGCCGCCAGCAGACCACAGGCGGCGCAGGTCAACAGGCTTTTGCATGTATTGGGAGTACTTGTAGGCGTCACCGCTGATGATGAGGCTTGCAAAGAAGGGGTGGACTTGGGACAGATCGAAGTTCATGGTAGTAATCGCTTTACTGTTTGGTACTGATGAAGCTCTGTGCTTCGGCGTACACATCGGGGTTGTAGAACGGGCGGAGCTTGTCCAATACGATTGGCAAACGAAGTATGCGTGCAAGGGCTATCTCCTCGCCTACACCGACACTAGACTTCCAGTTGTCGGTAGGGAGCAGGATCAAGCAATCAGACTTGTAAAGGAAGCCTTCGCACTGGTCTTGCCAGAACGCGTAGTCCTTGGGAAGAAGATCACTTGGCGTCGATCCAAGCTGATGCGCGTTCTGGATGAGTGTGTAGTTGCTGATAGACGGTGACAAGAATGCGAGGTGGGGATACTCCTTTGTAAGTTCGACAAGTGCCAACAATGGCTTTGGTTGAAACATGTAGCCAAGCTCTGGTAAAACCAAGTCTTTCGACGCGATGCTAACAAACACCACTGACTGACGAGGTAGGGACTTGAGGGCTGTGATCATGATGGGTAGGCGGGTAGTGGAGCACGTAAGTCTGAGGGAAGTACATGCGGTTTACAGGGGAGGAAGGGGCCACCTGAAACTTCACTTCTTTGACCAACGAGTTGGCGACCATATCGTCAAGCATGCGCGACTGGCTTTCAACGTCGAAGGGTGGCAGACGTGCCAACAAGCTAACCCTGGTAACCCCAGGTTGGTCGTTGACAATAGTCCTAACAGTGCGGATGAACGCCCTGGTTACTTGCTCGTTGGTCATGATGCTCAACTGGTGAAGTAGTTCCGTATGAAGTAGTGATCTTCATACATAGTGGTTGGGTCGACGGCAGATATCGGGTACCACGCTGCGTGAGAAAGGTCATCACTGCCGACTACCTTCGGAAGCTTGTCAGCCTCTGGCAGCTGGAAGTGATAAGCCATCGTGACTGTACGCCCTCGGAGAGAACGATTCACGTCGTCGAACATGTGAGAACCCTTGAGGCTCTTGTGCAGCGTGTCACGACTCACTCGGAGACGCGTCTCCTCGCGCAGTTCAAGCAGGCTGTTCTCATAGAACCCGATGTTGTGCTTGAGGAACCCGCCCGGTAAACACAGTAGCCCGCGACCTGGGTTGTCCTTTCGAGTACCAAGGAGGATATAGCCCGACTGTGTAACCACTGCGTCAGTGGTTACGAACGTAACTGGATGGTTGGCACCTACGTACTTGTATTTGGCCTTGTAGTCCTTGACGAACGCGAACTCCTCCAAGCACAGTTCAAACGTCTTGCGCTTGCGGAAGTGGCACTCAGATGAGCGCAGCAGTTCATAGAGGCATTCAAACGTGCTTTCAGGCATGAAGGCTGAAAGCCTGTCTTCAATGTAGTTCCAGCTGTTCTCTCCGTCAAAAAGGACTGAGCGGATATCAGTGCTGGACATCATGGTGTTGTCGTGCAAGTGCCTGACTGGGTCTGGGACATTGATGCTAGCCCAGCCTGGGAACTTCTTGAGGTAGTAGGACGTTTGGTCCTTGCTGTGGCCGCACAGAGCTACGCTGGTTCGGTCGAAAGACAGGTTAGGGTACAAGCTGTCCCACACCTCATAGACCTGGCGATGAACCTCGTTCTCCCAAGCGTTGTCCTGATAGATGAAGTCAGGCAGAGGAGACGTGATTACGTTTCGACTCGCGTCGTAGCCTGCAGACGCAAGTAGATCGGAACGTTCAGACGGAGTGAAAGGATTGCGAGAATTGCGAGCGACGTTACTGCTGCCCTGGAGGACGAGAACGAAGTCACTATGTTTGCGCGCCTCTTCGATCACATGGAAGTGACCTCGGTGAGGCGGATTAGACCGAAAGACGACGATGGCAAGCTTGTAGCGGGTGCCACTAACTTGCACAGAAGGTGCAATCAACATGATAGGTATCCTTTACCTGTTAGGCTCTGGTGTCTCGATTGACGGTGAGCGCTAGTATGAAAATGCGTTACTTGGGAACAGCTGGAGCTTTGCTGCTAGCCAACAAGGCACGCAGTTCTTTGGCTCGACGGGCGTGGAAGTCAGCGTCGATGTACTCCTGCTTGTCCGCGTAGCTCTGTTCCAGGTTGGTGTGGTAGTCTATCACCGCCTCCAACTCCGACTGAGTGAGTTCAACATTGAGTTTCATTATCTTGTCCTTTCGCTGCGTTGAATGCGCAGAAGCCCCACAGGGTGATAGCGCTGTTCAATGCGTCTTCACCGTTCGCCACGTAGGAAGCTCGTTCCACGGTGACGTTCATACTGTACGGTCCTGCAACAGATATCGTGTCCTCGCTCTGGACAATGTTCAGGTTGAACTTGCGCAGAATGGCGTGAGCCTGCACGTCAGACGTGAATGGGTTGTAGAAGCCAAGCTCGTTGACCATAGCAAACAGAACCTGGGATGGTTCTTCTCCTGGCTGACGCACGTCGACCCGACGGACTGGAACGCCCATCAGGTCGGCACACGCAGCTATCAGGGAAGCTTGGTCTTCCAATGAACGTTGCGTGGGCATGACGTCAGGCCTTGGGTGCTGTACCGCGTTCGGCTTCGCGAGCCAGGCGGTGCATGTACTTGCCGTCGTGGATGAACGCGTTCAGGGCGCTGCGGTCCAAGTCGCCCTTGAAGGCCGCGCGAAGGTGCTTCACGGGAGCCTGGATGCGCGGCGCGTTCTTCGGCGCCTTGTTCACCGTCTGTTGACCCTTGGTCACGTAGGTGATGCCGTTGTTCTTGGAAGCACGGCGGGCCTTGCGGAGATTGTTGCGACCGATACTCATGATGTTGCCTTGTCCTTTTCTGTAGTTAGGCGGGATTGACTTGGTACACGCGGACGCGTGGTACCGACGGAAGGGTGATGCACAGTGCGATAGTGTGCTTCACCTTGACTTGACGCTCCTTGGCGTTCTTGACAAACGTGAAGTCGATCTGGCCTTTCGACTTCAAGCTAGCCAAGTCCAGCGTGTTTGCAGCCAAGATCTTCCTGAAAGGAAAGACTGCTGCGGGAGACATGCGGACACAGTGATTGTTGAGGCTGGTGTTGGGTGTGCCAACACGGTTCAACAAGTCAAGGAGTGTGATAGGGCCCTCGACAAAGGAAGAGGGCAAAGGAGACTTGACAGGGAAAAGCTTCGTTGTGCGCAAGTCCAACAGACCCAGGTGACGCCGGACTTGAACATCGTCACGCAGGATAGTCATTTCGACGGCGATCAGCATTTGGTGATGTCCTCCAGATGTGCTGCGTTGACCCGTGCGTAAACATGACGCTCGTTGTTCATGTTCAGGTCCAGACCACGGAGTGCCGGTTTCGTTGTACGGTCGGGCTCGGGTGGAGCCTTCTTTCCCCAGGACACAACGTTCCGTGTCGGCTGGCCGATAGCTTCCATCCCTTCCGCGTCACCCTTGCCCAGCTTCAAGCCCTGGCGCAATATGCGACCTTCGCTCTGTTCCTTTTCGGCAGGATGCCATACGTGCTTAACCCACGAGGGGTCAAGAACAAACTCCGAGGGGACGTGAGTGGTCTGCATGTCCTTCGCAGCCGTTTGTGCTTGCCCAGACAACGCCTCGCGCAGTTCTCCTGCTGTAATCCCTTTCTTGGGCTTGGGTGGAGACTTGGCGAGAGCCGCTTCCTCTTGAAGCTCACGTTCGATGGTGTCTTCGTGAGTAGCCATGAAGTGTTCATAGCGAAAGGGCGCGTCGTCAATGGCGAAGTGGGTACGCGTTTCGCCACGCAAGGGTTTGTTTTTCTTCGACACAACCATGATGGTGCCTGTAGGCGTAGTCAAAGTTACAGGTCCGCCAAGGACAGCTTGGCAGTTGCTGTCCTCGATATGAACAGGCGGGCTTTGCGGGACAGTCACGTCGGTGCAGTTGATGAAGCAGTCCTGGGACAGGCCAAAGACCTCAGCGATGCCTTTGAGAGACATCGCCTTCGCGTGAACAGCGCCTGCAAAACTACCCCAGCCCGCGGGGAGCGTTTCGCCGGAGGCTGCGTGTTCGTCGATAACGTTGACACTGGGAATCATAGTGTTTCCTAGGTTGATGTGAACTTAGCTAATTAACAGTGCGACCTTTTCACCAATCCTGTGGTGAGTTCTCTTCTGGGACAGCCCGCCAGTCGTGGCTGACACCCTTCAGCCACTCCCGCATGGTGTGGTTAGGCTGGTCACGAAATACCTCTGGGTCCACAGAGTCCATTTCATATTTGCCCAGAAGGTAAGCATCGTCCTCGTTAAAGACGACCAGCTGTTCCAAGATGCCGTCTTTGATACGGAGGTGTGCAGTCAAGATGGTAGTCATGTCATGCGTCCTTGCCCGTACCCAAGTGGCACACCGGGAGCCCTCGGGTTGAGTTATTGATCCGGCGAGCGCAATGTACACAGTAGTACTTGCGTGTACTGGTATTCCACCAGTTGGCGCCTGACGCAAGACACACATTTCGGTTACACCGACCCAGGTAGGCACCTTTGGTTTCCGCAGTGTCGTCAGCGTCCATGGCATTGACGGCATCGTTCAGCTCAGAACGAATAGTCTGAGCTAACGTGAGCTTGAGAACATCGTCTGGCGACATACAGGTCTGGAGTAACTCACGAGCCTTCGCGTCTTCGTCTTCACCGACCAGATGAGACTCCTTCTCTTCCAGCCAGCTAAGGAAGAAGTTGGCCATCCTCTCCATCAGGGAGTGCGATAGAAAACTAGCGGGCGTGTCAAACTTACGCCAGCTTTCAAGGGTGTTCTTGAAAGCGTCAGCTTTGACACTAGGGGCTTCAAAGAAAGAGGCTTCCCACAAGACCTTGGGCTCTACGCCAGGCGCGTGGTTGGGCACGTTTCGTGTCAGGTAGTCTTCAAAACTGACGAAGCTGGCACGGTCCACAACGTCAGGAGCGAGAGGCCTCACTACCATGGAGTAGTCATGGACAGCCTTCTTAAAGACAGCAGTCATGCGTGAAGCTGCGTCCCTTCCAGGGCAAATGACGATGACGAGTCTGCCAGTGCAGATATGCTCAATGACGTGGTTCACCAGCCTTGTTGTACGCCCTGTGCGCTTGCCTTGGGTGACTAGGATGTGCTGAAGGTTTGACATAGGAAGGAGGGGCCGAAGCCCCTGTTTTGGTAGGTGGTTATTCGTCAGCGTAGAACAGGTCTTGTTCCAGACGAACTTGAGAGAAGGGTTTACCGAATACCTTGCGAGGACTATTACACTGCCAACACCCGCATGGTTTTGGTGTAGACGTCAAGATACCAACAAGTCGTTCAGACAGAGGACTTGTTTTGGAAGAGCCCCAATACGAAGCCCGCGCTTTCTTCAAGCGAGCGACATGATGGCGACGGATAGCACGAAGAGACATAGGATACACCTGGAGGGTCACAGCCGACATAGGCTATGACCTGAGTATCCTTGTGCAAGAGAGGTTTGGTCATGTCTTTCGAAGCTCCTCAATGTGCTGGATCTGACCTCGGAGCAGTTGAGCCTTCTCCTTGGACGCGTGTTTGGACAGCTTTTCAGCTTCCGAGAGGGTATAAGCTGCGCGGTTGTTCAGCCTGTCGTGGATTTCTTGGAAGTCCTCGCTCGTGCCCTTGAGGAGTTTGATAACGTCGTCAAGAGCTTGGTTGTAGCCTTCAACGTGGTAGTCGTATTTGCTCGTGTTAGAGCCCCAGAAGGTTATGAGTGATCCAAGACAGCACAGGCAACTTCTCCCAGATGAAATGCTCCAGTGGGAAGCTGATAGTCAGCAGCACCCAAAACGAGAGGGACTTCAACTGGGACCGACATTCGTGGTAGCACTCGATCAGCTTGCCTTGCTTGTCTTCGTGATGATGAGCCATACAGATTGGGGCCGAAGCCCCCTCCGAGTTAATACGGGTAGAGCAACACACCAGCCACACCCACAGGGACGCGGTCTTGAGTGCTGAAGCTGACCAGGCAGCCCTTGGCGTCTGCTGACTTGGGCTTGACCTTGACAACCTTTACCTCTACTGCATTGCTCTTGGTAAGATCGTCAAAGCTACAACCTATCAGGCTATCCCCAGACTTCAAGTCCTTCGCACGGATACAGCCTTCTTCCACGCGAGGGTCGAGAGTCTTGTGGCGAAGCAAAGGAATCACAGAGTCTGGATGGCAGGTGAGCTTCTTGCCTGTTGACAGCGTGACCTGCGTAAGGGGAGAGCCCTCGGCGTAGTCGTAGGACTCGATGCCGAAGGCGTCAACGAGGTGATAGCCTCGCGTCTTGCACCAAGACACAACCGAGAACTTCAGGTTGGACCAACTCGACACAGCACAAGGAGGCGCCTCTGTACCTGGAGTCAAGTCGAGGGTCTCAGTACCGTCTGGCGTAGCTACCCGGCCTTGAATGACAGGGTTGTACAGAACGTTAAACACCCAGAAGATCCTTTCGTGTTTGGACGTCGTCAGACATGAGCAAGGAGAAGTAGGTGTTGCGTTCAGCCATCTCCATGGTCACTTGCTTCAGGCGACGTGTTGCGGGATTGAACACCGCGTATTCGATCAGTTCGCTAGGTACTTCACCCCAGCCCTTGATGTGTTGGATATGCAGGTTAGCAGGAGCACCCATGCCTTCCAGCGTGTGCCGAAGGTCGTTTGCAGAAGGACCAAACACGTACTCACCTTTGTACACCGAGTAGTACTCGGGGACGTCAACGATGTAGATGTAGCCTGCCTTGAAGAGCCCGGGCATGAACTTGTAGAAGAGAGCCAACTCCAAGCTGGAAATGTGGCCACCGTCAGGGTCGGGGTCAGACAACGTGACGATGAAATTGGTGCGCAGGTTGCCCAGTGGGTTCTCGATGTTCTTGGCATCGAAGCCGACCATAGACAAGATGTACACGACTTCCTCGCTCAGGAGCACGTCCTCAGCCTTGGAACGGAGAGCGTTCATGATCTTACCCTTGAGTGGCAAGATCTCCTGGTAGTAGGGATCGCGTGCTTCGCGACAGTTGTGTACAACTACACCATCAGCAACGAAGTTGCGGTTAGAGTCAGGTCCGTGTTTGGCTGACATATTTGTCACGTCAAACACGGGGACAGGTGCGTCTAGCGTTACCCGTCTAACCGATTTGACAAGACTCATTTTCATTGAGGGTGATTCATCAGTCATTTTTGAAGGAGATATCATGAAAGACACCGTAGCAGAAAGACTCGTTAAAAACTCGATGATAGCTAGACGCCGTCATCCGTTGAATGAAAAGAAGGCTTTCAGACTGTTGAAGTTAACAGGGCGAAAGCTCAAGGCAGCCTGTTGGGAAAGTGTTCCTACGGCAGCGCAAGACATACTACTGGCAGCAACTGTAGACCATCAGTTGTCAGTGGGAAAGACCAGACCGTCAACGTCACACAAAGGGATACTAGAGGAAGCGTTCATTGCGTACTTAACAAATGACAAAACGTTATACCGGTGCCCCGGGTGCAACGCCTTTACGCTCCCGTTGACTAAGGAAGGGTCGGGGAAATACAGACCGGCCTTCTGTTCCATCGCTTGCATGAACAAGTGTGCAGAAGTGGTAAAGCGCAGACGAGAAACTTGCAAGGCTCGTTACGGTACAGAAGAGGCTAACCTGAACGCTGACATAGCTGAAAAACGGAACACCAAAGTCAGGGCAGTACAGAGGGACAAAAGGACAGAGATAGCTGAAGCAAAGCGTAACACAAGCTTGCAGAACTGGGGAGTAGAACACCACATGAAGAACCCAGTCTTCCAAGCAGAGACCTCGCGACGGAACCTAGCTCTGAACACCATAGCCTTAGGGCAAGAAGCTTACTTCAAGAAGACCGGGTATCTAAACCCTATGAAAAATCCAGACAGCCTCGCCAAGATGCTAAAGACAAAAGTAGACAGGTATGGTACAACCTCGTCAAAAGCGTTTATGAAAAGTAACAGAGGAGCTGGAAACTTTGCGACAACTAGAACTCAGCAGGCGTTACGTGTTGACGGTGGGAAACTGAGGGATAGAGTCCTAAGCCAAACTCTGACTGTACCCGCAGTCTTCCGAGGCGAAAAGCTAATGGTTGGGTCAAAGATTGAGGCTAGCTTTGTGGCCAAGATTGAGTCTAGCAAAAACGTGGCGAGGGTACTACCTGGAACTAAGCTGCCATCTATACGAGTCAGAGAGCGCCGATACTTTCCCGACCTAGGTGTTGTGACGTCTTCTGGAAAGAAAGTGTTGGTAGAGGTAAAGTCCACTTTTACATTCAAGGCTGAGGCTAGCAAGGTTATAGCGTGTGCCTTAGCAGCAGTTAAGGTAGCAAGGGCACACGGAGGTGTTTACATGCTAGCAGTAAGTGAAGGTAAGGGTTCCTGGAAGATTTTCAAGAACCCTACCCGAGCGCAATTGACCAGGTACTTAATAAGCGTCATATAGCACGACCTGTTTACCTTCTAGTTCGTCTGCACGCACGTAGGTGCCGTCAGACGTCAAGAACAAGTGGTCAGGTGTACACGTCAATACCCGGCCTTCGGCTAGCTCTACCTCTACCAACTCCGTTGTTTCTTTGGTTACAAACGGCGCTGTGAACTCACCCTGTAAGACCGTACCCGTAGCTACGTCTAGGTATGGCCCTGTCCAAGTGGAGTTCTTGGCGTTGAGTGCAGCGAGTGTCTG
>ERZ724505.456-NODE-456-length-26157-cov-9.204735_pt1 | contig 26157 bp, 25 predicted proteins | sample MGYA00376038_ERZ724505 | MGnify/ENA primary metagenome ERZ724505 (study PRJEB28724, sample SAMN07190884) | wastewater metagenome | isolation source: effluent of sewage treatment plant in Hong Hong | place: Hong Kong | collected 2016-03-17 ...
AAGCGTCCCGTTGGAACTGCAACGATCCATGAGAATGAATACTTTGCCCCGGCTGAACAGGTCAGCGATAACAAGCCACTGTTCGATGAATTGGAAAAAGACCGCATGAGCCGGAAGCGTGGATTTGGGAAGACCTTCAAAGCGGATAGCCTGAATAATCTTGCCTTGAAAGCAGTGGAAGCAGCCGAGAAAAGCAAACTTGGCAAGGTGGTAAAATTCAGTCCACCGGTCTTGTATCAGTACACGCATTTTATAAAGTCATCCGGGAATAATCAAGTGGAAATATCTGAAGCATATATGGATACAATGGCAGATAAAATAGCAGCTGCCACCAGTCATGCAGTCAATAAAGGAATAGAAGACGGATATCATAAAGCAGTAACAAAACTGCAAAAGCATCAGGAGAGACTAAACATTGCGAGAGAAAGAACCCAATTATAATGGCAATCAACGTAACACAATCACCAGCCAGCAATGTATCAGCCAATGATCCGATTGTATGGAAATTTCAATTCACTGCACTTGGGACGGGCACACAGGTAAAGAGAATGATCTATTATTTGGCCGATGCCAGCAATAATAAGATCGGTGACGATTATGTGTGGACACCTGCCAGCACATCGGAGGTGCAACCATTCGATGCAATGGATGTATTAAGGGGCCTTGTGTCAACTATCTGGCCGACAGTAGCAGGAGCAGCACAGACAGATAGTAATTGTGTTAAGGCAGTTAAAGTAAGATATGCTGAAGCAACATTCGATACTTCTAATTGCAGTGATACAGTGTCAGCATATAGCGACACAGCAACCGTTAATATTTGGAATACAGCATTAAATATTGACAATGCTTCAGCTCTGACTTTCACCGGTGGAAAGACCGGGTTCTTAATGAATAGTTACCCAGACATTATGGAGTGGTCCCCGGATTCGGAGCCTTATGTCTGGTTTGGTGGCATCGGATCAGTGCGTCTGACATGGTACAATAATTCAGGAACTTCACTTGCCAACACAACAATCAACTTCACAGGTGCATCGACAGCTAAATACTTATGTATTGACTGGCGGTTGTACGGTTTAACCACTGCCCCGGCAACATTGAAGCTGGAAGTCAATGACGGCACTGGCTACATTACGAAATGGATTAAGTATTCACTTTGCTCATGTCGGGACTTTTACACCTGCATGAATTTTCTGGACCCGTTGGGTGGCAGAAGTTCAATATCATTACTTTGCCAGAATGAGATATCAATAAACAGGGAAGCAAAGATTGTCGAGGTTTACAACCCTACACAGACAGCAGGAGGAACCAGTGTATTGAATCCAAAGGCCACAGAGACACTAAAAGTACAGACAGTCCTGGACAATACTTATGAAGGTCTTAAGTATGCAAGGGCCTTGTTCGGATCACCTGGTTACCACATTATGAGAATGAGCGATTCAGGTACTAAGACATGGTACAAGTTCATCTTGACAGCAGGTACAACAAAAGTCATTGAAGGGAAAAAGGATTTGTTGGTTGAATTATCAGGCTATTTGGCAGAAGAAAAGTCTGGTCAATCTTTCGATATATGAGGATTCAATTATTAAATGGTAATGCTTATTGGATGTCTCATTACGCGGATGCAGACGGTCAAGTATATCTTGACACTTCAGCCGAAACAAAGGCATTGCTGATCCGGAATATTGAGCAGCTCACAGAACTGAGCAAGATAACTATTGAAGGTGTCCTGGGAACTACTCTACCAGCGACACCGAAGAACATGAATCTCATTGGCAAGTCAACGAATCTTGCAGTGTATCATAATGACTATGCAGACTTTGATGTCCGGTTAGTCCATGGCTTTATGATTTATTCACAAGGTTCCATGAGAGTAAATACAAGGAAGACTGGCGATTCAGAGGATTATGATGTGGAGTTCATTGACAAGTCATTACATTGGGCAATAACATTAAATAAAACATACCTGAATGATCTTCCATGGCCCGGTGTAGAATATTCTGTCAGCAGTATGTGGGACATCATGCAGACAGGAGCAGTTTATAATTCAGGCGATCCTGGGTACTGGTTCCCGTTGGTGAATTATGGACGTTGGAACTTTGAGAACTCATTTATCCCGGCAGACTTCCGGCCATGGGTTCATGTTGCCAAAGCATTTGACCTGATGTTCTGCAAGGCTGGCTGGCAGTATTCATGCCCGATATTAGAGACCGAAACGGGAAGGCGGTTGATCAGTTATATTCTCAAGGATAATTATGGTCAAGATACCCGAAACGCAGAGCAAAGGGAATTCAAAGCAGGGCTTAAGAAGCGAATTCAAATGCCTGACCCACAGCGCAAGCCAGTTTATCAGATTGTAAAATTTGATGATGAAATCAGCGATCCTGGGAACGCTTACGATCCGGCAACAGGAATATTTTCAAAGGCTGGGATATATGACTTCACGGTGGAATTAAATGGCACTATTTATATACAGGATGATAAGTGGGGCAATGTCAGAACATCTGTTCTGTTTGGACTTTACCACCAGTATGTTGACGGGACAATAATTGAACTGGACTTCAGAGAGGAAAAAGCAGAACACTTCTTTGACCCATTCTGGAAAGCAACAATGGTTGTCAATAATATCCTTGTTCGGCCAGGTGAAAAGATATTTGTACGTTATCGCGGACACGGAGACAATGATTCAAAGGTTGGCCTGTATCAGAACTGTGTATTCTACAATAAGCTGATCAGTGTTCTACCAGAAGAAGGTGAAGTCTTTGATCTTCAGAACGCAGTAAGACCGGATAAATGCCTGGACTACCTGAAGGGAATAAGCCACCTGTTTAACTTTAAATTTTACACTTCATTTGTCGAAAGGAAGGTCTATATCTTGACCCCGTATGACACGGACTTTTTCGGAGAGACTGCCAGTGGATTCTTCCTCAACACCTTAACAGACTTCACTAACCTGATTGACTATTCAGAGGCACAGGTATCAGTGCCACACGAGGACAAAAAGAACTATTATTTTAAATTCAAAAAGTCAACAGATAAGGCCATTGAAGACCTGAAGCTGGATGAAAAGAACGAATATCTATCCAACTACATTGATCGGGGTTTTGACTTCAAGGATGAAACAGAGAATATGGAGAACCCATATTTCGAAGCAACATTAAATGGCAACATTACAGGAGCAGGAATCGCGAATCTTATCTATGACGCACCACAGTGTCTTGACAACACAGAAGGCAAGTTGAGCTATAATATAGGCCCCAGGATCATCATTGCCGGGGGTATGCTGGAACAAACATTTGACGCAGATACGATTCCGGAGCCAATACTATTCTTTAATAATTATCAGGTCTATTCCACCCCGTTTGCATGGCAAAAGACAAAAGCAACGGTCATGGGATTATCCGGACCAGCGAATCCAGGGACTTATCTGGCATACGGAAAAGAAGACAAGGACCTGTTCAATCTTTTTTATAGGCGGTATTTTATTGAGTTCCGGGACTGCCTAACGGTTAATGTTCCGATCATAGCCAATTACGATAAGGTCAAAGGCTTCAACTTCAGGAACCGGGCATTGATAAACTACAATGGAACCGGGCATACAGGTCGCATACTATCCTTTGATAGCTATGACCCAAAGACGATGACCGGACGCATGATCTTCAAAGCAGACAGCACAGCGGACCCGGCCTGTGATAATTATGAACTTCCGGCCCCGTGCGACAACAACCCTGCAATCATTGTGACAGATAACGGTTCAGGCAGTTACACCACTACTGCCGGGGGAACCAATACTTCACCAGTGGCATCAACGACCATAGAACATAAGGCAGAAGATGAAACCAATTGGACAGCTGGCGCGAATTTCACAGCAATAAATAAAAGAGTAATTGCAAGAATCACCTGGGTTTATTCCGACGGATGCCCAAATCAACAGAGGACATTTGAAGTGAACCCCTGTGCTAATTATCCTTCCATTGGATATGAGCGTACAACAACAGAGCCTTTCGAATTATCGGTCTTTGAAAACGGAAGCCACAAGGATACGGTAACAGGTGTTCTGTATGAGTACAGCATCAACGGTACTTCATGGCAGGTTATCCCGGTCCCATTCCTTTTGAGCGAATTACCAGAGCAGGTCTATCTAAGAGTTACCGTTTATTATCAGAACTGCCCAGCCAAGACAGTTCAGACAGTTTACTTCAATAATCCGACACCGGAAGACTGTCAGGTTGACGGCATTTCTGTACCACTGCCAATGTTTGTTCATACACCTGCCGGGTTGATCATTGAAAAACGTGGGTCTTTCAATGGCCGGGTGGCAATCGACATGATCAAATTTAGACAGGCTGGCACAGACGAGGATTGGGATATCTATGACACCAAAAACAGGGAGATTCTGGACACTGACGGAGGAAAGATATTTGAAGCTCAAAGGGTAGTGATCTTCTGCAATGGTGAATGTCCGATCTATTGCAGTGACATTACGGTCAGCAATAATAACTGCCCCGGTGTAACGGTTACCAGCACGGACAGCTTGACTGTTTGTGACATGAATCTAAAGTATGAGAATCCGGATGATCACACGAATACTTGGAGCGCGGCCATAACCAATGACACAACATTTGTCATCCCTAAACTAAGGGTGTGGCTTGAACAGGATTGTGGCGGTACAATCACAGACCTGTTTGACAGGGTGATTCAGTGGGACAGGCACGAATTCAAGACAGAATTTACATTTAGCTGGCAGCAGAATTACACTGTCAAGCTGATGAAGATCAGCAAGAACGCTGCCGGGGTTCAGACCTTAACCCAGAATGTTGATTTGAATGTACTGTACTCAACCGGGGAGACAAACGATGATCTTAAGAATAAACTTGAAGCAGCCATTCAGTCCGGCATGAGTTCACAGTTCGGGGCCATTGCCGGGATCGATTATGAATGCATCGTTACCGTCACAGGGGGCGGAACAACCAAGACAGTCTCAGTGGCGTTCAAGGCAAAGAAGGTTGTCAATTCAACCTGGTACGGCCCGAAGAAAGGAACGGACTTCATCAGGGTCAGAAGCAACACCAATGTTGACACAGATACAACGGCCACCGGAGCAGAATTTCAGGAAGTGGTCACCCCTGCCCCAACGGTTACAGTTTACAGTCCGTGCGGTGAAAAATATTCAGTCCAGTATAAGATCAATATTATCAGCAAGTTCATCAACGATAGTTCAAGCGACTTTGACAACATTGTCCTGAATTCGACATTGACCGTGGTTGAGAACGTTCTGACGATTAATTCAGGTACCTGTGCGAAGCATGAATACTTCCCGACCGTAACAGGATGCACGAGCCCAACCTACTTATGGAAGCAAGGAAACAAGACCATTGGAACTGACTTAAACATAACAGCCTGGGGAGATAATAAGGTGATGTTCTATGTTACCTGTGCTGATGGCTGTACTTATGTAACTGAATTTTAATGTACGGCATAACGATAACAGATGACATTGGCCGTCACAAGATTATCCGGACGGCACAGACACGGGACCAGGTCGGAAGATTGGAGCCCGGTGAGAATTGCCACTGGTTTACTGATATCGATGAATTCAAACATCAAATTGCTACATTAAATGAGTATAAGAAAAACAAGATATTTAAACTCATTGAGAATAAAAAAACACAGGTTGTTGTCAGTAATCCTGTGCCGGGTAAGAAATTCCGTCCGGAGAATGTCAGTCAGGATTCATGGGTGTTAATTAAAGACTACCTTGAAAACCCTGATGAAAAGAAAGTCGGTGAGTTAATGTCAAGAAATAACATTGAAGGCTGGACTGAACTTCAGTTCTGCTGCGGTGAACAAAAAAAGAAACTTGAAGAAATATTAAAAATATTGCATGGCCTACACCTGGAACTTTGACAAGTTACCAAAGGAACGACACGAAGAAGTCATTTCATTGGTCAAGCAAGGAGCCGGTGGAAAGCTCATGTTGATACATAACCAATATCTGTTGTCTGAAGAACTATACTGCTGCCCTGTACAGGATAACATGGTTTTAAATTGGTTCAAATATGGAATTGAAACAGGACAAATCAAAGGCAATGGCCAAAGCACTTCTGAATGACATTGGTATAGATACACCCAATGAAAGTCAGATTGCCACCGTCACAGGTCTTGATGACTATGCTTTGCGACATTACATGACAAAAAAATTATTGGCAGAAGGAAAGACATCAGGGCAGATAGCACGCTGCACAGGCATGAAAGCCAACACTGTCAAATCAATGATCCGAAAAATTAAGGGATCAAAGTAACACCCACAATCTACGCACCAAGCCTAAAGCAAAATCAATGCACTTTAATTTTGTGCTTTATCAGTATTGACCTGAATTTTTATTTATGAAAAAGTAATGTTGAATGATCTTATTGGAATTTGAGTCTGATCTGATTGATCCTTAAAAAATAATGCGAGACACCCTAAAATATTTTATTGGCAAAGAGCTGTTTATAGATGAATATGCAGCTCTTGAATATCTTCTGCAATATGAGCAGAGGTTGGAGCTATTAAGAGACCAGGGGAACGGAAGCGCATTCAGGGACGCAAAAGAACAGAGCGCACAGATGACAATTATTGCTGGTGACGGCACATTGTTAATCACTAATTTTAATAAGCTGCCACAGAATCCACAGAGAGATTCAATCATCAGTTTCAGTGTCAACGACTTCATGCAATCCAATGACGGACTTTGTTCTGTCGGGATGAAGACGATGTCTGATGCACTTCTGTCTTACAAGAATGACCCCAATGTGATTGGGGCAAAAGTAAACTTTGATACAGGTGGAGGTGAAGGAATGTCTGGACATATCCTTCATAATGCATTTAAGGAGTTCGGAAAGCCGGTCATTGCTTATGTATATAACGCAGGGTCAGCAGGTTATCTTGCTGCTTCAGGGGCCACAGAAATAGTTGCAGCCAATGAGAATTCAAGGGTTGGCAGCATTGGTGCACTTGTATCTATTTCAAAGAAAATGCTTGATGAATATGCCAACAATATAGTTGAGATTTATTCAGATTCTTCCAGCGATAAGAACAAGGAATTCAGAGCATTGCTGAAAGGAGATAGCGACCCTTTAAAAGAGATGCTGAACAAATCAGTTCAGGTATTTCACAATGTCGTTAAGTCAAACAGGATGCTGAAGGTTGATCCGGAAGGATCATTAAGGGGTGGAATGTTCTTTGCTAAAGATGCAATTAAACGTGGCCTGGTGGATCATATTGGCAATAATGACTTTGCAATTTCACGGGTTAAAAAGTATTCTAAAAAATAACATAATGAATCAAATGGAATTTATGAATCAGTTGAGCGCGAGTGTAACAAAACTTACAGGCGTTCAGATACAGGAAGAAAACCAGCACGAAGCCATACTTGAAGCACTTGCAACGGTGCAGCCTATTGCAGAAAGAATGGCCAACGTTGAGGACCTTGTTTTGGAAGCTGTATCAAATCTGGATGCAGTTAAAGCCTCTTTACCACAAGAAATTATGAGTGCGGAAAATGTCAAAAGCATTGCACTTGAAGTGATCGGTGAATCCGGAAAAGCCATTCAGACAAGCCTTGAAGCAAAGATCACCCAGGTATCCAAGGACTTTGGAGCCCAGCTTTTAGATCTTCAGGAAAGAGCAGTGTCAAAAGAAACCGGTGAGCATCTTGACACAGGGGTTGATCTCAATGAGAAAAATCCTGAAGTAAAGAGCGTGCAGCGGAAGATTGGAGGCAAAACAATTGAAGTCAGACCTTCATAAGAATTAAAATTTCATAACACCTTAAAAAAAATAAAATGGAATTAGTCGGAATTGGAAATGCGTTTGCTGAACGTGGAAATATTAACAGGACGCTGAAGATCGACCTTGGCACAGCCTTACATTTTGTAAGTTCTGTGTCTGTGGTTCACGAAGATGTGTCAAGTAATTCGCTTGGCATTTATAACATCGTTTCTGATGTGAAGGAAGGAAAAGTTAGGTTCTTGCAACCAAACGGAACCGGGTACATAACTAAAGAACGTCCGGCATCTTGTGCTTGGGACCCAGCAGTTGGAATCACTTACAAAAGAAGTGACGTATCACTGTGCGCTCACAATGTGCAGATCGAGCATTGCACAGAAGATGTGCCAGGTTGGGAAGGAATCTTCGGTCAAGGAAATGATGTTAATGACCTTTTGTCAACGGAAGTTGGTACCAGGTTCTTCAATGACCTTGTTGAAGGCACATACATTGCTATCGGTAATGACCTTATGAAATCAGCACATTGGGGTAAGCACCCAGCTGTTACTGATGCAGAGGCTTCTTATACCGGTGATGCAACGATGTTTGCACGTATCAAGAAGACATTGTCTATCTGTGGCGGTTACCTGACCATGGTCGATAAATACAAGACGGCTGGTAAAGCAAATTATACTGTATCAATTCCAGGTGGAAACATCAGTGGAGACACTTATACAGCTTCACCAGTATCCGTATTCCAGGCACTTGTTGCAGCGCAGCCTACTGAATTAAAGGCGTTGATTGCCAAGAGACGTGCAAAAGGAATTAACCCTGTGATCATGGTATCCGGTGGAATCTTTGAAGCATATAAGAAAGACTTGTCTGATAACTACGCAGCAATCCCTGATGCATACTTGTATAAAATCAGCGGAGACTTTGCAGCGCAGTACGGCCTTGTTCCTTACACTATTATGGACGATTGTCTGAAGTGGGATGGATACTGGATTAAGAGAATGCACCTTTGGGATGAAGTCGCAGCAGACTTGCAGATCACACATCACAGAGCATTGTTGACAGTTCCTGGCAACTTCGGTCTTGGCCTCGATGTAATGGGACCTAATGATATCGCACTTCAGTTTGACCAGATTACCGTTGGTAAAGAAGCTGGTAAGATTTACGGTCAGGCCAATTACAGAATGGGTACAGCGATAATCGATGAAAGACTCTGTGTTAACGCATCTTATATCGCAGCCTAATTAATAACAAACACCTTAAAAAATAACAAATGGCAAGAATAGTTGACCTTAAGCAAGCGGCAGCCACAGCGTGTGCTGTCAAGATAGGTGGCATTGAAAAGGTCTGGGTAATTGATAACTCAGATATCAGCTCAGTGACATTTACCGAAACAGCTGGAAAGGATGCTGTTGTTTCAGCGATTACACTTGGAGCTTCCAAGCATGCAGTTGAATTTGAATTCACCCAAGATAAAACAGCCTTCTTCAACGAGGCCCAGGCAAACACTGGTGATCCTGTTGATCAAACGCTGTCTATTTTCTATGACGGCTTGTCCACAGAAAAAGTGGATGTTGCCAATGGATTGATCGGAGCCTGTGCCCTGTCTTATTTCGTTAAATACAAATCAGGATTGATCCGGTTTGTCGGTTACGATTACGATGTGGCCACTGATACTTCCAGCGTATGTCCAACACCTTCACGTGCTAAAATCAGCACAGCGTCAGGGGTAGGAAACAACGATGCTGAAAGACTTGGAATTGAATTGATCGGGCAAGGTAAATACTTGTCACATCCAACTTCACTGACAGAATCAGCCCTTAATGCTCTTTAATTAACATTCAAAAAAACAAATAAGATGTTAGGACTTATTGGAAAATATCTGAACGATCACGAAGATAACATTGCACATTGCACTACTCACCCGGAGACGGGAGAGAGAATCAATCTGCAACCGTGGTTTGTGTACGACAAAGTTGAAGGAACGAAAGGCGCACCACCAAAAGACCTGGTGTACCGTCCGGCAACTGAAGAAGACTTCAAAGCGGTAGCGAAGGCAACTAACCCCAACGGAAACAAAAAGAATCCTTTGATTGGCGAGCTTCCGGAGCATATCGCGAAGGTCAAGAAAGCAATGTTTGACAAGGCCATGGCAGCAGAAGGAAAGAAATCTCCTGCTCCTGCACAGGCGTAAAACCAAAACAATAAAATGTGGCTTGCAGTCGCTGTAACAATTCAGTCTGTACCTGTGGGAATTTTGACAGGTATAATGTAATCGGTAACGGGATTGCAAAATACAAGCTACAATCACCAATTCCCGAAGAAGTTCGGGATGTTGCAACAGTCCAGAGTTGGTTTAAAAAAAATAAGTATATCCCATTTGCTGGATATACACAGGATTCAAGCCATTCTTATCTAAGATGGCTGGTGAACCTGGCTAAGTTTTCGCCAACTCTGGGTTCTTGCATCAACGGAATCAAGTTCTTTTCCTTCTCAGGAAAGCCCAAAATTATCAAGTCAGTTGATAGTGAATTTGATCTTGGTTCCAATTTGAATGATCAAGAAATTCAGCTGGATGCCATTAAGCCATTCATAGAAAAGTTGTCAGAAATTGACAAGGATAAAATGACATGGTCACGGATTGCTGAAAATCTGTATAACTCTTACAAGCAAACAGGCAACGCCTATCTGGCGGTCAAGATTAAGAAAGCCCTGGATGCACAAAAAATCTACCTTAAATTTATTGATCCTGAATTCTGTTTATACAGGGTTCCTGAATTATTCTCAGCGGATACAATCGATGTGTCCCCTTCCTGGGATTCAAGATACTTAAAAAAGAATCCTGCAGAATCTTATTCAGTGTTCCCTTACTATGATGAAACAGAATCAGAAGTCAAAACGATCATTCACATGAAGAATGGTGCCGGAAGATATGGACGTCCAGACTGGTTCAGTGCCGCGCATGATGCCTTCTTGGAATGTAAGAACAAAGAATATCTTCTGAAGGCTGTTCATAATAACTTCACAGGGCAGGTTCTCATTGAATTTGAGGCTGAACAATCACGGCCAATTATCGATGATAAGGCAGCCAAGGAAGCAGGTTGGTTAAATACAGCGGATCAGTGGGCCGGAAACTTCACTGACGGAGGCGGTAGCAAAGGTTCACAAGATCAGATGTCTGTATTAATAACTGAAAGACCTTCAGGCGCAGCACCTGCATTTGTGCATGAATTCAATATTCAGACCAAAGAAGACTACTTCATTAAAATTGGCGAACACTGTGAGCGCAATATCATTAAGGCCAACCAGTGGTCAAAGACATTGCTTGGAGCCGAATATCAAACTGGATGGAGTGCGGATAATTACGTTAGTGAGATAAAGGCTAAACTTCCGGTGATTGAATTCTACCAAAACCTTATCGACAATGAAATGATCAATAAGGCCATGGACTTCATCGGTAAGATCACTGGTGACATGGATTTTGTAAACTTCAATATTCAGCATAAGAGCCCATTTGAGACGATATTAAAAAACTTTCAGCCCAATGAAAACACTAATATCACCCCTTGAAGTAAGGGCATATAGCCCGGCAGACAGGAACTATCCACTTGATATGATACGTGTTGTTCTACCTTCAACGGAAAGAACGATCTTTAGCAATGCACTTGGTTCTGACTACTATGATATAATGTTGAAGGATTCCAGGGATTTTTCAAAGGCTACAATCTGGGAGGAAGGAGAATATAAATCAGGTGAATTTGTCATCTATGACGGTTTAATATTTGAAAGCTGTTCCACAGCGAACACAACAGAGCCCGGATTTGGAAACGATAAGTGGAAGGTTGCCGACAAGTTTGCGAAGAAAGCATTCAACCAATTGTATGAGAATCATCTAAGGGCTGTTCTTGCATTCTCTGTATATAAGGCAGCATTGCCACTTGATACAATCAGAAGCAGTGCTAAGGGCCTTACTATATCAGCACAAGATCAATCCGGCAGTGTAACAGCCCAAACAAAAGATATTGACTATATCCAGCGGTCTATTCAACAACAGATAGACCAAATGGTAGATCAAATGATCTGCTGGATCATTCAACAGAACGAAGCCTATAAAACAGATAGTACAAAAGGACTTGACTTTTCAGCTTGTAATGTGATCAGCCTTGATGAAGATGTGACGCTGGCTGATAATGGACAGCGCAGAATTGCATTCTTAAAATGAGTTATACAGACTTGAAAAATAAAGTCCTGTCAAAAGTGGCAGGAGTTATTCTTGAAGTTGAGCCATTGACGGATGACCGTTTAAGGCAAGACCGATTGAGTATATGCGAAGGGAATGCCGGAATTTGCTTCGATGCTGAAAACAGAAGGTGTAAAATCTGCACGTGTTACGTGGAAGCAAAGATCGGCATTAAAGTGAACAGAAACCCATTGAAAGGAATGAGGCATGAAGTCACACACTGTCCATTGGGCAAGTGGGATGATAAAGACCTTGCAAACCATTATCGAGAGTTAGACGGATTACCCAAATTGTAAAAAATAAAATTAGTATAAAATGATCAGAAAAGCAGCAGTAAAAGGAGCAGCCCCAAGTTCAGGGATTGTTTTCTTAGAAACGGAAATCAATGACAAAAGCACGATCGTAAAAAAATCTTATGCAGCGACCCCGACAACCCTTTTGCCATTGACATCATTAACGGTGACCAAGGATGACGGCACAGACCTTGTAATTACAGCGGTAAGTGCTGCCACCGATCAAAGCACCTTGGCAAAGATTCTGAACACAGAACTGAAAAAAATCGGTTATGTGTTCTCAGAAGATTATGGACTGGACAAAGACCAGAAGTCTGTAACGATCAGCGGTCAAACGCTGACGATTAAGTCAGAGCTGGTGTTCAAGTCAATGGTAGCATCCAGCGGAAGCCCAACGTTCACCGGAACGGTAATATCATAAGCGACCACCACCACAGCAACCCAGGGGACCGATAGCAGGTCTATATGGTCCCCTTTTTTAAAATCACCCTATGAAGCATCATCTACTTATACCACTTATCTTATTATCTACAATTGTAAGCAGCCAGACAGTCACGTTCAAATGTCTGGAAGCTGAGATGTTCCCTAAAGGTTGTCCAACTTGCGACAACAGCCGGACAGGCAAAATGATCACCGGGATAGAATTAACCATGACCGGGATCAAAACAGAATTCATCAATCCTATTATTGTCAAGTATGATTCACTGAATCAGGTGACGTTTACGGATTACAGATTCGTTACCAAGACATTTAAACTTTCAAATACAGGTTACAGCGACATGGCCAGCCTATTAAGGGCAGCCGGGCAATGTATGTCACCTGATCCCAGAATTGATACAATCCAATATGCAAATGACACATTAGGAATCTCATTTCTTAATGATTCAGTGTCAATGTACAAGGTGAAGATTCCAACGGGAGACAAGCAGAAATTCGACACAATAAGCTATTCCGGAGACACATTATATCTAAGCCTTCAGAATGACGGCGAGGCAGTCCATAAATTAGTCATTACCGGTGGCGGTGGCAGTGATTCGCAAACACTAACTTGGTCTTCTGGCACTGGCAATCTGACGATATCAAACGGTAACACTGTTAATCTTGACGGTCGTTACCTAACAACTGAAGTTGACGGATCGACTACCAATGAGCTTCAGTCGTTGATGTTCTTTAATGAGCAGCCCAGCGAAGTTGTGCCCATGGAGATCAGCGGTTCAAACACAGTCTATTTTGACGGTGGTGCAGGAATCGACTTAACCAAGGTCAGTTCAACGCAACTTGAAATCAAAGCACTGGACCCTGATTCCACCAACGAAATACAATACATTGACACTATATCCTATGCCAGCGATACTTTAAAAATCAGTCTGTATAAAGACGGGGTGGCCCAATCAAAGATTTATATTCCCAGCGGTGGCACGGGAAGTGATGATCAGATGATTGACACATTTGACATTGTATCAAACCAGTTAAGACTTAGCATCCAAAATGACGGTCAGAACTATAAGTCTGTGGACTTGTCCCCATATTTGGATAATACAGACAGCCAGGGTTTTGATTCATTTTATTTAGCCGGTACACAGATCAGGGCCAGTATTGAGAATGACGGAGACCCAACTAAAGTCATTGATCTGTCAAGTATTCCGGTGTCGCATGATATCGTGACCAATGGCAATGTAATAACTCAGACGATCAATGGAACGCAGGATACAACACTGGCGGTCAGGACAAACAGCCTGAATCTTTCCGGGAACATTATCACGGGGTCAGTGAATGGAGTTCAAGATACCACACTGGTTATTGGATCAGTATCAAATACAAGTTCAGTCAACAACCTAAGCACGACTGTAAACGGGGTCACAGGGGCCAATGTGACAATAATCAATTCCAATACAGCCAGCCTTTCCGGGAATACCATTACCAGCAATGTTAACGGTGTCAGTGATACAGTCCTGGTGATTGGCCAGAACAATATTTCAATCAGTTCAAATAACTTAACCAGCACAGTTAACGGAGTTCAGTCAACAGTGTCTTTGGCCTCATACCTTGACAATACGGATTCACAGACATTGTCTTGGAATTCAGGCAATGGAAATCTAAGTATTTCAGGAGGTAATACCGTAAACCTTGACGGCAGATATTTAACATCAGAAGTTGATGGATCGACTACCAATGAAATTCAAAGCCTTTCAATAACAGGCGGCAAGGGTACTATTAACCTGTCACTTGGTGGGGGTTCGGTAACATTAAACGATTCATCAGCGACAAACGAAATTCAAACAATCGATACTTTTGACATTGCTTCCAATATTTTAAGATTATCTATTTCATCCGACGGGCAGAATTACAAGTCAGTTAATCTTACTCCTTATCTTGACAACACTGATGACCAGGCTTTATCCTTTGGTGCAAAATCTGGTTCAACAAATTACCTGAATATTCAGAACAGTGTAGGTGTTCAGATCAACGATGGCACTGGAATCAGCATTTCACGCGATGCATCCAACGTCATAACAGTTAACAACACTGGTGACTTATCGACAACAAATGAAATCCAGACAGTTGACACGTTTGACCTATCAGGTAACACTTTAAGACTTTCTTTATCATCAGACGGGCAAGCATTTAACTCTGTTAATCTAAGCGGATACCTTGACAACACAGACAGCCAAAACATCACCTTTGGTACAAAATCCGGATCAGACGTTCCTTTGAATATATCCGGTGGCACAGGTGTAACATTAACCGAAGGAAGCAATACCACAATAACCAGGAATTCTGCGACACAAATAACCATTTCTTCAGCTGGACTTGGAGACGGAGACAAAGGAGATATTGATGTTTCAGGAAGCGGCACTGTCTGGACGATCGATACTGATGCGGTCAATTCATTGAAGATTTTAGACGGCACCATTGCAACGGTTGATGTGGCCAATGATGCAATTACTTACGGCAAGCTGCAGAATGTCACAGCCAATTCAGTCCTGGCGAATACTGCAGGAGTTGTGGGTGATGTTCAGGAAATTATACTTGGATTGAATCAATTGGTTGGCCGTGGTTCTTCCGGCAATGCTTCAGCCATAACACTTGGAACGGGACTTTCAATGTCAAGTGCCCAATTAAATGTGGCAGATCAGTCTGCAACCAATGAACTTCAGACAATAGACACTTTCGACATCAGTTCTAATACAGTAAGGTTGTCATTATCCAGTGACGGACAGGTGTACAAATCAATTGATCTGTCACCTTATCTCGATAACACGGACGCGCAGACATTAACCTGGACAACAGCAAGTGGAGACCTTCAGATCAGTGGAGGAAATACGGTGAATCTGGACGGTAGATATTTAAGGACCGAAGTTGATGGATCGACTACAAATGAAATTCAATATATAGATACATTCAGAGTTTCCGGGGGCAATCTTGAAATATCATTGTCACAGGACGGCGCAGCACGTTCACAGCTTGCGGTGACCCAAATTGCACCAGTGCAATCAGTAGTGGCTGGAACGGGAATCAGTGTATCTGGAACCAACACGATCACTGTAACGAACACCGGGGACCTATCAGCAACCAATGAAGGATCATTGACGGTTGGTGCCGGAACAGGAACAACTTCTTTGATTCAAAGCAATACGTCAGGAAGTACAGCCGTAACGCTGTCAGCAAGTGGAATTATAACACTTTCAGAAAATACGGGAACTGGTACTATTACAATCGATGCCGCTGAAGTGGACGGTTCTACCAGTAATGAGTTGCAGTCTTTGAGTTATGGAACTAAGTCAGGATCAGACATTCCACTGAATATAAGCAGCGGAACCGGAGTAACGATCACTGAAGGCGCAGGAGTTACAATTACAAGAAATGCCAGCAACCAGATCACTATTGCAGCAACTGGATTGACAGACGGTGACAAGGGTGATATCGATGTGACAAGTTCCGGATCGGTCTGGTCCTTGGACACTAATTCAGTGATGACCATAGATGTTCAGGACAACGCCATTACCAATGCGAAACTGGCCGACATGGCCAATTCAACATTCAAGGGCAGAACAACAGCCGGCACGGGCGATCCTGAAGACTTGACAGTGGCCCAGGCGAAGACACTTCTGAATCTATCCGGAACGAATACAGGAGACCAGACTATAACGCTGACGGGAGACGTAACCGGATCAGGAACAGGTTCTTTTGCCACAACAATATCCAATGATGTAGTTACTTATGCTAAGCTGCAGAACGTTACCGGGAATGCTGTGCTGGCCAATACAGCCGCAACATCAGGTGATGTTCAAGAGATCATTCTATCAGCCAGCCAATTGGTAGGGCGTGGATCATCAGGCAACGCGTCTGCAATAACCTTGGGAACTGGATTATCAATGTCTGGCGCACAGTTGAACGTATCAGACCAGAGCGCAACGAATGAACTTCAAACGCTATCCACTGCAACAAATACTGTGACATTAAGTAATGGCGGTGGTTCATTTACCATTACAGGTGCCGGAATAAACACAGCCAGCACGGCAGGAAGCACTATCACAATTACGGGCACTGAAGTTGACGGCAGTGTCACCAATGAGATACAGACCATTGATACATTCGATATTTCTTCGAATGTTATCAGGTTGTCATTGTCTTCCGATGGGCAAAATTATAAGTCAGTTGATCTGTCTCCATACCTGGACAATACAGATGCGCAGTCTTTGTCTTATGGTGCCAAGTCAGGATCAACCAACTTTTTAAACATCACTTCTGGGACTGGGGTACAAATAAATGACGGCACAGGAATAAGTATCAGCAGGGACGCGAGTAACGTCATCACTGTAAATAATACAGGGGACCTTTCTACATCAAATGAAATTCAGACCATTGATACATTCCGGGTGTCCGGTGGTAACTTAGAATTATCCCTTTCTTCAGACGGTGTTGCCAGATCACAATTAGCAGTCACACAGATTGCACCTGTTCAGTCTATTGCCGCAGGAACAGGGATCAGCGTGTCCGGAACAAATACAATTACTGTCACCAATACCGGTGATTTGTCAACTTCAAATGAAGGTTCATTAACTGTTGGAGCTGGCACCAGTACAACATCATTGATCCAAAGTAATACATCCGGCAGTACAGCGGTGACTCTTACAGCAGGGACCAATATCACGTTGTCAGAAAATACCGGGTCAGGGATTATTACTATTGATGCCACAGAGGTGGACGGGTCCACAACCAACGAATTACAGACTTATTCTCATTCTGGTACCACTAGTTACACCAACACATTAAGCAATGGTGGAGGGTCGTTCACCATTAATGCCGGTGGTATTAATTCGATTTCTCATTCTTCAGGAACACTAACAATAACGGCCACAGAGGTTGACGGCAGTACATCGAATGAGTTGCAATCCATTTCTTATGGGACTAAATCAGGCGCAGATATACCGTTAAACATTACCAGTGGAACAGGGGTAACGCTGACTGAAGGTTCAGGAATTACGATCACCCGGAATGCTTCAAATCAAATTACTTTTTCAGCGTCCGGATTATCCGACGGAGATAAAGGAGACATTGATGTGACCAGTTCCGGGACTGTCTGGACCATTGATACTAGTTCAGTCACTTCATTAAAAATATTGGACGGGACAATTGCCACAGCTGACATTGCTGATGATGCAGTGACTTACGCGAAACTTCAGAACGTGTCTGCAAATGCTGTTCTTGCTAATACTGCAGGATCAGCCGGGGATGTCCAGGAGATTCTTTTATCAGCCAGCCAGTTAGTTGGAAGGGGTTCTTCTGGCAACGCTTCAGCGATTACTCTTGGCACAGGATTATCTATGTCTGGCGCACAGCTCAATGTTGCAGATCAGAGCGCGACAAACGAAATTCAAACCATTGACACCTTTGATATTTCATCCAATACTTTAAGGCTGTCTCTTTCTTCTGACGGGCAGAATTATAAGTCCGTTTCATTAGCAGCTTACTTAGACAACACTGACGGCCAGACGTTAACCTGGACTTCCGGCACCGGAAATCTTCAGATCAGCGGCGGCAACACTGTAAACTTGGACGGGCGGTACTTAACCAGTGAAGTGGATGGCAGCACTTCAAACGAATTGCAGACATATAGCCACAGCGGCACCACAAGTTATACGAACACGTTAAGTAATGGCGGTGGGTCGTTTGTTCTTCAGGCAGCTGGAATCAACTCAATTTCACATTCATCCGGAACCGTGACGATCACAGCCACCGAAGTTGACGGATCGACCAGTAATGAACTTCAGACATATAGCCATTCAGGGACAACGAGCTACACAAATACACTATCCAATGGAGGTGGATCATTTACGATCAATGCCGGAGGAATCAACACCATATCTCATTCAGCTGGAACTTTAACTATTACGGCAACAGAAGTAGATGGGTCCACTTCGAATGAATTACAAAGCATTTCTTATGGCACCAAGTCCGGTTCTGATATTCCTTTGAATATCACTTCAGGTACAGGTGTAACCATTACAGAGGGATCAGGCATAACCATTACCAGGAACGCCAGCAATCAGATTACATTTTCGGCCACAGGGTTAAGCGATGGCGATAAAGGGGATATCGATGTCAGCGGTTCGGGGACAGTGTGGTCATTAGATACCAATGCTGTAATGACAATTGATATACAAGATAATGCAGTGACCACAGCCAAAATAAATGCGCTGGCGGTTACCAATGCAAAAATCAATGATGTTGCATGGTCCAAGGTGACCGGCACACCAACAACATTATCAGGTTATGGAATTACGGACGCTCTAAGCAATTCAACCAGTAGCACGCAGGACGGATACTTTGGGGACATATATCTGAAGGATGATACTTCACCAAGCCATTATCTTCAGATTACTGATGCTGAAAATCTTACAGCAGCCAGAACACTTTCGATCAATACAGGCGATGCAAGCAGGACTTTAACATTTACAGGAAATGCTACCATAAGCGGCACAAATACAGGCGATCAAACGATCACTTTAACGTCAGATGTCACGGGTTCGGGAACGGGGTCTTTCGCGACTACCATTGCTGCCAATGCTGTCACGGATGCAAAGTTCAGACAGTCTGCCGGGCTGTCAGTTGTCGGAAGATCAACCAATACAACAGGCAATGTTGCAGACATCACAGCAGCAAATGACGGTGAGGTATTAAGAAGATCAGGCACAGCAGTTGGATTCGGAACTATTGCCACTGCCGGAATTGCCAACGATGCGGTGACGTATGCCAAGATTCAGAATGTCGCGGCAAATTCATTCCTGGGAAATAACACAGCGTCAAGTGGCGATGTCGCAGAGGTAACACTGGCAGCGTCACAGTTGGCTGGACGTGGTTCAACAGGCAACCTTGCAGCAATCAGCTTGGGTGGCATTTTATCTATGTCTGGAACCACACTTTCAGCCACTGAAGTAGATGGGTCCACAAGCAATGAGCTTCAGACATATTCGCACAGTGGAACTACAAGTTACACGAATACATTATCAAACAGCGGTGGTTCTTTCACAATTAACGCGGCTGGGATAAATACTATTTCACACAGTGCCGGAACGGTTACAATTACAGCGACAGAAGTGGACGGCAGCACGTCAAATGAGCTTCAGTCATTGTCATACGGATCAAAGTCAGGATCAACAAACTTCCTGAATATTACGTCAGGCACAGGCGTTCAGATTAATGACGGTACTGGAATCAGCATATCTAGGGACGCGAGTAACGTCATAACGGTCAATAATACCGGGGATGTGTCGCAGAAGGACACAGCATACTTCTTCCCGGAAACTTACGGAGCCGTTGTAAATGATGCCACAGATGACCGGGCCGCGATACAGTCAGCCATTGACGCAGCTTGTGCAAGAGGTGGCGGCATTGTCTGGTTAAGGAAAGGCGAATATAGAATCACAACATCAGCGTCCCGTGGAACCTATAATTCAGGAATACACCTGTGTTCTAATGTGTACTTAATGGGCACCGGTTACGGGTCAGTGATTTATTCAAAATTAACCAGTTCAGGCCAGCACGTTGTCAGCCTTCCACACTCCGGGACCAATGTAGTGATAAAGGATATTCAGATCAAAGCAGATTCAGTTGATTCAGGTGCCGCGATATTCGGCTATTTCGGCATGACTAATCTTGAAATTGAACACGTCAAGATTGATCGTGGGATGTGTTGGGGTGTGCTAATAAAAGAAGCATCCAAAGGAGTTATTCAAAACTGTGACATTCAGAACGGTGGCCAGTGCCACTGTGTAGAGATCAATAATTGCAACAATTTTATCGTCAAGAATAACTGGCTTTATTCAAACGGGACAAAGACTTACTTCCCCACCAGGGGCAACGGTTGTGAATCATTCTATAACAGAAATGGTGAGAATAGACCATATGCAAATTTAATCGAAGGAAACACAATCTGGGGAACCGGTGGAGGTATTGTTGTTTGGGCTGATTCAATAACTAAAGTTTATAATAACACGATCCGAACAGTTCAAGGTCATGGAATGACAATCAAGAAGAATAATGATGCCAGTCCAACATATCCTTGCGTAAATATCCAAGTAAAAGGGAATACAATATTTGGTACAGGCTATGCAAATAACAGTTCACTTGGAATGCTGGTCGATGATGAAAACAGAGAAATTCTAATTGAAGGAAATTCACTTGATACTATACTCTCGCAAAATAGTGGTTCTGGTGGTGGTGTAGGTATGGACATTCAAGCACCCGGCACAGTTATAAATAACAACATCATAAGGCACTGTTCAATCAACGGCATGAGCTTATCAGGATCAGCTGACTATTGCAGCATAACTGGAAATGTAATTATGGACTGTTCAATGTTGCAGAATGGATTCAGGGCAATTTCATGTTCAGGTGATCGATGTGTCATCACCGGAAACAGTGCGCACGATACAAGGGGAACACATAAAATGGACATCTGTATTTACGTCCCAGGAACCAATAATGTGATCGTTGGAAATAACGCTTCCGGAGCCAATTCTGGTGACGCTATTTATTGTCCAGGAACAGGTAACGTGGAAGCAAACAATAAAGAAAATTAATTCTATGAGCTTTAAATATATCACAGAAACACTATTTGGAATTGATGCTTTGGTTGGCTACGCAAGTTCATGTTTATTGCTTTACATAAGTCATTTATCAATGACTGAAGTAATGAGCCAATTTACCACAATCAGTGCCACAATAGTTGGATTGAGTGGCGGCGTGTTTTCTATGCTTAAACTTCGCGAAGGCTGGTTAAAAGCAAGAGCTGAAAGGAAGATTGCCGAAGCACAGGTTGAAGAACTGGAAGAAAAGTAAATATATTTTTAAACATAAACCCTAAATTATGGACAACATTTTGAACAAAGTGAAGTATGTAATTACATTCTTCGCGACAATCCTAAAGTTTATTGGTAAGATTCCGGTGTTCCTTTTGCCACCTGCATTGAAAGGATACAGGACAGAGCTTTTCAATATTCTTGCAGTGGTAGCTGTGACACTTGAAGGAATGGATATCACATCAATGTGTGAATCATTATCCAGTCTATTTCACCTTAACTGTGCGTTGATTCAAGAGATTTTCGCCATACTTATTGCCGCAGCAAATATCGATCTAAAGGGCAAGACATTAGCTAAAGAAATGGAGTAGGTTTTTTTCATGGGGCCGGGGTATCTGAAATGAGCCCCGGTTTTTTAAAATCATTTTATGGGTAAAAAGCTGACACTGGTAGAGTTTGTCCAGACCTATAAGGATGCTGCACAGAATTGTTCTAAAAAATACGGCATACTTCCAGAGTGCATTTTAACACAAGCGGCACATGAATCAGGATTGGGACAGTTTGAATTTGGAAATAATTTCTTTGGAATAAAGGCCGGGAAGAACTGGACCGGAAAAAAGCAACTTCTTAGAACGTGGGAAGAATTGCCAAATCAAAATTATCAGTTTCCTGAAATCATCAGCATAACACCAATAGTTGTTAACGGAATAACAAAATACAGGTATGTCATCCGTGACTACTTCCGTGCCTGGGATTCAGCTGAAGAAGGATTCGACGGATACTGTGATTTTATTCTTCAAAATAAACGGTACAAAAAAGCACTGGCTGTAAAAGAAAACCCTGAACAATACCTTACAGAAGTAGCGCGTGCCGGATATGGCACAGATTCAAAGTACCAGGCAAAGGTTCTGGACTTGCTTAAGGCCGTTAAAAAATTAATCTAAGCCAATGAGTAAAACCATGAACAAAGCAGAGCAACAATTATTTGATGCGATGCTTAATAAATATTTGTCAGATCACAGGACAATGCCTTCGCGTACATTGGCCCGGTTGATCGTTGATATTGAAGCTGAAAAGGGAAATCACTATACTGTTGATGCATTACGATCATCTATCAGGAAAAGGCGCGATGCTTTGGGTGATAGATTTAGGGAGCAAAGGATTCGGAATGGCCATGTTGTTTTTGAAAATCCGACATATCGCGATGAAGGTACAATTCTGGATGATCCTGAACTATCTGAATTACCGGATTATGTTATTGATCCGAAGTTTGACAGGGTTGGAATCATGTCTGATCTTCATATCCCTAAACACAACAACGGTATAATTGATACTGCAATCAATGATTTTGTCCAAAGTGACTGCAATTGTATCATCCTTAACGGGGATGTTCTGGATAATCCTCAGTTTTCCAAATTTGCATTCAAGCCAAGTTACACCAGCAGAACAGGTGAGTGGATGGACCAGGCTGAATTCTTTTTGGAGAGTTTGAGAATGACCTTCCCAGGTGCATTGATACTGTATATTGAGGGAAACCATGACGCATGGTATAAACGCTATCTGTGGAATCAGGCCAAGGCATTTGGTGATGATCCTCATTACTCTTTAGAATCAAGGCTTCATTTATCTGATTACGATGTAAAGTGGATTCCAGAAACTCAACTGGTTAAGCTGGCAGATTATCATGTCTATCATGGGCATCAGTTGGCTAAGGGTGGGCAGCTTGATACAGCAGCCAAAAGGCTTTTAAATCGGGTGAAAAGCAATTCGATCATTGGCCATTTGCACTATGCTTCAATGCACCAGGATATTGGATTCAATGACGAGCCTGTTGCAACGGTTCATATATCAGGGGCAACATCAACGAAGAAGCCAGTTTATATGCCGTTTGGTGGCAAGAGCCGACACGGGTACATTAATGTCAATGTGATAAATGGGAAATGCGAGGTTGAAAATGTATGGATTGACAGAGGCAAGCGAAGAATAATTAATTCTTAAAGCATGACTTGTATTGTAGGATTAGTCGATCAAGATAAGGTCATTATTGGTGGCGATTCAGCTGCAACAGCTGGGATGTCAATTTCTATTTGGAGCGATCCTAAAGTATTTAAAATTGGAGACTTTATTTTTGGATGTGAAGGTTCATTCAGGATGATTCAATCCATGAAATACAGATTCATTCCACCAAAAAGCAAACCGAAAGATATATTCAAATATTTATGTACTGATTTTCCAGACGAAATGTTGAGAATAATTAAAGAGGGATGCCTGGGAGATCAGGCAAAGTTTGGTTCTTTTTTGGTAGGATATAAAAACCGACTATTTGAATTCGACGATGATCTGCAAGTTGGCGAAAATATTAATTGCATGGCATCAATAGGTGCCGGGGCTGATATTGCCCTTGGTTCCTTGTACACAAGCAAAGGTTCAGGATTAACTGCTGATCAGAGGATTATTAAAGCCTTGGAGGCTTCAGCCTATTACTGCACTTCGGTAGCAAAGCCTTTTCGCCTGGTAAATACTTAGGCTAATCGTTGTGGAAATTACACCCGTTCAGGATTATTAATATGCAAACTGCCCGGAATTATACCCGAAAGGGATATCATGGGGAAGTAGTTGGGGAACTCCCTATTTTCTAAAATTACCCACTTAGTAGTATTTTTAAAAATATGTGAATATTTTTGATAAAAGATTACCAATATTCAAAATAGGCGTTGTATCTTTGAAGGGTAATTAAAAACAAAGCAAGATGGCAAACTTTACAAAATTCTTTAAAAACGAAGACAAAGCATTCCAATACATGGTTGATAAAAATAGAGCCACAAAAAGAGCTGGAAGCAAAGATATATTCGCGGTTGTTCCAGGTCCTGATCACAATTACGCGGTGGTTGATCTTAATACAGCGATAGACTTAGGATTGGGCTATACTTGGTCTTTTTAAAAAAACAAAAATAAAAGAATAGCAATGGCACAATATTATAACAAAGCCACAGGAGAAACATACAAATTAAATGGTGTTTCATCATTAAAACAAGCATGGGATTTAGCAGAATTTGTATGCTCCAGAAATAACTGGAATATATCAATGTTTTGTCACGATGTCAAGGTTAAATATGAAAGATAAAATTAACGATCTCAAGTCACAAGGGTGGACTGTTGTTAGTTATGGTGAGAGAAGAATTAACAATAGGTACTATAAATATTGCTTACTTGAAAAAGATGGTCAAAAAATTGTAGTAAATCATCAGGGTGGAACAGATGGTCTAATTTCAAATCTTGGTTAAATATGAAGACTGAACGCAAGCCCGGATCAGGAGGCAAGCGTCCCGGATCGGGCCGGAAGAAGCTACCGTACAAAACGGTTAAATTAATCTTCCGGGTTCATCCTGACATTGCGGATAAGTGCCGGGAGGCGGTGGATAAAATAAAAAAAGAACATTTGCCACACAAATAAACGCCTAAAAATTACGCATAACGAGTTGCAGGTAGGCGATAGTGCCGCTTACCACAAATGTAAATATCAAAGCACTCAGGCTCATAGCGGCATTTTGCTTACCTGCTGTTAGGTGTCTGTAAAAAATAAATTTAGCGTGGGCTTTAAAAACAATTTACAAAATGGGACACAATATTAGCGGTTACAAAACCACAGACAAAGAAAACGAAGTGGCTTGCCTTAGTAGGGGGGCTTTTAATAACTTAAAATCAGAAATTTACAACGCCTTAAATTGCCACGATTGTTATGGTGGTGTTAGTGGAAACGGAAACGAAAGAGAGTTTACAAAAGATGAATTAATTAAGGCGATGGAATATTTAGGCAACAAAGAAGAATTAGAGCCAGAACGAAAGTTCATTGCCGATTGCCTTTCTAATGTTGATGAAAAAGGTAAGATACTCGTTGGATTTTATTAGTAGTACGGGTTGGTGAGAAATTTATTTTTTATTGCGCCCAACGTTTTGGGTATTGGCGAAGAAGCCGTATCCGAAAGCTCAATAGAATTACAAAACTTTAAATTGTAGATAAAATGTCAAACGAAGAACAAAACGGCTTTTTTGCCAATACCTTGTTAGCTGCTGTGCCTATCGTGTCCACTCATTTGGAAGATAAATACGGCTTTGAGTGTAAAGTTGATTATGATAAAGACTTTGCAACAGATGAATACTATAGTCTGAAAATTGCCACATACAAAAAGAAAATTGTAGGCAACCTTAAAATTCATATTACTGATAGTTTCATATTTGTTGAAGCACCGGATACCTACAAGTATCAAAGCACAACAGTTGAGATAGTTCAAGGAACAGAATTTCAAGAAATCAAGATTGATAAAATGTGGCAATTACTAATGCTGATTGATATGTTGCAGGGTGTCCAACGGCATAGCCGCTAATTTGGGCTTGACGCAGGTGGGGATTTGTAGCACTAATGTTGATAGTAGTACAAATGATGAATGAACCACTGATGTTGATAGTATCACATCTGCCCCACTTGCGTTCAAACCCTTGTTATCGGCTGTTTTTAAGTCGTAAACTTTAAAATTAAAATGTCAAAATATGGAATTAGAA
>ERZ724505.457-NODE-457-length-26104-cov-6.468886_pt1 | contig 26104 bp, 51 predicted proteins | sample MGYA00376038_ERZ724505 | MGnify/ENA primary metagenome ERZ724505 (study PRJEB28724, sample SAMN07190884) | wastewater metagenome | isolation source: effluent of sewage treatment plant in Hong Hong | place: Hong Kong | collected 2016-03-17 ...
GCGAAGAAATCGAGAAGTCCGGTGTCAGCCACGATAGCCCCCCAAGAGTCCTTGAACGTACTGCGCGTATTGCTGCGAGTACTTGTCTTCCGGCACGTAACGCTGAAGCAGCCCAGAGAAGTCAGCAGGCTTGTTTTGAACGGGGGCCGCTTGAGCAGGCGGGGTACCAGTCGGGGCCAAGAGCCCCTTTGCTTGCTGAGCCGTCGCTGCTGTTTTCAGGCCGGTGTTGGCATAGCTGCCTGCGGTCTTGAGGCCATCGCCAAACTGATCCATGTAGCCAGGCGTCTCCCCAGCAACAGTCGTCCCATCCGCGCCGGTTGCAAGCAGACCATTACCACTCGCGCCCGTAGTGGAGCCCAGGGCGTATGTTTCGCCGCCAGTAGTTGTAGCCAACCCAGTGCCAGTAGCGCCAGTGCCACCAGCAGTAAGACCCGTGCCAGCTTCTGCGCCGCCAGCAGTCAAGCCGTAGCTTGCCCCGCCAGCAGTGGCACCTCCAGCAGTAGCGCCGCCTGCGGCAGCACCTCCAGCGGCTCCAGCCTCCGCAGCGGCAGCAGAACTTGCCGCCGAGCCACCAGCAGCGCCGCCTCCTGCGCCGCTAGCCGCGCCACTTGCTGCACCACCGCTGAAGATAGTGGCAGCAATCATGGCTGCCGTGGCATCCGGGTTTCTTGTGAACCAATTGTTGCCAAGCTCGCGAGTCGAGTCAGCGTGAATCGCGTTGTGCGATTGAAGCGATAACGGCTTCTTACCCGACAGAACATCGCCCCACCACCGAGTCTCGGTGATGGGCATCTTTGCCTCTTTCCACAGCCAGCCACCGATGCTCATTTGCCACCTCCACCGCTGCTAGAAGTCGTGTTGCCCATCGTCTGACCCAGCACACCAGACATTGCCTGAAGCTGTTTGATCGGGTAGTTCTGCTGGTCAACGAACTGGTTGTAGCCAAAGTCCAAGCCCTTCTGAGCCTGAGCTTGAGAGATGCCGCCAGCGTTGAGCAGTTGGGCCGCGTCGTTGTAGGCTGCATTGCCATACGTCGGGGCCAGGTTCATCGCTTGGAGCTTGTTGGCCTGGTCGGTGTTGTAGGCGCTGCCGTACATCTGAGTAGCGATGTCCGACATTTGCTGAGCTGCGGCCTTTTGTTGAAGGCCCATGCGCTGATCCATGTTGGCATTGCCGAACGATCCACTCTGCACACCAGCCGACTCAAGCTGAGGCTTGGTCATGTAGTTGAAGTTATCGGCCACCGACTGCTGCGCCTTGTTGACCAGCGAATCAAGGTAAGGATTCGTCTGGTTGCCCGTCAGCATGTTGTTGAGCGCACCCTCAGCGTTGCTCATGGTCTGAGAGCCGTTCTGTGCACGGTTCTGAATCATGTTCAGACCCTGCTGCTGCGTGCTATTCAGATCGGCGTAACGCTGGCCGGTATAGGCTTGAAATGGCGTATCGCTGTACTGAATCGCCCGCTCGGTGTACCGATTGGCAAGCGGCTTGAGTTCATCAGGGATGAACGGGCGCGATGTAGACGAAGAGTCACCACCGCCGCCGCCCCCATAAATGACACGACCCGCACACTGGCGGGTCGCTGAGTCGCCAAACGGTAGTTCGGCTGCATAGAGTTCACGACGACTGGTCATGCATCCACCTCTAGGATCGCGTAAACGCGCTTGAATCCGCACTTCATCCGATACAGCCGCTCGCGAACTTCGTCGCCAGCGCATCGAACCTTTGAGCAGCCGCACGAGGCAGCAAGCTCTTTCAACTTGTCAAAGAACTCGGGGAAATCGGCACCCTCAGCCACCATGTCGGTAACCATGAGAACACGCATGTTCGGCAGTTGATCGACCCGAACAACACCCCATCCAGCCGTTTGCCCGTCGCGCTCCATGCGGATCAGAGTCCGCTCGCCACGGGACAGAATCATCTTGAGTTGATCGCCAGTGATCTCACCACCGGACACGTCGCAAGCCTTCGCAAGCTCGCTAGCACCATCCTTCCATGCACGATCAATGTGCATCGATGGAACCTGCGTCAACTCGACCATCAAACAAGCCTCACAGTAGGAGCGACCGTGTACGTGATCCGCACTGTGTCGCCCTTCTTCACCGGAACAATCGGAACCACACCCAGAGAAGTGCTTGCGCCTTGGCGGATGTACGCCACCGCCGAGACAGTGCCGCCAACGATGGACACAAAGCCATCGCGGGGCGCTGCATAGTCGAACGGGGATGCCGTGACCGTCACAGACGACACGCTCAACGGCGTGGAAACGTAGTCGATCAGCTCATTGACAGCCAGAGCAATTGAGCGAAACAGCTCATTGGCCCGCTGCCACGAACCAGACGGAAGGCGAGGCTCAACCGGGAGTTTTTTCATCGCACACCCGCCGCCTGTAGTTGAAGGTCAATGCCCGACAACTTGGCCTCACCGCTGCCGCTGATCTCAACCCGGTGGAATCGGCCAGATTGGCGCATCGGAAACTTGGAGCCATCGAACGAAGCCAACGACCCAGCCTGAATAATTGCCCCGCTAGATTCCTTGGTGTAGCCCTGGCAAGACGAGAAATCAGGCTGCTTCGACCATCGAACATTCACCCGGCCAAGGAATGAGGTCTGCACCTCGTCGCCATAGTCGCCAGTCGTGAAAGACCAATCACCGGGGATGCCAGTCAGCGATTGAATCTTGTGATCCGTGCCGAAAATGGCTGGGTTGGACTTCGACGCCAGCCAGAAAGGCGAGTCATACGCGTAAGACGGGCCACTGTCATAGGTATAGCCAAGCGAAGCGCCAGAGTCGTAGGTCAGGCCCTGCGAGGTGTAGTTGAGCACCGCCTCTACAGTCTGATCCGCGATCCCCCAGCGCCCAGACGGCACATGAAAGACCAGCGTCCGGTCGCACTCCGAAGAGTTAACGCTTGGGTAGAACATCCACACCAAGGCGTTATCGCGGTCCCACATCAGCTTTGTGCGATAGCGGAACTGAGAGGATGAGTTGTCAATCCACCATTGGCGGATCTGATCCCCAACAGGCCGCGCAATGTGCCCATCGAACAAATACACATTGTCCGAGCCAACGAACACATGCCCGCTAGGCGTGTCGGCCACAGCCTCAACCCCAACACAGCCGACATCGCCAACAGGCATTGACCACTGCCACACCACATCACCGCCGACGTAGATGCCGACAAAAATGCCGCGCTCCTTGTATGCAACGATGTTGGAGCCTTGACGCAGGCCCGCAGTGATAGCGCCCTGCCCTTCGATCAATCGGCCCTCGTTGGATTGGGTCGAGATTGAAGGCGTCCAGCTCGTCACGTCATACAGCGCCGAGCACTTCCAGCCATCGGGTGTCGTGCCGTGATTGAGCAGCATGACAAAGCCCTGTGCCGCCGCGATAGCCTTGGCCGAGGGAGCGCCAGCCACCGCAGAGAACGAAGCGCCAGTGGAGCGAAGCAGCCCTACAGAAGGGCACACCGCCAACGCATCATTGCCGAACGAGGCAAATCGCCAAACATCGTCAGAGCCGAGCGTATGACCAGACGAAACGCTCGACCACGTTGTTCCGCCAAGCTCATAAACGTTAGACGCAGTGCCAGCGAACAAGCGCGAATTGCCCGACAGGTTGCGCGTCACAGCAGCGCCACGGCAGGCAGCAGCCAAAGCCGACAAGCCAGCATCTGCCGCACTCGGGGCAGCCTTCATCCCAGCGGTGAACGGGACGAAGTTTTGACACTCCATGATCGCGCCCGGTGTCGTGGGCTCAAGATCAGGAGTGAAGCCAAGAAGCTCGATCATGCGCCGCTCACATTCATCGACAGAGGGCCGCTGAACTGGCTCATCCGCTCGGCCAACACGAGCGCACCCACCGCACCCTGATACATGGCCTCGTAGGACTCAGCCGCAGCCTTGTCGCGCAGCCAGGCCGAGCCGTAATGCAGCGACTTGAACAGGTACACATCCGAGGCGTTATCCAACAGCCAGTTGGTGTCGGAATCACCCGAAAGCTCGGCAAACTTCGCCACATACAGCAGCGAATAGGTAGAAGTCCCGCCGTTCAGGACGCGCAAGGTTTGACCGATCCGGGTGTAGTAGCGGCCAGCACTCCCGGACGTTGCGTAGCCATCAGTCTCCATCTGCTGAATGACTTCGGCTGGCTTGAACTCGTGAACATACCCGTCGATCACGAGGCGCTTGACCTCGATGAAATCAGCGGGCAGCGAGATCACACCGGCCACCAGAGCAGCCGATGCGGTTGCATCCATCGCAGGCACGCGCACATCACGACGGATTGCAGCCTCTGCCAAACGAATGAATGAAGGAATCTTGTTGGTTGCCGTGGCGTCAATCAGCCACGATGCAACATCAGTCTTGAGGGTTGCGTATGTCACTGCCAACCCCCATGCACCTTGAATGCGCCGTGTTCCGCGATGAAGCGGTTGAGCAGGGCGTCATCGTTTGCCACGTCGAACGCATTCATCAGGCCGCCACTGATCTTCTTGGCCCATGCGTCCAATGTCTCTAGCGGGATGCTCATTTCGTGACGACCAAACGCGTGGTCGTTTAGCCCATGGCTGCGCCGATCCTTGACCTGCTCAACGATGCCGGACACGTCCACGACGGTGCCGACTCGCGTCACTCCATCCTCTGAGGCCATGTAGGTATAGCCACTGGGGATCACATCAAGAACTTTGGTTTCAGCCATATCCAGAAAGCAAAAAGCCCCCCGAGGTTTCCCAAGGGGGGCTGTTGAGGGCTGTTGCCCTATCAGGTCAGGTCAGCGATGATGCCGTGGGCCTTTTCGTTCTTCACGATGCAGGTCCATTCGGTGTTCACCATGAACTCGCGAGCGTCACCACGCTTTGCCAACTCGGTGTCACGCATCGGGCGCAGAACACCCAGCGAGGCGTAATCCTTGTTCAGCAGGATCACCTCTCGGGTGCGCATGTGACGGGCGTTGACAGCCTTGACGCGACCGAATGGGCCGATGTAGACCTCAAGGGTTGCAGTCAGGGTCTTGTCTTCGGCCTTGTCGAAGCGGGTCTGAGAGGCCAGGAAGGTGTCGAAGGTCGAACGCTGGGCCGACGGGATCAGGGCATAGATGTTGTCCATGTCCGGAGCACCGTTGTCGAACATCAGCTTCATCGTGTCCTTCAGGAGGGTTTCCGTCAGGGCGCGAGTGGTGCCGTCCGTGGGAGCGGTGTTCGACACTGCGTTGGGCGATGCGCCACCGGAGCCGCGCGACGAGTTGGTGGCGGTGAAGCCGATCAGGCCGCGAGCCTGAGGGGCAACGCCAGCGGCGGCAGCAATGGCGGTGGTGTTCTGGATGAATCCAAACTCCACGTCCTTCTTGCACTCCACCATGCGCTTGGACACCTGACGGTCGTACTCGCTGGACTCGCCAGCCTTCTCAACGCGATCCTGAGTCGCGGTGATGGAGCCAGATTTCTCGCTGATCTGCGTGCGGTTGCCGTAGCGGACCACATCAGACGAAGCAGCGATGGTCGGGACGTTGCCTTGCTCGACCTTGTTCGATGCGCCAGCGGCGAACGAATCGGTCAGCCATTCGTGGTACAGACCATCGATCTTTTCCTTGCCAACGAGGGCCAAGGTGGGGGTTTCCGAAACGGACACGTTCCAGATTTTGTCCATGAGTTGTTCACGGACACGCGACGAGTTGAACGTCGCAAACGAGTTGGAAGCCTGAGCCATGATTTACCTTTTGCGAGTGGCGGCCAGGAGGTCAGCGAACTCATCGCGCCCAAAGCTCTTTCTTTGAGCAATAGACCTGGCCAATTTTTCGGACTCGGTGGGTTGCGCTGGCGCAGACTTCGGAGGCTTCTGCGGCACGCTTGCCACCTTCTTGACGGCTTTGGGTTTCTCGGCTTGGAGGTCCAGCCACTTCTGTGCATAGATCGCCATCTCGACAGCCCATGGGCGGGTAGTCAAAACGGCGAGGTCTTCAGTGGATGCACCCTTGTTGCGCAAGGTCTTGAACATCTCGTTCGTGTCCTTGGCGGTGATGCCGGGGAAAACTTGAGCCAAGTGCTGTTCAGCCAACGCACGTTGTTGTGTCTGCTCCTGCTCCACCTTCTGAGCCGACTGTTTCGCGTAGTTGTCACGCTTGGCGGTCAGGGCCTCGGCGGCATCCCGGAACTGTTGTTTCAGCTCCGTGAACTGCGCCAAATGCTCTTGATAGGCAACAGGGTCTGTCTCACGCAGTTGCTGCCAATTGACCTGCTGGTACTGCCTGATCGTTGAATCAAGCATTTGCACCTGGCCGATTTCAGCGGCGAACTGCTGGACCTCTTGAATCTGCCGTTGCGCGAGCTGCTGAACTTGCTCGCGTTCCTTCGCCACGTTCTGCATCTGCTGAGTGAAGTGCGACTGACGCATATAGCCGTCGCGCAATTCCTTCTCAGGTACTTCGAACGCTTCTCCGTTGGCGGTCGTCCATTTCACAATCCGCTCATCAGAGGAGTCCGGTTCTTCCGGTTGTTCCTCCTGGCTTTCCTCTGCCTCCGCTTCACCTTCTGCTTGCGCTTGCGGCTCGGCTTCAACTTCGGTTGCCTCGGGTTGCTGACCTTCCGATTCCTGCTCCACCGTTTCATCCGGCGCGGAGTCCCCTGAGGGTTGTTCCGTCTGTCCGGCTTGTGCCAGTTGAGTAGCGAAATCGTTCAACGAGAGTGCTTCAGACATTGCTGATCCAAGGTTTGAGCGCCAAGGTGTGAGGCCAAAGAAAAAGGGCCCTAGATCGCTCTAGAGCCCTTTGGCTTGTTCCTAACTTGACGCCTGAGGGGAACCGCCCCCAGCCGGGTTTGTGGCTTACTCGGTCGTGCCGTCGCTGTACTTGGCAGACGGTGCGCCCTTCTTCAGCCTGATTCCGCTGTAGACGCCTTGGAAGACATCGCCATCCACGGCGTCCGGGTGTGAAACCTCAACCAAGACAACGCCATCGCGCTCCTTGGTCTTGATGTATTCGTTGAGGCCGATCACTTCGGCCGGCTGGGTGAATGTCACGGCAGGCACCTCATTGAGTGCCGCAAATGCCGTGTCCAGCCCCTTCGCAACCTTGTCGGCCTTGCTCATGGGGCCGCGCTTCTTGGGTTCAGCCTGCATAGTTCCTTGCCTGCTCGCGGATCGCCTGAATCCGCGCCTTGGTGTTTGCTTCGGCGGTCAACTCGTAGCGGGTCACTTCGCCACCACGAATCGCCAACTCAAACAGGTTCATGAACTGCTGACGGCTCTTGTCCATCAGCACCAACTTTTCACGCTGCTCGACGGCCTCGATGGGCAGATCAAACACCTGATCCCGAATGGCCTTCTCGATTGCCTGGAATGCCTCCATGACAAGCTGGTCAGTCAGGATGCGCTCGGCGTGCTCGGCGCGAGCAATCTGCATGCGCTGCTGATCGTTCACATCGCCCCCGGTTGTTGCAGATCGTTTGCCAGTTGATTGATTGCCTGCGCAGCAAATTGGATCTGAGCCGGGTCAATGACCTGGCCCGCCTGATCCATCTGCGTGCCGTCGATGATGTTCCCACCCATCGGGCGCGACAGCATCCCCGCAGCAAGTTCAAACAGCTTCAGGCGCTCGGCTTGTGCGCCTTCCAGTTGCTTCATCTGCAAATCGTGCTGGCGCTGCTTCTCTGCCTCTTGCGCCTCAAACTGAGCCTTACCCATCTCGATCTGAGCCTTGATCTGCTCAGGCGACGGCTGAGGCTGTTGAGGCTGCTGGGTAGACGGGTCAGTCAACAACTTCACATCCGCGCCCATGAGCTTCGCAGCACGGGCCAACTTCTTGCCAAACTCGTAGACGTTCTGTTTTGTCGCCACGCCCAGCGGCACCGCTTGCTGCATGAACTGCCCGAACAGTTGAAGCATTTGCACTTCTTCCATCCGCTCGCCGTTGGTGGAGCCAACAACAATCTTGCAGTCCATCTTGTCGGACCACTCGGAGGGGTTGAACGGCACCCAATCATTGCGAAGTTGAATGACGTCAGCAACGTTCTGGTGCTGAGTGACCAAGCGCAGAATGATCTGATACAGGCGCTTGATGCCAGTGTTCGCCATGATGCGCAGCGTCATCTTTAGGCGCTGCTCGCTCGCCTGCATGATCTTGCCGATGCCCATGGCCGTCTTGTTCAGGCTCTCGCTGTCCAACCCTTGGTTGTACTTGGTGATACCGAGGCGTGTCTCGCGCATCGTGTCAACGAACTGGATGCCTTCCAGCGACTCACGGGCAACCATCGTTGTCTGAACCGGGCTGATCGTGGTGTTCGCTGGGCCATTGCCGCGAATGATCTTGCCAATGCGGTTCGACAGCAGATCCTCCAGCGTCGTCGCCGTCGCGCCCTGCATGTTGACGTAGGTGTCAGGACGATTAGCAATGAAAAGCGAGTCCACATACTGACGAGTCAGCGCAGACTTGAGGTCTTGAATCTCCGCAGCCGGATCGGCATACGCCATGCCATAGACGCGGTGAGGAATGGGAATCGGGGTAATGACCGCGTAATCCTGCCCTTCGACCTCATCGTCCATCAGCACATCTTCAGGACCGCCGCCGATCAGCACTTCGCGCCATTCTGCGATGCCGTCGCCGTTGCAATCGCAGCGCACGAAACCCTTGAACAGCCGAACTTCCTCAAGCTCGACCGTGACCGTTTCGTCAAAAACGTCATCCTCGTAGGGATCGTGAGTCAGCGTTGAGAAGTCGTAATCGTTGACATCAGCCCACCGCTTGTATCCCATCTCCTTCAACTCGGAGCGGGTGTAAGTCACCATCTCACCAATGACATATGCGTCATCAGGCGTGCGGGCATCCTTGGTGATGATGAAGTCAACAGGCTTGACGTTGCGGATAGACAGTTTGCCGGGGTTAGGCGTTTCAACGGTCACGTCATAGACCGGCAGAGGCATACCGTTGACGTCGATGGTCCGCTCCGACGATGCAACGATGGACTTACCCCGCATTTGCATCATCGTGATCTGTTCGGCGGTCAGGCCCTCATAGTCCGTGCGCTCAGGGTCTACCTTGATCCACTCAGGTCGGACAATGCCAACCTTCTGCAACAGCGCGTCCTTAAGCCAGGTGTAAAACACCATGAACCCATCATTGCGCTCGGTGACGAGGTAGTTGATGTAGTCGGTCGCCTGGGAGGCAAACCGCTCATCCTCAGGCCCGCGAGGCTGGAACTCGGCGATGTTGTCGCCACCGAACAAAGGCTCAAGGAAGGACGGCAGAGCCGACTCCACGACCTCAAACACGTCCCACGAAACAACCTGAGAGCGGCCCTCAACCTCGTTGCCCATCGGCAGGCCGAGGTAATACGCAAGGTTGCGCTCCTGCTCGGAACGAATGGCGGACGTAGACCAAGTGACCGACCTTTCGATTTCATGGTCTAGCACTTGGCGTAGTTTCTCGTTCATACGATTCCGATGTTTGCGTAGTTCAGGGAGCCGCCCCAGCTTTCATTCGTCATCTGCTCGGCGTTCAGAGCCAGATAACGGAAGGCGTCTGCCCCGTTGCTGTGTACGTCGTGCAGTGGCGCTTCGGGCGTTCCTGTCTGTTGGTTCACGCGGCGTCGATACCGCTTCAGGCACTCAACCAGCCCCGGCAATTCCGGATCAAGCGATGCCGTCGATTGTTTGTCGATGTAGACCCGAGGAAACAGCAAACGAGCCTGCCGAATCCCCTGCTCCACATCCATGTTTGGCGTCTGCACAACCGTGCATCCAAGACCTCGCAGAACGTCCGCGTCAGCCTTGCCCGTCTGCCGGTTGCTTGCAAACCCGTCGTGAGGCAAAAAGTCGTTGCCCCAATTCCAGCCCCGGTACTTCTCGCCACGGAACTCTGATATGTAGTCGGCTGTCGTCCGGTGCGTGCCGGTCACATAGCCAACGATGTTCACCGCCGACCCGTGACGCTGGGCCAGGATGATCGCCATGCAGTCATTCCAGCCCATATCCCACACTCGATGCACTTTCAGCATCGGGTCGTATGGGAATCGGCCAATCCGTCCTGTCGCCTCAGCCGCAGCCACCTCATTGAAGTAGATCGCGCCCTGAACGGCTGGCATGCACCGGCCTTCCCAAATGTGCGCGTATTCCTCTTTCGGTAGCGTGTTCTGTGCGTGCTGGCGCTCTTTCTCAAGCACCTCAGGGAACCACGGGTTGTCCCAGTAGTTGATGTCTACCGTGACCGTGTCCGGGTCTTTCTTGTCACCCACCGCACGCTGATGGGTTTCGTCTGTCTCCAACTGCGGGTTGTACGTGACCCAAATCTCTGAGCCATTCGCCCGGATCGTCGGTGTCAGAATCTGCCAAGACCTCTTTGTGATCGCCTGGCCTTCCTCGATCCACACCCGAGTGCAGCCCTCAAACGACTTGATCGAGTCCGCCGTGTGATCCGACAAGCCCGAGAAGTGGAACGATGTCCCGTTCTTCCCGCGAATCTCAGTCTCAAGCACTTGGTAGAACCCGCCAAGGTTCAGCGCCTGGATCTGGTCTTTTAGTAGCTGGTGAACAGACTGCTTGATGGACTTCTGCACCTCACGAGTGCAGAGAATCCGGTGAGGCTGCATCGCCCCTTGAATCAACAACGCCCGAGCGACAGACCAAGACTTCGCCGATCCTCGCCCGCCCTTCAGGAACTTGTAGCGACTCGGCTGGAACAAGCAACGCAGCTTGTCCGGGAACTCGACATTCACTTGAACGAGACAGTCAGGTTCTGATTCACGTCAGCGTCCACCTTCTGCTCGGTCTTGTCTCGCCACAGATCGGGACGACGGTTCTTGAGCCAGAAGATGGCGGCTGTCGTGTCGGGCGGGTAACGCTCGGTGTAGTTGACGATGTGCTCTTGGCCGGTGTTGGCGTTGGCAACAATCTTCACCGCCGCATGCTCGTACCCGGTCGCCCGCTTGTAGAGCCTGTCGGCCACTTCAGCATCCGCAAGCGCCTTACCCTCTTTTAAGGACTCCGAAAACTCCGGGTAATCCTCTTTCCACTTGTTCAGGGTTGACTCGGCCACACCGAAGAAGTCAGCAAGCTCCTTGTCGGTTGCCCCCAGGCGGCACAGCTTCAGTGCCTGCTTGGGGTAGTCCGGGTTGTACTTGCTTGGCCTTGCCATGTTGCGAATCCTCTAGGGTTGTTCGCCGATGAAATCCCCGCCCGCCGCCTGATCCGGAAGGAGCGCCGGGGCTTACCGTAGCGTCGGGGTCTGCTGCTGATGAAGCTCAGTCAGCTCGCTTGATGGGGTGCGGGCACAGTCCCAAGGGGTAGTGCTTTGGGTGAGCGACGGACTGGCCCGCGAACGAATTGGCCTCCCGGTTTGAGCATCGACCCGCTACGCAGATCCAGCGACCGGAGATCCCTCCAGCCTCTAGGCTTGGGAGGCCCGCGAAATCAAAAAGCCGGTTAGGCATCCGGCGCGGAATGTCTGCCGCCCTGTGTGTCGTGCCGATGTTCACGAGCCGCTGACAAGGCGGTCACGCTGGCCTAATGGGGCAGACCAGACTGCCGGGAATCTGATCCCCCGGTGACATCCCACCGCGAATGTCGCGGCAACATACAAAAAAGCCCCGCGCATTGCTGCGAAGGGCTTGTGGCTTGCGCTACACAGGCGGCGCATCCTCCGAATGGATGCCAACGCCTTGTGCCAACGCTCACGTTACTGGGTTTATACACATGTTTTTTTGTACAGTCAAGCGGTTTTTGCGATTGCCTCCGCTTCATCCGCAAGTTGAGCGATCTGGGCTGCCAACCCGCGCAGCCTAGCGGCTCTTGTCAAGGCGTCGGCGGCCTGCTCGTCGCTCAATTTGGCGCCACGTTTGGCGAGGTCTCCATACGCGCAGGCGAATTCCTTGAGTTCATCTAGGAAGTTGACAGAGACCTCATGGCTTATACAGCTGCCGTCCGGGCCTCTGTGCTCGTGGCTGTAGCAGACCACCATGGGCACGCCTTCATGCAGCATGGGGTTCTCTGGCATGTAAATGGTTGGGGGGTTCTCCGTCCAGTAGTAGGCAAATGCCTCAACTACCTCAGACTCAACCCATGAGGCCACCGCATCGGGCACCTGATCTACCCGCCAAAAATCACCAGCCATTACGCAACCTCCTTCGCGTTAACCAAGTTCTTCGCCATCGTCCGTCCCCGGTGGATCAGCTCCAGCAAGTCGGCCTTGTTCACCCCCAAGGCGAAGCACACCCGCGTGGGGCTGCCTGGCCGGACGTAGAACCATTGCAGGGCGATCCGCTGGGGCTCCGGGATGTCCTTCATGATCTTCTGGATGGCGACGGCATCCACGGTGTCGGAGTAGCTGCGGGTGGGTGTCGCCTCGAAATAGCCATTTCGGTACTGGCGGAACATGGGGTGGACGTTGCCATGTGCGGAGCCCTTGCACCACTTACCCCAGTTCTCCAGACGCATGTGGATGTCTTCGTGCTCGGGTTTGATGACGTTGAAGTCAATGCTCATGTCTTCCTTTCAGTCGGCCAGTCGGTTGTATTGGGTGCAGACGGTTGATGTCATGGGCTGTAACGTCGTCACCTTTCCTGAGGTCATGGGCTGAAGGTGGGTACGCCTTTCAGAATTCACGCACTCCCATTCGTCTTTCTTAAGTGTGATCGTTGGCTTCTGGTTCTCCATGTAGACACCAAACAAGACAGCGCCAACGGCAAACAACATGACCAGCAACATCAAGGCGATGTCTTTGTTTTCTCGCAGGCTCATTGGTTGCCTTTCAGATCGCCAGAAACTCAACGCGCACGCCGAACTGGCCGCGCTTGCACTTCTCTTGGGCGTAGACCCATTGAATCGGGCCGGTTGGGCCGTCATCGACGCCGCAGATTCGGGCGATTTCGTCCCGGACTGCCTTCATCGCGCCTTGCAGGTTGTCGTCGTCGCACAGGGATGAGGACAACCGAACCATGCGGACGATGCAGGGCGTGAAGAACGGGCGGACGATGAGCGCCACTGCTGCGCGTTCGGCCTTGACTCGCTTGGCGCGAACCCTCCAGTGCTCGCGAGAATTCAGCCCGGTCACTGTCTTGATGGGGATGAGGTAGGACGCGTGGCTCACCAGAACCCCCACCAAGGTTTTGCGGTTCTAGGTTTGGGAGCCCAATACTTCGCATCCAGGCCACAGAAGCCAGTCCCATTGCGCTCTATGTCTGCGAAGTCTTTTGCGCCACCTGTCACAGGGCAGGGTCGTTTCCCGCAAAAGTGAAGGCCGCCGCGACTGCCAGCGTAGTGCTTGCAGTCCTTGCACAACTTGATTTCACTCACCGCCAATCTCCCAATGCTCCTTGATTGCCCTTTCCGACTTGATCGAGGTAATCGCGCCTAAGCCGAGATACGGGGCGCTTTTTGCCAAGATCCTCAAGCCAGGCGTTGACCCAGGACGGGCCTCTTTCAACGTGCCATCGGCAGATTTGACGAACCAGGCACCGGTAGAAGTGGTCCCGCGTGTATGTGGGCAGTTGCTCGCGCTGTGGTTCCTGCCGCATAGGGTGCAGACCTTCATTTGATTACCTCCGCCTTGACGCAAATCCACTCGTGCCCTGCATTGCGGACGAGTTGTCCGCCGCTCGCCTCACACGCTTGTTTGCGGTCGGACAGTTCAACGGTGACGAAGGCAGCGACGTAAACCGCAATCGCCAACATCGCCGCGACAATCAGCCATTCACTCGGTTTCACAGCAAACGCCTTCCGGGAAAGTGAAGCCCGCCTGTTTCGCCCGCTTCTGAGCCGACGTGACCCAAAAATCGGTGATGGCTTCCTTGTTGAGCTTGGTCACGATGACGCCTTGGTCAAACAGGCTGTGGCACCCCATGACGCCGGGGCGCTCGCAGCACAGGGGGAAGGTCGCGTAGTCGCTGGCCTTCTGTGCCCCGCCCTTGCCGTGCTTGGCTAGGTTGCTGTGCGCTGCCTGGCTGAAACCGTCGATGCCGCAGGAAAAGCAGGGCATGGAGGCGATGAGGCGCAGGTACTTGCCGTCGCGGTGGGGTTTGGTCTTGGGGTATTTCATGCGTCCCTCCATGCGCGGATAAGCAGAGCCACATAGACGGACGCGATGGCAACGCACATCACCCACATCTCAGGGGCGTCGCGCCGCACCCAAAGCAGGCCGACAGCAATCCAGAACGCGGCGGCAAAGGTGTAAAACCACTTCATGCGTGTTCCTCCATCCACTCAGGAGCCGAGAACCTGACGCCCAACTGAGTGCCCATTGCGTGCGAGTACTCAATCAGGCTATTCATCCGCTGAACGGACATGCGGGCCGATGATTCGCGGATGTTGCAGAACTCGCCCTCAAGTCCAGGCACAACCTCTGCTCCAAGCTTTGTCGCTACCGCATGACCGGATATGAGCAACACCTTCCACTCGGTCTGAGTTCGGCGCTTGCCAGCCCACAAAACACCGGATCGGGCAAAGTCCATGCAGATTGCGTGGAACTTGGCGCTTGCCTCATTGCTGCGGGTCTTCTCTTTGACCTCGATGACAAGCTGCTGCCCCGCCATGAGGTGCGCTTTGATCTGCTGCCACAGGCTCATGAGCGCCATGTGCCCTTGCTGCGCGTTGTGGAGGACGATGTTCATTCCTTGTCCTTCAAGAAAATGTCCCAATAGGCCCAAGCCCAAAAGATGGAGACGCCCGTCATCCAGCCAATAACCCCCCACACAAGCAAATTCATGCCGCCTCCAACTCACGCACGGTCGGCGTTTCGTCTTCTAGGTCGCCGGGGCGGATGGGGCGGAGGCGAGAATCATGGACGGCACCGCATTTGGTTTCCATGTTCAGTCGGTTAATGCCAGGCCTTCCTTGGGAGGCAACCCACCAAAATCCGTATCGCCCTGTTGGGCAAGGCTTCACAACCTCGACGATCATTCCAACGTTGTGTACCTCGCCTGTCGGGCCTGGCGCAATCAGGATCGCCAAATCACCGGGTTTGCAGTTCATGCCGCCTCCAAAATCTTGACGCCCTTGCCCTCGCGGAGCCCTTGGACAAGTCGTTGATGGGTCTTCGTCTCGCAGACGTAGTAATCGCGGTGCGTGACGGTCGAAAGCACATCCGCCCACAGGTCAGCGAAGCCGCGCAGGTCTTCAAGCTCGGACGGGTACAGCGCCCGCTTGCCTTCCTTGGCGCGGTCCAGAATGCCCACGATGACGTTCTGCATGGACTCGATGTAATCACGCCCGCCTTTCATCACTTGCGGCATCTGGTTGAACTGCTCAAGCATGTTCAATGCGTCGAAGATGGCGGACCAGTGCTCTTTGGTGCCTTGGCCTTTGGAGATGAACGACACAGCCTCACGCACGGGAGCGACGCGGGCGGCCTGGTCGTCCTTGCTCAAGTAGGAGACGCCCTGAATGGCAAGCTGCAAGGTCACAGGCTTTGCCAGCCAGCGGGGGCGGTACTTCTTGCGGGGCTTAGCCATGGCGCACCCCGCTAGGCTTGACCGAAGCCGTCGCCTCGATTTCCTTCTGTCGCTCAATCTCGATCAGCTTGTCAAGGTAGTGGCGGGCCTTCTCCAAGTCCTGAACGCCGTTCTTTTCCTTGTAGCGGCTGACGTACTTGATGACGTTGCCCTCAAGGTAGCCAAAGCCGTTTGAGGTGATGAAATCCCAAGGCTGGATTGCCTTGTCCTTGTAGTGGCTGCCGCCTACTTGCTTGGTGTCGGCGCTCATGCTGGCACTCCCAAGGAGAAAACAGAGGCGCCACGAATCACCGATGTCGCGTAATACCGATATGTCCTAACGCTACTCACGAGTTGGTGCGACACGCCAAACATACGCGCCAACTCCGTTCCAGGCAAATCGGAAGATCGAATAAATGCGACTTGCTCATCTGTCAACTTACGTCGCTTCATGATGATTTCTCTGTTTGCGCGAACTCGTGCAGGCGATGCCTTCCAAGCATTGCGACTTGCCTGCCAAGCGCCCCAATCAGCCCAAGTCCCAGACAAGGCGTGCTTAGGGTTGCAGCAGTCCGCACGCCCACACCCGGGCCATACACGAACGCCAGAAGGCAAAGCAGACTCAATGGTGAATTCCAAAGCTGCCCGAATTGCGTTGCAGTTGGTTGGCTTTGGATTCCAAGGCATGACGACGACGGCACGAGCTGCCCCCGTCTTGCTCTTACTCATCGACCAAACCCAGCAGCCGGAGTCCTCGTCAATGCGACACCTGTCTTTGATGGCACTCAAGCTGCGGATGCCGTTGAGGATGGTTCCTTGAGGAAAACCGCCAGTTTTTCTCTTGCTCATCTCTCACCCCTCCAAATCAAGACCATGGCCGGTGAGGCCACGATTCAAAGTTGACGGGCCGGTCACTCCGAGCCCCAAGAAACTGATTCGATTCAGGATCGAACCAAAGCTGAATGCGCCCCTCCCACTCACCGTTGCGCTGCTTCGTGCAGATCAGGAGGGCGTCGGGTTCGTTGGGGTCGCCATGCTTGCCAACCTGGGCGGCGGCTTCCTTGGCTTTGTTGCGCCAATGAATGAGCATGTTGTCCACTTGGTCGGTGATCGCGCCTGATCCCTTGGCGTCGAACTTCCCTGGCGTCTGGTCTTCGCTGGGCAACTTCTTGATGTGGTGGATCAGGTGGATGTGGCTGTCGTAGTCCTTGGCGATGGCGCAAAGCTCATCCACCAAATACTTCTGACCGTTGTAGTCGTCCTCGCCCTTGACGCACTTCATGAGCGAGTCAATGAACATGTGCTGAATGCCAAGCTCCTTGGCGCAATAGCGGGTAACGGCAACGATGGTTTCGGGGCTCACCGTGCCCTGCTGGTCATAGAGCCAAAGGCGGGTATCTGTCCATGCGGCGAACTGCCTCGCAACATCCTTGTAGCCATCAACCAAGCGCGGGTCATCGCCAAGCCGCGCAGGCTTTGCGCACGAAAACTGCCGGGACATGCGCTCAAGGGTCTTGCGCGGCTTCATCTCGAAAGATGCGATGCAAACCCGCTGGCCTTGGCCCATCAGAGACAAAGCGGCTTGACCCGTCACAAGGCTTTTGCCGTGGCCGTTGATGCCCGCCCAAAGGGTGACTTCGCCTTGACGGAAGCGGAAATGATCGCGGGTCTTCTCCCAAGGGAGGTGCGATGACCGCTCCATGTTTGGCGTGAACATCCAATCAAGCATCTCGTCCACGAACACCTTCGCGGGCTTGACCTTCTGCTTTGCCTCGGTTTCCGCGACGTAGGCATCGAAGTCGATGTCGTCGGGCTCAATCAGGCTGGGCATACTTCCCTCTCTTCGTTTTGAGTCAAGCGAAGCCCTTTGACGATTTCCAGCGCATACGGCTTCGATGTGTCGAAGAAGAACGCTTCGACAACCTTGGCACCTGCTCGCAGGCAAGCCCTTGCCACCTTCTCGGTCGTTGCATCAGCCGGCCCATTGACGAGGACGTGCGCAATCCCGTTGAGGCAGCGCAGGTCGGCCAGGTCAATTGACGCGATGTCACGGGGCGTGAGGTGGATGTCCACATGCCTATCCGCTCGGTCAGTCAGAACGCGCGCCCATTGCTGCATCGGGAGCATCTCGACCCACACCACCGAAGGCTTCAAGCCAGCGCGGCGCATCTTCACGATGTTTTCAACGCCTCGCATCAGATCGCCCCCTGGAACATCGCGGCACGCTCAGGAGTCATGCCGCTTGACCCGGCAATCTCTGCCCCATCCCACCGATTCCCTCGGAGGTAGACCACCGGAGCCGGGATGTACTCCCCGCCGTCCTTGAGCCACTCACGCGACGCCTTCATGGCCTTGACGTGGGCAACGATGGTCGCGGCCTGGCTTTCGAGCTTGTCCTTGCGCCACACCTTGAGGCAGTCGGCCTTCCCGCCCTTTCGCCCACCACTCGGCCATTCAGCCCAAAAGGTCTCGAAACCCTCAGGAGCCGAAGGCGACGGCACGGCTGCTGGTATTTCTTCTTCTCTTCTCTTCTCTTCTCTGGTCCGCTTTTTGTCCGCATCGCATGCGGACGTTTTGCGCTCTTCGCGTTTGCGGTCTGTTTCCTGTGCGCGGCGCTTGGCAGACTGGCCGTTGTGCTCTTCAAAGCGAGGCAAAAACACGCCTTCTTCGTCGTGAGACAGCCAGCCGACAGACTCCATTGCCGACGAGATGCCGGGAAATCCGACAAGCTCATCAAGGGCTTCTGGCGTGTATCCGGACAACTGTCCGTCTGCCGAGTGCGTGTCAAACAGACACCAGACCGCAAACAGTCCGCCAACCGTCCGAAGTCTGTCCGCACGCAATGCGGACGACATGCGGACAACTTTCGGGTGTGTCAGCAGGTCTTTGCCCATCTTGATCCAGTCACCGGCCACGCCTCACCCCTTGACGACGCGATAGACGATGTGGCGACCCTTGCGCTTGCTCTTGTCGAGCTTGTCGCCTTGGCGCTTGTTGGTCTGCATCTCTCGCTCCTTACATGGTTGAAGGCCGGTTAGGCGCTCTCTTGCGCTCAGTCGGCAGGGGGTGTGCATGGCGCTCCATGCGTTCGGCAGCAGTGCCGGTGTCGAAGACGTTGGGCTTGGCTTTAGGGGCCTTGGTTGCCTTGACTTCTTCGGTCTTGATGACCGGGGTGTAGTTGGGGCTGAAGGGGTTCACAGAAGCGCCTCCTGTTTCGGCAAATCGCTTGCCGCTGTTCCGTTGAAGCCGAACATGTCGCCCATACGTTGCGCGTCTTCAATGCGCTTGCAGGCAATGTCGAAGTACTTGGGCTCGCGCTCGATTCCGATGAACTGGCGCCCCATCTGCACAGCAGCAACGCCGGTTGTGCCGCTGCCCATGAATGGGTCGAGGATGGTTTGGGGTATGCCAGCTTGCTCAATGCACCAGCGCATCACAGTCAGCGGCTTCATGGTGCGCTGCTTCACACGGGCAGCAGAGGTGCTGGCGTGGCTGGAAGACTTGGAGTCTTGGGAATGAAAATGCCGACCATGAACAGGCCCCACAACCGACAGCTGCAGCAGGGAGGAACCGGAACGCGTGCGCAGAGGTTGCGCAGCGGGGCCACTCGGGTTCATGGCGGCGAACACTTAGCGGCCCTCCTGCTTGGAGGGGCGGCGCTTCTTGCCGCACAAGGTCGGCCACACAGCGCGGACCGTTTCCAGCTTGGGGTCCAGCGTCTCGCCGGACTTGATCTTGCGGAGCGTGTGAAACGGCGTGTCCGTCTTCTCAGCAAGCTCGATCAGTTGTGCGCGAGACAAGGTGGAGAGCTTGTCTCTGACCTCTTCGGCGGATGGGATTGCGTTTTGCATGCGCCAATCATACCGCTCTCGGTACGTTTGTCAACCATTAGCGGTACGCCGTTCGCTATCTTTTCGCCATGAACGCAGACACCCCTATCAGCCCACTGTGGGCAACACTGCGGAAGCTCTTGAAGTCTGAGGGTCTTGACGCTGATTCACTGTCCCTGGACAAGCTGGCATCAGCCCTAGGGGTTGGCAGAGGAACAGCCCAGCGGATCAAGGAAGGCCACTTCAACATCCGCGCCGAAACCATGCGCAGCCTGGCGGACAGGTTTGGCGTTTCCGTGTCGGTTATTGCGCAGGGTGCAATAGATCCGATCTTGGCTGACGCTGTTGACGCTCTGCAAGACAAGATGAAAAAGACGGATCGCGCCAACTTCAGCCCGCTTGCGATGCACCTGGCAATGGCTGTTGACGACATCAAGGACGCCGAAGTTCGGACCAAAGCCTTCGCGGCGGCGGCTGTAGCGATACAACGCGTTATCGACCATATGGCCGACCCGGACAAACCAGGGCAATGAATCGGGTTAAAGGCGGGCCGTTTGGACGGTTCCGACCACCGGAAAACCCGTGACAGAGTTGACATATCCCCCTGTTGGCATGTGGAATCCTTGACAGGAGGAAAAGCATGTCAGCAGTTCTTGAGTCATCGGCGGCAGTTCAACCAGTCCGTCAAGACGAACGGCAGGGGCCGATTTTCATAGAACCGAGTCTAGAGCTGTTCAAGCCGTGGGCATCCGCCGCAATGGCCGCAATGGTGGCCGACCAGCTTGATCGCTTAGGTGTCGCCTAGTATTTCCGGGTTTAGTTCACCCGAAGGCCCCCCTTCCCCTAGAGATCAGGGAATCGGGGGGTTCACCACCCGTCAGGGTCACGTCAATGAGCGAGCCGTTGTTACCCTCTCGCACCCCTCGGCTTTGACGTTCGGCCAGCCGGTCAAGTCTCTGGCGGGCAGTTACCCGGTCCCTTGCGGGGAGCTTGACTGAGCGGTTTAACTCCGAGCGGCCCCACCTGCGGCCCACTGCTAACGTGCGGAGTACGACCAGGCCGGAAATGGCAAAGGCCCTTGAGTCTTAGCTCCGGTGCGGCATCACCGTCCCTTGAAGGGGTAGAGCTAAGGCTAAAGGGCCTTTCACTGCATTGTGTAGCCGATGCCGCAGCCACACAAGACTGTATAAAACCACAGTCATTGCATGGGGCGCTTTATAAATGAAGCCGAAAAATCCGTCAATAGGGTTCGCGGCTACTTTTTTTCGCCTTTTTGTACCGCATACGGTTGACATACCGTACCGGGCCCGGTACAGTTGAACCCATCGCAGCAAACAACCAAGGGTGCAGCATGGGACACAGCGAACTGGACATGGTGGCGAAGGCTGAGGACGGCCTGGCTCACTTCCGCGATGCGGTTAACGCCCGACTGGCAGCAGCACACAAGATGCTCTACAGCGAGCTGATCGGTTGCTGGATGAAGTCTCCGGCCTCGATGGTTCAGACGCCGGGCTTCGCTCAGAACGGCATGAGCGTTTCGGAGGTCATATCCGATCACTTCGCTGGCAGTTCTGGTGAGGCTGACGAGGCAGAGCTTCTCTCGATCATCGCCAGCGTTGCCAAGCAGCGCGACGACAACGGCGAACGTGCCCGCAAGTTGATGGACCGCATCGCTCGCGCTCACGCCGACTTCCACGCTGAAGACGCGATGTGAGGCCGAGCATGAGCCGCTACGAAGACCGCGAGGCCGAGGGCCTTTACATCATCCGCGTGATCGACGTTGCAACGGGCAAGCCTGTTGAAACGACTTGGGCCAAGACACGCGCCCATGCATCCATCCGATTGGATGCGCTCCGCGAGCGTTACGACACGCCAGACGTCTACCGATTTGAGACGGAGGAAACATGACCGAACTTCACTTTGCACTGAGCGACGGATCGCTCCACACGCTTTGGCTCATGGAGCCCGCATCTGTGGCCCTGTCTTGGGCTGCTAACGAGCTTGGGGCCTGCGTGGCTTGGGTGAAGGCATGACCCCATCTCTGATCGCCTTCCTTCTCTTTTGCTTTGCCGCTGGCGTGTACGTGCTGCTTGAAGCGATCACGTCGCCTGATCCTGAACACGAAGACTGGAGCGAAGTATGAATTTCGGAACGAACTTTGAGCCCAAAACATCGCGGCCACACCCCGTAGACGAAAGCGGTACTCAACACATCTTCCAGTTCCCCAACGGATACGGGGCAAGTGTTGTCCGCTTCAAGTGGTCGTATGGCGGCCACCGTTCACTTTGGGAACTTGCGGTCATCAAGTTCAGAGGTGATGACTGGGACATCAATTACCAAACGCCAATCACTGACGACGTGATTGGCTACTTGAGCGAAGACAGAGTTGCCGAGCTTCTGAACGACATCGCAGCACTCCCCGCATGAACCTCATCACATCCGAAGGACTCGCCATGATCGACACCGACAACGTTGTCCAGTTCCAAGCGAAGAACGACCTTCACCGACTCTTCGCCCCCGGCGTGATCGAGAGCCACAAGGCACCGATGACGACCGTGGAGAAGGTTCTTCTCGTCTTGATCTATCTCGCCTCACTGACCATCGTTTGCATGGTCATCGGCTGGGGCTTTGAGGAACTCAAGCGCATTGACTGGCACGCAGTCGGTGAACTGCTGGGGGTGATGCGATGAGCAATGCACTTCAGATCATCCGCGACGACATCTACAGCACGAAGGATTCGTTCGTCTCCGTCCTGACCAATCGAAGCATCAACTTCGAGAAGGAGGCCGGGTTTGCAATCCAACTTATCACCGCGAACGACTACGCCTGTTCGATTGCCATGAACAACCGGCAGTCGGTCATCAACGCAGTGAACAACGTCGCAGCAATCGGGATCAGCCTGAACCCTGCGAAGCGCCAAGCCTACCTTGTGCCGCGCGATGGCCGCATCTGCTTGGACATCTCCTACATGGGGTTGCTTGACCTGGCTATCGAGTCAGGCGGCGTCAAGTGGGGCCAAGCCGAGCTTGTCTATGAGCGAGACACGTTCAGCTTGTGTGGTATCGACAAGCCGCCAATTCACAACCGCGACCCGTTCTCCAATGATCGCGGGCAGATCGTGGGCGCTTACGTTGTGGTCAAGACCTCGACGGGCGACTACCTGACGACCTGCATGAGCATAGGCGACGTGTACGACATCCGCGACCGTTCGTCGGCCTGGAAGGCGTACCTGAGCAAGAAGCGGTCGTGCCCGTGGGTCACTGACGAGGGCGAGATGATCAAGAAAACGGTCATCAAGCGCGCCAACAAGATGTGGCCGAAGGGTGACGGCGGCGGCGGTCTTGAGCGTGCAATTCAGTACCTCAACGAAGAGAACGGCGAAGGCTTGGCAGACCTTCAGGCACCGACCACGACCGTCTATCCGTCAGGTGGCGCGCCGAAAGACGGCTACATGGCGAAGCAGTCGAAGGAAGCGCAGGAGTACTTGCGCGAGCTGGCTGCAAACGTTGATGCCGCCTTCCGTTTGCCTGAGTCGGGAATCACGGTCGCCTACGACCTGATCGAAGCGGAGAACCTCGAAGCAGACCAAAAGATTGCCCTGTGGGGCGAGTTGGCCTCTGACGTTCGTCGGGAACTCAAGAAGGAAGGCGAGGCCCGCCGCAACGCATCCAAGGAGCAAACATGAGCGACCAGAAGACCCCCAGCAAGCAAGCGAAGGCCAAGCAAGAGCAAGGCTACACGGCAGAAGGCCCGAAGTGCGGCAACTGCAAGCACCGTCAATTCGACATGGTTTTGCCTGCCTGGATGGTGGAGCACAACCGTGTTCACGCCGAGCTTGACAGCGGCATTCAGCAATACGGCGATCAGTACAAGCAACCCAAGAACCAGCGGTGCGGCATTGGTGGCTTTGCCATCAAGGTTCAGGGCTGGTGCGTCAAGCATGAGGCACAAGCATGAGCGACCAGAAGACAGAGCAGAAGCCTGACCACGAGAAGCGGATTCGGGAGGCGTTGTGTCTTGCAGACCAAGACGAAGAACTAATCACCGTTGTTGCCTCCCGCGACCTCCGCGCCCTTCTCGCCGACCTGGATGCGATGCGGGGGGCGTTGAAAAGCGTGCAAGCGGCCATCTACATGGACGACGCCGGTCAGCTTCGCCTCACTCGGAGCTTTGATGAATCGACCATCGACGCCGCACTCAAAGGAGCCTCAGCATGACCGACCGAGAGTTGCTTGAGTTCGCGGCTAAGGCTGCGAGTTATCAGATCGAAGGTGAAGCGGACAAGTTGGTGGTGTTCCCGGGGCATTTCAGTGGCGGGTTTTCCATCTTCAACGACATGGGCGGCTCATCTCTCTGGAACCCCCTCACCGACGACGGCGACGCGCTGCGGCTGGTTGTCAGACTAGGGCTTCGGCTGAGTGTGGCCAACGATTTGGGCGTGGTGTTCTGCACGAGTGCAGACCGTGAAACGCATCAAGCGAGTGAAGGCTTTGGTGCTGACAAGCAAGCCGCCACCCGACGCGCCATCGTCCTCGCAGCAGCAGCCATCGGAAAGGAGATGCCATGACCGACCTCGTTCAGAAGCTGGTGGGGGCGTTGGAGGGCATGTTGAATCGCTACGTTGAATTGGTCGAGTCGGGCGATGCAGGTAAATGGGACGCTGAGGCTGAGCCAGATGTCATCGCAGCCCGCGCCGCCCTCTCCGAAGCAAAGGCGGGAGGGTGGCAGCCGATTGAGACTGCGCCGAAGGATGGGACTTCAATCCTTGGCTATTGGCTTGGAGGTCAACACGATTGCGCGATCCACGCCACTAAGTTCATCAGGGGGCGGTGGTGGGCGACGAATGAAGACTTCCCGCAAAGAGAGCCCACCCACTGGCAGCCCCTCCCCGCTCCACCTGCGCAGAGGGGGGAAGGGTGACTAGACACATCGTCTGCTATTCGGGCGGCCATTCATCAGCGCTTGTCGCCGTCGAGGTCGTCCGTAGGTTTGGGGTTGGGAACGTCGTTCTTCTGAACCACGACATGCACTTCAGTGTTGAGGACGCCAGCATCAAGCGGTTCCGCCAAGAGGTGGCGCAGGCCCTTGGACTGCGAGTGACGCAAGCCGATTACATGGGCGCGCAGTTTGACCAGTTCGATGTCTGCGTGAAGAAGCAGGCGTTCAAGGTCAACAACGGTCAGGAGTTCTGTACCTACGTTCTAAAGACGCAGCCATTCATGGAATGGCTTGAAGCCAACGCGCCGGACAGGCAGACAGTCGTTTACTACGGTTTCGACGCCAACGAGCAAGACCGCATCCAGCGCCGAAGCTCAATCCTTGCAGCCTCAGGCTATCGGACAGATTTCCCGCTTGCCATGTGGCCTGACAGGACGATTCGCAGCATTGAGGAAATCGGCATTGAACGTCCAAAGACCTACGGCAAGTTCAAGCACGCCAACTGCATCGGATGCCTGAAGGCTGGATGGCAGCACTGGTATGTCGTTTACGTCACCAGGCCAGACATCTGGCTCAAAGCAAAGTGGGCAGAGGAAGAAATTGGCTATGCGATCCACCACGACGAAGACGGCCCAGTTTACCTAGAAGAGATGGAGCCGAAGTTTGAGGCCATGAAGTCTCAGGGCGTGCCCGCCACTGAGCACATTTCACACCAACGCTTTTGGGCGCAAGCAAACAAGATCGTCAAGATCAAGGCAAGCGCACAGATGCAACTTCCATGCGAGTGCACCACATGACCACCACCCCCGCAATGCCTGAGCCTTTTGCATGGGCCTGGCGCAACAAAGTCACCGGAGCGAAGGGCGTCTACTTTGAAGACCCCAAGCCGTTCGGCATCACCTCGCATCCCGACTACGAATGGACGAACCTCTACACCGAGGCTCAACCCCGCGCCACCCTGCAAGCGCAACCGGCAGAGGTGTCGGATGCGGACGTGTGGGAGCTTTGGCTTCGCGTGTGCGCCGAGTCGGACAACTTGAGCACTCGCGTGATGATCGCCAACTTCGCCCGCGCCATCCTCGCCCTGCGAACGCAGGCTGACTCATCTGACGAGCAGGTTCGCGAAGCGTGGATCGCCGTTGTCGACACGTTGGATGAGGTGTTAGGCCGCGAATGGCGACGATCTCACGAGACGCTGCTGGAGTCGGCAGTGAGTGCGATTCGATCACTGCGCCCGCAGGCGGTGCCGATGACGGAGGTGTGGTTCGACGGCGCTATGCGCTTGGCCGACGCCTACGCTGATGCGTGCTTTGACCAGGGCCTCACCCAGCGCCCCGCAGCGCAGGAGGTGGCTACGGTCACATTGTCCAGCGCGATCGAGGCCATCGAACACGTCTCCGCACACAACGGCCCAGGGCGTGAAGATGAGGCAATCGCCATGCTACGTCTTGTCAACGATCCGGCCATGCGCGACCGCCTGTCACGCACCGCCATTCCCGCCGCCCACCAAGCCACCAAGGAGCCGCGATGAAGGACGTTCTAGCCCTGATCGGCGCTGCCTACTGCGTGACCCAGGTTGGCAGCCTGATCGCTTGGGTCATCAAGGCGTGCATCGCCTATAGCGCGGCCTGACCAAAACAAGGAAACACCATGACCACAGAACTGACCAAGGCAGCGCAGCAGGCGCTGGAAGCGTTGAAATTGTGCTACGCCGTTGTTGAATACCCAGCGAACGGAACATCAAGGCAAGACAAAGCAATCGCCGCTCTCGAACGCGCCCTCACCCAGCGCCCCGCAGCGCAGACCGAGCGGGAGGCCAATGCAACAGCGAGAGCGTTCAGTCTTGCGACTATGGGTGCAGAGGAATTCGTGCGCTGCAACGGACTGCCAACCGGCAATTCTGATGAGTTCCTGATGACAGGCCCAG
>ERZ724505.458-NODE-458-length-26103-cov-6.934736_pt1 | contig 26103 bp, 39 predicted proteins | sample MGYA00376038_ERZ724505 | MGnify/ENA primary metagenome ERZ724505 (study PRJEB28724, sample SAMN07190884) | wastewater metagenome | isolation source: effluent of sewage treatment plant in Hong Hong | place: Hong Kong | collected 2016-03-17 ...
TGGATCGTTTTTACGTTCCGCAAGCACAATTTCAGCCTCGCAGTATTCGAGGAAGTCGGGCGACTCGGTGATGAGGTCGGAGAACTGGCTCATGGCGCGTTCGTGACTGGCGGCTTGCTCGCTCATCCACGCCTTTTCCTCGCGGGCATCCTGCTCGGCTTCGCGTTTGGCATCGCGGAGGTCAAGTTTCACATCCTGCATCTGTTCGAGCACATCATGCGCGGTGGGATCGAACTCGGCCTTCTTCCGGTCGTAGTCGGCCTTGAGGGTGGCGAGTTTCGCTTCCAGTTCCGCGACTTTGGGGGCCGTTTTCACTTCGGGCGCGGGCTGTTGATCGGTCGGTTTGTCGCCTTCCGGCTTCGGTGCGGGTGTTGCGGGTGCCTGGGGAGCACCAAACGCCTCAGCAAAGGCGTCAGGGGCCGCCTTGCCACTCCGCACAGCCGTCAATGCCTTCACCAGCTTGGAGCGATCCGACGCCGGCAGAGCTTTGATGGAGATGCGCTCGGGGCCTTCATCGCCAGAGTTGGCGGGCGGTGGTTCGTTGCCCTTTTTGTCAGGGGCCGCAGGCTCGTTTTTCTTCGGTGCTTCGCCTCCCTTGGGCGGTTCGACGCCGAGAGCCTTGGCGATGCGTTCGGGATCTCCGCTTTCGAGGTCGGCAACCTGCTCCTCGTTCAAGTTGTCGATGTTCACCTGTTTCATCGCCTCCTCCAAGGTCGGCTGCTGTTGGGGTGCATCGGTAGGTTTGGCTTCGGGCTTCGCGGCCGGTGCTTCGTTTTTGGCGGGAGCCGGATTCGGCGGCGTGGTTTCAGGGGCAGGCGCTGTGGGTGGTGTGGCGGTAGGGGCGGGCGCGGCTTCGGTGCTCATGGTGTTGTTTGTTGGGTGCGGGTTAAAGGCGGGAAAGGGTTTGGCGATAGGCGATGGCGTGCATGGCAGCGCTTCGCTTCGTCCAAAAGATGAACTGCGAGATGTATTGGCCGTCTGCGAACGTCCATCGCCAGCCAAGCGGTATGAGGCGGATGCCGACAGGCAGCAACGGCACAGCAAAAAACCGGCGATAGATCAGCAGGCCGACGAGGAACACGAACGGCAGCGAGAAGATGGCGAGGAAGGACAGGGCAACGTAGTTCATGGAATGAATGGCATTAGAATCTGGTAGTTTCTGGTAATCATCGCGAAAGACGGGCGCGGACAAAGAATCGAGTGGCATCACAAGGCCACGTCCACACGCGGTCAAAGTGGCAGCCCATGCGGTGCTTCCACCATGCCGCAGGCTTCTGGATCACATGAGCGTTCGAGCCATCAGGAAGAAGCTGGATCGCCACCTTGTTGTCAATGATGTAGAGCCAATCATGGCAGACGAGAGACTGCTTTTGCAGCGTGTCGTCTATTTCGTCCTCGGGTATGTGCTCCATGACATCGGTGCAAATGCCAATGTCGTAGCGGCCTCGGGGAATGGTGTCGTGACCAGGTATCGCCGGATCGTAGAGATGGCGCTTGGCCTTGGGAAACAGCGTTTCGAGCGCCTTCGAGTTGCCACAGCCCCAATCGAGGGCCGCTTTGGGTGTCACGCTGCGCAGTTCATGCGCCATCGCCTTGAGGATGGTCGGGCATGGGCCGGGGCCGTAGCTCGGATTGCTGGCGTGAATTTCGAGGTAGGCGGCGAGATGTTTCATTTCCAGATGGCTCCTTTGCGCTTTGAGAGATGTCTCAGGCACAGTGCCCACGGCTCCTTGAGGTCTTGAATCGCCTTCTCGTGCTCCTGCATCCACGCGGGCACCATGCCGATGCGGGCACCGATGCACATTAGCGCGTGCAGGGCCATCATGTCGCCCTTTCCATCCATGAACCGCAGCGGGTGCTTTTGCCAGTCGAGAGAATACATGACCGTGCGCCAGACGTTCAATGCCGTTTGGATCATCAAGTTGGCCGCCTCGTGGTTGCCTTCGAGATATTCGGAGTACACGAGCACGCACTGAACGCGGAGGTAGTTCAGCACAGCAGGCGGGTGATCTTTCTGCCACCACTCGGGAAAACGGGCATAGGTAGAGGCTCGCCACATGCCGTTTTTATCGTCTCTCAAGGTGTAATAGAAGAACTCGGCGGCGCTCTGGCTTGTGCGCCATCGGGCAACAAGTGGGTGATTTGTTGGCAGGTCGGGAACGGATAAAACACGTTTCTCGAACTCATCATGCTTGATGTGCCCCTCAATGGCCCGGTATGTAAGCCAGCACTTCGCATGCGCTCGATGCTCAGGCAGCACGCTAGGCGACTTGTCCTCATCGAGCAGGCTCCAGGCGGCACGCCATTTGTCATCCATGCTGGCTTGCGTGGATAGGAGCAGCAGGTGAGCACGTTCAGCGGGCGTTTTCATGGGTCAAAAAGGGTGTCTGGTTGTCCGCAGAGAGGGCACAAGCTACCGGGGCCGTGTCGCCAGTCGTGGCAGCCAATCCAGCAAAGGAATCGAGACAGTGCAGCCCAACAGCGTTCGATGATCGAATCAGCCCGACAGCCGGAATTTGGAACCACCTGAACAGCACGATCATCCCACAGTTCCAGCATGGCCGGGTCTTTGGCGTGCGTGATGGGCAAGACACGATCAAAGTGAAGCTGGAGCCACTTCTCAATTGCTTCACGGCAACGAATGGCGTCTGGCTTGTCTGGCGTAACGCGGGCCGTCAGAATGCGAACGTCTTTGCCTTCTGTGAGCCATCCATCAACTCGGCGCTCCATGAGTGGAATTGGAAGCCCGATGTGCTCCGGCCCTTTCCAGCCATCGTAAAACGCCAGAGTGCCGTCAAGATCGACGCCGATCCATCCTTTGTGATTCGTTCCGTGTGTGTCTTTTTTCATAGGTCAGGCGAGTTCGACGCTCATGGCAATGTGTTCCTCGGCAACTCCCACGCAGAGCGGAGCGCAGGCGTGTCCAAATACCTTCTCCATAGCCAGCAGGTGCTCATGCTTGCCCGCCAGTGGAACACCGGCCGCGTGAACGCCGTAAACGACACGCGGAACATACGGGAACATGCCATGCTCGGCATAGCCCCTGATCCAGTTGAATCCCACGGGAAGCAGGTTCAGCGGCACGCCGTACTCGTGCACCGCGGCGTTGAGATAGAACTGTTCGCCAAAGTCACCGACTTTCGGGCGCTTTGCGGCCCGCACATCGCCGAGAATGGCGCGGGCCAGCTTGAAGGCGGCGACATGCTGCGGATTCGCGAGGTTGCAGACGAAAAAGCCGCTGTTGAAGTAGCGCAGCGCATCGAGCCGGTGTTTCGCGATGTCGTGCGAGGCGAAGCTGTTCGGGTGCTTGTGTCCGTGGTCGCGTACAGCGCACCATGCGCCGCTCTGCCAGACCTGCGGCGGTATCGGTCGCAGCGGCCACCAGTCCAGATCACAGAAAATGAGCGTTTGCGGCCCACAGTGAAGATCCAGCATCAACTTGGTCGCGTAGCCGTCCTTGTCGTCGGCCTCGATCACCTGCACGGGCAGGCCAAAGCACTGCTTGAACCGTTTCACGGCATCCTCACGCAAATGGGCATAGGCAGGAGTGCAAATCGTGACAACGATGGCCTCGGGTGTCTTGGCTTTGCCGAGGCGGGAGGCGTGCAAACGTGGATCATGCCGCGTTGTGCGGCGTTTGGCGTGGTTGGGCCGTGTGGTTTTCATCTCAGATGTAGGCGAAGTCAGCTTTCTTCGAGTAGGGGCGTGGTTTGGTGCGCAAAATGGTGGTTTGACCGGGCGTGCTGGTGATGAGGAGATTGTTGCCGCGTGCGCCGTTGCCTCGCACGATCCACTGGCGGTCCATGAAGGGGCTGCCAGGCGGGACGTTGCCGGCTGAACTGCGGATCATGTTCTTGCCTCCCGGTCGTCAATAGGTGGCAGGGCAATGATGTCCTCGCGGAACCACATGCCAAAAATCTCCTTGGGTGTGACTTCCACCTTGTATTGCTCCCAATCCTCCATGGGGGTCGCGTCGTATTTCTGCGCCACAAGGTCGGAGCCGATCTCGGTTTCCCGTGTGCCAGCGCCGAAAAGCACGGAGCCAGGCGTTTGGAAGCTCGGGAACTCGCATTTGCCATGCAGTGCCTCGGGAAACGCTCCCTGATTGCTCAGGAAGTCCCAACGCACCGTGTCGGTCATGGGAATGATGCCGTTGAACGCGCTGATGGGCCACGGCTCGTCACTCCAGTAGTGCCGGATGATGAACGTCGTTGGAAACTCGCCGCCGTCACGAAAGCGGGCATGGTCGAGAATGCGTGCCGTCTCGCGGATTTCATTGTCAGCCCCACGGGCCGAGAGCGGCGGCATGTCAGCGCCGGCAATCTCGAACCACAGCTTGAGCAACACGGTCGGCCAGTAATGCGGGCGTCTGACTCTCCACTCGTGATACGGCACAAGGCGCTCCTCGTCGGTGAGGGCGCGGCCATAGAAGAACTGGCGGCCCTGCCCGGCCTTTTGATGCCAGCGCAGCTTGTAGGCTTGCAGCGCCTCCTTGGTGACACGTTCGACATCGCGCACATACTTTGGCGAGCCTGCCCACGTCACGCCCAAATCGGGAAGAACAATGTCCTGCTGGGTCTCGATCTGCGGGGCGAAGATCGCAAAGGCCCGCTCCTTGTTGTAGGGCGTCGGTGGCAGGTCATGCCATTCAAACCGTGGTGGGGCAATGGAGGGCATGGCTCAGGTGCGGGGGTTGCTCCCCCAGCCAATCACGTCGGCCTTGCGGAATTTGTAGGTGGCTTCGTCGGTGTCCTTGAACACAAGCCAGGTGAAAACTTTGGTGTACTGGCGCGGCTTGACGTGTGCCTTATCGTCGGAGGTCGATGCCTTGATGTCACCAGTGGGCTTGACGTTTACTCCCGTGGGAGTGACACCGCCTACGGGGTCGGTAACGGTAATCACATCCTCGTTATCAAGCACAAATCCTGAATCCACAGGAACAGTTGCTGAACTAGCGCCTGACGCTGAATAGACTAGATTGGCAGATCCATCGTGAATGTCCCGATACGGCTCACTCACTTCCAAGCCGTTCGCATCTGCTGGCTCATTATTTACGTCCAACGCGCCTTCTTCGGTGGGTTCGGCTCCATCCCAAATGCTCGTGGCGTAGGCGTCTCCGCGACCGCCTTTGAGGTAAACATAGAGCTTTTTGGGGCCTGCTGGCATTCGAGCCGCGTCGGATGCCATTTTTGGAGAGTCAAGACCGTCTTTGCTCCCAACGCAGCATCAGAGCGTCAGGCTCGGCATGCTCCGCATCGTGCATCAAGCAACCCTTCGGGCATTCAATGACGTGAATACCATCGAACGTGATCGTCGGGCGCTCGCCGTGAGGCTTGCAGCGGGGCGCATGGGCCTCGAAGTGCCGCATTTTGCGCTCAATGGCTGTCACAGGCCAACAAACTTGCGAAGGTCGTTGTTACGGTTCAGCCAGCCCTTGAGGAACTTGGCGAGTTTGCCCTTCGCGATGGTGCGATAATGCTCCTCGGTGCGATCTAGCATCGCTTTGGCGAGTAAGATGGCGTTGTGCCCCTCAACCGCGTGCATGGTGGCTGGCCCAATGACACCATCGACGGTGATGCCAGATGCTTGTTGCAGCCAGCGTGCGGCGCGACTGTGACCGGCATTCACGGCAATGTTGGCGACTACCTCGCCCAATTTCGCCGGCATCTCATGGGCGCGGCATTTCGTCCAGTACTCACTCCAGTAGATTTCAGCGGCCCTCTCGCGTGTGAGGTCGCGAATCTTCTCATTCGGGTGACTGCGTTGGTCGATGCCAAACTTGGTGGCACCGCCTGGGTCGTCAGGATCATTCTCGAAGGTGGTTCCTTCCCACTTCATAAGCCAGTCGAACCATGATTGAAAACGGGAGTCGGGTTTCATGCTTGTGGGTGGTTGAGGGCAAGAACGAGAAACACAGCAAAGGCGCAGATGGCGAAGGCCCACCCCATGCACTCCGCGAGGCTCATTTGCCGGAAACAGTAGTGGCTTCCGGTGGCACTGCCTGGGGAGGAGAGACGGCGATGGCTCCCAAGTCTCTGACAAGAGCGGCCTCGTCAGGATTGATGACGCCGTGCCGCTCCCCGTAGGCGAGCAGCCGGTCGCCGATGGCGAGGGCGCGGGCGGTGTCGGCGGGATTCTGGCAGGATACCAGAGCGAGGCAGGCGATGAGGGTGATGATGTGTGTTTTCATGGTTCTGTGTGAGATTTGGACAGAAAGGCTTTCAGGGCCACCGACCCGGCCACAATGGAGGCAAGGATCATGGCAACGATGCAGCGCGAACTGAGTTCTTTGGTGCTTTCGAGCACCGCGACAGCGGGAGTCAGAGCCGAGATGAGAAAATAGAGGGCGCCCTCCAGCAGAACCCGCTTGGAACACACGGGCGCACTGGCATTAACCTGAAGAGTCACAGGCCGCGACTCAGGCGGCGTGATGTGCGGCAAAATAACGGTTGGCGGGTCTGTGTTCATCATGCGGGTCTGTGTTCATCATGCGGGTCTGTGTTCATCATGCGGGTGTGTGATTCCAAAACCATGCGGCGGCGAGGCTGCCGATGCCAGCGGCCACGATCCATCCAGTGATGGCGTTCTTGTCTCCACGCGGGCCAAACATTTCGCGCAGCATCGCCCCTGCCGAAGGGCCGTAGAACGGACTCAGGGCCAGCGCGACAAAGATGCTGAAGGTCCGGCTGTCGATTTTGTCATTCCACAACAGGGCGGTGAACACGCACACCACCACGCAGGACATCCCGGCGAGATAGGAATTACTCAGACGCTTGAGGCTTCCGGCGATCTCCCGAAGCAGGTTCTCCTGAACCTCGTGGGATTCCGCCTCCCGTCTTCGCCATTCCGCCTCGTGGTTTTGCGCCCGCCGCATGACGTTCTCGCTGTTGCCGGGCTTTGACGGGCAGTCGTCGCAGGGATCGCCCGACATCACGCGTTCGTCGTGGTCGATGCAGACCACGACCGGCTTCACTTCATGGCTTGGAGGGCGGTGGGGCATGGCGGTCACTCAGGTTCAGCGCTTCTTGTTCAGGCCCATCAGTCCGATGAGTTCCATCGTCGCGTCGATGAACTCGCCCTTCGGCAGCCTGCCCTTGGAGGAAAGGTTCGTCATGGCGGACTTCAACACCTCCCGCTCGTCCTCCTCCATCGTCACCTCGCCAAAGGACGCGTCCATCCAGGCTTCCATGCGCTCCTTGTAGGCAGGCAGAATCAACTCCTCACCCGTGGGCAGCGCCTTCTTCTCCTCCGCTGTCGGAGAAGGAATGTTCTTGGCAGTCTTCAGCTTGGAGCGCAACTGGCCTGCGGTCCAGATGTCGGCGGGATCTTCGAGGCCGTTGACCAGGCAGGCGAAGGCCACATGGGCCGCGCCGTTCGTCATGGAGTGCTTGTGCTGGGTGGGGGTGGCGGGTTCAGACATGGTGTTTGCGGGGCTGTGGTGGCGAGATGGTTTGGAGCTTGAATTGGAGCGCGGCCAGCGCTGCCACTTCCCCGGCCTCCAGTGCGGTTTGCAGCTTTGTTGGATCGCCTGCCGCTGCGGCGATGATCTTGGCGGCGGTGGGTCTCATCATAGATTCCATCGCTGTGTGCAGGGCACCCTCGTGGCGGGCGGTTTCCTCGTCATGCAGGAGTTGCAGGAACTCATCGAGCGTGATTGGCTCCTTGCCGGAACCGTCGTTGAATTGCTTGAGGCGCAGGTTCCACGCGGGAATGGCGCTGTCGGGGGTGGTGAGGGTATGGTTCATGTGGTTAAACAATGCTGGTGATGATGCCGTTGACGACTGTGGCGACGCTGGCAGCACTGATGGTTCCACTCACTCCGGCCACGCCGCCAACTTGGTAGCCCGCGGCGTCGAGGGTTCCACGCCCCGTGGAGCCGTTGGTTCAGGGGTGAGTGAGTCAGTGATCATGGTGTTGCGAGGAGAACTTTGTATTCGGTGCCGTTGAACTTCACACGGGCGGTATGCGTGGACACCACGGCAGCATCAACGGAAGCGGCATTTGAGAAGGCTACAAGACCCGTCCCGGCAGGAGTCAGGCCAAGGTCAATGTTATCAGCGCCCGTGCCCGCTGTTTCGCACGCCAGCACAACAGTCGTGGAAGTTGTGTTGATCGCCGCCCTCACATAATTGCTGGCGTCGGTGTAGGTGCCGAAAACACGGAAAGTCTGCGCTCTTGTGCTACTTCTAACCTCCAAGGTGTCAGACACGCCTCCAAACAATTGTGTAGAGTTAGTCGTGTTCCATCGAATCGGAAAATTGGTCCAGACTTGGAAACCCGTTGTGATACCTCCACTTAAAACATATACCCCGTCGCCAATTGTGGTTGTCCCATCACTTCCAGAAACCTTGAAGAGGTTCGTCGCATTGGTTTGCAGGTCGATCAAGTTTCCAGTGAACCCGCTCCCTGCATTAACGCCCAGAGCTGTTCCACTCGTGCTCCAATTCGTCGAAGTTGCACCAGACGTTTCAATGAGAAGTTTCGGCTTCGTCGTGATGGCCGATCCTCCCGTGAAGATCGTCCCGGTGAGCGACAGCGCCGGAGTGCTCGCCGCGCCATTGGCTGAGAAGATATTGGCTGCGGTGAATGTCTGCGCGATGCCAAGCAGTGCAAAGGTGTCATTTCCGTTCACCGCCGGGATCGTGAACGTCCGGCTGGCCGTCAGCGCTGCGGTGGTGATGGCGGCGGTATAACTGAAGGTTCCTCCAGCCCTCCCTTTGAGCGCCACGCCGTCTTGCAAACCAGATGGTCTGACCACCAGCCCGGCTGCGTTATGAAAGGTGTTGGCCCCTGTAAAGCTATTATCTGCTCCGAGCAGCGCGGCAATACCGCCGCCGTCTGGCACCACAAAATCACCCCAGAGAGAAAAGCTGCGGTTACCGTTGCCGACATCCACCGTCACAGTGCGTCCGGCGTCGAGGGGAATGGCAGACGTGAAGACAAGAGACACATCAAAAGCGGCGCTGGTGTCGCGGAAGCCCGCGCCGGTGATCCCTGCCAGTGTGCCGCCCGTGATCGCCACCGCGCCAGCCGCCTGGGTGGCAATGCTACCAAGTCCTAGGCTTGTCCGCATCGTTGCCGCCACGCCTTCGGAAAGGTTGTTGGCGATGCGAAAATACCTTGCGTCCGCGTCACTTTGAGAAATGCCGCCTGCCGGTGATGGGAGAGTGAGCGAGCCGCGCTGTTTCATCGTGCGTTAGTCGTTGAGTGTGTCGTAGCCAACTCCAGAGGTGATGTCGCCGCCGCTGTTCTGGTAGATGTGAACAGCCATTGGCCGACTTAAAGGGGCGTCGAAGTAGTGGACTAGGTATTTGGGATCGCTCGCAGAACCGGCAGCAATGGGAATGCCCTCGTGTTCGCCACTGGCGGATGCTGGCTTGCCAAAACGCACACGCAGGGCGGCAGCGGCAGTGCTCCAAAGAACAACGCCCAAAGAGCCGCCTGGCAGGGTGAAGGCAGCCGTGGAGGTTGAATTAACAAGGGTGGCTGTGGCAGGCATGGCGTGCGAAGGGTGAAGGGTGGCTTTGAAGCCAGCGGCTTAGTTGTTGCTGCGAGCCAGTTCGAGGAAGTTCGTTCCATCGAAAAGCAGGGTCAATGTGTCCGATGTCGTCGGACTCCACGTTGCTGAGAGCTTCTGAATGCCGGTCGCAGCGATCTCGCATTGGTTGGTGTCCGGCCCGATCAGCACATAGATTTGACCGGTGATGGCCCCTGTAGCTGAGAGCGTGAAGGTGCGATTGGTAGCGGTGGCGTTGTCACTGGTGAGTTGCAGGCGCGTGTTACTGCCAGGAGTGACAGCTTGATTGTCTGCGGTAAGCGCCGTGGTAGTGCTGCCCTGTGCAAGTGTCACAGTACCGGATGCGTTTGGCACTGTAATGGTGCGGTCGGCGGTCGGATCGGTCGGCGTGAAAGTCGTTTCGTAAGCGTCTGCCGTCGAACCTTCAAAAACCAAGCCGTTGCTGGCTCCCCAAACACTGTTGGCGATGTCGGGCGCATTCGTGGCAAGCGTGCTCGACACAAAGCCATAGGTGCCAGCGGCGGCATCTGCGAGACGGTAAATCACATCCGCGGTAGGATCAGCGGAATCGAGCGCCATTTCGGAGGTGTCGGCCGTCGCTCCCTCGAAGTAGAGGGAACTAACGCCCGTCCACACAGAGGTCGCCAATCCGGGCGCATTGAGTCCAGAGTTGATCGTGGAAACCACAAAGCTGAGGTTCGCATCAGCGATGCCAACGGCGGTGTTCGGCAGGTAGATCGTGCCGTCTGCCGTGGGATCAACGGCGGTGATGGTCGTTTCGTAGGCATCAGCGGTCGGGCCCTCAAACACCCAATCGTCAACGGCCGTCAAAAGCACGGTGCCCGAGGAGTTCGGGAACGTGATCGTGCGGTTCGCGGTAGGATCGGTGATGGCAAATGCAGTGGTGAACTGGTTCCAGGTAGAGCCTTGGAACACAAGGCCGCCCGTCCAGGCATTCACCGCAATGCTGTTGTCCTTGCCCACGAGCGCATGGGCCGCAATGGCGTAGGGCGGTTTGCCCGCTGCTGCGCTCGAAGTCGGCGGTTGACCAATGATCTTGGTAATCATCTGGTCTTTGGTATCGGCAGCGAAGGCAGACAGCGCGAGGGCCGCAAACGCGGCAATCAGTGGTAGCTTGTGGTATTTCATGGTATTGACGGCGTTTGAGTTGGAGAGGCGGGAGCTGTGGCGCTCAATGCGGGGTCTGTTGGATAGGCTTGCGGAATTGCAACCGGCAATTCAGGCGCTTTGAAGCCGCTGGTGTCGAACTCCAGCGCCTTCAAACCCTGCTCCACGATGGGGAACCACTGCAAACGGTCGGGCGGCAGCAAGGCTGTGTAGAACTGGCCGAGTGCCATCGCTGCTTGCGAGCCTTCGAGCTTGGTCTGGTTCTGCTCCTGGGTGAGCGTCATTCTCACGTCAATGTCGAGATTAGCGATCTTCTCGGGTGACATGGTGACGAGTTCGGCGTTCTCGCCCTCGCCCCACACAAAAGCCTCCTCGCGGTCGAAGTTGGCGTAAAACAGCTTCACCATGTAGCTGAACTGACGGCCATCGCTGCGGCGAAGTCGCCGGATCGGCTTCTTGAGTAGAACGGCAGCGCGCGACATCAGCGAGCGGATGCCGGTCGCAGTGTTCGATTCCGGCACTCCAGACAGGTCGCCTTGGGCTGCGGATGTGATGCCGCTGCGCAGTTGGGCGATTTGGTGGCCGATTTGAAGCAGCTCCATGCTACGCGTGTCCAGATCGGGTAGCTCGGCGAACTCGATGCAATCCTTGAGCGACTTGCCAGGCTTCGGAGTGATCGACAGGCCGGGCTTGATGATAATGGCATCGGTGTCGTCCTCGTCCCGCTGAATGTTCTCGGAGCGAATGCCCGTGATCGGGTTGGAGTGCATCGCATTGCGGAACTGCACCGCGTTCCAGAGCTTGTCCGTGCCTTCTTGAACGTAGGCGTACTTCGCGAAGAAGCCCTTGCCGTAGAGCTTGTGAGGCACCGGCTCCCACACCTTCACTTTGATGGGAAGCTCTGCCTTCGGGCTGATGTTGGCGAGGTAGTCGGCCCAAATCACCCAATCCTCGTTGGAGGCGGGGAAGATGATGCACACTCGGGACATCTGGCCGTTGCCGAGCACGTCGGCCTTGATGTAGCCCTCCACGAGCCGTACTCGAGTATTGAGCATCTGCTCGCTTTCGTCGGTGGTAAGCGGCTCCTCCTGCGCATTGGTGGGGGCGTTGGCGACAGAATCGGTCTGCGCCTCTTTCTGCTTCGTCTCCGCGGCGGTCGTTTTCTTGTCGGCTGCGAGAGCGAGGCGGATCGCATCAGCTTTGGAGAGATTGAAGCGCTTTTTGGCTTCGGCCACGCTCATCTCCACGGTCACATAAACGTTGGTGTGCTCAAGCGACAGCTCGGGGGCATCCTCGCGAAAGCTGATGTCGTTGAAGTGGATCAACGAGATTTCGACGCCTTGGGAGATGACCGTCTGCCGCTTCTCGAAGGCGGGCTTCCAGTCGGGCTTGCCAGCGAAGCGCCCGAGAGCCTTTACCTGCTCGTCGGTCGTGACGTAAAGGCCGTCTTTGTCGATTGCCGGCTTGCCGTCGATGTGCAGGCACCACGTTTGGGCCTCATACTCGTCGGTTTGGATGTCGTAAAACGTCTTGGTGAAGCAGTCACCCAGCGTCACAGCGAGGTCGATGCCAGAGCACTGCTTGTCAACGTAGCGGCCATCTCGGAGCGTCCATTGCAGGTGCTTTTGGATCTCCTCGGCAAGCTTGGGATCGTTTCGGCCCTCGGGTTTCGCGGCAAACCACGGTTCCGCGCCATAAATGTCCTGCTCGGCTTGGGCAGAGGCAAACTCTGCGAGGGAGGCAACGATGTTCAGGGACTCGTTTTTGACCTCGAACACGCTGGCCTTGTCCTCATCGAGCCGGTCGTTCTCCAGTTCCTTTTTGCGGGACTCGGCGCGGTGCTCGAAGATGTCTTGGGCCTCCTGCGCATACTTGATGCGGTTCAGCCGCCAGGTGTTGAGGTTGGTGTCATATGTGTTCTTCTGGCCGCGTGCCCATTGAACGAGATTGGCGGCCCTTGTGCCACCTTCGGAGAGAAGCGCATCTTCGAGCGGCGTTTTGATGCGCTTGCGAACGAGAGCGGCACGGGCGCGAAGGCGGGCCACTTCGGCGAGCCGGTCATTGGTCTTGGCGGTGTCGGCTTTGGTGGCGAGGATCATCGCCGCAGTCCGTTGGGTGCCGATTTTGGACTGTCAACGGCTGATAAAAGAGGCCACATAGCACAAAACCAAAATAATGAACGGGAGTAAAAGCCAGATGAAGGACGTTACTTTGATCCAAGCAGGAATGCGATTAGGGCCGTGCTCAACTGGATCAGAGATAACAACTATTGAGGCAATGGAGCCACACATCCAAACAAGCGCGGTTGGTTTGGTAGTTTCTGGTATGTTTGTGACTTTCTAACACTGAGGATTTGTCATTTGCCCCCGAAAAAAGTATCAGGTTTTCACGCCTGCCGGATTGAGCAGGCCCACGGGGCGCTTGTGCAGGTCGAGAATCTTCCGCTTCACTTCCTCCGCGATGATGTCGGGGGCCGCGTAGGGTGGTGTTCCGCCTTCCGGCGCCTGCTGCTCCAGATTGACGCCGTAGAGCTTTGCCCGTTGATCCAGTGCCTTGAGGCGCACGGCGAGCATTTGCGGGTTGGCTGGCATTTCGATCACCGTGGCCTCACCAGTCTTTTCATCGACAACCTCAGCTCGGGCATAGGTTGCCTCAATCGTGGCCTGCAAGTGTGCGTCAATGGTTTCCCGAATGGCGGTGAATTGCTCTGGCGTCGTGGGAGCGTTAGCGGCGATGTCGGCCTTGATGGCTTCCCAATGCTGATAGACGGCCGAGTAGCTAAGGCCCATGATAGCAGCCACTTCGATAATCGGGCGGCCCTGCCTGGCATGTAGCTCGAAAATGACCTGCTTGTTCGTTGCACCGAGAGTTTTCAGTCTCGCGAGATTACGGCGTAGAGCCGGGTGCATGGCTTTGAGGGTCGATTGGCTTGCAGCGTTCAGCGGTTTCGCAGGCCCGCCAGCGCCGGGGCGTTTGCCACCGCGGCGGGACTTGGGAGGCTCGATGGTGGCTGCTTCGCTCATTTGCGGGTACGTTGAATGGTGTGCTGCCGGTATTCCTCAAATTCGGCGGAGGTTTCCTCTGCGAGAAGGGCGATCTTTAGCGGGTCGCCAGAGAACGCTGCTTTCTCTATGCGAAGAAACATCATCCATGATCCGCTATAAAATGCCAATTTGAGGGCGTCCCGAGCTTCCTTGGTTGTTTCTGGCTCCAAGACGCATTGCTCAAAGTCGGCCCACGCTGTTGCGATGTCGGCGAATGGAGGTTGATCATTTTGAGATGTGGTCATAGGCATGTGGTTAGGGATGGGTGACTTTGAAGATTTTCAACGGCCCTGTTGGCTGGCCTGCCTCGCGCTCGGGAAACCACTCGGCTTTGAGCACGGTCTGGCCGTGGCGTGTGACAGTGTGGGTTTCGAGGTCGTAGCTGCCGCATTCAGCGGCGTTGTTGCAGGAGCAGGCGATGGCCTCTGCTTCCTTCTCGATGGCGGCGAGGCACGCAATCAAGGAGGCGTGCGGCAGGCGCTTGATGCGAGGATCAGCGGCCTTGAGGGCTTGGATGCTGGCGGGGCTGAATTTCATTGCCCTTCGTCGGTTGCCCACAATTCTCCGCTCATGCAATCTTCGCGGAAAATGTCTGGTGGAGCCTTCGCTGTCAGCCACCATTGCCAAAACTCCTCGCCGTTTTTGAATTTGGAGTGGTAACGCGGCTCGCCGTCTTTCTGCCTCGGAACAGCATGCCATTTCTCCCAATTCGCAATGATGGCCTTTTTCCAATTGCGAGCATAGGCCGGCCATCGCTCGAACTCTTTTGCTTGAGATCCGGGACTCAAAGGGCAGCCGACACACCCAAGTCTAGTCCATCCCTCATCGTAGAGAGAGCAATATGGCACTTTGTGCGCCTTAATTAACTCCCACACATCCTCATCGCTCCAGTAAACAATCGGGCAGATTGTTAGATTGCCGTGCATATCCTCCGCCATCTCCCGCCAGTTCTTCGCACGGCTTTTGCTCTCAGCGGCCCGGACTCCCATGATCTTCACGCGGCCATGCCCCCCCTTCTCTTTGTATTCAGAACAGCACCACCGGACGCTGCGGGTTGGAGGCACTTTCGGGGCGGTGGCCACCATGGTCATCATTGCCATCTTGGGCATGTTCCATTGCACGTCGGGATGCTGCTTTTTGATGAAGCGCACCAGTTCGGGCGGATCAATGGTGGTGTTGTTATACCATGCGTCGAACTTGACGCCAGCGAGTGTGGCGAGATGTTTGATTACGATGGAGTCCTTGCCACCAGAGAATGCGAGATAATAGCCATCAGGTGGCTCGTGAAGGCGTAGCAGTTCAATCGCTCTTTCCACGCGCTCAGATAGATTTAGGCTGCCAACAATGTCGCGTTGCGTCTCCAAGCCTGGAAGTGAGTTAGTCATGTGCTGGTAGTTTCTGGTATGCGTGCTCAAAAGCCGGTGGACGGGCTGCCTTCGTTGCCGCGCATCGAGGGCTTTTGGCTCGCTCGACGGCGCATGGTCGCGATGATCTTGGCGAGCTTGCGGCCCGTGATTCGCTGGATGCCAGGCCGTTCAGGCTGCACGATTGGTTTGGGAAGCGTATTCATAGCGGTTAGAATGGAATCTCGTCATCCTCGTCAGTCGGCTGCTGTGTGGATGGTTTCACAGGAGGTTTGGCCTCGCGTCTTGGCGCTGGCGCATGCTGCTCGGGCATGGTCAGGTTTCCGATGATCGGGCCTTTGATGCCTTGCTCACGGGCTTCCTTGCTCACCGACTGGCAGACGAAGTGCGTGTTGCCGTACTGGTCGGGGCCGTCCTTGTTCGGCCACACGGCGAGGTCGAGGTATTTGCCGTTCTTGCCCGCGTAAAGGTGTTCTTTGAGAATGCGGGTGACATTGATTTTGAGGGTGATGGGTCGGCTCATGCGTCGTGTTGGTTGAGTTCTCTGAACTGGAAAATCTGGCCGAGGAAGCGCAGGGGAAGCTCCCAATGACGCTTTCCGCCGCGGTTCTTGTCGAACCACAGGCGGCGTTGCGCGTCATCGAAGCCAGTTTCGGAATTGGCATCCTCGCACTTCTTCATGATCGCCACCTTGTCGGCATCCTGACCGATGGCGCGGGACTCACGCAGCTTGCCGCCGTCGTTGAGCTGGCTGGCGGTCACGATGCACTTGCCGGCCCTTTTGGCGAGGCGCTTGGTTCGCCGGGAGATCCCCGCAAGAATGGTTTCTCGCGTGTCGGATTTGCGGGCGCTTGTGTCGTCCAGCAGTTGCAGGTAATCGACAACAGCAATGTCACAGTCACTCTTTTCAATGTCAGCGAGGATGTCGGTGGCAGTGGCATCCTCGACTTCCACGAGTTGCACCCCTAACCGTTTGAGCTTCGCCACGGCAATCGTGAGGCTTTGTTGCTCGGCGGGTGAGAGTTTGCCGATGTAGAGCTTTTCATTGTCCACCGATGAGGCAGAGCACAGGCAGCGGAAAGCCTGTTCGGCGGTCGGCATTTCCAACGGATACCAGCGCACCTTTGCACCAGCCGCCGCAGCAGCCTCAATGCCGTTCTGCATGATCGTGGACTTGCCATCGCCCGGTTCGCCACCGAACACCCACACATGACCGGGCTGAAAGCCTCCCGTTTGCCGGTCGATGGTTGGGAAACCCGTGGTGAATCCAGGGAGCTTGCCAGGGTTCGCCATGCGGTATTCGATCTGCGATAGGACCTCATCCATTGACTCGCCAAGGCTCCGGCTTTTGAGCGGTTGGCCTTGCACCTTTCCAGCCTCTTCGAGAATGCCTTTGATCTCGTCCAGAGCTTCAATTGTTCCGCCTTCTCCATCGCCAGATGTGATGCCGTAAAGGCGGTGTATCGCCCTCGCATGAGCCGCGATGTGGTTGCGTTGGATGAGCAAGTCTTGCAGTCCCTTGAGGTAAAACGGGAAGTGCGCCGGGATCGGCACAAAGGCGAACAACTCGGAGATGAAGGCTGGCCCTCCCATGGCATCCAACCGGCCAATGCTGCGCAGGTGGTGCGTGATGTTCACCGGGTTGTCGATGGGCCTGCCGCGAACAAGCTCATCAACCAGCACCGTGAAAAACTCACGGTGGATGGAGTGATAGAACAACGCGGGAGGCATGGTGTTGAAGTTGCGGGAGAGCCGCGATGGTTCTTGCAGGATACAAGACAGCACACCGCGCTCGTATTCGTCGGAAGCCGGGAGGGGCCGGTTGAAGGTCGCTAGCAGTTCTTCGGCAGTTGGAATGTGCGGGAGCATCAGCAGGCGAGTTGAATTTTGGGTTTGGCGGATGCCGCAGGTTTCACCTCATCATGCCAATGCCGCCCGGTGAGCCACGTTGACGGATGCGGGATGTATTGGCCGCCGTCCTTGAGCCAGTCGGCACCATTCTTCTGGTTCGCGATGGCTTGTAGGAGCAATGGCAGGTTCAGACCCTTGATGCGTTTGAATGCCTTGAAGGCGGCTCCTTTACCTTTCTTGTTCGGGTAGGCTGCCCAAAACTGCTCAAAGGCTGGGGTGTATGCTTCTTCCTGTTCTGGAGGTTGTGAATCAACAACCAATTCCAGCGGAGGCGGAGCCGAAGCGGCTGGGGTATGGGGTTCTGGTACTTGGGTACTGGTTATTGGATCTTGGTTGCCTTTTGTTTCGGTTCCTGTTTCGCTAACCGACCCGTTAACCGGTCGGTTTTGTTTCGGTTTCTCTTTTGGGGGCCTGCCCCCTTTCTTCCCGTTTTCCCGGTTGGTTTCGCTTTGCTTTTGGAATGCGGCAATTTCCTTGTCGATTCGCTTCTGAATCAGTCCGGTATCAGTTCGGGTGAAGAAGTGGGAAGCCACGGCATCAACTGCATTCCGCTCAAGTTTGCTCATGGCGCGGCAGATGCGGTAGAGCGCTTCGGGATCAAGAGGCAGCGCTCGCTCGGTAACGTAGTAGGCATCCATCAGGAGGCGGTAAGCGCCGTGCTCAACCATGGACAGGTGAGCAGTGTCGCGCTGATAGTCGCCAATGTGGTGAGGGTAGTAGTGCATCAGTTTTCACCCTCCCATTTTGCCGCCTTTCGATTGTTACACTTCATGCACAAGCATTGCAGGTTTTCGCGGGCATGGGTGCCTCCTACTGCCAAGGGCTTTATGTGGTCAACGCTCAAGGACTCGTTTGATCCACAAATACAACAGGCCCCAACGGAGAGCACATCACGACGAACGGACTCAGGAATGTATCTCGACCTGTATTTTGTGACCTTCTTTAGATCCACAGAGACAACCCATGGCATACTCTTGAATGCCGAAGGATCGCCTTCCATCCATGCTTTGCAGCAGCGTTTGATGACCCGACCTAACTCACTTGGAGTAAAAGTCATCGTGTCCAACAATAGGCGGCGAGCGTCGATGCGAACCGATGAGCGCTCAGGGTAGAAGTCGAACGCAGGAGCGTCTTTGGAGGCAATACTCATGTCAGGAAAAAGGCCGCCCCACCAATGACCGCTCGAAACTCCTGCACATGAATACAGGGATGCCACAAGGGCACGGTCAAAGATGGGGCGTTGTAATCGTTCGGGTTCATGTAGGCCAATTTCGAGTCGGCGGCGGTTCATTGGGTGAGCGGGTGGAAAAGCAAGCTGGTAGTTTCTGGTATCAGGTGGCCTGTGAAGCAGCGCGGCGTTTCTCTGCCTCCTCGGTGCGTTTCGCGGCGGCCTTCTGGCTCTTGGCCTTCTGGCCTGCGTTGATGCGGGCGAACTCGGCGCGGAGGGCATCGCCGTGCAGATTGGTGCAGTGCTCGTAGCCTTTGAGCGTCCCGCGGATCAGCTCGAAAAAGTTCAGCTTCTTAGCGGTTTCGTCGTGTCCAGGCGCATCCATCCATGTGATGCCGTTCCAAGTGCGGCTCGCATGGCGCGTTGTCCGCGTTTTGTCCACGTTTTGTCCACACTTTGTCCCACTTCCAGCGGCTTTCTTCTTCGCACGATGGCGGCGTTTGCGGAGAGCATTGCGGTGCTTTTTCAGACCATCGCTATTCACGGCCGCAATGGTTCCATCCTTCTTCTGGATGAAGTAAATGCCATCGCCGCCGAGGCTGCCGAGGAGTGCAAGAAATTGCTCTTTGTTCATGCTGGTTGACGGGTGTTTTTCTGCTTCTTGAGCCATTTCCTCAAAGGCATGTCTCTTTTCGAGGCATTGCATGATCCGCAGGCACGAGCCTCCTGAAGTTCTTCCACGTGATTATCACGCGGGACAACCTCGGGCGCGGGAGAGGAGAGGGCTTCTCTCACCTCTCTGATCGCCGTGTTAATATAGAAATTGCGCCCTTCTCGTGAGTCGAGGAAATGCGCCAACGCTTTCTTCAGAGCCTCCCGCATGGCGAGAATCTGCGCGTCTTTGGCATCACATGCTTTTTCTGTGTGCTGGCGCTTTGTGTTCTCGTGCTGGAACGAAGCCTTCCATCCGTCTCGGTGAGCTATCGCCTCGTCTCGCTGCCGTTCGAGCAGGTCAGCGCAGTCATGCTGTCCATTCGCTCCATGCTTCCAAACAAAGCCACAACGGTGGCAAGTGTGAGTTTCAGGATTCACTTTTTGCGCTCCTCCTTGATGCAAGAGTTGATGGCCTCCGCGAAGGTCGCGCCGTCGATGTGGTTGGGTTTGCCTGGCATTGGACGCCAGTACGGACGGCCGCCAACAGCCGAGAAGCCGTTGGGTTTCGGGCCGGTGCGCCAGCCGTAGAGACGGAGCGCGATCTTCACGAGCCGCAGGGCAAGGAGTAGAGGGATGCGTTTCATGTGGGTAACTGGTATATTCTGGTATTCAGAAGCGTGATTCAGGGTAAAGCTCGCCGTCGTTCAGCGTCGTGATTTGAGCCATGCGCTTGCGCGTCACTTCGCAAATCTGCTCCTCAACTGTTCCAGCGGCGAAAAAGATCACCTGACGGCTGCGGCTCTTGCCCCCTGCTCGATGCACGCGGCCTAAAGCCTGCGTCATGCTCACGACTTTGTTGGTCGGCAGGATGATGGACGTGCGCGGAAACTCGCCGTTCACGTCATGCAGCGACACGCCCACACCGCCCGCGTCGATGTTCGCCACGATCACGCGGGACTTGTCGGCCTGGAACTCGGCAATGCACGCCTCGCGGTGCTGCGGATTCTGCCCGCCGTAGATGGCGCATTTGGTGTTAAGACCGTCCATGAGCATTTGGCGACAGTCCACGAAGTTGCAGAAAATCGCCACGCTGCGGCCCTCCTCCATCTCCAGCCGGGCCATTTCGATGATGGCAGGCACCTTGAGGCGTTCGGACATGTGCCATGCTTCCATGTAGGCTGATGCCTTGCGCATGCGGATTTCATGCTCGCTGGCTCCCTGTTTCGCCATGCGCTCCAGCAATTCCTCGGCTTCCTTGAACGCGGCGGCGATTTTTTGCGTTTCGCCCGTGTCGTAGCTCTCCGCGACAATCTGCGTGTCGGGAAAACGGTCGCCAAGGTCGGCGATGCGTACGCGTGCTCCACGGCTCGGGAAAACCGTGCGATGAATGCGGGCCAAAGCCTCACGACCGCGCCGGCCACCGTAGAACTTCCATGCGATGCCGCTGCCGTCACAGCTATGATCCTGCATGAAGCGCTCGAAGTCCTTGCCGCCCTGATGCAGCCCCACCAGTCGGCCGCTGGCTCGCATCTCAGTTGGATCTCGGGCCAAGGTGCCAGAGCAGAAGATGAGCGGGAATTTCTGGCGAATCGCGGCAATGCCGAGCGCCTGCGTCTTTTTCCCCGTCGATTTCATGCAGTTGTGGACGAGCACGCCTTCTGCGAAGTAGCAGTGCGTTCCTTCAACCTCAATATCGTAGAGCGCACTGTCGCCACCACGCCATTCAGATTCGAGTCCACTTCCTGATTCCAGAATCTCAACACTGACCACCCGAGATGGGCAAGTATCTCCTCCTTGCGGCGGTCGAAGAACTTCCACTTCTTTTGAAGGTGCGTTTTCCCGTCGATTTCGACTGCCAACCTCACTTGGGGACAGGCAATATCTACGTGATAGCATTTCGGTGGACTCTGAAACAGCACCCTGATGCTGGCTGGTATGCCTATGGAATGCTCCATTGGCAACCCGAGAGCGTCCGACACTTTTTGTTGCTGAACAGTTGTCTTTCCGTTGCCCCCACGAGCCAAGAAAGTTCTGCCAGAAAGGGACTGGCGCATCTTTTCCCTTGTGGCGTGATTTGCCATAGGGTTGTTGCTTCTCATGCGCTCCGCTGATGCCTTGCGTTGAATGGAAGTTTTCGGTGGCCGCGGATTGATATGCAAAATCTTGCCCCTTTGAGCACGCCATTCTGGAACTGACGATCTCTTGATGGCCGAGCATTTCCGCGAGCATGTTTCCTGCCCGTTGTATTTTGGATGAAAGGCAGTCTGGCAAACTGCGCAGCAAACATCCGGCCTTTTTAATGATTCCACCTTCGCCTTGGCACCGCATGACCGGGAGCAGAACTTTTGCTTGTGAGCCGTTGGTTGGACTGTTATTCCGCAACGCAAACAGGTAATCGGTTGAGCATAGAGACGCCGCCGCTTGCCATCCCCTGTTGGAAGTGAAGATTTCATGCTCTCCTGTGCAATCGAAGAATCCATTTTCATGATGTATTCTGAATAGTGGTTTCTGAGGATTACGGAACCAGCCCGTCACTGGCTTAAACATACCACAACCTACCACAAAGTCATACGTCCAAACCGACACAGTAAGTTGTTGGCGTACGATTTCACCAATGGGAATCTCCCCTCTATCGGTGGTGATCTTCGTGTGGGAAGGAAAACAGTGAGCCTCATCAAAAATGAGGATGGTGTCTCGCGGATTCATCGTCCACGTAAAGCGCCTGCCCTCACCGTTGGGCATCGGTTCCACCTTCACCCACTGCCGGTTTCCAGTGCGCAGGCTTTCGTAGTTCATCACGAACAACGGCGGTTGCTTGCCGAAGTGCTGAAAGGCACGTTTCCAAGCGGGAATGACGGCCAGCGGGCAAATAATGCCGACTTCCAAGCCTGACGCCAAAGCGGCGGCGAGTGCCTGAAAGGTTTTGCCAACGCCCATGTCGGAGCAATCCCACGCGCCGGGATAGCCCCATTCAGCCTCGCCCTTCTGCAAAGCTCGAAGGAGCTGGCGGGCCGGTTCAATCTGGTACTCGAACAGTTTGGCGGCGATGTCGGCGGGAAGGTCTGGCAAGTCGAGCTTGATCGGTTCAGCTTCCAGAACCATTTCGGCCTGCGGATTCACGAAGTCGTTGAGCTTGTTCTGGCCTATCTCCGTCAGGGTGAGGGTTTCACCGTCCACGCGGAGCCACTGTTGAACGAACCATGCGCCATTCATCGAACGCATGGAAAAGCCGCGCTCCAACCAGGTGCGCTTGTGCTTCTTCCACGCCGCTTTGAAACTGCCATCATTGCCGAGATGCAGCCGAACCTCGCGAAAGCGGCATTCGCCGTCCCGTGTCCACTTCTCATGGAGCGGCGGGAACACCACGCCAGCGACTTCGACGGCGGGGGATGGATCGGGAACAGGTGAGAGTGTGGAGGTCATTTGGCTTGTTTGCTGCGTTTTTTCGCGGTGTAGAGACGACCAAAGCGGGCGATAGTCGCGGGCGGCATTGTGGTTTCCGTGGTCATGGCGTCGTGGTCGGGGCGGTGTGGCTCAGCTTTTCGTTCGGCAGAGAATGAATGCACGTCACCCACCCGTGCGCGGATGCGAGCGAGATCACCTTATCCAGTTCCTCAGCAAAGAAGCACGCGCCAGCCCCGTTGAGCAGGTGAGACAGCAGGTGCCTCTGGTCTTCATTTTTGCAGCGGATGTATCGGCTCCCACCGGATTCAAATTCGTCGAGTTCAAGTTTCATTTTTAGTGTTGGTTGTGCCGCGCCCCGAAAGCCGAACAAGACGGTCGAGGCAACGGCGGGAAAGTTTTTAGTCGAAGTCGGCGCCCTTTTCGCCGTCCTTGCCAGAACGCAGGCCCCACCACACGCCTGTTGGATCAAGGCCGACGACTTGGGCCTTTTCCGCCAGCATCAACTCGGTGAGCTTCATAGCGGCATACGTCTTACCCATGCCTTTCTGTGCGATAATGGCGATGGTCTGGCCTACGGCCTCAATTGGGAGCGAGAGAGTGGATGTCAGTTTCATGGTGGTCAGGCGGTGTGAATCGCCGCCCCGGTGAAGGGGCGGCGTGTTGGTTGCTGGATCAGGCTTCCTCTGCGGCTTCCTCGGGAATGAGGCTCATTTGCCGTTCCTCACTGGTGATGTCGCGGGACTCGATGAACTCGCCCGTGTCCTTGCGGAAAAGCGACTTCTTCTCAGGGTGGTAGATGCGCTGCTTCGTGGTCGCATCGACGCCAGCGCACTCAAACACCCATTCGCACTCAACGGGGCGTTCCTCCTTGCCTTCGCTGACGATGTTGGAGAGCCGGTTTTGCTCGACCTGAACGAGGTCAATGCGGCTTTTCCACTGGCTCGCCGAGCTTTTGGCTTCGCGCTCCAGGTTGGCGATCTGCGGCACTGTGGCGGCCAGTTTACGGGACTCCGATTCGAGTTCGGAGGGATTGAGGGTGACGAAAAGCGAGCGCTTCTCGGTGGCTTCGGGCCAGTCGTATTTTGGCTTGGTCGGTGTTTTCGGTGGGGTGGTGGGCTTGGACATGGTAGTTTCTGGTATTGCGGTTTGTGTTTAGAATTGCTGCTTCTGCCAGCCGTCAGGCGTCTTGAACACAGCAAAAACTCGGAAAGGGAACAGTTCAGCGGCGAGCTTGAGTTTGATTTTCGCATCCTCCTCGATCCACGGCGCTCTCTCCTTGGTGCCGTCTGCTCGCTGCTTCGATGTCGTTCCCTTGGTGTCGTGAAGTTCCACCACGCCGTCATTGGCAAACACGATGAAATCAGGCGTCCAAAAGGTCTTGTCGGCCAGTTTTATCTTGATGCCCTCGAACTTGAAGCCGTCGATCATGCCCGCGTGATGCAGGGTGGTCAGATAGGCTTCATAGGCGGCCTCGACCTTGTTGCGCTCACCAGGAGCGCGGCGTTGATGCTTGGCAAAGCGGTTGAAGAAGGGTGGTTTCATGCGGTGAGTTTAAGGGTGGCAATGGGTTGCTGTGCGCTCCTGTCCCAGCCTGCGACCACGCCAGAGACTTTGGCGACATCAAGCGGCTTGAGTTCTTCGGGAGTAGTGATGAGCCACGCTTTCACGGGCGCTTTCAGGCCAATCGTGGCTCCAAGGTTCGAGAGTTCGTCAATGAGTTGTTCGATGGTCATAATGGTAGTTCCTGGTATCTCAGTCGGCGAGTACCCAGCGGCCTTTTTCGCCTGCCTCGTTCTCGTAGGCAGACCAGATTTTGCGCACGGCGCGGAACTCCGTTGGATATCCCGCCGCAATGTATTCCCGCAGCGAATCAAGGAACACGTCAACGCGGGAGAAGCCTTCGGGCAGTCCAAGCGCCGTTTTTGCCATCGCAACGCCGTGGTTCAGGCTGCCATCCATCGGCAAATCATACACGCGGCACATCGCGGGCCGCGGATAGCGCGACTCATCCGATTTGGAGAGCACGATAAACGGAAACTTGCCCACCGTCAGATTCAGCCGGGCCAGCAACAGCTCATGGCAGTGAGCATAGAAGCACGCTTGGACGTAGTAGCCGAACTGCCAAGCGTCCTTGTGGAACTCGGCCACATGGCGCGAGGTCGTTTTCACGTCGGCCAGATACCGGCAGTGACGCGGCATCACATCGGGCCGCCACTTCACCCAGCAGTTCCAGCGCGGATGCCACAGAATGCCAGTCACTTCGGTTTCCACGTCGGCAAGCTCGGCCATCGCGTCAGGATTCACCATGAGCGCCAGTTGAAGCTCTTTGCAGGCGTCCATGTATTCGCGGAACGTCTCGGGGGTCACGATGATCTTGCCGGGATTCGCCAGCCGCGCCACTTCCCAAGCGGCTTTTCCCTTCTGTGTGTCCTCGCCGTAGGGTTTGCCAGTGCGGTCGTTGATCGGAATTTCAGCGACGGCAAATTTCTCCTGCCAAGACGCCTCGGGTTCGAGCGCGACCATGTGAACCAGTGTGCCAATGGTCAGGGCGTCGGTATCCTTCTTCGGCGTGGTAAGATGCGCGTACATTTCGGCAGCCGTGCGGCATTTAAGCAGTCCAGCGTTGAGGGCCGGGAAGGCGTGATACTCCTCCGCTTTGACGCGGCGGTAGCCAAAGCGGCCGGGGATCGGCTCGCCTGGAAGGGGCAATTCGCGGTCAGTGAAGCCTTGCCAGTTCATAGTTGAGCTTCCTCCTGAATATTTTTGATTTCTAAGTGATTGGGATCAATGGCTGGATCGACTTCGCGCAAAAGGCCGGTGAGGACATGGCCCATGAGTTCTTCCCATTGAAGGCGATCCATTGTGTTGCGTTTCTCCCAATTGTTGAGTTTGCTCATGATGTGATGGTAGGGGATGATTACTTCCGTGGGGCCGGGTTCGGGTTCAAAGCGAGCGCGAGGTTGGAAAGCTGCTCACCCGTGCATTCCGTGAAGTTCGCCGGCAGATTCAGCGTCTTGAAGCCACTCACGCACTCCTCCCACTTGAGGATGTTGCGGGCCTTGGCGCGGTCGCCCACGAGTTCGGCACGCCATGCGTTGATTCCCACGTTGTCAGGGAATCGGCACCACAGTTTCGCCATTGCGCCGGGTTGAAGGTCGCCTAGAATGCGCTCGCCTGCTTCGTCGCTCGGATCGGCAAGCATTGACCACGTTCCAGCCGTTTCGGCGGTGCCCACATCAAACAGCGGGACATGGCAGAACTGCTGCCAGTGGGCGGTTTTGTCGGGCCGTGGCGCTTCGCTTTCACGGGCGGGCTGGCCGAGCCGCTGCGCATCATCGTCATCCCCCGTAATCAGGTGGAAGTAGTCAACGAGCGCGTACCGCTTCGCGTAGGTGTGTGCCATGCCCTGCCGCTGCGTCAGGTTCACGCCGCGATTACCCTCGGGGAAAAGGCACTCAAAGGCGACTTCGTGCGTCTTGTCGCCGTGTGTGACAACCATCGTGAGTGCCTGAATCCACGCAGTATCGGTGTTGCGGACGTTTCCGGGCAGGAAGCCAATGGAGAGTTTGTTTTCAGCCAGCGGGCCTTTCAGCGCCGCCCATACGTCAGCGTAGGAGGCGTAGTCCGAATTGATGCCGGTGTTTCGTGCGGTCTTGACGACCACGATGCCGAGGGCACGCACGGCGGCGACGGCTTGAAGGAGTGAGTTTTGTTCGCTCATGGCTTACTTCGCTCCTTTCTTCAAAATTGGGGCGTCAAACTTTGCGCTCTTGGCCTTCTTGACGGAGCCGGACTTCGTGAGCGCTGGAGCCGTGAAGGTTGCGTTCTCCCTCACATCGACGTAGCCGGACTTCGTGAGCGCTGGAGCCGTGAAGGTTGCGTTCTCCCTCACATAGACGGAGCCGGACTTCG
>ERZ724505.459-NODE-459-length-26046-cov-25.852026_pt1 | contig 26046 bp, 45 predicted proteins | sample MGYA00376038_ERZ724505 | MGnify/ENA primary metagenome ERZ724505 (study PRJEB28724, sample SAMN07190884) | wastewater metagenome | isolation source: effluent of sewage treatment plant in Hong Hong | place: Hong Kong | collected 2016-03-17 ...
CCGGTGTTGACATGGTGGCAGTCGTTGTTCCACAAGCTGTTGTAGGGGCTATACTCCGGCCCTGACGCTTTTGTGGAGAATCACATGACTCCGGTTCGCCAGGATTTCCTGGAAAGCGACGGGTACGCTTGGCTACGCGGGGACACCGTCCCCGCGTGGCAGTTTGAGCTTCTGAACGACAACGGGACGCCGGTGGTGCTAACCGGCGCCAGCATCATCTTGGACATCTACGACCGCATCAACGGGTCGCTCCTGGCGCGCCTGCGCACCACCAACGCGCCGGCGGCCCCTGGCGGGCAGCCTGAAGGGGTGATCACCATCACCTCGGCGACTCTCGGCACTGGCCAGATCGAGCAGGTGCCGCCCACTGTGACCAACGCCCTGATCCCGAGCAAGAGCGCCCGAAAGGTGCAGCGCTGGTACACCTTCGAGATCACCTGGGCGGGCTCTCCCAACGTCGTGATGACCCCCTTCAGCGGCTTCATCGAAGTTCTCCCGGACGGTACCTGATGATCATCAACCTCACGATTCGATCTCAGACCCTGGCCCTCCGCGGGCCTGTGGGCGTCAGTCCTGCGGGCCCGCCTGGGGCGACCGGCGCCACGGGTGCGGTCGGCCCCACGGGTGCAGCCGGCGTGGGTGTGACTGGTGCCACCGGCGCCCAAGGTGCTACGGGTGCCACAGGCGCCCAGGGTGTGACCGGCGCCACAGGCGCGACCGGCGCGACCGGCGCCACTGGCCCCATTGGCGGATCCAGCGGCCAGCCGATCTACAACAACTCCGGCGCGGCCGCTGGCATGTCGGGCGTCACGTGGGATGCGACAAACAGTCGCATCGGCTGGGGCACTGCATCGCCCGCGGCGGTTGTGCATGCGGTTGCGGATTCCGCGGCAGCGATTCCGCTGATTGCGCAATTGTCAGCCAGCGCCACAGCCAACGGCGCTGAGGTGCGCAACAGCGCAGGAACGGTTCTATGGTGCGTGAAATCGGACGGCACGATTCTAGCTCCAGTAGGTTCGCAATCTGCGCCGTCACTGCAGTTAGGCTCAGCAAGCTACGGCATTTTTCTGCGTAATGGCAATCTCATCGACGTGGTGGCTGGCGGTCAGCTTCTGTTTGAGATCGGTGCGGGCGGCGTTGTGGTATTTGGAACAACCCAGCTTGGCGGCGCCGGGACTGTAACCGGGTTCAGCAAAGCGCAGAGCGACTACACGTCATCTACAACGCTTAGTCAGTACGCCGCTAACAGCTTCAGGGTTAATACGAACAGCGGCGCAACATCAGACATTGCCCTAACATGGTCTGATGTGAATATCCAAAACCATTGCGAAAACGAGTTTGTTGTTGTGGCTCCCTACTATCTGCGGGTCAATGCGCCGTCTGGGCACACGATACGCTATCTCGGAACAGTCAGTGCATCTGGCGGGTATATTCGCAGCAACCAGCAGGGGGCGCGAATCAAACTACGCAAAATAAAGTCAGGCGAAATCTTTGTGATTGAAATGCTTGGCACTTGGACAATCGACAGCTGAGGTACCGATGGCCTTTCAAATATCTATCCCGAACCGCCGAACTGGGCACGTCAACAGCTACTGGCGCTTGACGGCGATCGCCATCGACGCGCGCACGGCGCATGTGCAGCTGGTGCTCAGCGGATACGCAGACGCCGCTGCGCGTAGCGGTGGCCGTATGCCAGACGACTCACGCGAGTGGACGCTCGGGCCGACAGCGTTCGCTGCAATCGCAGGGCAAGCACCTCAGGGCGCCAGCGTCTACGACGCCAACGCGATCGCGTGCTATGAGTTCATCCGCCAACAGCGCCGGCCCGTCCCGCGCGGCATGGCTCAGCTCCAAGAGAACGGCGACCTGCTGCTGCCCACCGGTGAGCTGGTCGAGGCCCGCAATGTCGTCGATGAAGGCCCGGACTACATCAGCGTGCCGTCGGAGTTCGCTAACGCTCTGGACGTATAGGCGTTGACATAGTTCCCCGCTCCCGACACCGGGCACGTAGGAAAAAAGAAAGGCCCCTTTCGGGGCCTTTTTGTCAGAGCAGGGGCGTGCCCTTCTTGGAGTGAAGCTGCTTGTACAGGAGCTTCAGCTCCGCAAGCTCCGCTTTGGTCGTCTCCCGGTGCTTCACCAGTTTGCGGTGCCCGACACACGGACACCGCCTCAGTGCGGCGGCGACATCAGACCTTTCCGTACTCGAAGCGGCACTCCCCGTTTTCCAGGATCTCCATGTCCTCGTAGATCGAGACGTAGCGGCTGCTGAGCCACTTGGCGATCTTGAGAAACAGCAGGCGGATCTCCTCCTCTGCACCCATCGCAGTACGCAGCTCGATCATATGCCGCCAGCTGCGATGGTTGCCGGTGACCACGATGTTGGTCGCCTGCCCGTTGCCGATGATGCGACGGATGGCGCTCGTGACCTCTTTCTTCAGAGCGAAGTCCTTGGTGTTGTTGAGGTCGTAGAGCTTCGCCAGCGTGTTGGCCGCGGCTTCCTGTGCACGAAAGGCCTCCTCGAAAATACCGAGAGCGATTTCATTGTCCAGGATGCACGTCGGCACGTAGTAGTTGATCTGGTCGAGCCGTACATAGCGCCCCGACGTCTGCGAGTAGGCCGTGCCGACGCGGTGTCGCACCAGCTCGTGGGTGACAACACGACTCACGTTCATCAGAAACAGAGTGACCGTGCTGTGCTCCAGCACACTGCCATGGCGGTTGCCGATGATTGCGTTCTTGACGTACTCCGAATTCGGGCGGGTGTTGACCGCCGAGAGGTTCTGGTTGAGCGCCAGGTCGAACGACATGTAGCACGACTTGCCGGCAAACTCGGTCAGCCACTCCGCCGGCGAACCGGCTTCGCTCTCCCACCCTTCGATCCCGAGGGCACGCTTCAGGTCTTCGACACCAGAGGCGTTGAGGTTGGTCTCGGCGATCAGGAAAATTTCGGGTTCAACGTGCTTACTCATGGTCATACCCTGCGATGTTCAGTTCAGCGGTTTTGAGGGGAATCGACGACGTCATCAGCCACACGACGACGTCCTTGGTGATACCGGCGGTGCTGCCGTTGCGCTTCAGAGACGCATAGATCGCTGCGGCGAGAGATCCCGGGCCGCAGTAATCGGCGACGTCGTTCTCAAAGGCGCAGTCGATCGCGTCGAAGTCGACGTGCTCATACACGATGTCGGTGGCTTGGTTGCACGCGCGCATCGCGGCCTGCATGAGCTGGTTTTCGTCGGACACGCCCATGGGGTCCTTGCAGTACAGCTTCCAGACATTGACGAGCAGGAAGCCCTCGCTTTCGCGAAATCGCGAAGAGACCTGGACGATCGTGGATGTCACAATTTCAGTCACGGCGTGTTCTCCAGTTGGCGTAGCAGTTCGGGCAGATCCGCGATCTGCTCCGGGGTCAGGGTGGCGATGGTCGCTTTCAACACTTCGATCTGGGCGTGCTCCAGGCCAAGTGGGGCCTTCTGTTTGAGTAGCTGATGGCGCATGTGCTCGACGAGCGTCCGCCCACCGCCGGGGCACGCGATTGCCGGGCGTGAGCCCCGTTTCATGTGCATGTGCAGCGTGAGCGAGGGTTTATGTACGAGGCGACTTGCCCCGCACCACGCGCACTTTCTGTACAGGTTCAGGCTCTGGTTTGCGCCCATCTTCTCGCTCCCGGAAGGCAATGTGTTCGGCTACGGTGTGGTAGGTGCCACCACAATACCCCACAACATTGACGTGCCGAAGGACGGATTTACCGTCCTTCGACAGCTTGACCGGGCGCCGGCAGAACGCACAAATGAACGGCTCAGAAGGCTTTCCCATGCTTGAAGGCCCGGGTCTTGTTGAACGCCATCTTGGCTTCGATGGCCTCGGCCACACGCCAGCCGCGGCCAATGCCGTAGTCCATGATGCGGATCACGGCGTCGGCCAGCTCCACCTCGGCGCCGTTGAACTCCGGGAGCTTGTCGTCCGACGGGTTGCCGGCGCGGATGGCTTCCAGTGCTTCGCTGAGCTCGGAGTGGATCAGCGCAATGATCTCACCGTCGTTGCGCCCTCCGTCGGGCCAGAAGCCCTTGTTGACGGCGTTCTCGTGGACATCCTGCGCGAGGTTGTTCCACCCGCGACGGAATGCAGACCAACGACCAGGAACCTCTTCACCGATCACGTCGGACAGAAACTGGAAGCCCTCGGAAAGCTGCAGCGGCGTCGCCGAGATGGGGAAGTTGTACACCGTCGGTGGTGCCGAGGCCAGCTGCAGTGACATGGCGATGTTCATCTCCGCGATCGACACGCGGACGGTGAAATCCTGCTGGTTCTCGACTTGGAAAGTAGCGGTACGGTTCTTCATGGTCATCCTAGTGGTGAGGGTAATTGACGTTGGCGACAGTAGGGGACCAACATGCGCGGCAGTCGCCGCATTTGCCACCTTGGCTATACGCAGGGCACGTTACGTCTGCCGTGGAGGTGACGACACGAGAGGTGTGGGGGAAGTCCTTCGGTGCGGGCCCATCGATCATGGTACCCGACATGCGGACGAGGAGATTAGAGGGGATCGTGCCTTTGAAGTATCGAACGATGGCGCGTTCACGAGTGGGTAGCCAGAAGTTGGTGTCTGGGCAACGCCGGGCGACTTCGCACAGGAGCTCCAGGTGCCAGAACCCCTGCAGATCACCGCTGTCATGCCAGCGAAACCAGCGACACTTGTAGCGGTTGATCAAGAACACCATGGCGTCCGCCCATCGCGGGTGCTTGAGCGCTTTGAACCGTCGCTCCTGGGCTTTCTGTACGCTCTCGAACACGTACCTGCCCTTCAGCGCGTAACAGTTCGAGCACACAGAGTTGGGGAGTTTGGCCAGCACGGCACCGATCTGGCAGCGCCGTGCTGGGAGCCCGTACGCGAGCCCGGGCATCTTGCTGGGTTTGCTCAACCCACCGACGATGTCCTGGGCCTGCTTGACTGTGTCAAAGCCGGGATTCACGACGATTCCTCCGAATCGCGTCTCGGATGAGGAAGTACCCGAGAACTCCCGTGGCCAGCAACCTATAAACCGCCAACGCTACTTTGTTGGCGTGAGTGAGAGTAGTGAGGACCGACATGCAGCATCTCCGACCGTTTTATGGATCCAGAGTGCGATGTCCTTCTTCGACTGTAACCGCAAGCGAAATGACTCGGCCGGTATCGGGGACATCCACTCCAAGTGCCGGAACACGACGCCGCCAGTGGGGGTGCCCACGATGACCGCTACATTGCGACCCTCGCGATAACGCGCTTCACACCATTCAAGCTGAGACGGCGACAGTTCCGGAGTGATGTTCGCTGATTTCGGAATGTTCACTATGAACTTGTACTCGACCCACAGTGAGTCGATGTTGCCGCTGTAGAACATGTCCGGCGTACCCCGCCGGTAGGGGTTGTTCATCTTCTCGGCGTACACCATCGGCAGAAGCCGGTTGATGCTCCGGATGTAGCGGTTTTCAGGACCGGCGGCCACGAGCGAGATACCCCCCGAGGAAGGTCATTTTGAATGTGTCCGCATCCACCAGGATCACGCCGGCGTCACCGTGGGAGTCCTCGGCCGTGAGAACCTTGTCGGCGAGCATCAGGCCGAACCCAGTGTCCCCATCGTCGTTGCCGACCAGCTCCTGAAAAAGCCGTGCCGCGATGTATGGGACGTCGCCCGGACGACCCTGCATACGCCTGGCAGTACGGTGCACGGCATCCACGGCCGAGCCACCGCGCCAATGGGAGTACAGCACCGGTGAGAACTCCGCCGGTTCCTTCTTCACAACTTGAAGCAGTACTCGATCACCCATGAAACATCTCCTGTACGGTGTGGTGCAACTGTTCGAGCGTGCCGTTGTTGATCAGCACGATGTCTTGAGGCAGGACCGCGATGCCGCTCTCGCTTGCGTGCGTCTGGACCGGACTCACCCCCGGGCGCTGGAGGTGGATGATCTGCCCCCCGATCTGTCGGATCCAAGTAGCCTCGTTCTCGAAGCGAACGTCCGAGATCAGCATCCCGGGTCCATTGTCAACCAGCGCCTGCTTGGCCAGGATCACCCACAGGTCCGGGTTCACCTGCTGGCGCCCCCACTCAGTGCCGAGGGTCTGCATCAGGTGCCGCAGGCTGACGCCGAGCGCCGGGATCACGGTCTCCTTGTTATCGACCCAGAAGGGGTCGGAGCAGTCGATGTTGAGCGCCAGCAGCATGCGCTTGAGCGGGTCGGCGAAGCCGTAGCGGTATCCGTACCCACGTGCGGCCAGGATGAAACTGACCAGCGTGTCTTTGCCGCTACGAGCGCGGCCAGAGATGCCGATCACCGGGGCGTTCTTCATGCGGTACCTCCGCGTACAGCGAGCGCTGCAAAGATACTCTGGATGCTCCGGGCTTGGTCGATGGCGTCATTCAGGGCGTTGTGGGCCACGGGCTTCAGTTCGCGCACCGGAGCGAACGGCATGGCCTCGACAGTGCGCACGGAGCGACTGGCGCTGTGGCTGAAGGGGAACGCGAAGCCCGGCGCGTTGGTCTCGTACAGCGACCGCAGGATCACGACGTCGAAGTCCGGATCCTTGGCCCACACGCGACGCACGTCGTTCTGCTTGATGAAGTCGGCGAACGAAGCCGCCATGTAGAGCGGCGAACAGCGCGTGGGGTCTGTTTCCCTGGCGGCAAACACTGCGCGCGCCGCCGTGTTCTGGCTCATCCACCACAACACGGTCTGCGGGCCGATCGTGCGGCCGGTGGCGGTCTGTTGCTCGAGGTGGTTGGTGAGCTCGGCATAGAACGTCGGCCCGACGGCGCTGCTGAACGGGTCAAAAAGCACGGCCCCGACGCTCAGCACGACTGCAGTCGGCGTGGTGTCGAGGGTTTCAAGATCAATCATCGCATCCATGAGAAGCTCCAAAAAGGAAGCCCTCCGTAGAGGGCTTCTGGGTACACTGGAACAGGCAGATCAAGCCTTCGGCGGCTTCAGCTTGTCGTTCTTCGCCTGGAGCTGCTCGATCTCCTTGGTCAGACCGCGGATGGTCTTGTCCGCGGTCTTGATCACGCCGTCGCGCGCCGCTACGGCCTCGGCGATGGCCTTCTTGGCGGTTCGCTCCGCCTCGGTCTTCGCGGCCGTCTGCTCCTTGAGCTGGGCGCGCAACTCCTTGAGGCGGGCGTTGTTGGCGCCGAGGGTTTCTTTCAGCTGTTCCGGGGTGAGGATCACACTCTTGGGACGTCCCATGTTCGTAACTCCACTGATGGTTGGAAAGTGCCGGTGGAGACCCGGACCGGCGCCGGGATGAGTGATGGGGGCTGGGCGCGAGGCGGTTCCGGTGGTGCGGAAAAACGCTCGGCACTGAGGCATTTCGCAAAGTGCAGCCGGGGCAATCCCCACGGCCAGCCCCCGTTGAACTACCGCTTCGCCTTCGCCGGTGCCGCCTTGGCTGCCGGTCGACCGCGCGCCGGAGGCGGCTCGTACCCGGTCACGTCGGGCTCGGAAGAAATGCGGGCCGTGGCTTCCGCGCGACGCGGGTAGAAGAAGTTCAGCTCGTCCTGCTTCAGCGGGCGAACGATCGAGAACCGCGGTGCGAAGTAGGCGCCATCGCCCAGGCTGATGCTCGTCACCACGCCGACCGGAATGGTCTTGTGCTTCGAGGACAGAGTGCGAACGTAGCTGTCGAAGTTGCTGAGCGACGCCGGCGGCACGGACAGCGTCCAGACCGGATGCTCGCGTTCGGGGTCGTCCAGGGCAGCAAGCGGGACCAGCGCGAGCAGGCGCGTGTTCTTGCAGCCCTTACCGTTGCCGCCACCCAAGGCGGTCTTGAACTGATTCATCGGACAGCCAGCACACGTCTCCGACTGCGCGTCCGGAGAGTTGGGTGACGGAACGAGGGTCGTCGGCTCGGGGCCGATAGCGAAGCACGCCGGCGGGGTGGGGTTCTTGGGGTCGAAGGCGCGATCGTAGAACAGGTTCTGCGAGTAGAAGTCGAGTACAACGCACTCGATCTCCTGACCCTCCGTTCCGTCCGGCAGGATGAACTTGACGTTCCCCTCAGCGCGGATGCGATCGCCACTCGCGGCACCGATGCGTGCGGCGATGGCGCTGGACTCCTCGCTCAGCTGGGCGAGAGTGACAACGGCCGGCAGGTTGGAAGTTTCACGGGTTGCAGCGGGTTTACGTGCCATCATGGGCTCCTATTTCGCGACGCGCAGATTGAGCGTGGTCTTGGTGAAGGGTACAACGCCAGGGATGAGGCCCCGCCGTTCGAACAGCTCCCGACAGCCGGTTACTGACGGGCGGCGTTCGAGCAGGTGGAACCAGTTCTTTCGCCGAATGAACTTGTAGAAGTCATCCCAGTCTTCCACATTGGGTACAACGGATGTCGTGAGCGACACGGAAGCCTTGCGGCCCCGACTGGCAGAGATGTTCTCAGCACTCATCTGCTCAATGAGCTCCTGCTGCAAGGCGCCCATCGAGTGTTCCAGTTCCTTGATCGCCTCTTCATGCTTACGCTTCTTCTCGCGCAGTGCGAAAAGAGCGTCGATCTTAGCACCGATCGAGTTCACTTTTCACTTTCCTCTGTGGACCAACAGCGCGGACATTTGATGGTGTCGATGAAAGCCCCGCGTTTGACTTTGATCGCCCCCTTGCCGTCGCACTCGGGGCAACGCGACGGCTTCAGAAGTTGCTTGTACGCCTCCTGGATCCGTTGAAACTTCTCCGGCGACCCACCTCGATCTGGATGGTGCTTCATTGCCATCCGGCGGTACGCAGTCTTGATCTCTTCCTGCGTGGCGGTACTAGGGATGTCCAAAACAGCGTAGGCGCTCATGCGACGAATGTCCGGGTGGGCGTGTTGAACCTGTTCCCAAAATCTGCGGTATCGGGCTTCGCGCTCAGCACGAAGTACGCGTTCTGCACGAAGTCGCGCCGAGCGCAGCACGCCGTATGACGTCAGCAGACAGACGCACGTAACGACGACCCCGACAAACCAATCTATGGAAAGCATATCAGATATCCGTCTTCGCTTTGACGAGTGCGACCACGTACTTCTCCAGTTGGGACCCGCGGCGCATGGATCGCTCTCGCTTCCAGGCCGGTGTCTCCTCCGGCGGCACGCGGTTCTGCCGGCAGAACTCCTTGAACCCTCCCTTGAATCCGCGATCGAGGGCGATCTGGTACCGCTGCATGGTCAGGTCTTTCATGTGGTCACCCCAAAGTGGAGTGGTGGCCGTCGGCTGTGAACCAGAACTCGTTGGCGCGCAGCTCTTCGTCAACGACTTCATCCGAGCACAGCTCCGTGTGCTCAGCGTCCAGCATGCGGTAGATCCAGTCGGCGTAGCCGCGCATGCAGCTTCGGAGTTCCCACAGCTCGTCGATGTCGTAGACACCGTCGAAGTCTTCGACATCCAGCGTACCGGAATGCACGTATCGGCCATCGTATCGGACGATGTCGACGCATGCACTGTAGCCGCGGCGCTTCTGGGGGTGCTTCACGGCTTGGAAGCGCTTGAAGAGCGTGGTCACAGTGTCGCGAACCGGGACGTCACCGAGTTCGGTTTCCAGTTCTGCGAGCGTGCGCATATTCTCCGGCCGAAAGATGCCGGTGAAACTCGCACCGTCGCCTTGCGACCAGAAGCCAGAGAAGTGGATACGGTCGATGTCCATGCCGAAGAACGTACCGACCTCGATCGCAAAGTCGAAGATACCCTGGAACCAATCCCCTACGGGATAGTCCTGCTCCCTGTACCAGTCGCGCGCAACACGCTTGGCTTCGTCGCTCAATTCGTCGAACTGGTACAGGTTCACCGATACCGTTTTCACAACGCTTCCTCCCATAGCATTTCGCGTACCCACTGCCAGTAGCCCAGCAGTGTCGTCTGACTGGCCACCGCTTCCCGCCACTCTTGGCGGGTGTATGCGGGGTATTCACCATCGCCGTCTGGGCTGAACATCTCCTCGAGCTCAGAGGCGCTACTTGGAGTAATTGACATCCCAACCTCCTTCTGCAGCAAGCGGGATATCCTTCCCCCATGCTGGCGGGGTGGACATGATCTTGAGCATGCTCTGGTAAACCTTCTCGGCGCGAGCCACCGGCGCAAGCGCGACGATTTCGTCGTGCGACATCGTGACAATGGGGACGTCTATGTCGTCCACCTTCAGCATCTGCTCGCCGATTATCACACGCGCCAGCGCCTGCGCCACGTTCTCAGTGAGGAGCCCACCATAGATCTTGGCACGGCCCCGTCGAGTGGCGTAGGAGGCGTCGACCAATCGACCGCGATCGTCTAGCGTGCCTTGAAGGTCTGGGTATAGCAGGAACATCCCGTTCGGCAGTCGGATGTATCCCTTGCCGTAGCTGAGCGGACCGTAGGTCCCCTCAATTCCGGTCGCCATGCAGAAGATGATGTAGTCCATCTTGCGCCACAGCGCGACGATCTTCGGATTGCGCGCGCGGTAGATCTGTACGATCTGGGCAGGCATGCCTTCGGGCAATGTCACCGGCGGGCCCATGGATCCTTGGCGCAGCGTCAGATCGAACTTCAACGCTCCCATGCCGTAGCCCAGACCGAGGATGGACACCTTGCCGACGAAGCCTTCCAGGTAGTCCGGGAAGTAGGCGTCTTCCTTGCGTAGCACAACCTCGCCGTTGCGATTGAGGAATTGGCCCTGCGAGTTCTTGGCGGGCCGCTTGCGGTCGACGGGCCGGCCGTAGATGTCTGAGGCAAACTCGGAATAGATGTCGCGGCCGGCGCGGAAGGCTTCAACCAACCATTCCTCGTTCGCCAGCCAGGCCGTGAGGCGCGCTTCGATTTGTGAAGAGTCGGCGACGACGATTGCGAACTTCTTGCGCTGCGCATCGAGTGCGGCCACGATTGCTCGACGCAGCTCTCCACCGCGCGGGAGGTTCTGCAGATTGAGTTTGTTGCCACCGCTCCAGCGTCCTGTGTGGGCGCCGTAGTAGTTGAGGTAGACCGGCAACCGCCGACCCTCTTTACCGGCTTCCAGAAAGCGCACAGCGCGCGTCTCGCCGATGGTGGACTTGATCCGTAGCCGCGCTGCACAGAGTGCTGCGATCTGTTTGTTCGAGGACTTGGCGAGCTCTTGGAAATCCAGATCAGACTTGGCAAACGCGTAAGTGAGCTGCCCAGTGGAAGGGCTCGTCTTCATCGGTAGCGTGGCGCCGGCCTTCCGAAGCAGCTCCGCGAACTTCTCGTTGCTCATCAGGTCACTTGGAGAAGCTCCGCACGACTCCAGCACAGCAGCCTTGGCGCCGAGCTCTCGCGCAAGCTCCGCCTCCACGCGCGGCACGTCTACGTAGAGCAGGGGACGCACGAACATGCGGATCGTCAAGTCGATTAGGCGTAACTCGTCGTCCGGGACGTGCTTGTACATGGCGTGGAATGACGCGGCGGTGTCGTCGCAGTCGTCGACGCTGTACTCCCCCAAGGCATGTTCCTCTTCGGGGGTGAGCTGAGCCTTCCCCTTGGTGTTGACCAGCGCGCTTTTGTGCACCTTGCCCTGCAGCCCATGCCGCTTGGCCATGGAGTCCAGATCGTGTGCTACATGGTGCCCGTACACAGCGCGCGACATCGACAGCGTGCAGAGGTAGAACGCTGCGTCGATCTTGAAATACTCCGAACAGATGAACCCATCGAACTGAGTGTGGTGACACAGCATCGCACTACGGGTCCAGTCGATGGCGTCCAAAGCGCGCTGGATGTTCTTGCCGGTGTACCACTTGGTGCGACCGGCCCCGATCTTGAGCGCCATGCCGTGGATGTGAAACCTGGGATCACGGACGTACTCCGACATGTTCATGTTCTTGCCGGACAGCGTGTAGTCCGACGAGTAGAACGTCTCGAAGTCCAACGTCACGATCTGCAGGTTCTTGCCTTTGATCTGGATGTGGCTCTTTGGTTTGGGAGTTGTACCGGTCATTACACGCCCTCGGGTCGCTTGGATCGAATGGGCGGGAGCCCCTTAGCGGCACGGACCTGATTGATCGCTTCGATGTGCTTGTTCGAGTTCTTCCAATCCCACTTGCGCAGAGCGTTCGGCGTATCGCATGCCGGGCCCGCGTTCCAAGGGCTGTTTTTCTTGCGTTGTGGTGAGGGCATTCAGCGGTCTCCGAAGTAGTCGCGCAGCAGGTCTAGCATGCTGAGCTGCTTTTGATTCTTGTCCAGGAGCCTCTGATAGACAGTCTCCTCCAGCGTCCCGGCAGCGATGATTACAATGGTCTCGGTTCGGAGTGTCTGCCCTGCGCGGTAAATGCGCCGGTTGCCTTGGAGGAAGTACTCCAAGTTATACGTCGGGCTGGCCCAGATGGTTGCTGTGCCTTTGGTGAGCGTGAGCCCATGCGCAGCTGACTGCGGATGAGCTAGAAGGACACGATAAAAGCCCGCCTGGAAGTGATCCACAGCGAGCTTGCGGTTCTTGTCTGAGGTCGATCCATCGATCACCACGTACGTGATGCCGCGGGCTTCGAACTCCTTGATTAGGTGGTCGCGCTGGTGCTTCCAATTGAAGAACACCACGCTGTGCGGGCGTTGCTCTGCGAGCTCTGCCACGAGCTCGTAGCGCTCGTTGGCGATCGGTACGTAGTCCTCATCGGACATGCCGGAGTAGCTGGCGCCCGAGGCGATCTGCAGAAGCTTGGTCGCCACGCCAGCGGCGTTGACGGCCGTGATCGCCCCCTGCTTGAGCAGTGCGGCGCCGTTGTGCGCCATGGCGGTGTACGCACGTCGCTGGACCGTAGACATGTGGTACAGGCGCGAGTACAGATGGTTCGGCGGGATGTCGAGGCACTTCTCGAACTCGTGCCGAATCACGATGTCTCTCAGCAGGTGCGCTACGGCCTGCTCGGCGCCGGGCTTATCCACCCACTTCAGCATGTGGGGCATGGGGCCCACTTGCTCGGGGTTGCAGACCTGCCGGCGAAAATGGAAAAAGGACGTGCCCAGGCGGCGCCCATCATCGATCAGGAACACCTGATGCCAGATGTCTGCGATCGTGTTTGCACTGGGAGTGCCGGTCAGTCCGTAGCGATACGTGAAGTACCGCTTGATCTTGTTCATCGCCTTCGAGCGCTGACTCGTGTGGTGCTTGAAGCACGAGAGCTCGTCGACGATCAGTGTGTCGAAGCGCTCGAAGAACTTCGGCTTCTGCTGGGCCAACCATTTGGCAGCATCGGTGTTGGTGACGTAGACGTCAGCGTCGATTGCGAACCCTTCGCTGCGCCGCGTTGCATCGCATACGGAGACAGTCAGGTGCGGCGCGAACTTGCGGAAGTCGTCTTCCCAGGCGCTGCGAAGTAGTGACTTCGGGGCGATGACCAACGCGCACTTTCCGCCGGCTTTTCGACGGATGCTGAAGAGGTCGATCTCCACACGAGTCTTGCCAGTGCCTGGGTCGGAGGCGTCAATGCCAATCCGAGTTTTCAGGAAGGCGTCTCGGCTGGCCACTTGGTGCTTATACGGCGGGGGAACTTTTCCAGTGCGCGAAAGACTTGTAGCCATGCGTCGTAGAGTCCTAGATAGAGCCAGTTGTTGTCGTGCCCGCGCATCTTCATTGCCATGCACACTGTCGCAGGGTGGCGCGACAGATCGATGTAGTCCGTCGGAGAGTCCGGATACGTCCTACGCCAGATGTGCACAGTGTGCCGCAGATTGCGTCGCGCCCTTCGGTATTCGCGTTGGTAGGACACAGTGTTCCCTCTACACTCCCTTGGAGCAGTGCCCTGTGCCGCTAGGACCGAACGGGCACCACTTGCAGTTGAAGATGCTCGGCTTGGCTGGGAAGTCGGTTGCGTTGGTAACCGCGTTACCGCGACGCTCGAACCCAGCCAGCAGGCGCATGCCCTGCGAGCGCTTGTAGGTCATCTGCGTCATGTCATTCTGATCGGTGTACCAGAACTCGACCGTGATCTCGTCGACCTGCGGGTACCGAAGGAACGACGACAGCACATACAGCTGCCCCTGCTCACCATGCTTGATCTCGTTCCCGAACTTGCGGCCGGTCTTATAGTCGATCACTACTCCGGCCTTTGGCGTCAGTTGCACGAAAGCGTCCAGCTTGACCCGGAGCCATGTGTTCGAACCCATGTACGCGGAAGGCATCCAGTCGCGGTCGAAGCCCCACTCGCCCTCCAAAGAGACCTTGCCGAGCTTGTACAGCTGGCGAAGCCGGTGCATCTCTTCCGAGAAGCTTCCCAGCTCAGGGATCAGTTCGATGGGCTTCTGGACGAATAATTCAGCGGCCGTGTGGATGCGCGTGCCGCGATCATTGGCGTGCTCAGTCTTGCCTGGAGGTAGCGGGCGAACAGGCTCGGGGATCTTGTCGATGTACTTCAGCTTGGCCCGGTAAGGGCATTGCTCGAAGTCGACCAGACGGGAATAGCTCCAGGTACTCAACTGAGTCATGTCTTCCACCGGTGTCGCGTAGGGGGAAGACATGATATCACTTTTCCAGCTGTTGGAGAGCCTCGAAAACCGCCTTGACACGCGCCTCGGTGATTGCTTCCGAGTAGCCGTAGACCGTCGCAATCAGCGTGTTCGCCGGCAGGTCTGCGCGCTCATAGATGCTCGCTTTCCATCCGGACAAGACCGAACCTGTCACCGCGGTGGTGAACATCATGGCGGCGCCTCCGAGTTGCACTTCAGCGGCTGCATAGTCGCTGGATCGATCATCGGCGTCAGGGTTTCTCGACCGCTATAGCCGGAGCGGATATAGCGGATTCCGTAGATGCAGGGGTAGTGGCTCTCATACCGCCTGCGGGCGCGTTCCTCTTTGCTCGGCATGTGCACGGCGATCCACCCGACTAGGACGCCGGACACCAGCATGACGAGTGCTTTAATCAGGTTGAACTGGCGCATCTGCTACTGCTCCTGTGATGGGGTAGCCGCGGTTCATCCAGATTTCCATCTTGATGTTCTGCAGCCAATCCTGGACGGTGGGGATGCGGCCCCCACAATCCTCCTTGACGTGTTGTTCGCCGATGTACCGAACCGGGACGACGCGGCCATCGGAGTTGACGATGGTGGTGCCGAACACGCGCTCCGCTTCGAAGATCCCTTGAGCGTGATGGCGAAGTGCGCGGTGGCGTGCGTCGGCAAAGAACTCCTTGGTGGCGTCGAACCAGTCGTGGATGGCGAGGTAGTCCTCGACCTTGCCACCCCAGGTCTTCACGCTTGTCAGGCTATGGTGGTGTGGGTGCATCGTTGTCCTCATCTTCGTCTTCGTCTTCGTCTTCGTCCCCAAGCACCAAGCTGCCGGACTTGGTCACCGTGAAGGAGTAGTCAGTGGTCTCGAGGTGGTTGATGCCGATCTCGAGTGCGATTTCCGGCGGTGACTTCGTCAGGTCGATCGAGAAACAACCCTGCCCGCCGTCGTTGTTGTACCAGTCGAGGTCGCTTTGATCGAGCGTCGTCTCAGTCACCTGCCGAATGACATCCTCCAAAGAGAGATACAGCTCGTCGCGCGTTTCCACAAACCTGGCGCGAGCGTGATCGTAAGCACTGCTGTACGACACCCACTTCAGCAAGGGCTGGCTGTCTTCATCGAGTCCAACCACAGCGCCGTCGGCTGTTGTGGCCCGAATGAGATCGATGCTGCCGCTGTCGCCGCTGCCGGCAAACTCGACGATGACCTTGGCAACGCCAAGCAGCTTCAACCGCATGAGCAGCTCTGTGCGATGTGCCGCACTTGGGAAAATGTCAGACATGGTGTGACCCTTGTAATAGGAGTTGGTATGCCCATGCGCTCGAAGACGTCTGCATCTCGCACACGACGTCACGATGCGTACGCAGCGCATCTTCAAACGCTTCGGCTTTGAGGGTGTAGACGCTGGCCCCGCTCGGCAGGTTCTGTCGCTGCTGAACAACTCGGACTCGGCGGCAAAGCCGCTGTTCGCGCGTGGGGATTCCGGCCCAGAAGCTAGGGCCAGCGACTACATAGGAGATGGTGCTCAATTGTCGAACCAGAAGATGACGCGGTAGTCCGACCAAAGCTCGCTCGGTAGGTGGCGGAAGAATTCGCGCACCGGATATCCCCCCTGGAGCTGCCTTTGGACCCCTGCACAGAGGAGTTTCTTCACGTACTCGTCGAGCGTGTGCCAGCTGTGGCTGTGTCCGTCTCGACCCCAATTGGCAATTTCATGCTTCGCGAGATCTGATAGGTCGTTCGGCAGCCCGCGTGGGGGTTCCGAATCCGGCCCGCTCCCGCGAACCTGCGCGAGTAGCGCAAAGAACGGGTAATTGCGCATGAACAGGCGCTCGAAGTCGGACGGATTGTCAAAGGTGTACTCGATAAACGGACACCCGCTGTAGATCACGCCAACCCACTTATCGCCGATGTTCTTCTCGATGACAACGTGGACGTCAGCGCCCATGGTGGCGTGCCTTCGCCCTGAGCGACTTGGCCCGCCGGCGGCGGGTACTGCCGTGGGTGCCGTTGTTGCGGCGGAAGCCGGACGTCAGAGCGGCTTTCTTGTAGCCCTGCATCCAGGCCGGAGTGCGCGACGAGGTGGCGTTGGCGCTGTCGATGCCGAGCATGCCGAGGAGCATGGCGAGCGTCTTGTGGTACATGAGTGTCTCCAGGTGTGGGGTGAATAGCCGATGCCGCTCGGCAAACACGCTCAATCTATTCGGCAGACTCCCACTGAGTTAGGAGCCGAAAGTCGCGTGCAGGGAGTCACGCGTTTGCCTTATTCCTGACGTAATTACCGGATCAGCCGAGGGCGTCGAGCATCGCCTGGATCTCCGCCGGCGACTTCGCCATCAGCTCCTGCTGGTTGCGGATGTGCAGGACCTCCAACAGCCGACTGCGCTCCGCGCGACGAGCAGCGGCAGCCTTGGCGGCGGCTTCATCGGCCTTCTTGACCCCGATCACGTGGATCACAACGTCGAGGTGCTCCTGCATCTTCTTGGCCGCCGCGGAACCGGAACCGGGCTCGACGAAGCTCTCCTCACCCTGGCTCTTGATCGAGTTGTGGATGGTCTTCGCGACGTGATCCAGATCGAAGTTGTTGGACGCCTGCAGCGGCAGTTCCCACAGCTGCTCGACGGTGAGGAAGCCGCGAGAGCTCGGGAAGCGGAAGCGCTCACGTGTGGCTTTTTCAAACAGGGACATCGGTAGTACTCCTTAGAAGGCCACCGAGTAGATCTTGGTGGCGGTGGGGGTCGAGACCCGGAAAATCACGGTCTCACGCTTGGTGGAGCTGAACCCGAGGCCCGACAGCTGATCTGGGGTCGGCTCACACATGGTCTTGGCTCCGAGGGTCTCGAACACCTTACCATGGGTTTCGAGCTCAGACCGCAAGAACTCGTTGTAGATGCCGCGGGTGGGCGTGTCGGTGGCGCACCCTTCGAGGATGAAGAACGTGTGCTTGTTGCCAGTGTTGCGACCGCCCCAGTGGTTCGGGGAGTTCAGCACGAGGCGCACCGGCACGAAATGCTCAGTCTGGATGCCCCAGTAAGGACGACCTGCGCTGGCCTGTTCTTCGAGGCTCTTGTCCAGCACCTGGATGTTCTTGACGGTGCCGTTGAGAACCTTGAACTGAATCGCGCTGATCTTCCCCTTCACCGCGTGCGGGTACGAGAACTGCATGATCGTACTGCCGAACGCCAGCTCCAAGGCAAACCCGACGTTCGTCGATTCGCGGGCCTGGAACTGGTGCACCCAGATGGTGTAGGTACCGTCCTTGGGGTTCGTCCAAGCCAGGTTCTCAACGGGGGTTCGGGTAGTACCACGACCAGCGTTCATGTCGACGTCCAAGATCCCACGCTTGCTGACGTAGTAGATGTATCCATCCGGACATTCGGCGTGCAGATCGAGGTCATCGAAGTTGTACCACGCAAGGCTGACGCGAAGCTTTGCGTTGACGTTGCCGCCGGCAGCCTTCACTTTCTCCGTGATGGAATCGGTGATGTTGCCGCGGTACGACCATGCAAAGCCGTTGTCCCACTTGAAGAGGGGCGGAGCATCGGGATCGACCGGAGCGGTCAGGCTCATCAAGTTCCCGACCAGGGCGGTTCCGAAGAACAGTTCCACAGACTGTGCGCTGGGCAGCACATCGCGCACGAAGTCGTCCGCGGAAACGGCGATGCTGTTAGCCGCTGGCTGGCGCGGGTTGACGCGAACTTCGGACATCAGCAGTTCCGACAGCCCACCTTTCAGCTTGCCGCGATCGTTGCCGCTGACCCAAAGAATGTCGTTCACGCTCACGTCGCGAATGTTCGCGAAGCGGCGGTTGAGCGACGGCTCGAGCCCCAATTCTCGGATTGTGCCGAGAGCCTTGGTGATCATTGCGGGGGTGATAGCCGCTGTCGGGCGTCGGTAGTTGGTCGGTGCGACCTTCGTCTCATAAGCGCTGAGCGCTCGTTCCAGCGCGATCCCCTCAGACAGATCGGTCAAGAGCGTGCCGATGACCGAGTTGCGAAGAGCAGCGACCGGCGAAGAGACGTGGCGCCACACGAATTTGGCTTGCTCGAACGGGTTGCCGTCCAGCAGCAGGAACGCCTTCTTCAGTTCGCGGAAAGTGCGCACGCTCGACTCGAACTCATCACCGCGATACAGCTGGCGCTGTTCGATCAGCTCGATTACGGCGGTCAACGCACCGAAGGAGATCTCGGTGAGACCGCGTCGGAACACTGCAGCGCGCGTGCACGCTGTGCCGACCACGGTGTCCACGGTGAGGTTTCCGCGGTTCCGGTGGCGCGTGACGATGGGCACTTGGAAGTGCGTGAACTGGTGCGTCGCACCGTCGGGAAGCTGCACGACGTTCGGGGCGTGGCCAATCTGGCCCATGTCCGTAACGAAGGGCTTGCAGATCTCGCTGGCCCGGACAAACGCGCTCACCTTGGCGCACACCTCGTTGTAGGGGTATGGCAGATCCGGCACGTCCCAAATCGAGATGACCTCGTTGTCCTTCAGGCAAACGACGTTACCCAGCTCCCGAACGAACTGGCGATCGTAGCTGCCGTTATGCTGGGTGCGGACCTTGAAGATGGGATCCGTGCCTTCGGGGAACGCACCCAGGTAGGTGTCCCAGATATCGTCGCCAGAGCGACTGGTGCGGAAGAGCTCGAGTTGCGACATGTGGACGAAGTGCGCCGCGAGTGCGTGCGCGAAGACAGCGAAGTTCATGGCAAGTCCCTATATTGAAGGAAGAGAAGTTGGTTGTTGCACAAGCACCACCATTCGGCCCGTTCAACCAGGACGGCTGTTGTTGTACGGGGGGTAGACGACGCACCAGTAGTAGTTCCGCGCGATGTCGTCGTAGATTTTCTTCAGCCGCGGCTTCCTGAAGATGTCCGGACGCTCCTTTACCATCTGGATTGCCCGTTGCAGTTGCTCATCGTCGGAACTACCAGAACCCTCCGTTGCCTTGACCGTCGCCATAGAGCTCGTCACCGCTGTCGATGATGTTGTTTCCGTCTCCGAAGCCAGTGCGGGCGACGGGGCTCCCACCGTCACCTGCTCCGTTGCCGTACCCATCACCGTCTCCGTATTTTGAAAGTGGGGTGTGGTAGTGGTGATCAACACCGTTTCCGGTGTTCGGATAGTCACGAGTGAGGAGGAAGCGTGCGCGTTTCATCCGAACCCTCCGCAGCTGCGGCCAAAGTTGCAACCGTAGCCATCGCCGTATTCGCGGCCTAAGCCGAAACTAGCTCCGACTCCGTCGCCGTTGCCATGGCCATACGTGATACCGTCCCCATAGCCACAACCATCCCAACCATAGCCATAGCCATCGCCGTTGCCGTCGCCACGTCCGCAACCGACACCATCGCCGTAGCCGTCAATGTCGAACCTCATGGATGTCCTCCGTTGCTGCTGCCGTTACCATCGCCGTGACCGTAAACGTCGCCGTCGTGGCCACAGCCGTAGCCGTCACCGCCGTAGCCGTAGCCGTAGCCGTAGCCGTCGCCGTTGCCGTTGCCGTTGCCAGTGCCATAGCCGTAGCCGTAGCCGTAGCCGTAGCCGTCGCCGTAGCCGTTGCCGTTGCCGTTGCTGATGCCGTAGCCGTAGCCATCGCCGTTTCCGCGTCCGTTACCGAAAGTGAGGGGTATCATGAAAGACTCCTGCCGTAAACATCGCCGTCACCGCTGCCGTCGCCATTGGCGTGGCCGTAAGGGGTGCCGTCACCACGGCCATCGCCATCGCCACGGCCGTAATTGCTACCGTCACCGTAGCCATCACCGTCGGCGTCATAGCTGCTGCCGCTACCATCGCCAATACCGTCGCCGGTACCGTCACCGTAATCGGTGCCATCACCGAAGTTGTCGTATGCGTTCATGGGACTCCTCCACGATTACAGCCGTTGCCGCTGCCGTGGCCGTAGCCGTAGATGAGGCCGTCACCGGTACCGATGCCGTAAGCATCATGGCTGCCATTGCCAAAGCCATTGCCATCGCCGGTACCGTAGCGGATGCCACCGTTACCGCGGCCGTTGCCGTTGCTGATGCCGTAGCCGTAGCCGTAGCCGTTGCCATCGCCATGGCCTTCTAGCGCGTTCATGGACGCCCTCCGTTACTGTGGCCGTTGCCATTACCGTAGCCGTAGCCACGACCGTCGCCGTCGCCGTCGCCGTTGCCGTGGCCGTAAACATCGCCGTCACCGTTGCCGGCGGTATACCAGCTGTAGCTACACCCTAGACCGTTGCCAGTGCCATAGCCGTAGCCGTAGCCGTAGCCGTAGCCGTCGCCGTAGCCGTTGCCGTTGCCGTTGCTGATGCCGTAGCCGTAGCCGTAGCCGTTGCCATCACCGTAGTTGCTGTCGTCGTTCATGGGCGCCCTTGGCCGTTGCCATTACCGTAGCCGTAGCCACGACCGTCGCCGTCGCCGAAGCCGTAGCCATTACCGTCACCCCAGGTGTCGTTGTATAGCCGACCATCACCGTAGCCGTTGCTATAGTTGGGGCCGTCGCCGATGCCGTCGCCGTTGGCATAGCCGTAGCCAGCACCGCTGCCGATGCTGTCAAGGTCACTGCGGATACCACCGGCACTGAAAAAGAGCAGAGCCATACCTATCCTTTACCGGAAGTCCGGCGGTGAGCGTATCAAGGGCCGGACCATGGCTTACCAGCCCGAGACCACGGCGATGGCGGCGATCACGTCGCACTCGACGGTGCCGTAGAAGTCGTACTTGGTCGTGTTCAGCGGACCGTGGATCAGCTCGCCCAGGCCGCGGCTGGTACCCCAGTAACGCAGGTTGTAGCAGTTGGTGATGCGCACGCGGTTGTTCGGCAGCTCTTCGCAGTTGCCGACGAACACGAAGCCCTTGTCCGCGACGATGATGCGCACCGGGCCCATGACCGGCGACGAGGGCGGGAGGGTGTCCTTACGCACATACTCGACGCCGTCGAGGGAGATCGTCTTCAAACCAGTCTTGTCGCTCATTGCTCTTCTCCGAGTGATGGGTAGCGGAATGCCAACCCATAGCGCTGCGCTCTGAATGCCAGAGTGCAGTGCTATGGGAGAAGGGTTCCCCACGGTCTGACCTTCCCAGACTGTACGGCTCGTAGCGCGGGGTGTCTCTCAAGAAGAGAGGCGTTTTCCTTGCAGATCATCCCTTCGGGGCATGGTGTCCAGCTTTCTAGGCTGCGCTTGTTAAGCTAACGCCTCAAACCAGCGTTTCAGTCCCTGCAAGTCATGCTCGGACTGGGGTGGCAGGGATTCGAACCCGCGACCTCTGGCTCTGAAAGCCAGCGCTCGTTCCATCTGAGCTACACCCCAAGCAAGCGTGAAGGCTACTGCTTGCCGGCGTTCACCACAACGCCCTGGCGACTGGCGTCGGCCTGGGCGATCTTGATGCGCGCCTCGCGCTCCGCGACCAGATCGCTGCGCACGCGGTCCAGCTCCATGGTCAGGAACGAGTTGCGTTCCTTGATGGCGCGCAGCTCGGCGGTCAGCTCGGCGGTCGCGACCTTGAAATCGGAGCTCTGGGCGCTCAGCTTCGACTGGTAGCTGGCGTGCAGACTGGACTCGGCGGCCTGGACTGCCGTGGCGATCTTTTCGGCCACGTCGCTGCGCGCAGCGCCGAGATCCACGTGCAGCGTCTCCAAGTCGGTCGCCTTGATCCGGGCCAAACCGTTCTTCCCGAGCAAATCGATCAGCACATCCTGCTCGGCCTCGGCGACGCGCACGTCGAGTTCGGCCTTGGCACGGCGGGTATCCAGGTCCAGCTGACGCGTCAGGTCGGCGAGCTGGCCTTCCTTCTGCTGGATGTCGGCCGACAGCGTCTCGCTCACCGTGTTGAGAGCGGTGATGTCGGCGACGACCTTGGCCAGACCGACGGTCGCGGCCGTGATGGCCTTGACGGAACGGTCAGCGGTGGTGATGAGGGTTGCAGTAGCTTCGTTCATGGCTATGTCCGATGTGAGGAATGGGTGCCGTCTCTCCGAGCTGTCACGCCGTATTCCCTGGCTTCTGAATCCAGGCGTTCTCATTTCGCGATTACGTCATCCAGGGTTGGGCCGGCGGGCTTCAGGCAGCTATTGGGCCGGATTCGTGTTCACGCACGCTGCCAACGAATAATGCTGTGTCAGCGAAGTACGACTTTCTCGCCGAAAGGTGGGTTGCGGGATTCGTCCGTCAGGCACCACAAGACCGGGTATGGGATTCGACTCTCGTCGGGGTAGGTCCCATCACCGTCGGTCAGATACACCGCGCATCCCGGTACGATGCCCTTCTCAGCGAGGTACTCGAATGGCGGGATGAAGGATGTGCCGCCACGACCGATGATCTCGACGTGGCATGGTTCGCCAGGGTCGAACGTCTGGAAGCTGTGCACCTTGGCATCGCAGCCGAGTACGTAGAGCCTGGTTGGGCGGACGTCGTAGTTGATCGAGTCGATTTCAGCCAAGAACTGCCCCAGCATAGGACGCGTGACAGAGCCAGATGTGTCGACGAACACCGCAATATCGCCGGTCGGTGTGATGCTCGTGCTGGGCAAGTACAAGCCTTGCGGCATGTATCGTCGGTTGCCGCGCGACCACGTGTAGTCGTCGGGCTTTCGCTGGGTCAAGAAGCGCTGCACCACAGTGGGCCAGTAGATGGTAGGCCGCAGAGCTTTTTCAATCAGCTCTCGGACCCCCTTAGGGAGGTTCCCCATGGCGCGTGCTTGGTTGGCGGCTTGCGCAACCATCCCGCGTGTGGCCGCCTCTTCCTGTTGTACGGCTTCCGAATCGCCACTCTTGGTGCCCGGGCTATCTTCCACCGCGCCGTTACCACCCGGATCCGGGTTTTCAGCGCTCCCATTTGGAGTCGGTGGGAAGTCCGGCAGTTCGTTGTAGATGTGCTCTGCGGACATGCCGAGCATGTTGGGCGGGAACTGATTCACTTGTGGGAGCTCGATCATGGCTTCCACCAAGACCATCTCGATCGCCAAGTCGCAGGCGAGGTTCCACTTCCGCGGTTCGCGGTTGTCGCGTCGCAGATGGTGGAGCATGACGATGTGCATGACGGTCGCGGCGAGCAGGCCTACGCATTTGTTGACCGAGAGATCCTGGATGTAGGACCGGTTGTATCGGATCCGACGTCCGTCGGTCATGGTGGTTGGGATTGAGTCGTCCGGCACCATCTCCATACGCAGTAAGATGGAGCCGAAGAACGGGTGCGTCATCACAGTGATCGCGCGTGCTCGAGCTAGTTTGTCCATGCTGCTACAGCCCCTGTATGGATTCCAACACTTCCTTGACCCGTTCAGTCATCTCCTTGCGGTAGACCATGTTGTTCCGCAGGGCTTCTGGTGTGAGTCGCGAATCGCACAATGTGCGAGTGGCTCCGCACACAAGTCGCACGTTGTCGTCGTTGGCGATGTTGAGGCTCTCGACCAGTTCCACGATGTCCAGGACGCTCGTGACCGTGGCATCGCGGAACACCTTTGTCGGCACAGCGATGGCGTCGTAGAGCGTTTGCAGACGGCCGCGGACGCGATCGATCAGGTGCTTCGATGCGTCTGCCATCGTCTCTTCGATCGCGCGCTTCGTGTTGCCGGTGATCGCCTGCATCTCAATCGGATCGAGTTCGATGCGGAAGTCCCCGGCGTCAGGGAATGGCAAGAACGCGATGTCGAGCCGGAACAGACTGCCGATGCTCGCTTGATCGGGGTACTGGGATGCATCGAAGAGCGCCTTCTTGTCGGCGCGTGCTGCTGCGACCCAGTCTGGGTACTTCGCGACGAAGGCGTCCACTGCAAGCTTGAACTGGCTCTCGAGCTGGGCCAGCTTTGCCACGTACTCCATGTACTTGGCGGAAGGCAGGATGCGAACGCTGTCCTGAGCCCACGGCAGAGTGTGCTCGTAGTGGTACTTGCGGATCTCGCCGATCGCGGCTTCGACGCCTCGCAATGCCGCGCTCGAGATCAGTGTCTTGACGTACTTGTCCTCGGAGTTGCTGAGCGAGTACTTCGCGGCAACTTCGTCGGTAATTCGTTTGTCCAGCACTCGGTTGTACCACTTGCCGATGCTGAGACGCACGAGCATTGCTTTGTGTGTGAGGCTCATGGCATTGCCCTAGAAGGGGATGGTGGAATCCAGCTTGACCATCCGATCGTACAGCACGATCGATCCGGCCACTGCTACGTTGAATGACGCGGTGCGCGCAGACTCGAGAGATACGACGTCGTGGCATTGCTTGAGGGCGTAGTCTGGCAGCCCGTGGTCTTCAGCACCCAAGAGGTAGCATGCGCGGAGAGGGTGCTTGAAACTGCTAAGCGTCGTTCCACCCATCTCGATCGCGATGATCGGGCATGAGTTCGGCAGCGCCAGGACGAGTTCTTCGATCATGTTGAAGTGACGTAACGGGATGTGTCGCCACGCTTTGACTGTGTCGGATGACTGCGTCTTGTAGCGGCGACCGATGGTGAAGATGCCGGCGGCTCCGAGCTGGTACGCGGAACGCCACAGGGTACCGATATTGACTTCGCTCTTCCCATGGAAGATGCCGATCTCGAAAAAGCCGCGGTTAGAGAAGCGCGTTCCCATTGGCGATGGCCCATTGTTGGAAAGTCTTGGTGTTGACCAGTTCGGGTTTGCGATACTGCGCATCGCGCACCAGCATGGCCTGGAATTCCGGATCCAACCGCATGGCGTACTGCATCACACGGTCGAAGTTCTCCGGCGATGCGCGGCTGGCCAAGCCAACAGAGACCGCGTACTTCATGCTCGGCTCGGTGGGCACACGAGCGTGCATCGGGTTGAGCAAAATCACGTCCAGGTTCGGCATGTTGCGGATGTTCGCCACGAATGCCTGGAATTCTGTGCCGCACACTACACCGACGTTGCCGGTGTACATCTCGAGCTCGATTTCCGGTGGAATACCAACCTTGAACTCGTCGCTCAGTGCATGCCACGAGCGCTGAGTGGCGATGCTACGCGCGTCGCGCACTGCGGCTGCGCGCTGCGTTTCATTGGGGCTGGCAACGCGCGGTTCGAACTCGTTGAGTGTTTCGGGACGGAAGCGAATGAAACTGATCACCTCGTCAGCGATCTCGTTGGCCATTGCCCAGCGGCACCAGTCTTCCGCATGGGTGTCGACGTCGATGCTCGTGAAGCGCGTACGTAGTGGCGTAGCCATCTGATTGACGATCGCGCGATCGGTCATTCGATTGCTCGCAGCGATGATGCGCCACTCCGGGGGCACCTCATAGTTGCCGAGCTTGCGGTCCAGCACCAGCTGGTATGCAGCGGCCTGAGTGCCCTGTGAAGCGCTGGTGATCTCGTCCATGAACAGGATGCCGCGACCGTTCCGAGGGAAGAAGTCCGGCGGGCACCAACGAGTCAGCAGCTCTTCGAGATCGAGTCGCGGGCATCCGCGCAGATCCACAGGTTCGAGCTGGCTGAGGCGCAAGTCGATGAGATCGAAATCGTTCGCCTTGGCGTATTGCGCGACGAGCTGCGACTTACCGACACCGGGTGATCCCCACAAGAGCAGTGAACGGTTGGCTTTGATGCAGACGTCGATGGCTTTGGGTACGTGTATGGGTCGCACGGTAGTGTCCTATGACAGGTTGATCCACTCGGCGCCGCACTGCTTTGCGGCGTCGAGTGTTTCGTGGATTGAAACAG
>ERZ724505.463-NODE-463-length-25935-cov-8.353323_pt1 | contig 25935 bp, 35 predicted proteins | sample MGYA00376038_ERZ724505 | MGnify/ENA primary metagenome ERZ724505 (study PRJEB28724, sample SAMN07190884) | wastewater metagenome | isolation source: effluent of sewage treatment plant in Hong Hong | place: Hong Kong | collected 2016-03-17 ...
GGTAGCGGAAAAGCTCTAACGCCTCTCTGCGATGCTCCTATGTGGCTTGCCGTGCGTGTTGCTCTTAGGCAACAAAAAACCGGCGGGAGGCTCGCTCACCGCCGGTCAGTCGGGGCCAGACACAGGGAGGTTACTGGCTCCTGCACTCTGCCACACGTCTCCGCGCGAGGTCAAGCACCTGACGCGCCGTCCGTTCCGTAATCGGGTGTCTCCCTCCCTCTAGGTGGTAATAATGCACATCGCGCACCCCGATATGACGCGCCATCGCCCGGCCAGTCATCCCCAGCGCCTCCCGGATCTTCCGCAGTTCATCAGGCGTCATTGCCGCAGCGCCTCCCGATCGCTTGCTGATAGCAGCAGCCACCCCGCACCGTTCAGGGACGCCCGGAGTGCATCAGGCGATTGCCGCGCCGCCTCTTCGTTGCTGAGGCCCACCAGCGCCGCATCCAGAGCCGCCTGACCTGCAAGCCAAGGATCCAGCCGGGCTAGGCACTCCGGCGGGAGCGTAACACCGTAGCCGGGGCGGGTTGGTGTGTCTTTGATTTCCATGATTAAGCCCCCCTTTCCGCACAGTATTGCCGGTAGCTTTCCGATTCACGGACGCTTTCACCGGTAAAGCCAAAGAATTGTTCCCACGCCTCGCCAGAATCAAAAGAACCCAAAAACCTTCCGTCATGCGCGAAAAGATCGCGTTTCTGGTAGACGCGGCTTTGAGTGTGAGTGATACCCCAAACACTCAAAAGCGCATCTGTTAGCGACATTTCTTCTAACTGCTTCATCTCTCGATCCTCCATCTAGTGTTAACGGTTGCTCGCAATCAGATCGCCGATCTGGTCACGGGAAACGCGGTCCTGCATCCTCCGATGCGTCGCGGCGGGCAGGGCTTCCACCAGCGCGCGGGTGTCCTCAAGCTGCACACGTTCAGCGGTGGTGAGGTCATCAGGATGGCAGATAGGCTCCAGCACAGGGGCGCTTGCCATTGCAGGGCGTTGCGACCCTAGCGCGTGCAGGGCGCTTGTCAGGCGCGGACTGTAGGCAATCGCGCTACAGGCCAGCACGACCCCGATACCAAAGCCCAGGCGCACGTCGCGCCAGCGGTCGCGGGTAGTCCAGTTAGGGGCGCTCATTCCTCCACCTCAAACTCATCCTCTTCAATACACACGTCCCGCACGTCTGCGTCGGCGCGCGCATCGTCCAGGTCGGCTTCCGCCGCGGCGCGTGTCGTATATACGCACCGTCCGTCGTCTCTGTCCGCCCGGCGCCATTTCCGCTCCCCGCCGTCGTAAACCATTCCGACTGCGTATCCCGCACCGCAGATTCCAACGATCCGGTATTGTGTGATGGTGCTCATAGCGTGCTCTCCTCTATGTTTCCCCCGGCGGGATTGCCGGGGGCGTTTGGTGTGCTTTTAGGCCGAAATGGCCGCCAGCGAGATAACCTGTTCAAACCGATACCGACCCGCCCGCTTAATCACACGGACGCTTGACGGTAGAGATGTCCCGTCGGCCTTGATAATCGCCAGTGTTTCAGGGTCCACGCGCAAACCTGTTGAACAGTAAAACGCATTGATCTGCTCCTGAATCTTCTCAAGTGTAGGGGAGGATGCCAATAAGCGGATGATCGGTTTCATAGTCTTTTCTCCTCTTCGACTGTGGTAATGGTTGGGGGGGGGGCTTATTCATCGTCACCCTCAAAAACATTCTCGACAATTTCAATATCTCGTATATCGGCATCTTCAAGCGCGAACTGGAGTTCCGCTTCAGCTTCCTCACGGGTGTTGAAGCAATCGGTCCCGTCGGTCCCGTCGCGCTCCCGCCATTTGTTATCCCCAGCGTCCCAGATCATTTTCGTGCGATACCCGGCTCCGGCGACGCCCTCGATGGTGTAGTTGATGCTCTTCATGGTCTTTTCTCCCGTTAAGGTCGGCGTCATTGCCTTCCTGATGACTTTCAATGTATAGGATTTTACTAGACAGGTCAGCAGGTATTTCAGGGAAAATGATAAGTAGCTGATATCACGCAATTCTTTTTTAGGTATGCGTGCTGTGCATACCTATTGACACTTTTAGGGCACGAGCTATAACCTAGACGCATGGCTGCTAAAAACCCGCTCAACTCTAAGGAAACGCGCGAAACGGTGATTAAGCTGATCCGCAACGGGTCAGGATTGCGCGCCGCTTGCCGTAAGGTCGGTGTGCCGGACAACACTTTTTTAGGATGGGTTGCCGCTGAACCTGCACTTGCTGAGCAATACGCGCGCGCACTGGATTGTGGATACGACGTAGAGGCTGATCAAATCATTGCTTTATCTCAAAAAGATTACAATCTAGTGCGTAACAAAAATGGCGCGCTTGTGATTGATCCCGGCGAGGTGCAGGCGCGTAAATTGGAGATTGACACGCGCAAATGGATACTCGCACGTCGCGCGCCTAAAAAATACGGCGACCGTGTAACCACAGAGATCAGCGGCCCTGACGGCGGCCCTGTTCAGCAGAGCGTCTCTGTTCAGTTCGTTTCCGCCCATAAACAGGAGCAAAAACAGTGATCCAGTATCCCTGCTGGCGCTGGAGCGCCGACTGCCAAGAGGGGCGCATTTTCGCAACGGCTGAGGATCTCGCCGCCGCTCCGGGTGTTTGGGTGGACTCGCCCGCGCTGCTTGTGCATCCAGAGCCATCCCCGCCCGAAGATGTTGCGCCAGCACGCAAACGCGCCCGCAAAACAGACACAGCCGCAGAGACGGCTGCCATAATCGCACAGCTAGAGGAGATCGCACAGTGACCTCACAACCACTCACAGGCACGTTTACCGCGACCGGCAACAGCAACTCGTTCGCGCCCGGAGGCCAGCCCTACACACTCACGCTGTCCGGGACGTGGTCGGGCACTGTAGCCCTGCAACGCTCTGGCGATCGTGGCCGGACGTGGGCGACATGCACAAAAGACGACGGAACAGCCTACTCTTGGACATCAAATCTCTGTGTGCAGGTCAACCCGACGAGCGACACAGAGATTTTCCGCCTGTCCTACACGCACACCTCCGGCACGCAGGCGTATCGGCTCGATCAGGGGCGGGGCGACGCCGAGTGACGCAGATCCAGATCCCTGAGAAGCTGGATTTTTTGTTTCGCCCGTCTCGGTTCAAAGTGGCCTACGGCGGGCGGGCGGGCGCTAAATCGCACGGTTTCGCCGCCGCGTTACTGGTGCAGGGTATGCAGTCGACTCATCGTATTCTGTGCTGCCGTGAGATTCAGAAATCGCTCGATCAGTCGGTCTATAAGCTGCTTTCCGACAAAATCACGACGCACGACCTCGGCTCATTTTATGACGTGCAGCGCACTAAAATCATCGGAAAAAATGGGACAGAGATCTTCTTCGCTGGTCTTCAAGATCACACGGTGGACTCTATAAAATCGTTCGAAGGGTGTAGCCGGGTTTGGGTTGAGGAGGCGCACAGCGTATCTAAAAAATCTTGGAACACGCTGATTCCGACAATCCGCGCCGAGGGATCAGAGATCTGGGTTTCCTTCAACCCGGAGCTTGATACGGATGAAGCCTACAAGATGTTCGTGCTCTCACCACCTCCGAACGCGATTGTCGTTAAAATCGGATGGGAAGATAACCCATTCGTCACGGACTCTACGTTGCAGGATATTGCGCGGGTCCGTGCGCAAGATGCGCGTTTAGGCGAGGACGAATATAGGCACATCTACGGCGGAGAGCCTCGTTCCGCTGTCGTGGGCGCGATTTTCGCAAAGGAACTGGCCCGCGCGGACATGGAAAACCGCATCCGTGCCGTGCCCTACGACGCCAGCAAGCCGGTGTTCACTTTCTGGGATCTCGGATGGGGCGACGCTACGTCGATTTGGTTCGTGCAGAGGGTTGGGCTTGAGTATCGCGCCCTAAAATATCTTGAGTTCCGGCAGACAAAGCTGGCGGAGATCGTTTCCGCTATCAACGCGCAGGGATACGCGATCAAGGCGGATTGCCTGCCTCACGATGCCAATAACGGATCACTCGCAGCTGACGGGCAGACGGTAGCAAACGTGCTGGAGCGCCTAGGTCGCCGGGTCAAAATCGTGCCTAAACTTGATCTGGTTGCAGGTATTGATGCCGCCCGATCGATTTTCGGAAGCGTCTGGTTCGACTCCACGGGGTGCGCTGATGGAATCAAAGCGCTCCGTTCGTATCGTTACGATCAGGACCGTGACGGCAACACGAGCCGTAAGCCTCTCCACGACGATGCCTCGCACGGAGCGGACGCATTCAGATATTTCGCGTCCGGCCTGTCGCTGATGGAAGATCACGACGCCGAGACACTGCGCAAACTGATTCCGCTGGGGTGAGATGATATGCAAAACGAAGACATCCTGAAGCTGGCGCTGGAACGCTTTGAAGAAGCCTACCAGTTCGAGCGCGACAATATCGAGGCGGGACTAAGTGACCTCGCCGCTGTCAATGGCGATCAGTGGGACGCCGCAGAGCGTGAGTCCCGTGCTCTGGCCGGTCGCCCGTGCGTGACGATCAACCGTCTCCCGCAGTTTGCCAATCAGATTATCGGGGACGTGCGCCAGAATAAGCCGTCTGTCAAAGTGTCTCCGGTGGATGATCTGGCGGACAAAGAAGTCGCCGAAATACTCTCCGGGCAGATCCGGCACATCGAAAACGCAAGCGACGCAACGGCGATTTATGCCACGGCGGCGGAAGAGGCCGTAAACGGAGGGATCGGCGCGTTTCGCATCGTAACTGATTATTCGTCAGAGGACACGTTCGATCAGGATATTTTCATAAAGCCCATCAGGGGGGCGCTCGTATCTGTTCTATTCGATCCTGCCGCAAAGGATCTGTGTAAGCGTGATGCGGGCTATGTTTTCGTCGTCAACACGATCCCGCTTGCGTCTTTCAAGGAGCGCTGGCCGGACGCCAATACGTCAGGGTTTGATGGTAGCGACCTCTCGGCCTACGCCTCAACGCGCGGGTGGTATAGCGTGGACACAGTGCGCGTCGCCGAGTATTGGGTCAAGCGTCCCAAGAAGCGCACGTTCCTGCTGCTCTCGGACGGGCGCACGATTGAGGCACCGGAGAAAGACCTACGGGAGCGGTTTATCGCGGCGCTGGCGCAGGAGGGCCTGTCCGTCGTGCGGTATCGTGACTCCGATTGTCACGAGGTCGTGCGCTATCTGATCAGCGGGCGCGAGCTACTTGAGGATGCCGCGATCTGGCCGGGCAAGCATATCCCGATTATCCCCGTGCTTGGGATCGAGAGCCATAACGGCAACCGTGTCACTCGCCGGTCGCTCGTGCGTTTCGCAATCGAGCCGCAAAAGCTATATAACTTCTGGGCGTCGGCCCTCAATGAGGCAGTGGATAACGCGCCGAAAGCGCCATTTATTGCGACTCCGGATCAGATCATCGGGTTCGAGGATCAGTGGAAAAACGCTAATCGGAAGAATTACCCGTATCTGCTGGCGAATCCGGATTCAAAGACTGGCGCGATGCCGCAACGCCAGCCGCCGCCGCCTCTCCCTGCCAGCATGACGGCGCTGTTGCAGATTGCTGACGCCGATATTCAGGCCACGACCGGTATCTATAAATCAGCACTGGGTGCGCCGAGTAACGAGACAAGCGGCAAGGCTATCAACGCTCGCCAGCGTGAGTCAGACGTAGGCACGTTCCAGTTTATCGATAACCTTGCGCGTTCGATCAAGTATTGCGGTGAGCAGTTGGTGGACCTAATCCCGCGCGTTTACGATACAGAGCGCACGATCCGCATTTTGGGTGATGATGACTCAGAGAAACTGGCCCGGATCAATCGGACTGTGATTGATCCGGCGACAGGTAAGCAGCGCGTCATTAACGACGTGACGACTGGCAAATACGACGTGACGGTGAGTGTTGGCCCGTCCTACTCCACGAAGCGGCAGGAGTCTGTTGAAGGCATGATGGCTGCACTACAGACGAATCCGCAGTTGTGGCAGATTGCCGGTGATTTAATCGTCAAAAACTTTGACTGGCCCGGAGCAGATCAGCTTGCTGAGCGACTCAAAAAAACGCTCCCGCCCGGTATGGTTGAGCAGGAAGAAGAGCCAGATCCGGCTGCGCAACAGGCGATGCAAGCCAAGGCAAAAGAGGCTTCTCTGATAGAAGCCAAGATGACGGCGGAGATTGAGCAGGCGCAGGCAGAGGCGGAAGGAAAGAAGCTGGCGAACACGAAAACGCTACTTGAAATCCGTTCGATGGAGCAGAGCCTTGCAACGTTCGTGCAGCAAGCCGTGCAGGATGCGCTGGTGCAGTATATCGCGCAACAGCAACAAGATTCCGGGGTTCCTCCCGGTATGCCGACCGGCGGGCCAATGCCGGGACCACTCGCCCCGGAGGCGTTAAATGAGCAATACTGAAGAAACCACTAGCGTCGAGCCTGTGGAAGTTGTAGAGTCCGAAGGTGAAGCGCCCACAAGCGCAGAAGAATCCTCGCAGTCGTCAGAGGAAAAAGGCGACGAAAATCCGGGCACCACCCTGCCTGAGAAGAAGAAAAAGTCTTTTTCTGAACGGGTTGGAGAATTAACGCGACAGAGAAATGCGGTTGAGCGGATCGCCGAAGAGGCGATCAACGATGCAGCGTTTTGGAAAGCGCGGGCACTCAGTGCAGTGAAGGTGGAAAACCCGGATCCGGCCAAGTATGAGGCCGGGGAGCAGGATGCTCGATATATTGCCGACCTTGCGGCGCACAGGCTGTCTGAAAAGCAGACTGAGCAGGTTAAGCAGGTTGAGCAGGACTTCGAGCAACGGCGTGAAGCACAGAATAAAGCGGCGTTTGCCGCCCAAGCTGAAGCAATCCGCGCGAGCGCCCCGGACTTTGATGCGGTTGTGAGCAATCCGAATCTTGTTGTTTCAGAGCAGCTTTACAAGGTGATTCTGGAATCTGACAGGAAAGCGGAGGTTGCTTATTATATCGGGAAGAACCCTGATCTTGCAGCCCGGCTATCGCACATGCCGCCAACACAAGCGGCGCGTGAGATTGGTCGTATTGAGGCCACGCTTGCAATGTCGCCGACGCGCAAACAAACGAGCGCGCCAGCACCGATTGTCCCTGTTTCCGGGACGCCAGCATCCCAGCCAGATATCAGCAAGATGTCTTACGCTGAATACAGGGCGTTTCGGAGCAAGAAGTCGGGTTAGGCGCATGTAACAACCCACTAGGAGTAACGCCAAATGGCAAACGCCCTAATTACACCGTCCATCATCGCCAATGAAGCGTTGATGATCCTTGAGAACAATCTTGTGTTCTCGAAGAATGTGCATCGCGGATACGACAAGGAGTTCCGCAAGGTTGGTAGCACGATCAGCATCCGCAAGCCTGTGAACCTTTCTGTGCGTTCTGGTAAAACTGCCCAAGTGCAGGACGTTGAGGAAGCAAGCATCTCCGTTGCGATGGACCAGCAGAAGGGCTTCGAGTTCCAGTTCTCGACGGCTGATCTGACGCTGACCATTGAGGAGTTCAGCAAGCGGTATCTGGAACAGCCCATGATCACGCTGGCGAATACGATTGACACGGACGGCCTCGCGCAGTTCAAGAAGATCTACAACGCTGCTGGAACGCCTGGAACGGTGATGGACTCCATGGCGGAGTTCAACGTCGGCCCGAAGCTGATGGACAAGCTTGGTATGCCGACCGCTGGTCGTATCGCCCTGCTCGGCCCTGAAGCCTATTATGGGATGCTGAACGGTCAGAGCGCCATGTATGTCAACAGCATTGCCAGTAAGGCAACGGAACGTGGTGAGCTTGGTATGCTGACCGGCATGAAGGCGTTTATGACGCAGAATGCTCCTGTTCACACTGTTGGCGATTATGCTGGCACACCGCTTGTTCGTGGTGCAAGCCAGTCTGTCACCTATGCCGCTTCAAAGACGGCGTGGACACAGGCTCTTGCTACGGATGGGTGGACTGGTAGCAAGGTTCTCCGTGAAGGCGACCTGTTTACGATCTCTGGCGTGTATTCGGTCAACCCGGTCAGTAAGGCGTCCACTGGTGCTTTGCAGACGTTTGTGGTGCGTGCGGCTGTCACGACGGCTTCAAGCTCCTCGAACGAAACGTCGCTGACTGTCAGCCCGCCGATTATCACATCTGGTCCATATCAGACTGTGACAGCGGCCCCGGCTGATGACGCCCCGATCACTTACATCGGGACGGCGAACACAAACTACACGCAAAACCTGTTCTATCACCCGAACGCTTTCACTCTGGTCTCGTCCCCGCTGATCAAACCTGAAGGGACTGTGTGTGAGCAGAAAACGTCTGATCAGGGCTTGTCTGTGCGGTTGATCAAGCAGTATGACCTCGTGAATGACGAGCAAGTATATCGCTTGGACACACTGTATGGGTGGCAGACGATTGATCCGCGCCTTGCGGCTCGTGTGACTGACTAACTGGAGGACTGGAAATGACACGTCAACTGAGTGATGGACGCCCTGCCGGGCAGGTGATCGGTCAGTCCGCTACGGACAAGATCGGGTTTTACGGTGCGACACCGATTGTTCAGCGCTCCGGCGCGGCTCAAGCGGCTGTTGCTACCACTGGCGCAAGTAACTCGTCCCCGTATGGTTTCACGACAGCGGCGCAGGCCGACGCGATCGTGACGCTCGTTAATGAACTCCGTGCCGCTCTCGTGGCCGCCGGAATCATTAAAGGGTCTGCGTAAGGTATCGCGGGGGGTCGGCAACGGCTCCCCGCTTACTTCTCTGGGGGCATCATGGCTGCAACAAGCGTGACGGTGGCGCAGACGATTACGCGGGCGCTCCGAAAGATAAAGGTTATCGGAGAAGGCGAAACAGCAACGGCTGAACAAGCCGCAGATGCGCTACTGATTTTCAATGCGATGATGTTCGCTTTTACGAAAAGCCACATTTTCGCTTCACACACCACGAAGGTTTCCGGCGATACGCTCGGCGTTGATGACGATGCTGTTGAGTTCGTCACGTCCAGCTTGGCTGTGCGTCTGGCGCACGAATACGGGACGGAGCCGAGCGTTATTGACCTGTCCATCATCGAGCGTGATAAGAAGCTGCTCTATGCGGCTAACACGACCGTTGAAGAAGTCACGTCCAGCACCGGCCTCGTCGGCAGTAATGGCTCGTTTGATCTGATTAACGGAGCCTGACCTTGCTGAAAAAAATCCCCCTTGCGAAGCAGTGGTATCAGCACAAGGAAAAGCCCTTCACGCAAGAGGCGCTCCTGAATGTGTTCGCTGAACCCGGCAGTGCTGCATCTCCGGGGGTTGGTGAGTTCGTGCTTCGGCGCAGGCCGGGCGCGGCTGCTTTCGCCACGCTTGGATCTGGTGAGTCGCGCGGGTTCGTTACCAAGAGCCTGACGAAGATGCTTTTTGCGTGTGCTGGCGACCGAGTGTTCAAGATTGATTCGTCTGGCATTGTCACGGCGCTCGGCGGGTCGCTTTTGACTCTGACGGGGCCTGTGACGTTCGCGGAGAATAGCGCAGGGAAGATGGCCCTGTGCGATGGGCAATATCTTTACACGTTCACAGACACCACCGTAACACAGGTTACGGATGTTGACCTGCCGCAGGTCGCTACGATTGACTGCCATGACGGGTTCGGAGTGTTCCCGATCTTGGGCACGAACAAGTTCGGGATTACCTCGAATAATGACTTCACGGCTTATGACGCGCTGGATTATGCCGCCGCTGAGAAGCAACAGGACATTCTGTTGCGCGTCGTCTCGATGGGTGAATATCTCTATATGTTCGGTGAAAAGACGATTGAGCTTTGGTATAACGCTGGAGGCGCAGACTTCCCGTTTGCGCGGGCGTCTGGCGGAACGGTTGATTGTGGCCTTGCCGCTGTTCACTCTGTTGCGAAGATGGACGGTCAGCTGTTCTTTCTGGCGGATGATGGGACTGTCCGGCGCACATCTGGCGGTGGGCAGCCGCAGATTATCTCAACTCGCCCTATTGATGATGCCATTAGTGCGAGCGAAGAGAAGGCAGACGCTGAAGGGTTCGCGTTCGTCTGGGGTGGGCACTCGTTCTATGTCCTTACACTGCCGGACGTTGGGACGTTCTGCTATGACTCCTCGGTTGACGTGTGGACTGAGTGGGCGACGGATGGGCATAATCGGTGCGTGTTCCGCTTCTATTCCAGCAATTACAACAAGCACCTTGTCGGAAATTACGCGACGGGCGCGGTGTATGAGCTTGCCGATGCGGCTTACACAGATGCTGGCACGATGGTGCCTGTTGAGATCGTGCTTCCGCCGATTCACGCTGACGGGAACCCGTTTTTTGTCGCGTCGCTGACGGTTGACTTCAAGGGCGGGCAGGGGCTTGTCAGTGGTTCCGCTCCGCAGGTCATGCTGTCCTACAGCCGAGACGGCGGGTTCACATGGTCAAGCGAAGCGTGGAGAAGCCTAAGCCTTGGGGCAATCGGCGAGTATGACAGGCGCGTGAAGTGGACACGTCTTGGCCGGTTCCGCGAGTCAGCAATGTTCAAGCTGAGGATCACCGATCCTGTCAGTGTCGCTGTCTTTGGAGCACAGGCGAATATCCAAGTCGGGGAGGCGCAGTGATGACTGACTTAATCGGCCCTGTCCCTGCTGGTTTGCGCCAGATCGGTGTGCTTGAGATGACGTGGTTTGAGCGTGTGCGGTATCTGCTGGCCGGAATGGCTGGCCGTTCGGCGGCGAGTGCTGACGTTGCAACAGCGAACGCTGCGACGCAGACGGGTGTCTATGTGCAAGCGGACGTGCAGAGCGTTGCAACGCTGGCGAATGACACGAAGGCGAGCCTGAACGACCTGAAGGCGAAATTGCGGGCGGCTGGTGTGTTGGACACTTGAACGCTGTGACGGAAAGGGGTATGGTATGGGTGACTGTGTGATCCGAAACGCCTCGCTTGAGGATGTTCCCACGATCACCGCCCTTGGCGCGCAGTTTCACCACTACAGCGGATTTATCGAGCCATACGACGCGGGAACCGTGTCTTGCGTGGTATCTGGCCTAATCGAAGCAGATCATGGGTTTGTTGCTGTTGGTGTGACTGATGGTCGTGTTGTTGGGATGATCGCAGGAATGGCTCACCCGTGTTGGTTTAATGCTGCTGTCAGGGTGTGTGGTGAGCTTTTTTGGTGGTGTGAGCCTGAAGCAAGGGGGACCGGTATGCCGCAATCTCTGATGAACGCAATGCGCGACTGGGCGAAAGCCGTTGGGTGCAAGACGTTCACCATGGGGGCGATTGATAACGACCGGGCGGACGTGATGGCCCGGATGTATCGCGCGGCTGGATTCAGGCCGAAAGAGCGCACCTTTGAAATGGAGATTGCCTGATGGTTGGTTCTATAATTGGAGCAGGAGCATCGCTCATCGGGGCCAGCAAGTCATCGAAAGCAGCCAAGAGCGCTTCCGACGCGCAGGTGCAAGCCGCGCAGATTGCCAGCGATACCGAGCGCGAGCTTTACAATCAAGGCCGGGCAGATATGTTCCCCGGCGCGGCGGCTGGCTACACGGCGCAGAACCAGCTTATGCAGCTTCTTGGCCTTGGCACTCTTGGCCAGTCCATTAAGGGGGCGGGGCAATACACCACGAACGTCCCGCAGGTTGGCGCAAACGGTGGGGTGTCGTCGCAGACTGCCAACACGACGCAGGCACCGAACACAACGCAAGTCATAGGACAGCCTCTTGCAGGTGCTGGCGCGAATGACGTTTCTGTCTATCAAGGCCAGTTGAAGCAGTTGCAGGACCGTCTGGCTCGTATGCAGAGCGGTGGCGACACCATCGGAGCCGCGAACATTCAGGCCCGGATTGACGCAGTTCAGCGCGAGCTTACGAAAAACGGTGTTACGACTGCCCCTGTTGTTGTGAAGGTTTTGCCGAATCCCACACAGGCCACACCTACTCAGACACAGACTACAGCGGCGGGCACAACGGGCGCGGCAGCCGTTGACCCGATGAATATAACGAATTACCTGACCAAACTGCCCGGCTACAAGTTCCGGCTAGATCAGGGAACGAAGGCGCTTGGTAACGCTGCATCGGCGCAGGGACTGACCAACAGCGGGGCGCAGCTTAAGGCACTTACCCGCTACGGTCAGGACTACGCTACAGGGATTTATGACGACTACCTGAACCGCCTTGCCTCTATGGCTGGGATTGGGCAAAGCACGTCAAATCAGATGTCCAGCAACGCACAACAGCTTGGCACGAGCCTTGGAAACAACGCTCTCAGCGCTGGAAATGCACGGGCGAGCGGGTATGCCGGTCAGGCGAACGCTTTGACCAATGCGCTCAGCAACAGCAACCTTGGGAACCTAGGCACGAGCGTTTATAACGCGGCTTCCGGCTATGGCGCTCCGCTGAACAACGTGTTCTCTAGTGGCTGGGGTTCATCTCCCTACTCTGGCAACAACATCAAGTGGAACGTGTGACATGGCATCTCTGAACACATTCTTTCCGCAGATTGATCAATACGATCCGAAGCCGATGATGGAGCAGAACCGCCAGAATGCTCTGCTTGATCTGCAACAGAAAACCTTTGGTATGCAGCAGAACAAGTTCGCGCAGGAGCAAGCTGACGCGGCGAATAAGCGGAAGCAGGAATCGGCAATGAAGATCGGTCAGGCCGCTTTGACGATCCAGACTGAACAGGAGTTTAATGCGCTTCGTGATTTTGCTGTTCAGAACGGGTTCCCAGAGGCGGCACAATACACATTCCAGCAGCTTCCGCAGATCCGCGCGATGTTCCAGCAGTCCGGCGCGTTCACAGGCGACAGCTTCCAAGCGCAACAAGCAAATGCGCTTGTTGCCCGTGAGGTAGCATCAGGAGTTCCTATTGAACAGGCGAAGGCGAATGTAGCCGCAAAAATGCTTGAAAGAGTTGTCCCAATCTCTGCTGGTGGCGGCGTGTATGCGTATGACCGATTTGCCAGCGGTGGAGGAAACTCCACGGCGCAACCGAATATGCCTAATGGTGCTGGTTTGGACGGCTCCAATATGACGCTCGATCAGATTAACGCGGGTCTTCTTGGAACACCGGCTGGACAAGCGTTGAATCGGTCCGCTCCGGCGGCTCAAAGCAGCATGACGCCATTGATCACGCCAAGAACGCCTGAACAGCGGATTGCAGATAAAACAGCTGAGGAGGTTGCTTTAACAGCTGCCAAGCCAATTCCTGAAGGAACATTGAAAGAGATAGATTCTATGGAGTCGGACATCCTGACAGCCAGAAACGCGATGGGCAAGGCTGAATCATGGATCAAGCGTATTGATGATGGCCAATTTACGCCGGGATTGTATAACAACATCACAAGTGCGGCTAAAAACTATCTCGGTGCAAGTGATGAACAGTCTCGCGCATTTGCGGACTTTTCAACAGACATCGAGGGCCTGAGAAATGCTGTTCTCCTGCTTCACAAGGGCGTTCAAACAGAGGGTGACGCAACGCGCGCCATGAACACGATTCTTGCGAACAAGAACGACCCCGGCGTCATCAAGGTTCAGATGGCGAAGTTGGCTGAATTGAATAATCGGGCAATTCAGATGAGAGAAAGTCAGATTGAGCGGAGATTAACAAACTTCGGCAGGGAAGCAACACCAACCGCCCAGCCGACAGCGGCTCCGTCAGCCCCGGCTGCGACAGGTAACGTCGTGAGATGGGAGGACTTGCCGTAATGGATGTCCAGCTTCCAGACGGCAGGATTCTGACCGGCGTTCCAGAAGGGACGACGAAAGAGCAGATTGCACAAAAATTAGGCATTAGCATAGGCCAGCCGCCATCTGTTCAGGGCGTAAAGCCGTCATTCAGTGGCGCGCAGGGTGATATTTTTAGCGCAATGCAGGGCGCGACGTTTAACTTTGGGGATGAGATTGCCGCCGGGGCGACGGCTGGCCTGTCAAAGCTCGGTGTTCTTGATAAGAACATTACCTACGACAGGGCGCTTGAAACAATCCGTGGCGCGCAAGGCAAGTTCGAGCGCGAGAACCCAGTGCGATCGATCGGCGGCATGGTGGCTGGCGCAATCCCTGCAACCATCGCCGCCGCCCCACTTGTGGCTGCATCCATTCCGGGAAGGCTCGCCGCCGCAACAGGAGTTATTCCGAGGCTTGGTCAAGCTGCTGTTGCTGGCGCTGGCCTTGGCGCTGTTGCCGGTGCTGGTGCCGGAGAGGGCGGTCCCGTCAATCGTGCGCAGTCTGCCGCGCTAGGTGGGGTAGTCGGTGGTGTGACGGGTGGCGCTTTCCAAGGCGCGGCTGAGGTTGCAAAGCCACTTATTCGAGTGGCAAGCGCAGTCGGCAGAGCAATCGGAGAGGGGACGGGCTACCTTTCTTCTCAGAATGCAGCGGACGCGGCCCTATTGAGATCCGTGCAAAGATCCGGGAGAACGGCTGACGAGATTGCCGGAACCATGCGAGACAGTAAGGCTAACCTTACTGTTGCTGATGCTGGTGGGAATGAGACGCAGCGGCTTGCCCGTGGTGTTGTCACTCAGCCGGGTAGTGGTTCCAATGTCGGCGTAAATGCGTTGACGGAACGCTCTAACTCACGCGCTGGTCGGCTTGTGGATACGTTCAGGCGTTACGTTAGCCCGAATGACGACGCAACGCAGACGATTGATGATCTTCTGAAAATGCGTTCAGAAATGGCGCGCCCGGCGTATCAGGAAGCTCTAGAAGCTAACCCGACATGGACAAGCGGCTTAGAGCGTATGGCGAAAGATCCGCTTATTCAGCAGGGCTTGAACCGTGGGCGCGAGATCCAGCGCATTGAGGCGGCAGCGCGTAATGAGCGGTTTGATCCCAATGATTACATCCTGAATGCTGAAAAGCAAGTTCCAGTGAGAACAGATCCGTTCTTGACTGGCGGAAGAAAGATGGAGACGCAGACATCCTATATCACGACTCCGAACATGCGGAGCCTTCTGGCCGCGCGGCGCGGTCTTGACGATATTCTGGAAGAGTCGCGCGATAAGACGACTGGGCGTCTTGTCCTTGACGCTCGTGGACGCGCAATCCAAGAATTGCGTCGGGCTTGGGATGCTGAACTAAAAAGAGCCAGCCCAGCCCTTGAAAAGGCCGATAGTGACTTTGGGACGATCACTCAGTGGAAAGATGCGGTTGCTCTTGGCCGTGGCTTTTTGCGCGGAGAATCCGACATCACAGCCAAGCGGCTATCTGAACTGTCACCTGTCGAGCGTGAATATATGCGGATTGGTGCCGGGCGCGAGCTTCGGCGGCTGGTTGAAACCACAAAAGACGGAAACGACGCAATTCGAAAGTTTTTCGGCTCTTCTGACCAGACAAAAAGACTCCGCGTATTGTTTGATAATGACGCTTCGTTTGATCAGTTTCTTAAGGAAATCGCAGATGAGAAAGCAGCGCAAGCGACAGAGCGGTTCGTTTTGAGTGGGAGCCAGACATCGAACAAAGGGCAAGATTTGGAGATGCTCGGCGGGATGCCAGTCATACCAACAAAAACACAGATGGTCGGAAACGCTCTCCTGTCTCTTGGGTCTAATTCAAGGACAGCAAGGGCTGAGAAGCTGGCACCTGTTCTGTTCTCCACAAACCCGGATGAGGTTGCGGCAAAGCTCGCACAGATCGGAGAGAAACAAAACAGTCTGATTCGTGTTGCAAGAAGGCGTGGTGCACATGGTGATGTTGGCAGAAACGCACTTGCAACATTGTTCGCCTCTCAAATCGCAGGACATGGACGCTAAATGGCCCGCTTCGTCTCCCCTCGTGCGCAATTCCAAGACATGCCTGGCGCAAAGCTGTTCTTCTACATTGCAGGAACATCCACGCTGACCACGACGTTCTCGGACGTGGACCTGACGACACCGAACACAAACCCGGTTGTGGCGGACTCTGCCGGGTTCTTCGGTGATATTTTCCTGAATGACGCGACGTATAAGGTCGTGCTGAAGCGGTCTGACGATACGACAGTCTGGACGGCTGATGATTACGCATCGTCTGGCGGAGGCATAGGAAGCGCCTACGTCACACCAGAATCATTCGGAGCGGTTGGAGACGGAACTACGGATGACAGCGCCGCTATCCAAGCCGCGATTGACAGCGGAAAGCGCATTATTTGCACACCGGGCGCTGTATATTTGATCCAGCAGCGGCTTTACAAAAAGAATGGGACGCTCTACATCGACCTCAACGGAGCGACAATTCTTGATGAGGTAAACGGAAACTGCCTGTATGTGGAGCAGGAGTTCACCCAGCTTCAAAGCATCACGGCCATGTCCACAGTGGACCGGGACTTGGACAGCGCATCTGCCAACACCTGCGAAGTCACCCGCATCACGGTGACGGACGCCAGCGTTTACCCGGTCGGCAGCCGGATCAAGATCATGTCCAAGGACTTGCTCTCCGGGCCGGACCCGGCGGACAGCGAGCGTCAGGGCGAATATGCCACTGTGGCGGCGGTGGACACGGTCAACAATTACATCTTCACCACGGCACCGCTGGCTGAGAAATACACCACCTACGCGACGGATCCACGCGTGGCCCTGATGCCGAACAACGGGCATAGTTTCACGTTAATCAACGGGAAATACCGCACGAGCGACGTGAAACACGCTTCGACGACGTGGCCAAACGCGGCGATCCGGGTCAGCGGGTTCGGGTATGGTGAAGTCCGCTGTGACATCACTTGCGAGCGTGCACGGGCTGTTTTCTTTCTTGCTGAGTCCTGCGTGGGGTTCAAGGACGGGGACATCAATATCCTCGCCATGGACTGCGACACGGACCCTGCCAACGGTCGCTACGGCTACGGGCTGTTCTTCAACGCATGTCAGGATTGCGCTGGCAAGGTGTATGGAATTAACGTTCGACACGCATTCACCTCCGGGAGTGGTGCGGCGCATGCGACGGACTATACGCAGGAGGCAATCAAGCAGTGCGGGCGCACACGACGCTGCACGGTAGCTGTTGATGCCATTGCTTGCACGGCTGGAGCGGCGGACCTGCACCCTGACGCTATTCACTGCACACTGAACGTTCTCGGTGTGTCTGGAAGTTACCGGGGTAACGGTGGCGCTGACGGGTGCGTGTCCCTGCGCGGGATCGAGAACACGGTCAATTTCCTAGGAGTCGTGACAGGCGGGCGTGCGGTAAATGTCAACTCTGACTACGACCACGCAGACAACAGCCGCGGGCACATTATCAACAACGCTGTGGTGATTGTAGGGCCGAACGGGAACGACGCCGCGCGGTATCCGTTCAGCGTGGTCGGCGACTCAGACACAACGTGCCGAGGGGTTGTATTCAATAACCCGACAGTCATTCGGCGCGGGGATAATTTCGATCTGCCGGACTTCTTCGTGCAAGACGGTGAGATGATCCTGAACAATCCGACAATCGTCTGGGAGTCCGGGTTCACTATTTCTTACGGATATTCCACGCCATTTCGCACAGCCAATGCCGGGCGGCTCGTTGTGAATGGAGGTCGGCTTGACATCCGGCAAGCGGCAGGATCCGGCATCCGGCTGGTTCACAACAAGCACGACGGCGGGAACGTCCTGATTGACGGCTTGAGGATTGAGTGCGGATCGGCTGATAAGGTGGCCTCTTTGGCCGACCAGAACAGCGCAAACGGCACCGTGGACGTTCGCAACGTGGTTCTGGATTACCAGCCGTCCGTGGCCGCTCTTGTGGTCAACACGGCAGCTGGCGTGCAGCGCGTTGGATACAGCCTGACGACCGCCCCCTCTCCGCAACCACCCAAGGTTCTTGAAGGCAGCCGGACGTATGACCTGCCAAGCGTGGCGAACAACGGCTACGCGACGTTCGACATCACGGTGTATGGGGCGCGGGTCGGAGACTTCGTGCATGTGACATGCAGCGCCAGCACTAACGGGCTGATGATCACGCCTTGCGTCAGCGCGGCGAACACGGTGACTCTGGGGATCAACAATTTCTCTGGAAGCCCGATTGACCTTGCCTCGGCGACGTGGACGGCGGTGGTCACGCCAATCGAGATCGGCTTTGGCGGATACGACCTGGATTACACGCTACTGTCCGGCACGGCGGCTTACGATCCGCCTTCGCTGGCGACAAACACGAGCACAACAACGACCGTCACAGTAACAGGAGCAAGGGTCGGCGACATTGTGCAGTCTGTCTGGATGGACGTGGATACCTTGCAGGTTTTTATGCAGGGCGTTGTGACCGCGGACAATACGGTCACAGTCACGCTCTGGAACCGGCACAGTGCCTCGAAGGATATCGCGGCTGGCAACATCTTCGTTACAGTCAAGGCGCGGACGCACATCTGGGCACAGGTGGAGTGGGATCCGGCGAGCTTAACGACTGGGACCGGAGATGAGGAAGTGCTTGTGCTTACCGGCGTCCGGCTTGGCGACGTGGCGGAATACGTCTCTTTTTCTAAGCCGTTGCAGGGGATGCACCTCAAAGCGAACGTGACGGCAACAGATGCTGGACTGGCGCGGATTGAGAACGAGACAGGTTCGACAGTGAACCTGAATAACGGTATCTTACGGATGGGATTCAGGAGGAAGTTTGCATGATCAGCGGCATAGTTAACGGACTGATCCAGCCCGGCCTAATTCATGGGCTGCTTGGCTCCGCTGCTTCCTACCCATTCCTCACTCCGAACACAACGCTTACTTTTCCAGAAGTTCTTGCTGGAACTGCATCCAAGGCCGCCTACGAGACAATCTATGACTTTGTATTTGGAACGGACGTAACCCCGACTTCAGGACAAATCAAGATTGGTTCTGTCTCCGACCTTGAGCGTTATTTTGAGGAATATGCAAAGTTCAACGGGGCAAATCTTATTTCTGTTATCAATGATGAGGTCCAGCGTTACGCGCGGTTTTCCGATACAGCGGCTTTCGTTTTCGGGACAAGCGATCTGAAGCTGACGGCAAACCTGAAAAACAACGTCATCGAGCCGAAGCTGATTACACGCAACCCGGCGAGCAATGTGACTTACAGCCGGACTGTGCCGCTTGCGGATACATCGGGGCTTGTGGTTGGGCAAGTGGCGGGGTTTGGCCCCACGGTCGGCCCCGGAAACATGCATACGACGTATTCGCTCGCGGTGCGTGGAACAGTCGCAAGCGGGGACACCGCAACCGTTACGTTCACGGACGCGAATGCGGCTTTCGGCCCCATCGTCGTCACGCTGACAGCGGGCGGCGCAGATACTCCAGACACCTTCGCCGATGCATTTGTCACGGCTATCAATTCGGACGCGACACTCTCTGCGAACAACGTGCTGGCCTATCGGGCGACCGGATGCACGGGGGCTTTCATCATCACAGCCCCGCGTAATTCAGCATCCGCCCCGAATGAGTTTGGGAGCGCCGGAAAGACGAGCCTTCGGTGGCTTTCCGTCGTCCCGACAAAGACGGGAACTATTACAGAGTTCGCCGTGCGGACTCGCATGTTTGCGACATTCATTACAGCCATTGACCCCGGCGTGAGTGTCACCCTCTCCCACCCCGTGACGGTGACAACAGCCCAGTCAGTTACATTCTCCCCTGTGCAGTTTGTTATTCAGACAACTGATAGCTACAATAGCGCCACGGTGCCAGTGACGGAAACCAGTGCTGTGACGGTTGGGCAACTGTGCTTCCTTGGTTATCAGGACAGCAATTTGCGACGGGTTACAGCCATTAATCCCGGAGTCAGCATCACCCTGAATGCGAACGTATGGCTTTCGGCGGGGGCTATCTGGGCCTTCTACCCAGCTTTCTCCACAACAGCGAACGCCGCTTCGAGTGGGACGACAGTTTCTATGGCCGCAGTCCCGGCTGGGGTAGAGGTCGGGCATCAGTTTGTGGTGTATTACGCGGCAGACAAGCTGGGCTTTCCTATCTACGTCACCGGAAAAACCGCCAATTCTGTCACGCTGAACACTGCAATCACTGTGACGAACGGAGCGACCCTGTTCTTCATTCCTCCCATTTCTTCAGGGCAATTTTGGACCCGCCGAACGTTTTGCCCCAAGCGGGATGATAGCGAGGTGTTGGCTTTTGAATTGACAGCCACGGCCCCACCCCAGTCGGCGCTGGGTGGGTGGCCCGCTTTCTGGACCTTTATCAATGCAAAAGACCCGAATGTGCTTTCGGCAGAGAGTCAAGGAGTGCCGGAGATTGACTTCATGGACACGTTCGGCTGGTGGAATAATGACACCTTCATGGATGTGCGTTCCGGCCAGACAACAACAACGAGCACCCCCTACAATGTGACCACGACAGGAAATAACATCGGCCTCGCGAAGCGTAAGATTCAAGGTATTTGGTCGAAAAGTGCTTGCTGGTATTACACGGACGATGTGCCGAAGGTTGCTCGCACCGGCGTATGGGGGAAGAAATACGGGAGTCAGCTTGGCGTAAACCTTGCTTGTGGAGCGACGAGCACAGCAAACAACAGCCAAGGGCTTTTCCCGATTGACTTCTCACAGTTTCCGATGCCGTTCACAATCGAGCGCTTGCGGGTGCTTCGGGCCAAGGTTGCATCGCTTGAGACACGAGACAAGCACGTTGTTCTTTGCAATAAAGAACTCCCTGCAGCCGTGACGTTTTCACGAAGCACGACCGGAACTGATTTTGTGAACGGATCGCTTGTGTCTTCTGCTGTAAATGGTGCTCGTATCAGTGACCAGAACGGTTTGCTTATCGAGCCGCAGAGAACAAACTTGCAGCGTTATTCGATGCCAACATCTGGTTTCTACTTCACTACCAACGTTAGTGTTGCTCTGAATGATGCTACAATTCTCGGACAAAGTGGCTTTTGTAAAATAACAACTTCAGGTTCAGGACAACACTACTATCTTCCGGGTGAAACATCGTCCTTCACCATCACAAGTGGCAACACCTACACGATGTCTTGTGTTGTAAAAGCTGGGACAACATCACTCATCCAGCTTTCCATGATAGGCTCATTGTTTACAAATGCCTATGCTAATTTTTCCCTTACAGGCAATGGGTCTGTCACTGCTCAAGGTGCGGGAGCACTTTCGACTTCAATCGTCAAACTTGCTGATTCTGTTTACAGGATTTCAATTACCGGAACGGCAACTTCTACAGGTTCTGCAAGAAGTGCGAGTGTCTTGAGTTTCATTCAATCGGGCACTGATGGTAGTGCTCCGTCGTTTGCAAGCGCAGGCGAGAGTGTGTGGTTTGGGATGTCTCAATCCGTTCAAGCGTTTGGGGTTTCAAGCTATATTCCGACGACGACAGCGGCTGTGACGCGCCCGGCGGATGTTGTGTCACTGACAACGCCCGGAAACATTCCGTATGCGTCGGGGACGGTAAGGCTTCTGTTCAAGATGCCGAACGAAAGGAACGCCTCTGGAAGCAACCCAGTCGTCTTAACAGCCACGAACGCCGCCGGTGAGACGCTTTCCGTCGCAATCGAGGCAAGCACAGGGAAGCTCCTTATTACCTCGACAGGACTTGTGGATAATGCCTCCTTGCTTTCGGCATCGGCCTTGACTGCTGGGGGCGTCGTCTGTGTGGCTTTCCGGTGGGGAACGAATGACTGGAGTATGAGCGTCAATGGCGCGGCCAATGTCACGGACACAACGGTTAGCGCCTTCGCAAGTGCTTTTACCTCGGTCGTGTTTGACCCAAGCCTCAACAGTTACCTCTACGAGTTCAAGGTCTGGTCAGATAGCAAGACAGACTACGAGTTAACCGTGATGGCGGAGTGAGCGAGATGAAAAGGCTCTGGCTTCTCATACCTGAAACGTTGGACTTTGCGGAACTTCCGCAGGCGCAACAGGCTGCTATTAACAGTGTGTTCGGCCAATACGTGAAACCTATGCCGGGAACCTTGGCGGCGGGCGGGTTGGTCTTGTGTGACGCCTTGGTGGCAGACGATTTTGACGAGCCGACAATGCGGAGCCTCGGTATTGATTGGCCGATTGTGGGGCAGTGGTTACAGGATGGAACGGTGCTGACGGAGCCTGATACGAATGCGTTGTTCTTGCGTCTCATTCCAGTATTTGTGGATGATGTGCCTGTTCTGGCGGCGCTCCACGAACCGCACCGTTTCGCTGGCTGGCCGGAGGTGATGCTATGACACCTGAAGAAATCAGAGATCTCGTCTGTGACGTGCGCGAAAAGTGGGACATTTCCACGTTCGAGCTTGCCGCTCGGCTGGACGTAAGCTGGTCCACGATCAAGACGTGGGAGCTTATGCAGGCCGTCACCATCGGCCCGCCGGGATCGGCACACACACTGGCGTATGCTCCCCCGACGGCGGAGCAGGTCGAACTGCTGAAGAAGCTCCAACGCGGGGAGGATGTGCATGTCCGGGAATGAGACACCTGAGACGCGACTGGCGTTGCTTGAAGATGCGTTCCGTCGCATGTCTGTCACGTTAACAAGCATCGAGGGAATCCTCACAAACATCAGCCAACAGCTTGCAGATAAGGCTGTTGACAGTGCCCGTGTTCGCACCGAAGTGTTTGGCAGGCTTGGGCATATCGAAGCCGAGCAGCGCGTGCAGAACGACCATCTGACAGCGATTGATAAAGAACTTTCGGATATCAATAAAAAAATGGAGGACCACATCACGATAGACCGCTGGACGCGGAGGATCGTATTCGGTGGGTTTGGCTTTGCTGCCGCAGCGTTTGCATGGGCGTGGGACCACATTACGTTTGGCGTGAAATGACCAACTCCGCCGGACATCCTCCCCGGCGGAAACAAAGCGTTTATCGTCTATTCAATGAACAATCTGGCCTCTGTGCCTACTGTGGCAAAGAAATGACACTACATCTAGGAAAGCCAAACACCATCACGCGCGATCATGTCATCCCAAGAAGCAAGGGAGGACCGACAGAGGCGTGGAATCTTTACGGGGCGTGTTTAACGTGTAACTCACGAAAAGGCGACAAACCGTTAATCGTGTTCCTTGCATGTATCACGGGCGGTAGTCCCGAAGCGCATCCGCTTTACAGGCGGGCTGTAGTGTGCCAGTCTAAGCTGTCGCCGCGACGCGCGGCTTAACCTAGGAGGGAAATGGAATGGATGAAGTGTATGCAGCAAAAGTGCTTGCAGAAGAAGAACTCACAAAGCAAGCGTGTGTTTTTACCGCGCTTCAACGGCTCGAAAACCTGATCGATACAATGGAAGAAACCGTTTTTGGCCCGAAAGAATTGGCCTATCCGCCTGAAGCGCCCCGAGAGACTGTTGGAATCGCAAAGGCAATGGATCAGTTTTTAACCCGGCTGGAGGCGGGTCTTTATGAGGCATGCAACAACCTCACGAACATTCAGACTGTTTTATCAAGCCTTCCAAATCAGGGCTACAAAGGTTCTGCGAGATGACCACAGGACAGGGTATGGGCGAGGAGGACGACCTAGACTACCGTCCAGACCCGGAATACATCGGGCCAAAAGCGGCGCTTGCTTTCGCGCGTATCGCGCACGGCATCGCGGCTGAAATGCAGTGCGGAAACTCCGTCGCTGCGTGGAACATGGTCGCCGCAGTGCAGAGTGACATGGCCAAGAGGGCGGGGCTTGGATCGGCTTACAGGCCAGCGAGTGGGGGTGGGCCAAGCGCGTGACCATCCTCTGTGACCGCCAGATCCGTGAGCTTGCCCTTGCTGGCATGATCACGCCGTTCGTGGAAAGCCAGAAGGGGAAAGGCATTGTCTCCTACGGCCTGTCATCCTACGGCTACGACCTTCGGCTAGGCAACGTGTTCAAGATGTCGGCGGGCGAGAGTGTCCTTGACCCCACGAACGTCGGTGAAGGAGACTTCTTCACCGTTACGGTTACGGACCACTTCGATATTCCGGCAAAGAGCTTTGTTCTGGCTTGCACGTTGGAGACGCTGCATCTCCCGCCGGACGTGACGGGCCTGCTGAAGGATAAGTCCACCTATGCCCGCTGTGGGATCTCGGTTCAGAACACCGTCTTTGAAGCTGGCTGGCAGGGTGTGCCGACGCTGGAACTCGTGAACCACCTTGACCGGCCCGTGCGGCTGCATGTCGGGCAGGGTATCGGGCAGATGCTGTTCTTCCGTGGTGAGCCGTGCGAGGTGTCCTATGGGGACCGAGGCGGCAAGTATCAGGGCCAGACAGGCGTCACGCTGGCGAAGGTGCTGGCATGACACTCTCCCCCATCCACCCTGATGGCATGGCCTTGCTGCGGCACTTTGAGGGGTTGCGGACGAAGGCGTATCCCTGCCCGGCTGGCGTGTGGACAATAGGCTACGGTCACACAGGAGGAGTTAAGCCGAGACAGACCATCACGCAGGAGGAGGCCGAGGAACTGTTGCGTGAGGACGTGGAGCGTTTTGTAAAGGGTGTTCGCAAAGCGATTGAAGGAACGCCACTGAATGCCTATCGTTTTGCTGCCCTTGTGTGCTTTGCTTTCAACGTCGGCATGGGTGCGTTCGAGAGATCAACATTGCTGCAAAAGATCAAAGCGCAGGATTTTGACGGTGCTCGGTTGCAATTCTTCATCTGGAACAAGGTCAAGGGCAAGTCTTCTCCAGGACTTACCAGACGCCGAAACGCCGAAGCTGCGTTGTTCAGTGGTGAGATTAAGAGGCTCAACCTGATCCTTGGAGGAAAGGCATGACACAAGCGCAGAAAGCTGTCGAGGCCTACGCCAAAGAGTTTGAAGAAAGCGTTGAGAAGCTGCTCGCAGACACCGCGAGGTTTAATAACATCGTGGACAGGACGTGCCGGATTGCGAAGCTGCGGGAGGCTTTAGGATGAAATCGCGCCCGGAGTGGACAGATCGCCGGATCTGGAACCACGCCACGCTTCTCTTCACGGCTGGCGTCGTGACGTATGCCGTGGTGTGGCACCCGCTTGCACCGGCTGCGAGCCTGATTGCCAGCACTGTGGAGGCGCTGATCACGGCCAGCGTATTTGTTGTTACGGGCTACACGATTGGTAGGCTGGCCGGGAAGCACCGAGCATTGAAAGGGGAAATAGACCATGCCGAACCCAAGTGAGCTTGAGCGTTCCGACTGCCACTGCGCCGCGCCGGGGTGCCAGTGCGATAGGATGGGCTTATTCGCGCTATCCGGGAAGGTGGTCGGTAATCAAACCTTCTTGCAAACTACCGAGTATCGTGGGGTTAAAACATTTAATAACTCAACCGGTTCAACCCCTAGTTTAGTGTTGCTTTTTTGATTGGACATACTGATCGAACATGAAGAAAGGAAAACACCATGACACACACCCACGCTGATGCCCGCGCCTACAACGAACTTGCGCTGGCAAGCGTTTTTGCTCGTCTGGAAGGAGTTTCACATGCCCTTAATGCTCTTGCATCTAGCCGGACAGCTATGGGGATTCTCCAAGCTGAAGCCCCGTGCAGTTTTTGTGGGTATAGCCCTTGCCAGTGCTTTAATTTATTCGGGCGTAAGCCAACACCGCCTTCGAGCGTGCCAGCACCGAAACGAGATATTGACCCTCCAAGCCGACCTTATGCAGCAAGCCCAGCGCCACCATACCGAAGAGCTTGAGCGCAGGGCATCGGAGGTGGGACGGGGACAGAAGGTAATTGCAAGACAGGTAAGGGTGGCAAATGAGGCACGGACGGCGGCGGGTGATGATTGGGTTGGTTCTCGCCGCGCTGTTGTCGGGCTGCTCAACGTCCTGTCCGCCGGTGAGAGCGGAGATCCCACCCCTCTTGACTGCCCTCCCCCCGTGGCCGGATACACGCCAGCTAGAGGCTGCAATGACTGAGACGGAGTATCGAAAAGCGCTTGAGGATTACGTCGCCGCGCTGGCCGGGGACTATGCCTCTGTGCGGGAACAGGTGGAGGCTTTGCGGAAATGAAGAACCGATCAATTCTTTTATTCTGCATTTTGTTGGTAAACTAAACTGCAATATCAACACGTTAGATTGTTTTTATTCTTCAAGTTAAGCGTTTTATTCGTAGATTTATTCTGCAAAATAGAAAACCGCCTCCCTCGCGTTGGCAAAAGAGGC
>ERZ724505.464-NODE-464-length-25931-cov-6.736629_pt1 | contig 25931 bp, 23 predicted proteins | sample MGYA00376038_ERZ724505 | MGnify/ENA primary metagenome ERZ724505 (study PRJEB28724, sample SAMN07190884) | wastewater metagenome | isolation source: effluent of sewage treatment plant in Hong Hong | place: Hong Kong | collected 2016-03-17 ...
CTTCCTCGATTGAAACGCCCAGACACCCGAATCATGATGCTATCAACCAATCGGCATCTTCGGCGTACTCACAATGTGGATGCTTATCGCTCAGTAGCAAGCAATCTTGACAGCCCCTCGGCCTCGGAAAGCAAACCAACGGCGTGACTCATCCCCATTCCAAATGAAAACACTGCGCATTCTCGGCACCCGGGGTATTCCAGCGGCTCACGGTGGATTCGAGACGTTTGCTGAACATTTGGCACTGTATCTACGAGACAAGGGTTGGCGCGTCATCGTGTACTGCCAAGAGGAAGGCCGCGGCCCTACCGTCCGCGACACTTGGCAAGGTATTGAACGCATTCGCATTTCTGTCCCAGGTGACAACTCCCTGTCCACCATGTGGTTTGATTGGCGTTGCATCTTGGATGCCGCCGAGCACAATGATCTTTGCCTGACATTGGGCTACAACACGGCCATTTTCAACACCGTATTGCGCCTTAAGGGTGTGCCCAACATCATCAACATGGACGGCATCGAATGGATCCGTGCCAAGTGGAGCAAACCAGCCAAGCTCTGGTTCTGGATGAATGACTGGTTTGGCTGCTGGCTCGGCAACCACCTGGTCGCAGACCATCCCGCAATCAAAGACCACTTGGTGACCCGCGTATCAGGTGACAAGATCACCATGATTCCCTATGGCGCCACCCCAGTCTCCGATGCACCGGAAGAGCCCGTTCGGCAATTGGGCTTGGAGCCTGGGCGCTATCTGACAGTGATCGCCCGGCCCGAGCCTGAGAATTCACTGCTCGAAATCGTGCAGGCTTTTTCTGCCAAGCCCCGAGGCTACAAACTTGCTGTGCTGGGCGCTTACAGTGAAAGCAACCCCTATCACGCTGCGGTAAAGCGTGCCGCAAGCAATGAGGTGGTGTTCCTGGGGCCCATTTACGAAGCCCCCGTCGTGCAGGCCCTTCGCTTTCATAGCGCCATGTACGTGCACGGCCATCAAGTTGGCGGCACCAATCCTTCGCTGGTTGAGGCCCTGGGCGCCGGCAACGCAGTCATCGCACACGACAACCGCTTCAACAAGTGGGTGGCTGGCACTGGAGCCGAATACTTCACCAGCACCGAATCGCTGTCTGAGTGCTTCAGCAAATTGCTGTCAAACGAGAGTACGCTCTCGAAAATGCGTCAAGCCAGCAAGCAACGCTTCCAACAAGCACTGACATGGCCAATCGTTCTAGGTGAGTACGAAAGTTTGCTGGAACGCTTCCTCAAGCCCAAGACTCAACCCCGCAGAGATGGCAGAGACACCGTCATGGAGCTGCTGGCTGAGCAAGCACGAACCCCGCGCAAAGCCCGGTAAACTGACGGCATGTTTTTTCGCCTTGCGGTCGTCCTTGTCAACTGGAACGGCTGGCGCGACACCGTCGCATGCCTTGAATCCTTGCTCCCCCATCTGCCCTCGCAAGCCAAAGTCTTGGTTTGCGATAACGCTTCAACCGATGGGTCTCTGCAGCATCTAGAAAACTGGGCAACCACCCAACTGGGGCCCACTGGCTTCGTCAAACTGACCCGGGCTCAAGCCGAACAAGGCGGCGCACCGCAGGATCCGCAGCTGGTTCTGGTTGACTCGGGAGGGAACCTTGGCTTTGCGGGCGGCAACAACGTCGGCATTCGATACGCGCTACGCCAGCAATTTGATTTCGTCTGGTTACTGAACAACGACACCGTTGTCGATCACGACACAGCGCCTGAGTTGATCAAGACAATGATGGCTGACCCAAGCATCGGGATGTGCGGCTCCACCATGTTTTACTTCGACACGCCAAACGTCGTGCAATGCTTGGCCGGATCCAGCTTCGATCTGACACGGGCTGTAGGACACCCCATAGGCTACGGCAAACCATTCGACCCACAGACCCCACCTGCCGATGTAGTAAGCCAGCTTGGCCATATATCAGGTGCGTCCATGATGGTGTCGCGTCGCTTCCTGGAAGCCATCGGCCTGATGGATGAAAGCTACTTTCTGTATTTTGAGGAAATGGACTGGGCCATCCGGGCTCAAAACCAATTCAGACTGGGTTGGGCGCCCTTGAGTTTTGTCTGGCATAAGGAAGGAAGTTCCATCGGTTCCAGCCACCGCAATCGGCCTTCCAATAAGTCACTGACTTACATGTGTGTCAATCGATTGCGCTTCACTCGTAACCGGGCGCCTCACTACTACAGGTCAGTACGTCAACGCATGTGGTGGGAAACCGCTGCTTACCTCAAACGACAAGACTGGGACGCTGCACGCATCTACCTGCACGCTCTAACGGGCTGGCAATTCCTGTTGCCCGAACTTCGCGCACCGATCAGCTATCAAGCGTAAAACGTCACCCACTCGCTCGAAGTCAAATTGCGCGCGAGCTGCTTGGCGAACAAGCAACTCCGCCCCTTGCAATCCGCCATCACTGATCGCTTGCAACACCGCCCGAGCGAACGCATGAGCATCTGCCTCAACAGCAAAACAACGGCTTACCATCTCAGGTAAGCCCGCTACCCCTTGGGGTGACGACACCAGACGCCCCGGCGCAAACAGCATCTCCACCGATTTCACGTTCACGCCACTCCCGCCAAAAATTGGATTTACCAACACCCGAGCATCCCGGAGCACCGGCACCACATCTGGCGGATTCGGGTGAAGCAATACTCCCTCTGAGTTCCCCACCGCATCCTCAATGGCCTGCGCAGGCGAACTGCCCGCCAGCAGCATCCGCGCGTCGGCACGCTCTCGACGAACCAGAGGCCAAACCTCACGCAGGAACCACAACACCCCTTCAACGTTGTTCGGTGTACGCAAATTCCCCAAATACGCAACATCGAAGGCAGGCATCTGAGTCAACGGCCCACTCAACTGACGAGCTTTCTCAGGGTTCACCAAGGGCGGCAGCCACACGCCCTGTGCAAAGCCCTGCTTGCGCCACCAAGCAAGGTCATCCATCGAGATATCGAACACAACCTCAGCCTGCCTCCAGGCATCAAACTCGACCCGCCTCAGATGCGGCAAATTCATGCTCCAGGCCAAACGATCTCGCAGCGACGTAGCTCGGTCAACCTGACCACGCATATAGCGATGCTCAATGTTATGACTGCGATAAAACATTGGCACGCCATAACGTCTGGCGGCGGCACGTGCCAACCAGATTGGATAAATGGCATCCAACCAAACGGCCTCAGGCCTGAATGCATCAAGGCTAGCCCAAAGAGCCTGCAATGCTTGCCGAGAGGGAATGCGTGAAGAAACGTGAGAGGGCCATCGCGCCAAACGCACCAGGCGCCTGCACCGATCGGACCAGGTTCCTTGGATGGGTAAGGTATGCACCACCGACGCCACGGCGCGCAAAGCCTGCACATGCTCCTTGGGCAACCCATGCCCCTTTTCTGCGTACCACGTGACCAGAGCTAGATCAGCCCCAGCAGCCTTCATCGCATTCAAACGAGCCCAATCATCGACCAAACCTCCATGCGTGGCAGGGTAGGGCATTTGGCAGGAAATATAGGCAATCTTCATGGCTTCAGGCACTTGCAATCAAACACTCAGCTATTTATCGCCGCACCAAAGCACGCAGCTCACGCATTAGTACCTGCGCAGAATCTGCCCACTCGAACCGCGCCGCTTGAGCCAACGCCCTCTGCACCAGCGCCTGACGCTCAGGCTCTGGCATTTCCAGCACCAGCCTCAACGCACGCAGCAGGCCTTCTGGCTCACTGGGATCGAACAGCACCGCCCCATCGCCTGCCACTTCCGCCAACGAGGTCGTATTCGCGGTGATTACCGGTACCCCGCTGGCCATTGCCTCGACAACCGGCATGCCAAACCCCTCGGCAAAGGCTGGGTAAACAAACAATTGCGCGTGCCGCATCACCGCTGGCAAAACATCGTCACCCAAATTCTGGAACAACAGCAACTTGTTCACCCTGGCTGCGCACTCGATGGCTCGCTTAGCCGCAGGAAAGCCACGATCTTCCTGGCCCACGATCACCAATGGAGGGGCTGATGCCCCCATTTCAACCCAAGCATCAATCAGTTGAAGATGGTTCTTACGTGGTTCCAGACGCCCCACGACCAATATGTAGCCACCAGGCTCCAAGCCTAGCCCTCGCACCAAATCTTCCCCATCATGCCCGGGAAAGAATCGTGATCCATCGACCCCGTTGTAGGTCACCTGCACTTTGGCCGGATCAACTTGGTAGTGCCTGCAAATCTCGGACTTCGAAAATTGACTGACGGTCAAAACCTTAGCGGCATGGCGAGCAGATAGCCGGAAAGTCACCTTTGCCTCATTCACAAAACCTGGCGAGAAAAACTGCGGATAAGTTTCAAACAGCACGTCATGAATCGTCGTCACGGTTACTACTGGACGAACGAAGGGCAGGCGGTACTGGGTGTGCAACACATCAAGACGCTGCCGCCAACACAGCCACGGCAACAGTAGCCCCAGGCGCACCAAACCATGTGCCGTCGGCATGCGCACCAGCGTGACGTTCGGCTGGCGAAACTCTGCATAGGCTTCCCGCAGGGATTCGACCTTATCCAAAAAGAAAACAAAGTCCACATCGGGCGACAGACGAATGGCCTCTCGATAAAGCCCCAGCACATGGCTTCTTGAACCCTGGTAAATGCCATCCCACTCGTGGAAATCGACGCCCACTCGCAATCGCTTGATCACACTCATGACGAAATCGCGCCGCGCCCCAGCCCTCGCCGGCCAGGCAAACATAGAGTCGCACCGATCAACACAAAGCACAGCTCGAACAAATCAGACAACGCGTAAATGAAATACATGGCGGCGGTGGTCAACATCAGGAACAAAAGCCCAACACGCAACCCTACGTCCTCACAGGGAGACCAATCTGTCCAGCGAGGCGTGATACGCCACGCGCAATAAACGAAACAGGCAAACAACAAAAGCGCAGCGGGAATGCCGTTGTCCAGCGTTTGCAGCAAAAACAGATTGTCGACGGTATACATGTAACCGCCTGCGTAAGACGTCCCACCTTTCGTGTCTCCCAAGCCAACACCAAAGCCGATCAAAGGGCTCTCACCGATATTGTCAAATGCATTGACGAGGGTTAACAGACGCGAGGAACTGCTGGAGCGCTCAGCCGCCGAACGCCCTGCCATCAGATCAGCCAACACATACGCCCCACCTGCCGCCAAGATTGGGAGCCACATCAACTGCAAGCGCAGCATCATTGCCATCACTTGATTTGCAAAACCCCTGAGCCAAACCAGATAACGCAAACTCAACAGCAATACGCCGAACACCACACCAATAGCCAATCCCGAGCGAGTATTGGTGAAGTAGACACAACTCAAGCAGATGCCACCCAACAGTGACCACTTGGCGCCCGCTCCCAGTGGCTTCGGATGGAACAGACCTTTGGCCAAAAAAAGCAAACCAAAAGACACCAGGAAATGAGCCAACACCAGTGGATGCTGGAAGGTGCCTTTGGCACGATAAAACCCATCACGCAAATCTTCCAGGAAGGCCAATTGCGTCGAAATATTCTCCACCTGCAGCAAGCCGTCGAACACATTGCGGCGAAGAACAACCTCTACGCCCATCACCCCCAACAGCACGATAGCTGACCATGCCAATACATTCACCAGGCTGTCAACCTGACTGGGACGACGCACTAGCACAACGGCCAGCCAAAACGAAATCCAGACGGGCACCACCTCATTCCTCAGCTTTGACAAGGTGTAGCCAAACGAGGCCGCATGGAAAAGAACCAGCGGCAAAACCCACATCCAGAATGCGGCAACCAACCAGAACAGGAGGCGCGCATCCCGTTCATTCTGATGTGTCAAACTTTGGCGAAATGGCTTAATCATCAGAACCAGCAGCATCAATCCCAACATGGCCAAACGCAACAATCGGGATGGTGCCAGGTTGGGCGAGCCACCAATTTTCAACTCGCCATAAGCCGGGAAAGCAACCAAAAAGAACACGAAGCAGCAGAACACCAGAAAAGACAGTCGAAGCAATTGCTCCAGAACCGCCTGCACAGCGCCCGGCATTTGTCCAGCCCTATCCCGAGACCAGCCACGCAAATGCTTAGCAGCCATCCTCGTTACTCCTTCGGGTTGGCAGATCTGGCTGGGTCAAAAACCGACCTCACCCTGTCGATCATGGCAGTTCCTAACGCGCGGGTGGGCTCAATGAAAGATCCTTCACCGAACTCATTCCAACAGCAAATCAGCCCCCAACGAGCCGACTGCCCCTCCCGCAACTTGCCTGCCTCTATGGCGGACTTCGCCGCACGCAAGTGAAGCTCAAACTCGGAAGGCACAGAAAGGGATCTATCGTGCCTGGGGTCATCACTTCCCCCCCATGGGCGCTTATCCCATCCCGACGTCATTGGAAAAAATACGGGTACAGGGCTTGCGGCCTCATAGGTTCGCCAATGCGAACGATATCCATCGTCCAGTTCGGCATAAGAGTACGACTCCTTTTGGACAAAAGGAGGGCGATGCATGTTGTACATCGTGACAGCGCTATAGCCAGTTTTCAAAGCCTCTTTGATGACGGCTGTTTCTTCGCTCGCAGCCCCGGCAACAAAGTAGAACCCCTGCAGCCCCGAATCATGCGCCTTTGCCTGAGCGGCCGAGATCAACTCGGCAGCAGATGACCCGAACTTGCGCGCGCTGGCGTCCAGTTCTCGGGCCAAGAAAATAAAAATCACAGGCTTGCCATCAATGCGAAGCATCTCCGGCCGGGGCGCGTAATAGCGCACCCAGAAGTCAACCATGCGATCCCAGTTCGCACGGTTGTTGGGTGATTTGCCGTGGTTGGCCCACATGATCGAGAACGGCAGTCGTGCTCGCTTTGCATTTCGAAAATATGCAGCCAGGGCATGGTCCAAGTAGACACGGTTGTCGACATCCCAGTACCAGTCGAACACGACATATTTCAGACCCGCGCCCAGCATCCAGTCAATGTGCTGCCGCATGACCTCATCGGAACCCTCGTCATACCACCCAAGCAACGGCTCTCTGTCCTTGTATGGAATGATCCGCTCCCACGGTCTGTTGGAGGGCGCGAAAGGCGTGTCGTTGCGCCACCCTGGGAAGTAGTACACACCCACATTCGTTGCCACTTGTTGAGCGCCAACCAAGCTGGACCACAACAACAAACTAGCCACCAGACTGGCGATCAAAAAGTCAACCAACGAACGCACGAACACCTGCTATTACCTGCAACGTGATCAGTATTCGTTCATGACGACGCCCGCCATGTTGATGCCACCCCGACTGAGCGGGCCAAGCAAATCGCGCAACGATTCGGTCCGAGTTTTATTTTTCCGGGCAATAGCCAAGGCAGCGCCACAACTTGCAGCAATCACACGCGCATCGACGCCTTTGGATGCTGAGGGTGTATCGACAACAACGTAGTCGAACTTGCTCGTGACAACCTTGAGCAACAAATCAAATGTCTGGCCTTGCAGCAGTTCCAGAGGGTTGGGCGGAATGATCCCCACCGGGAGAACATACAAGCTTGGTAAACCATTGACCTTGCGGAACACATTCGTGCCGGCTCGACGAGACAACACGCCACTCAGACCCGTGCGATTTTCCACTCCAAACACTTCATGCAAACGCGGCGAGCGCATATCTGCATCAATCAGCAGCGTACGCCCGCCCAACTGACTCAGCGCTACGGCAAGGTTAGCCGCAAAAAAAGTCTTGCCATCTCCTGGCTCGGTGCTGGTCACGGCCAATGCCACGCGCTTATCTCGGTTGTGGTAGACCGAACTACACAAGTGCGTACGAACCCCCCGGAAGATCTCGGATTGATCAGAAAACGGCTTATTCGCGACGACCAACTCATCGCTCAACCCAAAAACAGCCTGATTGGCATAAGGATAGTGAAACTGCTGGGCCAGAGCCCACAACACCTCGTCCTGATTCGCCAAGCCCAACGCCACGGCCGCTTCGCCAAATTTGACATTGTTCTCACGTTGATAGGCCAGGATTGTTTCAACCTGCTCAGTCGACAGGTTATTGGCCTCCCGAATAATGTCACCAATCGGCTTTTCCATCCCTGCGTCGCCAGGATATTGAGCCGCAAAGGAACTCGGCATGATTTCTGTGTCCATAGTCACTCTTTACAACGTTGACGCGCCAGGGCCGCCGAGGGCATTGGAAGGCGATCGAAGAAGCCAGGGACGAATCTTGCGGCGCAGCAAGCCTGAAGGAGCCTCTTCAGACTTGAGCAACACACCCACCAGCGGCAGGTTGAGCTCCATCAGCACATCATCAGGCGTGCGGACACGCCGGTCATTAAGCTCGATAAGCAACACTGCCGTCAGAGCCAAGATAAAGCCCCCGACGATCCCCAAAGCCATATTCAGCAAAATCTTTGGAGAAGAAGGGTTCGATGAAGGTGAAGCAACCTGAACAATAGACACGTTGGTCTGCGTAGTCTGGCTTTCCATGCTGGCCTGCACCGCGCGATTTTGGGCGGCGTCATACGCCTTTTGCAGGTTCTCCATATCACGAACCAGAACCGACGCGGCATCACGATTGGCACGCATCTGAATAACCTTGTCTCGCTGCGCCTCAAGGTTGGCTCGCGCCTTTGCAAGACGGGCCTCGTTGACCGTATTGCTAAAGCCCACACTGCTTGTCACCTTTTGAGTCTCATCAGCAATGCGCTTGCGCAACACTTTGATATTGGCTCGTGTCTCGATCACCTGGGGATGCGCATCCCCATAGCGAGACTCCAACTCCTCCCCCTTCGCCTCTAACCGCGCCAGATCAGCCGTCAAGGCCCCCACCACCTGGTTAGAAAGAACATCAGCCGAGCTACCCGCCGCCCGCTTTGCCTGAATTTCGCGGTTGCCAGATTCGGACTGAACCCCCTCAAGCAAGGTCACCTGCTGGGACAAATCCAGCAAACGCGCATTTTCAATGTCGAGGCGCTCATCGGTTGCAACCAAGCCTTTATCTTTCTGAAACTCAGCCAAACGAGCCTGAGCTTGCTCAAGACGCTCACGCAAGCGGGCAGCCAGACCATCAAAAATGGCATTGAAGCTACGAGCAGGATCGGTCCGCAAACCCGCAGTGGTATCGATGAAACTCTCAGCGTATCCGTTGGCTAAGGCAGCCGCGAACTGAGGGTCTGTGGACTCATAGCTGACAGTGATCACGTTCGACTCGCGTGCCGGCTTGACTGTCAGGTTTTTGGACAAAATCCCCGCCAACCATGACTCGAAAGAACCCACACCATCAGTGGAATCGCGCCACTGCTTCTGCATACTTGCGCTTTCATTCATTTTCAAGCGACGAATCACCTGAATAGCCACACGCTCACTGGAAATCAGATCAACCTGGGTAGCCATATAGCTAGGCGTCATCATGGCTGGCAACACCATCCCAATCACGGGATCGGGTGACTTCACATCAATGAGAAGTTGTGCTGACGATGTGTACTTCTTCGGCATCAAAAACGACACCAATGCAGCTATCACCACCACCGATAAAAATACCGACAGCAAGACCAGCCAGCGGGCTTTGAGAATTGCGTAGATCTGGTTTAACGACATGCCAAAACCTTAAAACCTATATACCGAACCGTGTGATCACGACCCGAAGAAACGTGGGCGAAACCCCGGCGGCATCTGCTTCTCAAGATCCCGGATGAATGCGTCATGAACCTGCTCAGAAAGCTGTGAATCTCGGCTCGCCGTAGACACTCTCACGAGCATGCCATCTGCAATTTGACCACGCAGGCCAAAACGCAGTTGCGCCATTTTTCGTCCCAAACCAGGCAAAGTAGCCCGGTCATCCAGCGTGACCCAATAAGAAATCTGCTCTGTGTAGTTGTCACGAATCCCCACCAGCTGCCGCATGGTCAAAGCGTGACTAGCGAGTTGCGCCTGGTGAAGACCCAATTCCCGAATTGTGAAACCTTGGCCGGTGTAGCAGAACTCTGGGCGGTGCGCTGCAGTCGATTCGGAGTTCTGGTCTTTCCCATAGGCGATGGTCAGCATGACGATCTGCCCCTTGTCATTGACATAGCCGCGGGCCAGCGTTTGAGAGTACGCCGATTCAATCACCCTCTGCACAGCCGGGTCAGGCAAAACCGGGGTTAAAGATGGCTCGACCTTCCAAACGCCGAACTGATTCGGGATCAACTGCTCAAGCACAATTTGAGGCCGCATATCGGCCAAACTCTCTCGGGGCTTAAGTGCCTCAGCGCAATAGGCTGCGCCCAACATGCAAGCCGTTGCCAAGACCAGCCCGACTGAGCGATTTTTCAAAACCATCACACCCTCTTTTGCCCGTCGGATTCATCAAAGCGAGAAGCCAACAGGCGATCCGTCATGTAGGTCAAGATCAGGGCAACAGCAAACAGCAGCATGCCGGCAAATCCGTGCAGGAAGCCCTGACCGGCCTCATCACCTAAGTGATAAGTCACCAAAACCAGCACCAACACACGAATCACGTTTGACGCAAACGAAATCGGCACGATTGCCAATGCCAGCAACGCATTGCGCGTACGCGACTGGTAATTCATGAGCTTCATGTAGAACAAGCCCAAAGACTCAAGCGTGAACAACGAATTCAAACCGGAGCATGCATCTGCCACCAACAGCTGATACTGGCCAACCGTCAGGGTCACACCTGATCGACCGATCGGGTAATCCGCCAAATGAAGAGCGGCCTCAGCGACCACCGAAACCGCAATCTTCAACGGCATCGTGATAGCTTGAACCAAGACCCCTGGCAACGGCACCATGAACAGCATGAAAAACAGAGAAAACCATGCCATTCGAACCAGAGACCACCCCCGCAGCATCAACATGCCGGCAGCGAGCAGGAACACATGCGACAACGCCTCAAGGGTATCCAGCCCCTGAGACCGCCCCAGCACATACATCACCAAGGCCACAACCAGGACGAACCAGCCCGAGGCCATGGCCGGCTTGGCCTCACCAGCAAACAAATTCTTGCGATCGTTCCACAGCAACCAGAACGACAAGGCAATGATGATGGGCGCGTGGCCGTTGTCGTCTTTGGTCCAGGCCGTACCCGCCAAAGAAACATAGGTAGGCACCAACAGGGCAAACAACCCCAAACCTAGAATCAGCAACTGAGCCACCGGCCATCGCACCTCACCGGAGGGCGCTGCTGGCATGGAAACAGAAGACTGACTCATAAACGGGCGACAACATTAAGTGGAGAAGGCGGTCCACTGATTGTGGCAAGAAGCTCGCCGAAGTTCCTCTGGGCAGGCAGCAATTCGCCTAGTAATAACCCGGCCACCCCCCGCTAGTTGGGGGCCTCTTCTAGGTGTTATTTCACGAAGACTCGCCCATCTCTGCTCTCGGGCACAGTGCCTGTCTGAAATCCGGGATAGCCCAAAGTCACCCGGCACAACCGCCTCAAACACTGAGAAATCAGCCGCGTGAACAGCACAAACGTGCGCATCAACACCCCCGACTGAACCCAATCTCGCTGCACCTGCCAGTCTTCTTTCAGCTTGCTGCCCAAATGGCCTTCATGCATCTTGTCCAGCACTACCTGAACCAGGATTCGATCAAACCGAACCCAGCGCACATCAGGGTACAGACGCATCAACTGACATACGAAGGCGTAATCGCCCGCCTCGGTATACGAAGGATCAAAAGTCAGGCGGTGGAACAATTCGCGACGAATCAGCATGCAACTCAGTTCCACAAACATACCCAGCGCCACCTGATCAGGTCGCCTGGGTTGCTTGTAATACCAATACGAGCCGAAGTACTTGATCCGCGCGCCATACAAAACATCCGGAGCTGCGCGACATGCCAGCAGGCGCCTCTCGCAATCAGCCAACACATGCGAGTCAGCCAGCTTGTCCCCTTCATGCAAGACCATGATGTACTGACCAGAGCCGGCGCCGATACCGCGATTGATGGCTTCATAGCGATTCAAACCGGGCAAAGCCAAGTGCCGACATGCCCCTGCTTCAATCAGGTGCAACAGGTAGGGGGACACCACAGCTGAGCCGACATCAACAACCACAAGTGCCACACGCATAGGGACCTGAGCCATGATGCTGCGCAGAGTGGACTCCAGAGCAACATGATCCGTATGGGCCACCACCACCAGATCAATCATGCTCATGGCGCTACGCGCTTCCATCAAGTGGTGAGCCCCAACTTCCAGCGCTCTTTGACGATCTTGCCCACAGCATCTGGCGAAATCAGCATGCTGGTAGACAGAAAACATTCCTGCGTGCATTGACAGCTACTGTCCTGGACAAAGGCACGCACCTTGCGGGCTGCATTCGCCCGCCAAAGGTCAACAAGGTTGTAATTGAAATCGCGAATGTTGCCCAGTGAGTCGTCCAGCATTTCACAGGCCTTGACCGCACCATCTGACTGAATGACGCCAGCTACCGATCCAGCCGTACAGCCACCACCGGCTCGCTGCCCATTGATAATTTCGTAGATAACGTTGCGGCGGGCGGCATTCTTCGCTGAAAGCCATTTGGCCGTCCAGTGGCCGCCATGCCCCTTGTAGGCACCACGAGCCATCCGCTCTTCAATAAGCTGGTGAGCCAACCAATAGGCCTGTGGATCCACCTCGACAGCCCGTTGATCTCGCCCATCCCCTCGGGCAATATTCACCATCCATTCGCCATCAGGGTGAATGGACTCGACCAGCTCAGCCGTTTCGCGCACCACGTGCTGGTTCATGTTGGAAATCGTCGTGATCACGCCAACATCAAAGTGGCCGTAATGCTGTTTGAGCTTATTCAACTCACGAATCGTATTCACCGCCTTCTCAAATCCGTTCTTGATTTTGCGAATACCGTTGTGAACATCGTCAATGCCATCAAGTGAGACATCTACGCGAAATGGGGTATCGGGGTTGGCCCGCAAGATCTTCTCGGTTGACTCAACGATCAGATCGGTGCGATAGCCCGAGGTCGGAATCTGGTAGCGCCCCACCCGAGTAGTCTTTCTAAACATCGTGGCAAGTTCAACGATGTCGGAGCGACTGAAAGCCTCCCCCCCCGTCATCGACAGGAAAGACACATAAGGAATGGAACGAGCCAGCTTCTCGTATTCGTCGAAGGTCAGCGGTGAGGCCGTCAGTTCGCGATCCTTCCAATCCTCGTTGAACCAACAATGGCTGCATTTCATCCAGCACTTGTCACTCACGAAGAGGATGATGTATTGCGGCGTTCTCAACAGACTCGCAGCGGCTTGGGTCACCCACTTGTAGCCCGCAGCTCGAATGGGCGATCGAGGTGCGCTCTGCGGCCCCAACATGACGGGCGCCCGAGTGCGCTCGGCAACCCTATCTGCCGCGCTTGCCGAGCCCGAGATCCGCTCGTCGACGATTTTGATCGTACGCGGTGCATTCGTTTGCGTCATGAAACCATCCTCCAATGTATTGATCTGCCGATACAGGTTCGAGCCCATATCGTGTGGTCAGCTCCGCCAGGAACTGGTGATTCAGGCGAAAGCGCGCTTCAGGTGAGGCCGGATATAGCCGTTGATGAATCGGGCGATGATCAATAGGCCCGGTCACATCAACAAACTCATAGCTGTGAAACAAATACACCACCGGTGCATGTGCCCGCCTTGCCGCAGCAACCACCGGATTGACCAGCCCCTGCATAAGCCGCCGCCCCAACAAGTACAGGGCCCCGGACACAAAAGGCACACCCCATCCCGAAAGGGGAATCACGGCAAGCGCACCCGCGCAAACAGGCCCCATCTGGCAAAAGGGATCGTCCAATGCAGGCTGATATGGCGCCGCACCGGTTGTCACCCAGCGCTTGTTGAAACGACTTGCGGCCAACAGATCAAAGCGTCGGGCACACACGGAAAAGTCTGCCTCATAACCCAGCGCACGCAAAGCCGCCTGCGTGGCCACCGATGTGGTCATGCGCGGCCCCCGGAAAACGCGCGGCCGCACGCCCACTGCCCGCTCGATGCGATCAGTCGCTTCGGCTAAAACGCGTAGGGCTTGCTCAGGCGAGAACAAACGATAGTCTTCCCACTCGCCATGATCCAGACCATGACAACCAATGCTGTGCCCCGCCTTCACCAACGCCTTTAAAGGAAGCGCAAACCGCTCAGCTGCCTCCGCCGTACAAAACCAAGTGGCCATAACCGAAGGACTCTGTGCAGCCAATCGCCACAGCACTTCTGCTTGCTTCTGAAGGTCGCGATCATGGGCAATTTCCACGTCGACCGTGACCAGCAGAGGCGTTTTGGCAATCATCTCTCGCCCCCCCACAAGCGCAGCACCTGCCCCACTAACCAAGGCCCTTGCACAAACGTGCGATGCCAATAGTGCCTTGGGTGTCGAACCAAACGCCAGAGCCACTCAATGCGGCACATCAGAATCCAAGCTGGCGCACGTTGCTTGACGCCTGCCAACAAGTCGAAAAGCCCGCCCACGCACCACACGATCGGCACGCCGGTTGCCTGCGCAAACGCGACGGCCTTCACTTCTTGCAGCGGCGTACCAAGGCCCAGCAAAACCACGTCGGGACGCGCTTGCGCAATACAGCCCCAAGCACGAGGCTCGTCAGACAAGTCAGAAAACCCATTCAAGGTCTTGACCACAACAACATTCGAATACTGCTGAGTCAATGCCCGCGCCGCTGCGTAGGCAACCCCATCGCGCCCGCCTACCAAGGCCAGCCTGACAGGGCGATCAGCGCATCTCGCAAGAAAGAGGGGCACCAACTCGGTGCCACTGATGTCTGGCCAAAGCACGCGTGCAGTCAACCACCGAGCCAGTTTCAGCCCAATGCCCTCAAATAGCACCAAGGCACTGGGGTGCTGCAACGCCACACGCAAGGCCCGCACCCTAGCACTGGTGTAAACCGTATTTAGGTTCCCATGCATGATGACGGTTGAATCCGATCCGGAGCCGCGAACCAAACCTTGCAGTCGTTTGAAGATGGCCTCATGCGTGCCCACTTCAAAGTTCACACCCAAAAATTGCACCTTCATGATCGAAGCCATATTGATCGGGGGCCTTGTCATCACGCCCCCACCAACGCCCGGAACAGGCGTTCGTGTTCTACGGCGATGCGATCCCAGTCGTAGTGCTGCCTAACCTTGCTCAGGTTGTTAGAGCGGCTTTCGTCCGCTTGTACCGAACTAACCGTCTCTTGAATAATCGCCGCCAAATCTCGGGCACTCGAAAAGTACCGCGCATCCCCCCCCAACACACCCCGATTGAACGGATTGTCATGCGCAACCACCAAGGCCTCACAAGCCATGGCCTCCAGCAGAGACGGCGTAGTGCCCCCCACTGAGTGGCCATGGAAATACAACGCGCAGTGTTTGCGCAAACCACTCAGCTCCTCGTAGTCGTAAATCGCGCCCACGAAGCGTATCTGGGGCTTGCTCTTGTACCTGGCCGTCAGATGACTTGCGTGCCGTGTATTCAAACCTCCCACGACCACAAATGGCAGTGCACTCCCTGACTGCAGGTAGCCATCCAGAATCATCTCAATGTTGTTCTCTGGCTCCAGGCGCGCAACCAAGTTGAAATACCCCTGGGGCTGCAGAGCAAAACCTTCCAACAAGCTCGTGTTGCAGCTCTTAGGAATAACAGCGCCATAGGCAATGTAGTGCGCCTGTTTGCCATACCGCCCCTGGCAATACAACTGAATGGCTGGATGATCGGCAATCAGCGCATCGCTGTGACGCACAGCGTTTTGCTCGCAGTAGAGAATGAACTGACGAATGGGCCTGCTCCACTTTGGGCGCTTCCAGCAAAGCCCATCGATGTTGGTCACCAGCTTGGCAGTGCTTCGCCCCAACAAACCGAAGAACATCGCAGATGGGTAATGCCCCAACTCGAACACGATGTCGAAAGGGTGCTTCAACACATCTCTGAGGCACAAATAGTCAAACAGAAACGTGCCGAAGATTCCAAGCCTCAGCTCCTGCGAAAACATACGCCTGATACGAACCCCTTGCCACGCCTCGCCCACCAAAAGATGGTCGTCGGTGTTGTACACCGTCACCTCATGCCCCATTCGGACCAAGCGAACCGACAACTCTTCCGCCGCGCGATCAAACCCCCCATGCCGATTAGGAATGCCACGTATGCCCAATATGGCAATCCTCAGTGACCGGCTCATTTGAATTCACCCTGCCAACGTTCTCGGGCTAGGTGCATGCTGCGCTCAAACTTACGCCTCAAATAAATGCGTGCAGGCTGCTCCACCCAATAAAAGGTGGCATGGGAGTAGACCAGCAATACAGCCAAATAGCCCAACAGCATCAAACGTCCGCCACCATCTGGCCAGACGCTTCGGAACACCATCAGCAACACAAACTGGTTAAGGTAGATCGAATAGGAAATCTTCCCCAAATGAGCCAAACGCTGCATATGGGTTGACAACCACCCCTGCTCCAGCGCAAACACAAACACCACGGCCATGAATAAGAATGGCGCCACAAAATCCAATGCACTGGTCTTGCCTGATCGAGCAAACAACACGCCGGCAACCATCGTCACCAGAGCCCACTCAATCCAACTCCAAGCGTACGAAATCCGCACCTCGCTACGCCACCACCGGTACAGGCGATAGGTCAAGATACCCAAACAAAACGACGAAATGCAGCGCACCAACCCGGCGTTGAGGAAATCGAAATAGTTCTGGAAATGCACATCCAGGTGCCCGCTCAAGGCCCATATGAAGACAACCCCAACCAAGGCCACCGCAGCCAGAAGCAGTGACGAAGTTCTTGCGCTCACGAAGCAGAAAAACAGCAGGTTGACCACGAACTCAACTGAAATAGACCAACTGGGTTCGTTATAGGTCAGGCCAGCTGAATTCAAGCCCACGTTGTTCAACAGCAGAAGATGCTGAACGAAGGTGAACACGGTACCGTCGGGGTAGCTGGGCCACTGCCCGTGCAGCCAATAAGCCACCGCCACAAACACAACCAGAGCATACGCATGCAAAGGGTACAAGCGAGCCAACCGGTGCACCAAAAACACCCTCAGCCTCAGTTTTCCGGTCCCATACAAGTAGCCATGCGAAAGGATGAAACCGCTCAACACGAAAAAGAAATCGACGGCCAAATACCCCGCCCACCCCGGGAAGAAGTGAAACAAAGCCACCCCCAGCGCAGCCACCCCGCGCCAAGCATCCAGGGCGCTGAACTGAATCCGTCTGCCACTCATCATTCACGCATCCATCAACACATCACGGCCGCGCCCCACCTGCGTGGCTTTGCAAACTGCCGCCCAGGCAAGCACAAAGTCGCCCCGATCAAACCAAAAATAAACTCATTGAGCGCCGAAGTCGCATGCATGGTCAGCATGCAGGCCGAGGCGGCCAACGCCAGGGCTGCACCAATGCGAATGCCCGTATTGGCTTGGGGCTTGCGCAGCTCTTCATAGGTTGGACACAAACGCCAAATGGCAAAACCCAAAATGAACATAAAAACCAAGCAGTACAGCAAGCCATAGTCCAGCGCATAGGCCAGGTAAATGTTGTCAATAAAGTAAACGCCAAAATAGCCCTTGAAGCCGGCGATCTTGGCTCCCTCCCCGGTACCTCGACCCACGATCAAGCCATCCAGAATGGCCGGTATGCCACGCGTCAGCATGCTGATCCGCGCTTGCGAACTCATCGACTCTTCGGCCGTACGACCATTGACCAGTTCGTAAACCCACAGGCCCAGGCCAATCAACACAAACATCAACCAAAGCAACTGAACTCGCAACACGGCCGCAGTCAATCGGTTGCGAAAAGTCGAAGTCCAGGTCAAGAACTTCAAAACCAAAATGGCGCCGAGCACAACCGATGCCATCAACATGCCAGAACGTGTATAGGTTAGAACCACGCCGCTGAACGACAGCAAGCCCAACAACACCCAGCGCCATTGCAAACGTGCTGGGCTGAACATGCCCTTGGCCACAAACGCCGCCCCTACTGTGATCAAGAACTGCGCACAGGTCAGAGGGTGCTCGAAAGTCACCTTGACGCGGTAAACCCCATCGCGGGTCTGGTCAACCAGTCCCACCTGATTCCATCCTTCCGAAGAAATGAAACCCTCAAACACATTGCGCTTCAAAACAAACTCAATTGGCGCCACGCACACGACCACCAACATAGCCACGACCAATGCTCGCAACAACAGCAAGTAGTCTTGCTCGCGCCGAATGTAGATGGCCGCGAACACAAATGCCAGCCAGGAAGGCAATATGTTGTTCTTGATTTCGTTGATGAAATATCCGCTCGAAAAGTTCAGATAAATGTTCAAACAGAAATACCAAGCGAAGAAAAATGCCACGGAGCGCCACAGCCGGCGCGCTTCCCGCCCAGACAACACCGTCAACGGAGCGCCAAAGGGCTTGATGAACACCAGCAGCAGCGTCAAGCCAATCAGAAACAAGCGCGACCATCGTGCGGGCGACACGTTCGGAAGCCCTCCTGGCTTGATTTCTGCATAGCTGGGAAATGCCACCAGCGAAAAGAGCAAGGCCACCGTGAGCCAAGCACCCAGGCCCGTTAGCTGCTCAATCACCCTCGACACCACCACGCGAGGGCGCCCGTACTCAGTCCGTGACCATGCCCTCATGCCTGAGGCGGCCGGTGCGAATATCGCCATGAAAAACTCCCTGTTTTATTTTCATTTTCATTTTTGAACCAAAGTCTGTTCCATGGCCTCGCATGCGCTTGACCAGGTGAATCGCTGAATCGAATCACGCCCAGCCTGCGCCAATCGCAGGCGTAGCAACGGGTCTGACATCAGTGTCAGCACGCATCGAGCCAAAGCTGCGGCATCTGCAGGGGGGCACATCAGCGCATTCACATCGGCTTGTGCAAACTCGCGGTGCCCATCCACATCGGTCAACACAACCGCAGCACCACAAATCATGGCTTCAGCCGGTGGCAAACCCCAACCTTCCGTCAAACTGGGCGCCAAAAAAATGGCAGCCTGGTTGTAGATTTCGCGCAGCAAGCTCTGTGATGGCAATTGGTGATAGGTCACCCACGGCGGCAAATCAACCGGTGGAGCACACACCCCGAACAAGGTCACCCTCAAGGCTGGGCACTGGGCATGCACCTGCTTCAAGGCATCCAGCCCATAACGACTGCCCTTCCACGCCGCCTGGTGGTAGAGCATCGCCACAGAGTGGGAGGCGCGATCCTGGGGCGGCACATCCATCCCAAACGCCTTGAAATCCAAGCCATTGGTGATGTAGCTGGAGGCCTCCCCCTGCTCAGTCACCATGGCCTGCAGCCAGCGAGAGATCACAATCTTGTGCATGGGCAAACGCCAGGTACGCAGTACCTGATCGCGATCGCCTGACCAATCTTCAAAGTGTTGAATCAGATAGAACCTGCGGCCATGGCTAGGTTCGTACGTGGCCACCCACTCAGCGGTCTCCCACGCCGTGGCAATCACTACATCAGAAGCCGGCATAAACCACCGATGCAGCCACGGAACAAACCGCAGCCTCACAGCTGGGTCCAACTTGAACCAAGTCATGGGCGTGAAATGCCGCAAAGCCCAGCGCTTGATGAAGGTGAGCCACGGGCGCAAGTGCGTCAGGGTGCTCCGAACTTGGCTAGGCTGCAAACAGAACGGGTGCGTGATCGTGACTTCATGCCCACGCGCCACCAAACCATTGGCGTACTCGTACACCACCTTATAGCCCCCCACCGGCACCGTGCCATCGGTCGGCAATACAAAATGCACCCTCATTTGCCGAACACTTCCAGCACACGCTCCAGGCGCGCTTTGCCCTCCAACTGAGTCGGCTCAATGTATGAACCTTCGCCAAACTCATTCCAACAGCACACCACCCCCATCTTCGTACCGGGCTGTTTCAAGGCCTCCAACGCCCTGCGCCCAGCGGCGAGGTGGTCGCGGAATTCATTGGGGGTGGGCATGCACTGATCGTGCCGGGAATCGTAAGTACCTCCCCATGGGCGCTTATCCCAGCCCGCAGTCAATGGCAAAATAGCCGGCACCGAACTGCTCGCGGCGTACTGCTGCCAATGCGTCTGGTAAGCCGCATCCAGTTCCTTAAAGTTGTGGGCCAACCTAGCCTGCAGCCCAGCTGGCGCGTGCAAGTTATAGGCCGACACAGCGCTATAGCCCATCGCTCGGGCCTCACGCAGCAAATCGGGCGTATCGCCCGTTACCCCCGCCACAAAGTAGAAGCCCGGCAAGCCTGCATCACGGGCCCGCTTCTGCGCACCAGCCAACAGTTGCTGAGTCGTTGTGCCAAACACCTTGGCTCGCGCGGCCAAATCCTGAGAGGAATAAATGAACACCACCGGCTTGCCATCCACACGCAAGAACTCGCTTCGCGCAGCGTAGTACTTCACCCACCAACTGATCATTTGGTCAAAGTTGTTCTGGCTGGACGGCACATCGCCATGGTTCGCCCACAACAAGGCAAAAGGCAGCTTAGTTCTTTGAGGGGCGCGGAAATATGCCGCCAAGGCATGATCCAGCATGACTCGACCGTCGTTGGCCCAGTACCAGTCAAACACCACAAACTGCAGCCCGTACTGAATCATCCATTCGAGCTGAAGGCGCATGACATCGTCATTGCCCTCGTCATACCAACCCAGCAAAGGCTTGCGTTCCGGAAAGTCTTTGATCCGTTGCCACGGTTTGGCTGCGGGGGCACCTGGGGCATCGTCGCGCCACCCGGGGAAATAAAAAACACCCAAAGACAGATCGCGCTGCGCAAAAGCCCCAGCCGAGGTCAAGGCGCAACCCACCCCCAGCAACAAAGCCGCCACACCAGGCCACCACGATCCGCTCGCCCCGAGCCTCGCCATCTTTCTTATCTCTCTACTCGATTCAGGAGGTGCGCTGCCTACGCGCCAGCGCACCCGAAACAAACCCACGAAACTCGGCCGACAGCAGCCAGGCCTGCAACACAAAAAGCGCCATGCTGACGCCCACCATCAGCACGAAACCCAGCCAAGCGCCCATGCCCAGAGCCCGCCCAAAGTCAGACAGCCAGGCCAGCGCCGCCACCAGCGTCGTGGTGAACACAGGCCACCGCACTGCCAGCCAGTAGTCGACCACGCGTATGCCCATCAAGCGGCGTGTGAACATCAACTGCATGGCCAAACCCACGGCAGACCGCCCCACCCACAACACCATCGCAAAAATAGGCGCCAACTGGGGCAAGAAGAACAAGCCCAAAGCCCACAGCGCCGAAGAGATCAGCGCCACAGACAAATTCAAATTGGGCTTACCCAAGGCCATGAAGGCCGGCGGATGAACAAACCCCACCGCCTGCACCGCCCCCATTCCCAAAGCCCATTGCAAATAAGGAACAGCTGGGGCCCATTTCTCGCCAAACACGAGGTTAACGCCAACCCCGGCATACAGCGCCGCGCAAACGTAAATGGGGGGGGCCAAAAGCGCCACGCTCCCCAGCACAGACAGAAAACGCTCGCGAAACTGCCGCGCATCGCCGGCCACCCTCGCCATGTAGGGCAGCAACACCGAGGCAATCGGCCCACAGGTCACCTGGAACAGCACATCGAAAATGCGCACCGCCAGGGCATATACCCCCAAGGTGGCGGCGCCAAACACCGCGCCAATCAGTACTTGGTCGAGCCGAACCATGATGGCTTCCAGCAACTGCGTACCCAACTGATGCCGCGCCTGACCCCACACGGGCCGAACCGCCTCCAGGCACACACGCCACAAGCCCCAGCCCAACGGGCGCCAGCCGGCCGCCCACCACACCGTCACCAAGCCTGTCAGCGCATTGGCCACATGCATCACCACCAGGGCCAACACCCCCTGGCCGGCATGGGCCATGCCCACCCCAATGCAGCCCCCCACCAAAGTGGCCAAGGTATTGCGCAGGGCAATCGACTTGTGCTGCAACTGGCGCGACAGCAAAGCATGCGGCACCAAGCCGGCCGCATTCAACCAGCTCGCCGCCACTACACCCCACAAGGCCCATTGCAGGCGCGGCTCGTCATACCCCTGAGCGGCCATGCCCGACACGGCCACAATGGCCAAACCGCTGAGCGTGGCCAACAGCATCTGCAGCCACAGCACGCCACTGAAAAAGGGCTGATCGTCTGCGTCCTGATGCCGCATCACCTGCGACGACAGACCAAAATCGATCAGCGCATCGGCAAACACACTCACGGCCAAGGCCATGGCCATCACGCCCAACTCGGCAGGCGACAGCGCGCGCGCAATCAACATGAAAAACAGGAACGACATCCCGCGCGTTCCCAGGCTGCCGGCCATCGCCCAAAGCGAAGCCGACTTGGCCGAGCCCCCGGCCTGATCAGAACTCATGCATCACACCACCACAGGCCACCGGAATCAGGCCTCACCCGCATTTCACTCTAGCACCCACACCTGCCAGGTTGGTGCCGTCCATACAACTGATCACCCCCATCCACAACGAACTTTCAAATAAATCTGCTATACCTTGACGATTAGCTCGACAGAAGTCGGGATCAACTGCCCCAGGAGCAAGTCAATGAGCAAAAAAGTCGCCCTGATTACCGGCGTCACAGGTCAGGACGGGTCTTATCTAGCTGAATTTCTGTTGAACAAAGGCTACGAGGTGCATGGCATCAAGCGCCGCTCCAGCCTGTTCAACACAGACCGCATTGACCACCTCTACCAAGACCCGCACGTCGATAACCGCGACTTCGTGCTGCACTACGGCGACCTGACCGATTCCACCAGCCTGGTGCGCATCGTTCAGAAAGTGCAACCCGACGAAATCTACAACCTCGCGGCCCAATCGCATGTGGCCGTGAGCTTCGAAGAGCCCGAATACACCGCCAACGCCGACGGCATTGGTGCCCTGCGCCTGCTCGAAGCCATCCGAATTCTGGGTCTGGAGAAAAAGACCAAGTTCTACCAAGCCTCCACCTCCGAGCTGTACGGCCTGGTTCAGGAAATTCCCCAGAAGGAAACCACCCCCTTCTACCCCCGCAGCCCCTACGCTGTGGCCAAAATGTATGCCTATTGGATCACGGTGAACTACCGTGAGGCCTACGGCATCTACGCCTGTAACGGCGTGCTGTTCAACCACGAAAGCCCCGTGCGCGGCGAAACCTTTGTCACACGCAAGATCACCCGCGCCATCAGCCGCATTGCCCTGGGCCTGCAAGACTGCCTCTACCTGGGCAACATGAGTGCCCTGCGCGACTGGGGCCACGCCAAAGACTACGTCGAAATGCAATGGCTCATGCTGCAGCAAGACCATGCCGAAGACTTCGTCATCGCCACCGGCGTGCAATACAGCGTGCGCCAGTTTGTCGAATTTGCGGCCAAGGAACTGGGTATCAGCCTGGCATTTGAAGGGGAAGGCGAAGCCGAAGTGGGTCGCGTCACCGCCGTGGCGCCCATCGTCAACGCCAAGGGCGAACGCGAAATGCTCGCGAAATGCAAAGTGGGCGACGTGATCGTCAAGGTCGACCCCCGCTACTACCGCCCCACCGAAGTCGAAACCCTGCTGGGCGACCCCACCAAAGCACGCGAAAAACTCGGCTGGACGCCCAAGATCACTTTGTCCGAATTGGTCAAGGAAATGGTGCTGAGCGACTACACCGCCGCCAAGCGCGACAGCCTGGTCAAGCTCGCAGGCTTCCAAGCCTACGATCACCACGAGTAAACACCCCTAATCAGGGGAAACCTTAGTAAGGGGGGAGGCACCGCGCTTCCCCCCTTCTGCCATCGCAAAGCCGATACACTTGGCCGAAGCCCACCCCATCCCAGGGGGAAGCGCGAGGGAACCTTTCCTGCGGCGCCCCCTCCACCACGCCAAGCACCCAACCTCCGATTTTCCGCATTCAGCCCAACATGGACAAAAACGCAAAAATCTTCGTGGCGGGCCATCGCGGCATGGTGGGCTCAGCCCTGGTGCGCAAGCTGCAAGCCCTGGGCTACACCCAGGTCATCACCCGCAGCCGCCAGGAACTGGATCTGCTCAACCAGCAGGCCGTGCACGACTTCATGCACGCCGAGCGCCCTGACTACCTCTTCATTGCTGCGGCCAAAGTCGGCGGCATTCAGGCCAACAACGTCTTCCGGGCCGACTTCATCTACCAAAACCTCATCATCGAGGCCAACCTCATTCACTCGGCCCACACCGCCGGCGTGCAACGCCTCATGTTTCTGGGCTCCAGCTGCATCTATCCCAAGCTGGCCCCCCAGCCACTGAAGGAAGACTACCTGCTCACCGGCCCGCTCGAACCCACCAACGAGCCCTACGCCATTGCCAAAATTGCCGGCATCAAGCTGTGCGAAGCGTACAACGACCAGTACGGCCGCCAGTACATCAGTGTCATGCCCACCAACTTGTACGGGCCCAACGACAACTACGACCTCAACAACAGCCACGTGCTGCCAGCCCTGATCCGCAAGGCCCACGAAGCCAAGCAACAAGGGCAAGCGAGCCTCACCGTCTGGGGCTCTGGCACCCCCATGCGCGAGTTTCTTTACGCAGACGACCTGGCCGACGCCTGCGTATACCTCATGGAAACTGACTACAGCGGCCCCTTGGTCAACATTGGCACAGGGCAAGACATCACCATTCGCCAATTGGCCGAAACCATCGTTAAAGTCGTGGGTTTCCAGGGCGACCTCAGTTTCGACGCCAGCAAACCAGACGGCACACCCCGCAAGCTGATGGACGTGTCCCGCCTCAGCAGTTTGGGCTGGACGGCCAAAACATCTCTGGAAGACGGCATTCGTCTTGCTTACCAAGATTTCCTGAAGAACCGCACCTGACGCCCCACACATGACATCAGGCACCCTGGCTTCGCCAGCATCAACACAACCAGCATCGGCCAACGCGCCAAGCCATGCCGAGCTCATTGCCGTGGGCCTGGGCCTGGCGGCCATGTACACACCCACCTATCTGCAGCTGAACGCAACGCTGTGGAAAATCATTGGTCAAGGCCACGGCCCGGTCATGCTGGCGCTCACCATGTGGCTGATCTGGCAGCGGCTGCCGCGCTTTCAGGCCTTGACCACATCGCCAGCCACCCTGGCCGGTAGCGTGTCCATGGTGTTGGGCTTGCTGATGTACGTGGTGGGGCGCTCGCAAGACGTCAGCTTTCTGGACGTGGGGTCGCAAATGTTCGTCATTTCGGCCATTGCCCTGCTCTACAAAGGCTGGGCTGCCTGGCGGCTGATGGCCTTCCCCATCTTCTTCATCATCTTCATCATCCCCATTCCGGGCTCGGTGGTTGACCAGATCACCGCGCCACTCAAAGCAGCCGTGTCATATGTGTCGGAAGCCCTGCTGTTTCACCTGGGCTACCCCATCGGACGCTCGGGCGTCACGCTTACCATCGGCCCCTACCAACTTCTGGTAGCCGATGCCTGCGCCGGCCTGAACTCCATCTTCGCGCTGGAAGCCATTGGCGTGTTCTACATGAGCGTGGCCCAGCACGCCAGCAAGGCTCGCAACATTTTGCTGGCCTCGCTGATTCTGCCCATTTCCTTTGTCTCCAACGTCACGCGCGTGTGCGTGCTGGTGCTGGTGACCTACTATTTTGGCGACGAAGCCGGCCAAGGCTTCGTGCACGGCTTCGCAGGTATTCTTCTATTCATGGTCGCTACTGCGCTGACCGTTGGCGTTGACAGCATTCTCGGCCTATTTTTCAAGCCCTCCACGAACAAAAATGGGAGTCCAGTGTGACCGTGCATGTGTCCTGCCATGCCAGGGCGGCTAAGGCACTAACAGCACACCTCGACCAAATATAGGCAACCATGGCTGAACAAAAGCTTCAAACACGCCGGATAACGATCCTGACAGTGGCTGCGTTACTGGTCGGCGCCGTTTTGGCCATGGCATTGGCCCCGAGACTCCACGCCGATTCTCCTGCTCCAGCCCTTGATTCTGTCGTCCCCAAAGAATTTTCGGGGTGGACATACATTCCTAGCAGCACCAT
>ERZ724505.465-NODE-465-length-25886-cov-9.844334_pt1 | contig 25886 bp, 33 predicted proteins | sample MGYA00376038_ERZ724505 | MGnify/ENA primary metagenome ERZ724505 (study PRJEB28724, sample SAMN07190884) | wastewater metagenome | isolation source: effluent of sewage treatment plant in Hong Hong | place: Hong Kong | collected 2016-03-17 ...
ATAAATACCCATAAAAGGGTATTTTCATGGCAAAAACACAACGAGGGTTTGATTACGAACATAATGTTGCCAAAACATTAAAGCGTTACAATTTGGTGCAGCATAATTTTCGTCCGGCTGGTAATCGTTCCGATCAACCAGATTTGATGTTGAATTATCGGAACGAAAAACAACCATGTGAACTGAAACTTAAAGCGGCTTCGGCTGGTTCTATTGTCCTGCGATGGAAAGATGGTTCTTGGGGGTTTGACGAAGATAGCGATGATCCAGAGAAAATTTTCATTCAATCATTGGTCAAAGACATTGATTTACTTATCATTTTAAACAAAAAATGGACAGCTACTCCATATAAGCGTGATCGTGATCATTTGTGGGAAGCAACTGCCGGTAAAATTTCCCCGTCAGACCGCTATAAACGCGACAAGGATAATTTTCCTGAATTGGTTGGAACAATTCCTCCATCTGCGGTTGAATCATACTATAATCGTAAAAATACCTATTATATCAATATTGGGACACATGGTTTCTTCCAATTGGGAAATCGCGATCCCTATAATCTTAAAACTCTCCCAACATTCCGAAATTCCGCTGTAACACAATGGCGAGCGCGTGTTCAATCGAAGGAACCAACACGATATCAATTTACATTTGAATTGGCGTTTTGGATGAATAAAAAATCGGTCTATAATATTGGTCCTGTTCTCGGCAATGGTCCAAAAATTGATACATCAAGACTTAATCTTTCGGTTTTCAAGGATTTGTAATATGAGTGCGTTTACCAGTCCTCTCATTGTTGAATTCAGCAACGCCAAAGACCGCAAAGTGAAATTGCTTGAAGAATTGATATGGGAATTTGATGAAATCGGAAGCCAGCGTTTCGTTACTGTACCAATAGGATTTTCCAGTGATGGAATGACAATTCCTCGTTTTTTGTGGTGGTGGATTCCGCCATTAGGCCATCAATCAACCAGACCTTCTATCTTACATGACTATTTGATTTTCTTGTGGAAAAGTGGTAAGATTGATTATAGTAAAAAATTCATTGACAAGCAACTCTACATTGCAATGCGTGCTTGTGGAGTCAGTAAAGTAACATCCAGTATTTGTTACTATTCTGTTAGATTATATTCGTTGATAAGATATGGAGAATAATACATGATTAATAAACATATGATGCATCTTGAAGAATTATTGTTAAGTGATAGTAATACATATTTCAAATATTTGGAGAAAATCACCAAAATAGGAAGAACAGGAATAATTGATAGCAATGTTCTTTTAAGTGTTAAATATGATGGTTCACCATCTGTTTGTGCTGGAACAAATCCCGACAATGGGCAATTTTTTGTTTCAACCAAGGGTATATTCAACAAAACACCAAAGGTTGCTCATTCCCGTGAAGAAGTGGCAACGGTGTATAATCATGATATTGAGCTACAGGCAAAAATGTATTATCTATTTCAATATCTTGAAAAGGTAAAGGATCAGATACCCAATATCATTCAGGGTGACTTGCTATTTACTCCACAAAGCAAGTATGCCTTATCTAACGACTTCAATATTGTCTATAAACCAAATCTGATATCTTATGAATTTTCCGATATTGATCTTCATGATATTGGTATCGCATGGCATACTTCATATCATGGCGAAACATTGGCTGGCATCATTGCCGACGAAACTCCTAATATCCAATGGATACAACATCCAAAAATTTTGTCGGTCAACCCATATGAATTCACACAAACAAAAACAACCGATTTTATAACCCAACCAGCATTCTATTGGGATACAATGATTACTGATACCAGCAAGGAATTCATCATGAAATTTGTCAACTTCATTCTCAAATCTGGATATAAAATTGAAACAATACAATACGATGACATTAATGCGGAATTTTGGACATTCATGGATAAAAGACCCGATGGAAAGATTGTCAAGAATGAATTATCACAATTTTCATTTGCTGTTATCCAGATGTATTTTGATTTTATTAAAGAAACCAAATCTTTAAAGAACCAATTTCTTTCTTTGTTTGAAGTTCCTAACATAAAAGCTTATATTGGCGACAAAAAAATACGATTTGAAGGAATGGTGATGAAAATTCATGGTCATGATCCCATCAAGATCATAGATCGCGACGAGTTTTCGTTTGCCAATTTCAATTACAGATAAATAAGATATTATGAAAAGTATTGTATTTACCATTGGCCGCTTTCAGGGAATAACCAATGGACACAAAAAACTAATAGACAAAATGCTCGCGCTATCATCTAAGAAAAATAGCGCGAGTGTGCGTGTTTATGTATCAAAAAGTCAAGATAACAAAGCAAATCCTCTTTCTGCCGATTTCAAAATCAAAACTCTACAACAAATCTTTCCTGCTGTTGATTTCCAGATTGTTCACAATCCTCTGTTTCAACTATTAAGAGACATGATAGCAGAAGGTTTTGGTGATATCACCATGGTCGCGGGCGAGGACCGCATTGATGAATATAACTTGATGGCTGAAAAATATATCAGATCATCCACAAAGGAAATAACAGATTCGGTCAAACAAATCGTCATTCCAAGATTTCAGATCATTTCGGCTGGAATGAGAGACGAAAATTCCGATGGCACAAAAGGAATTTCCGGTACGAAAATGAGACAATTTGCTGTGGATGGTGATTTTGATTCTTTCTTAAAGCATTTTCCAAACAAAAACATTGTCTTGGCAAGAAATGTGTTTCAAACTATCAGACGAAATCTAATTGGTGAAGAATCTCAATTAACAGAAGGCTTATATGATCAATGTATTTTCAAAGCCATCTTTGTTGTTGGTGGCGCTGGTTCCGGAAAGGATTATATTACCGCAAAAGTATTAGGAGGATTATCTCTAACCGAAATAAATTCGGATGCGGCATTTGAATTTCTCTTGAATAAAAACAACTTAAGTAAAATCATGACTAATTTTGACCCGCAAAAAGAATTGTTGCGTGTGAAAGCGAAAGAAATGACCAATACAAGAGAAGAAATGATTCTAAAAAATCGACTCGGAATAATCATTAATTGGACAGGTGATAATCCAGCAAAAGTATTCAACATGAAAACAAAACTTGAAAAACTCGGGTATGATACCGCGATGATGTTTGTTAATACCAGCAATGAAGTTTCCAAACAAAGAAATATTGAAAGAGGAATTAGGGGTGGTCGTACTGTTCCTGAAAATGTACGACAAGATACATGGAACATGGCCCAAAAATCTATAGAAATATACAGACAGATGTTCAAATATTTCATGATTGTTGATAACTCCGAAAGCCTTGTTGGTGTCAATAAAAGAATTGTCATGGAAAAATTCAATAAATATTATATTTATTTTAGTCATTTTGTGGCTAAACCAGTAATAAGTCGGCCAGCATTGAATTGGCAATATTCAGAAATGGAAAAACGACATATTACCAATTATGATCGTCCTATACGACAGCAATTTGGAGAATCTAATACTGCTAAATATAAAGAACTACAAGAAAAATGGGATAATAAATATAAAACTATTCGTTTTGGGAGAAATAAAAATGTGGAACCCAATCCGACAAATTGAAATTGTTATCGTGTTGGCCTTTTTACTTTCTATTGGCATGGCGACATTTTCTATAGCAATGAATATTCCATTTAATGATACAACATCCAAAATTTTATCTGTATTTTACAGTAATAAGGAGAACAACATAAATGTTTACTGACATAAAGTCCAAATATGGTATTACAGATTCGTTTTTAATGTCTGTTCAATCAATTGTGGAAGCCGAAAATGAAGAATTTGATTATATTGCTTATTTTCACGGATTGAAGTATGAATTCAAAGCCAAATCCTTGTGGGACGCAAAACAAAAAGCAACAAATCATTTTTCTCCGCCTCGCAAAGAAGCAGGACTATTGGCAGTTGAATTGGTCAACAAGAAAGGTCCAGCCCGCATTCAATTTGAAGATGTTGAAGAATCGGATGAATCCATCAATATTGAAGACCTAATTGCTAAATTGAAGCAAGAATGGGGTGGAATCAGTAAAATGGATACTGGTTCAGCAGCTAAACTTGGAAAAATTCTGGATAAATTATCAACAAAGGTATTGAGACAAATAGCCAGAGCCAATATCAATTTTGTTTCTGGATTGGCCCTCAATCGCGTATCAAGACGAACCCATGCCATTCATGAAGAAAATGAAATATTGGAAGAAAGCCGTCCAGTTTATCAGATTGCAAGGGAAATCCGCAAGGATTGGAAAAATATTTATTTCGGTGCCAAACCCTATCTTGATGCAATGGGTGGATTAGACAACATTAATGATAATTATTATCAAGACAGCGGTAAATCTGTTGTTAGGTATTTTTTGTCAAATGCTTCTTCATGGCGCGGCGACACAGCCAAAAGAATCAAAGCTGAATTGAAGAATATGTTGAAGGAAGATGTTGAAGAATTGGATGAAATTTCCAAAGAAACATTGAAAAATTATCTGGTTAAAAGTAAAGAACAAGACCCCAATCTAAGACGCAATCTTAGTATTGATACACAAGAAAGATTTGATCCGAATTTACCAAACGATGACAAGATTGCAGCAGAAAAGCGGATGAAAAGAACAGCCAAAAGAATTTGGAATCGTCAGGTTGGTTTTCATAAGGCAATTAATCGGTTGACAGAAGAAGATACACGCGAATCAGCCAAAATGCGATCATTCATAGATTGAAGGTTAAAGGAGAATTTATCCACTTGTTGAATAAATTCGGTCTTGATAAATTTATCAGTGCTTTGGATGATGTTACAGAACCACTTGATGATTTAGAAGAAATTGGTTCATCGGATATCAGTATTTGGACGAAACAATTAAAGCGAACATTGGGTGAAGATGTTGAAGAATTGGATGAATTGTCCCAAAAAACTCTTATTGATTATGTCAAGAAAGCAAATGATGACGAACAAAAATTAGCACCAAAAACAAGCGATGGTAAAAAAGATACATCGGCTAATGCTCAATTCAGATTGCCGAATAATATCTGGAAAAAATATAAGAACAGACAGAAAGGTATTGATAAAGCAGAAGGTAAACTACCAACCGGTATTGCTTATCATGCATTGACGGGAAATTGATTTTTCAATAAATATAACAATAACAAGGGAGTTTTAAAATGGCACAATGGGATAAAAATGATAATGCGGCGAACAGCCCATTTTGGAGTAGCGCATTATCAAGAAAAAGAGAAACAACAGCCAATCAATCCTATGAGTTTTCCAACAATGTTTTTGGTGTGGCAACAGGCGAACAAACAGCCAAAAGAGCGGCCCATGAAGCGCGAGCCGCACATGCTGGTTGGGTGAGAAAAACCGAAGGAACGGGCGGACGTGCTGGCCGAATTCATTACGAGACACTAGTTGCAATGAAGTCAATTACCAGTGATGCAAGTGATGATGCAACATTCGCCGATTATTTGATTACCATTATTACACAACCACAATCTTCTAATCAGATGACTGGTAATGCGATTTCATTCACTGTTTCCGCGAATGCACAGCCTTCCGGCGCTACCCTTGTTTATACTTGGGAAGTTGACGGTGGTGTTGGAACATGGGCAACAATTTCAAATGGTGGTTTATATTCAAACGCCAATACCGCGACATTGAATATTTCAAATAATGCAACTCTTGCTGCTAATGTTTATCGTGTAATCGTACAGGCAACAGGCGCAGACAACGTTATTTCTTCTAACGCAAGTGTTTCAATATACTAATAAATATAGGGTGACATGATGATTGATTGGAAGGGTATTGAATCAGGTTTAAATTCAATATCTTCCCATTCTTTCATCACACCCTATACTGCTTTTCTAGAGATAAAAAAACTATTGTCTTCACACGGTTTTTTCTTCAACGAAAGCAATATATTTCCGGATATTTTAGATGACGAAGTATTATTATACTTTCAACTAGCTTATCCGGGTTCTTATATAGAAAATCCATTATTTCTTTTAATGAATTTCTATATTGACGATGGTTATAGGGTTCATGTCTCATTAATTTCAAAGGAAGAAATGGATGAACATCTATGATCTATGACTTAAATGAATCCAATTTTGATATCATTATTACCAAGGCTTATTCTGGTAAATATTGGACAAAAGAGGAATTAGAACTGGATTTAAAAAGAATAAGATACATAAAAAGATTAATCGGCAAATACATACGAAAACATGAACTGAATGACAGATTAATACTGAATCATATAATAGTATTAGGAAATGTATTTGGACCCGAACTAACCACAAAAATTTTATTCTTAAGATTGGATAAAGAATATTATTCAGTTTTGAAAACCTTTTTGTTATATCTGGAATATTTGCCCAATGAAATATATTATGTTAATGGTAATGTCATAGATACCAAGATCATTCCTGTTGAAATGAATGTCGCCAACAAATTAAGAGAAATATAATGGCATCCGTTTTAGAATCCCGCAAAAAACATTTGGACGAAAAAAAAGAAACATTGGAAGGTCGTTTTCAAAATTTGGAATATTTGGTTAATCCGCCATACACGGAACTAATGAATTTTTGTCATGATTTGAATGAACACTCTCACAAAATGGCCAGAATCACCATTGATCAAAATACCGGTGATTTTTATGTTTGGGATAGCTTTTTTATGATACATCAGATATTCCATAATAAAATGGGCATATTTCCTTATGCCAAATATGGAATAAGCGTTCAAATACATGATAATATTGCATATTTTTCATCGGATGTTTCTAATGACCTTTCTGTCAAGTTACTGGATATCTATAAAAAAAACAAGAATTTCATGAATGCTTTTCGCAAAATAAAGGATATGATTGTTCTGAATTCTGGCGGCGCATGGAATCCATCATTGTCATATGGTAAAATTTCCAAAAGCTATTATGCAAAGAATAAAAGTGATGTTGATAATGGGCTTAGATTTTTTATGTACACAAAAGAAGACAACAATCTTGATGAAATGGTTAAGATCGATGATGAAGATCGCTCAAAATTTTATCTTGTCAATCCTTCCCGTGAAGAAGTTCTTGCACTTATTAGATCAAGCAAATATAAAGATGTCCGTTTTGGAATCGAAAAAAAGACAGGCAAAATATATTTCTGGAAACCAGAATCATATGGAATTCATATGGCCTTTCAGGAAGCAACCGATATTCCTTTGATATTGATTGATTATTACAAAATACAAGTTGATTATTATGGTGAAGGTAATATTGGTTTATGTCTTCGGTTTGCAAAAAACGGAAATGATATTGAAATATATAATGATTTTAAAAAAAGTTATAAGAGACTTCTCATAAAGGAATATTCGAAATATAAAAGCTTCAATCGTATTTTCAATTCCAATGATCTAAAAGAATCACTGGATGGTGAAATTGAACATAGAAATTATAATATAAAATACTGGAAAAATCCAAGCAAATCTGAATTGTATTTTATCCTTAATACTTCAAGATATCATCAGGCGCGATTTGGAATAGATAATCAGACACAGGATTTGTATGTTTGGGATGGATATTATTTGTCTCATTACGAATTTGGAAAGCAAGCCGGAATACCAATAGACAAAACCGGTTTCTATATCCAGCAAGGAAAAAGAGAAGATTTTCAGGTATTGGGTGATGGATTTTTATTCCGAGATATAGATAAAGTGAAGAACAATAAGAATTTTCAACGAATGGTCAAGGGTTCAACTGTTTTTTATACAGATGATTATAGAGAAGATATGCAGAAAAATAAAACAGTCTTGGAATCAAGAAAAGAAAAAGCACAAAATTTTATAGACGAACAATTCGGGGGAGCATTTGATTATTATGGTACAGAAGTTCGCTATTGGAAAAATCCAATGCCACAAGAAATTCAATCTTTGGTAGCAAGCGGAATCAATGAATTTCGTATTGTGGCACTGCAATATTCACCAACAATTTATGTATTTGATGCTCGGGCAGCAACACATGGTGATTTTTGTTCGGCTGTCGGAATTTACATGAATTCAATCATTCAGGGCTTCATGTCCTATGAACAAACAGGCGAATTCTTAATTCAGGCGTATGTTCATGAAGACCTCGCAGAATTGGAAAAAAATCCGAATATCCGAAGAATAATGTCTGGCCTGAATGCCAAGGGACAAGTTCTAGAAAGCAATACGGTTCTTTCTGTCAGAAAAAAACATTTGAATGAAAAAATTGCTAAGGATTTTGAGGGAAGTAATGAAACTTTGGTCAATCCTACCATTAAAGAACTGGCAGCATTCATTATCAGAAATAGCAATCCATTAAGATTTGCTGTAGAAGAAAATACAGGAAATATTTATTTTTGGGATGCTTGGAGAATAACACATGGTAGTTTCAGAAGACAAAATAATTTAAGATTGATTCTTTATAATATTAACCATGTAATAACAAGTCTTCCTACAGATATTGGTGGTGGTCTTTCTTTGGATTACGATAGCGGAAAATTCATTATCTATAGTGATTCTTTCAATTTTCAAAAATCAGGTGAAGAACTATACAACATTTATAAAAAATATCCAAAATTTAATAAATTGTTTAGTAATACACCATTTACGAAATATTACGAGGAAGAACAAGAACTTCATGAACAATATGGTGGTAAATTTGACAGTTTCGGAGCCGATACCAGATATTGGAAGAATCCATCATTTTCGGAATTGGACAGACTCTTGAATTCTGCTCAATATCATGAAGTTCGTGTTGCTTTTGATGAACAAGATAACGTATATATATTTGATGCCAGCACATCTTTTCATTATAAATTCCATAAAGAAACAGGAATAGAAGCGAGCAAAAAACACTCATATTCAGTGATGATTCGCAAAACCGGGAATAAATATCAGGTTCTTCTTGAATATGATCCATTGAAACATTATTCTCCAACATCTATTGCACAAAAGAACTTCATGAATAATCCTAATTTCATGCGAATGATTGGTCATACCAATCCTGAATTCATTGAAGAAGAAAAGGAAGAACTGGCAGAAACAAAGGTTGACGTTATTGAAATTAAAGACCATAATGTCAAGATTTATACCAGTCCTACAGTACAGGAACTTGAAATAATACTCAATAGATCAGAATTGCGACGCCTAAGATTTCTTGAATATCAAGGAAAAACTTATATTTGGGATGCATACTATGCATTGCATAATGATATATGGAGAGAATTTTTGGGTATGAGTGGTTCATATTATGAGGGAAGTAACAGTGGTTACATCTATTACAATCAGAAAAAGATAGGGGTTGATGGATCAGGCAATTACAATGAATTCAATAAAAATTATTGGTCTAAAATCATATTCAATCCAAAGTTTGATTTTTCAAACACAATGCGAAAGTATTATGGACTAACGGAAGAATTTAATGAAGAAGCACCAACAACAAACGCAGGAAGTGGTGCTATTGCGGGCTTGGGTATAGGCCCGCAGGGTGAGCCGGGAAGAATAAATGTCATGAACTATCGTAAGATGTTGCGACGAAACATAAATGATAATAAAAAACGAATTGCAAATCAAAAAGATATTTCCGAAAAATCATGATCCAAAATTACTACTGGATTCATTGAATAAAATCTTGCCAAAATATGATATCAACACAACAGAACGTGTTGTATCATTTCTTGGACAGGCTGGCTATGAATCACAACAATTCATGTTTCTGACAGAAAACTTGAATTATACAGCAGAAGGTTTGGTTAAAGTCTTCCCGGCATACTTTCCAACATACAAAAAAGCCGAACAATATCAACATAATCCACAAAAAATCGCCAATCTGGTATATGCCGACCGAATGGGTAATGGCAATGTATCAAGTGGTGACGGATGGATGTTTCGTGGGCATGGTTTCTTACAGATAACCGGACGCTACATATTTCAGAAATTTGCCGATCAACTCAAGATGAAACTAGAAGATGTATTGATGTATGCCAAGACATTAGACGGTGCAATGGAAATTTCATGTTGGTATTGGCAGTATCGCGACATTAATGTTGAAGCAGATCGGCTTGATATTGTTGGTATTACAAGAAAAATCAATCCAAAACTTCTAGGATTGGAAAATCGTAAATATATAACAAGAATGGCATTGAATGTATTATCATACACAACCGAAAATGATGTTGTTCCGACAACGTTAAAACTTGGTGATACTGGTGAACATGTGATGATATTACAAAAACAACTTTCAGAACATGGTTATAATGTTGTAATTGATGGTCATTTTGGAAAGGGAACAGAAAACGCCATAAAGCAATTACAAACTAGCTCCGGATTAAAAGCGGATGGAATTGCAGGCCCGAAAACAAGGATGATTCTCCAATGAATGGCGATTATGACGCAATGAATGAATCACAATATCCTCCGATCAATGGAAATTATTATGGTTCATCCTATCCAGACTCATACTCATATGAATCAGAACCACAAAGCGGTTTCGGATTGGGCAATCTTACATCAACCGCTCCGGTTGATACCGAAGCAAAGTGGTTCAAACAATATTGGCGTCCGGCCATGGCATGGCAATACTTGGCGGTCTGTTTGTTTGATTTTATTATTGCACCAACAGCATTGACAGCCATTTTGATTTTTACATCACAACCTTATATTGCATGGGCACCATTAACATTGACTGTCGGTGGTTTATATCATATTTCCATGGCAGTTATTCTAGGAGTCGCGGCATGGTCAAGAGGCCAAGAAAAATTGAATGGAGTGGATTGATGCCAAACGAACTCCTAGAATTTCTAAGAACCAAAAAGCAACTGACCAATGATGATATAAGACAAACTCTTTTGAGATTGCTTGAAATTGAATCAGATCAAACCAAAGAAATTCAACTTACAAATGATGAAATTGTTGAAGTAAAGCAGCTACTTGCTGACAAAAAGGAATTGGTCCGATTTGCTAATACTTTCAAAACAGCAATCATTTCATTGGCATCAACAATTATTGCATATAATGTCTTTTATGATTCCATAACTCATTTAATTGTCTGGATCATTCATGCAATTGGAGGATAATCATGTGGAAATATCTTGATGGCATTATTATTGGTATTTTTCTTGGTATTGTTCTTGTTTTTTTAACTAGACATTATCGTTATGAATTACTTGAATTTGTTGATCCAATTCTTTCCAATATTTGTATTGATGTTGCAAAAAATAGAGAGTTGTGAGTAATGATCAGACTTCATATGATTGGTATTATAATTGGTGTTTTATTTGGTTTCATATTATGTGTCGCTCTCGGTGATCAATATCATAAAATTTCTGTTCAAAATGTTTATGCTGATATCATGGAAAAAGTCATTGATTCTGACAAAAATTTGTGATATCATTCATATCTTATGGATAAAGCCACAGATATTGAATTTCTGAAACTCGCAAGCGTGCATCTGGACCGGTTTCACAGAACCGGTGGGGATGTTTATAATTTCCGTTGCCCATTTTGTGGTGATTCTCAAAAATCCAAAACAAAAGCAAGAGCCTATGTTTATCCAAAGGGTAATCATATGATATTTACTTGTCATAATTGTGGCGAACCAGCCAACATGCATAAATTATTGCAGAGAGTTGATCCGGCATTGGCTAATCAGTATTCCCTAAAATCTTTCGTGAATGGGGGGATTCGGAAGTCAAAATCACATGACTTCTCCTATACACCAACAATTCAGATTCTGGATGAAATTCAACCCGATATGAATGTTCCAAGCATTGCTGAATTGAAAAATGATCATCCTGCCAAAGTTCATCTTTTGCAAAACAGGAAATTACCGGAACATCGGCTGAACGATCTATATTATACCGAAGATTTCGCGAAATATATAAAAGAGATAGCTCCGCATGTTGATAAAGAATTGATGGAAAATGATGCAAGGATTATCATTCCGCTTCGCAACAAATCCGGAACACTGATAGGCGTTCAAGGGAATACCATTCATAATGATGGACAACGATACATCACAATCCAGATGATTGAGGAAACTCTTTTCTGGAATCGCGACAATATTGATGAAAACCAACCAACTCTTGTGTTTGAAGGTGCATATGATGCGATGTTTTTTGATAACGCAATTGCAACTTTAAGTAATAGTTCCATGCAGAAAGCAGACATGGAAAACAAGATTTTGGTTTTTGACAATGAACCAATGAATCCACATACAGTACGATTCATGGAGAATGCTGCCAGAAATGGCTTGACACTGTGTGTTTGGGGACCGCCGTTCAATCATCAAAAAGACGTGAATGACATGATAAAAAGCGGTTTTTCTGCTGACCAAGTATATGATTTTATTATAAAAAATTCCTATAATGGACTAAGACTGACATTGGAGATAAACGAATGGAAAAAACGAAAGTAAAGTATGGTTAATTATAGAAAGTTGTGGGAAAACCATCATAAAAAACAAATACCTGTTGGATACGAAATTCATCATATTGATGGAAATAAAAACAACAATCACATTGATAATTTAGAATGTCTCTCAATAGAAGAACATTTACATCAACATGAAAAACAAAATGATTGGGGGGCTTGTCATGCTATTAGTATCAGATTGAACTTTCCAAATGATGGTATTTTTGCTTCTAAATTTCAAAATATGCTTTTTGAAAAAGGAATCCATAATTTTCAAAAGATGACCAAAAAAAGACGTAGTGAAATAAGTCGGCTTACTATCAAAAAAAGAATAGAAACGAATGGTGGCGCTTTTATTATTTCAGATACCATCAAGAACGCATCAAATGCCGGTAAAATTGCGGCTCAAAAGAAGGCGGGCTTTCTCAATATCAATTCAAAAAACCACGGAAGTAATCATGTAAAAAATACATACTGGTGGACAAATGAAATAAACGAACACAAACGCAGCAAAGAAAAACCTATCGGAAATTGGAAAAAAGGAATGAAATATGAAGACTAAAGTAACATTGATATCAAAAACAATGCCGCTAATTCCCGGCATTAATAATGTGGAAGAATATATTGCTTATGTTGCAAGGGTTAGCAATCCGGGCAATCAAATGAATAATGAAACCGCGCCACGATTGCTTAAATATCTGATCAAAAACCATCATTTTAGCCCTTTTGAAATGGCCCATTTCGTTATTGAAGTGAGGACGACTAGGGATATAGGAAGACAAATTTTGCGTCATCGCTCTTTTTCGTTTCAAGAATTCAGCGGTCGCTATGCCATGTATGATATGGATGATCTTGAATTGAGAGAAGCCCGGTTGCAGGACAATAAGAACCGTCAAAATTCTCTACAGACAGATGATAACGATTTGAAATTCTGGTTTGACGAAACACAACTAAAAATTGCCGAAAATGCGGCAGCGGCCTATTATGAAGCCTTGGAAAGAGGAATTGCCAAGGAACAAGCCCGAGCATTGTTGCCAGAAGGATTGGTTCCAACCACAATTTTTATGAGTGGCACCGTCCGGTCATGGATTCATTACATCATGGAAAGAAACAGACCGGGTGTTGTTCAGGCCGAACATGTTGAAATCGCCAAGCAATGTTTGGAAATCATTCGTCAGGAAATTCCTTCCGTTGCCGAATTGGTACTGAATCATTAATTTTTTGTAATGTTTATTAACTCATTGATTCTAAAGGAACGGGTTTTATATGTCCGTTCCTAAATAGAAAGCGTTTTTAAAAAAATCAAGGAACAAAAATAAATGCTACAAAAAATCGGTAATGACTTGTCCGCTCGCGAATTTCTTTCACAGGCAAAATTTTACGAAGGCTACTCTAGGTTTAATACAGAAAAAGGAAGATATGAGAATTGGACGGAAGCCGTTGATCGTGTCATGAATATGCATAAAACCAAATATGCTCATTTGGTAGGAAATCCGGAATTTGATTCCATGATTGCGAGAATAACCGATGCATATAAGGAAAAGTTGTTTCTTGGCGCTCAAAGAGCATTGCAATTTGGTGGTGAACAGCTACTCAAACACGAAATGAGACTGTACAATTGCTTTTCCCCGGAAACTAAATTTGTTACTAATGTGGGGATGAAATCATTTTTGGATTTCAAAGATGGTGACGAAACAACTGTATTAACTCATACCGGAAATTGGAGGGTGGCTAAAATTAAAAAATTTGGAAAGCAACCAATTAAACGAATAACATTTACCAAAGGGAATGGTGAATATAATATTCTCGCAACCGAAAACCATCGCTGGATTCTTTATGATGGTTCGGAAACAACAAAATTAAAAGAAGGCGATAGGCTTTATAAGGAGCCAAAATCATTTGAACTATTTTCTTGGGAAAATTCTACACCCGAAGAAAAATTGTATTGGGTATATGGATTTGTTTATGGTGATGGAACTGTAACAAATAATGGTCATTCTATGGTTCGTTTGTGTGGCCATGATAAAAAATATGAAGAAAGATTTTTGGAATTGGGATTTAAAACTTCTTCATCATCTTCTCTTGATGGTGATATAATGGCATTCACTGGAACTTATAAAAAAACACTACCCGACCCCGAAAAAGATTCTATTGAATTGTTGCGCGCCTTTGTTCGTGGTTACATGGATGCCGATGGTTCAAAAAATATACAGCTTAAAAGTAATGGTTCTAAATTTGTCGGGATTCAATCATCAAATCCTGAATCTATTGAATTTATTCGTAAAGTGTTTCCAATAGTTGGTGTTAACATTATTTCCGAAAAAGATTTGACAGGGCAAAAAACAAATTATGGCATAAGACCATATACAATTTTGTTTAGAACGAATGATTCGTCTGGTTCAAAATATAATTCTGGATGGAAAGTAAAGTCTATTACAGAAAGCGGGACTGACGACGTTTGGTGTCTTGAAGTAGAAGATGATCATAGTTTTGTTTTAGAGGGCGGGATTGTAACTGGAAATTGTTCCGGTTCTTATGCTGACAGACCGGCATTCTTTAATGAATTTTTCTATATCCTTCTTTGTGGTGCCGGGGCTGGATATTCTGTTCAAAAGCATCATATTGCAAAATTACCAGCGATCAAACCGCGCACGCGTCATGTTCGTACTCACGTCATTGAAGATTCAATTGAAGGTTGGGCAGACGCTCTCGCCGCTCTAATGTCCAGCTTCTTTGTGGGCGGCGGTGTCATGCCTCAATATGAAGGCAAATGTGTATATTTTGATCCCTCTCTAGTTCGTCGCAAAGGCTCAATGATTTCTGGCGGATTTCTTGCGCCCGGTCCAAAACCATTAATTGATGCTCTATTCAAGGTTGAAGCAATATTAAATGAACGCGCCCAATTCGGTTTCTTGCGTCCAATTGATGTTTATGATATCTCTTGTCATGTTGCGGATGCTGTATTGTCCGGTGGTGTTAGACGTGCTGCAACAATTTGTCTTTTCAGTCCCGATGATACAGAAATGCTAAATGCCAAAACAGGAAATTGGTACAATCTTGAGCCACAACGCGCACGATCCAATAACTCTATGGTTTTATTGAGAAATCAGGTTACGCTTGAATTTTTTCTAAAGACCATGGAATCAGTCAAGCAATTTGGAGAACCGGGTTTTATTTTTGTTGACGATCTGGAACAGGTTTTCAACCCTTGTGTGGAGATTTCATTCTTTCCACAAATTGATGGTGAATCTGGATGGCAACAATGTGTTGCGGGAAACACAAAATTATTAACAAATGATGGTGTTGTTGATATTCAAGATGTTGTTGATAAAAACATTGAAATATGGAATGGAGAAAATTGGAGTTTTGTAAAACCATTCAAAACTGGTGAAAATCGTGAATTATATCGTGTTTATTTTGGTGATGGTTCATTTTTGGATGCTACTTCCAATCATAAATTTTTGGTAAAGAACCGTTTTGAAAAGATTTTTCGCGAAGTTATGACCAAAGATTTAAATAATGAAAATGAAAAATATACATTATCTGTTCCGCGCCCAAATGTAAAATGGAATGGTGGAACAATATCTGAAAAAAATGCATATAATTTTGGTTTTATTTTAGGAGACGGTAATGTAGCCAAACGAGAAAATGGTAAAATTCGCAAACCAAAAGCCAACATTGGCGGTAAATACATTGATGCAGATTTTCCATTGACAAATGGACATTATTCTGATATTTTAAAGTATGGTATCAAGAATTATTACTTCAATGATTTTTCAGACAATGACAATACATTTGCTTATCGTCTAAAATATGAATTGGGTTTACCCAAAGAAATATTTGCTTGGGATTTACAATCTATATATTCGTTTTTCGCTGGTTGGATTGATACCGATGGTTGTATAACAAAATCCAAAACATACAGAATATATGGGCGAGAAGACAAAATTCGCGATGGGCAATTATTATTGACTAAACTTGGAATAATATCATCGGTTAATAAAATGAGTTCCTCCGGAACAACAACAAACAAGGGAATTCGCAATCAAGACGTTTGGTATTTGCAAATACAACCAAACGGCGTTATGTTTTCCACAAAATCCGATGGTCCTTTGGAAAAAACATCATATAATAAAAAGGGCAAATATCAAACCATTGTAAAGATTGAAAAACTTGATGGTTTACATGATACATTCTGTTTCAATGAAGAAAATTTGCACCAAGGAGTGTTTAATAATGTTTTGACAAAACAATGTAATCTTGTAGAAGGCAATGGGGCTGCTATCAAATCAAAGGAAGATTTTTTCCGCATGTGTCGCGTCGCCGCTGAATTGGGTACAATTCAGGCTGGTTATACCAATTTCAAGTATGTATCCGATGCAACCAGACGTATTACCGAACGTGAGGCGTTATTAGGGGTTTCATTGACCGGATGGATGAATAGTCCCGACATTTTACTTAACGCCGATACGCTTCGCAAAGGCGTTGAAATCATTATGGAAACCAACAAGAAAGTTGCTAAATTACTAGGCATCAATCCTGCTGCAAGAGCAACGTGTGTCAAGCCATCTGGCAATGCTTCTACACTTCTTGGTTGTGCACCCGCAACACAAGGAGAACATTCCGAACGATATTTGCGCATTTCACAAATGAATAAGGATACTCCGGTTGCAAAACTTATGGTTGAAAAAAACCCATATATGATTGAAGAATCAGTTTGGTCGGAGGGCAAGACAGATTATGTCATCATGTGGCCAGTAATTGCACCAAAAGGATCAAAATTCAAAGATGATCTACACGGCACAAAATTTTTGGAAAACGTCAAATTCATTCAGGACAATTGGATTAAGCCGGGTGTTAATCTAGATTTATGTGTCAATCCAAAAATCAATCATCATAATGTATCAAATACTGTCACTGTCAAGAATGATGATTGGGAAAATGTTGCGAAATTTGTATATGAAAACCGCGAATATTTTGCTGGAATTTCATTTATCAGCGAAACTGGCGACAAGGATTATGCACAAGCTCCATTCACGGCGGTTTTGACTCCTAGTCAAATCGTCAAGAAATACGGGGATGCTGCTTTGTTCGCGTCGGGGTTGATTGTTGATTCGCGAAACGGCTTTCGTGATCTTTGGGATGCTTGCAATATTGCAATCAACAATGGTGTGCCTGCCGGTGAACTGAAAGACACTCAATCCGAATGGATTCGTCGCTTCCACAAATTTGCTGATAATTTCTTTGATGGCGATCTGAAAAAAACCGAATATTGTATGAAGGATGTTGATTTGCTCCACAAATGGAACAAAATTCAGCAAACCATTGTTCCGGTTGATTTCAACGAACATTTTGATCAACAGATTATGATTGATGTTGACACAATGGGTGCACTTGCTTGTTCTGGACCAAATGGTTCCTGTGACATAAAATAAACATCTAACAACACTAAATATCTTTGTAACAGGAGTTGTTAGATGACGAAATTGAGAGATTTGACGGGGCAAAAATTTGGCATGTTAACTGCAATCCAAAGAATGCCCAACAAGAAAAAATCAACAATGTGGTTGTGTAAATGTGATTGCGGTAATGAAAAAATAACATATTCAACACATTTGGTTAATGGAACATCAACTAATTGTGGATGTAAATTAAATTTAAGAGGACCACAACATCAACAATGGACTGGTTCAGATATCATTAGTGGTTCATTATGGAGCAATTTACAAAGAGCATTGAGGTCAAAAAGAGAATCGCGAAAAAAATTAGAATTTGATATTGATTTAGATTATATAACTGAAATATATAAACAACAAAATGGTTTATGTGCATTATCCGGTATTAAATTGATAACGTATCCGAGAACCGAATTAACAGCATCACTTGACCGAATTGATTCTCAAAAAGGATATATTCGCGGAAACGTTCAATGGGTTCACAAAGATGTTAATAGAATGAAAAATATTTTTGCAAATGATTATTTTATAGATACATGCAAAAAAATCGCGAAAACCAACCAACATAAATAACCATGTTATGACATGGTATTATCAAGATTCGGAATTCACAGAGACGCCAGAAGAATATTTTGGTTTCGTTTATCTTATCACAAACCTTGAAAACGGCAAGAAATATGTCGGCAAGAAATGGTTTCATACGGTGCGGCGGGTCAAGCAAAAAGGCAAGACTCGCCGTAAAGTTGTGACCAAGGATTCCGATTGGAGAGAATATTATGGATCAAACAAGTTGCTACTTGAAGACATACATGAACACGGGCACAAAGTCAAGCGTGAAATCCTTCGTTTGTGTGTTGGAAAAGGCGATTGCAACTATTGGGAAGGCTATGAACAATTCCAAAGGGGTGTACTTTTTGACGAATCGTATTACAATGACTGGATCATGTTGAAGGTCCATAAAGGCCACTTGACAACAGAATGATAGTGTGCTATATAAGCACGAAAAAGGGACAAACCGATGAAAACACTTGCACAAGCTATTGGCCGCAAAATTCCCGGAATGAGGGAAGTTGATGCAGACCGCGTCGAATTTCCCGGTCTTGGATATATCAAGGTTCTTAAACGTCGCGATGGTGTTCCTTACTACTTTGAATATGACATTCACAATTCCGGCGCAAGTTTGGGAAATGATCTACAGAAGATTGTCGGATATTTCACACCAAAAAAACCGGCTGTTGGGGGTGAGAAAGCAATTCAGCATATTCGCGATCAAATGACCGGCATAACAGCATCAACCGACCGAACTCCCGACTGGAAAGAATATGACAGACTAAACAATAAGTTAACTAAGATTATAAACACGGTGAATAAGCATGGAAAAAAGAAAGCGAATTAACAAGCGTCAAGCGTTTGAAGATATCAAGAAACTCATGGGATACCCGCCATATAACAAAGCGGGTAATTTTTCTTTGGGGGATGGAATTTTCGCTCGTCATATAGAAGAAAAATATGGAAAGTCTGTGGACGAACTTCACAAGATGTTTCATTTTGAAGAAAGAATGAATTCTGTTAAGATCGCACAACGTCTAATTGAATCCAAATTTGAATATGATAACAATGATTGGAAGAACATGAAATGATTCTGAGACATTGGAGCGAACATCCATTACCAGAAGTATTGAATAACAAAGATCAAATAAAAAAACCATGGACCTCAAAACCCAATGGATTTTGGCTATCAGATGAAAATTCCGATATGTCATGGAAAAAATGGTGTGATGACGAAGAATTCAGACAAGAGCGGCTCCAATATTGGACCGATTTTACAGTTGATATGAGTGATATTATCCACTTAAAAAATGCGAACGATATTCTTTTATTCACAGAAACATACAAAGTGAAACCGGATGATACTTATAGTATTGATTGGGTGGCTGTTACGCTAAATCACAAGGGGATTCTCATTACACCTTATGTTTGGGAATGCCGACTCAACAAGAATTGTGATTGGTATTATCCATGGGATTGTGCCAGTGGGTGTTTTTGGGATGTTTCATGTTTAAGTCCGATCAAGAAAGGAAAACCGCGTGCAAAACGAAAAGGACACTAGCCTCTACTGGCTTCTTGGATTCATCATATGGATTGGGACAGGCAATTTGCTCACTGGTATCTTTTGGGGGGTATTGATATATCTCCTTTTGGAATAGGCCACTTGACAAATGAGTTTTCATGCCTTATATAAGAGGTGAAAAAGGATATATACAATGCCTCGCAAGAAAGGTTCTGTTAACCGAAAGCCGTTATCCGTGGACGAACAGTACATGGGAACGGAACCGCATATTCTGAAAATCACGTCGCAAGGCGCGATGATCAATGCATTGAACTGGTACAACTACTTTCATGACGCGGAAGTCGGCAAGGCATATGCCATGAAGGCATATCCTGAATTGAAAGATGTTCCCGCGAACGAATTGCGGACCTTGGGATGGCTTTGCCGCCTGATGGAACGCGGCACCGATCTAGGCGCATATGCGAACCGACCGAAAGAATTGGCGGCGAGTTTGGCAAAGAAATTTGTCAAGCGCGATGCATCGCCAATTACAAGCGAAGAATCAACTATTAGTCTAGCCACTCGCAATGCCCGCAAGAATTCAGCAATCATTGCCGAACTTGAATCCGAGATTGACGAACATTGGCGAAATCCGAAATACAAGTTTGATGCTTACAAATGGATGGTCGGCAAGGAAATCGGTGGCCCCGGTGCAAAGGCGGTCATCGCCTTCTACGAACGATGGGAAAACAAGGATGGTTTCATTAATGGTATCATCCGCGCCGCCGACCAAATCGTTGCAAACAAGCGTGTTGTACGAAAGGCCCGGAAGAAAAAGCCCGTATCTGCCGTCAAACAGTCATCAAAGGTCCAATTCAAGCAAAGTGATGTTGGTTTGAAACTGGAATCCATTTCGCCGGTTGATATTGTCGGTGCCAAGGAACTATGGGTTTATAACACCGACAAGCGGGTGTTGGCGGTCTATCGTGGCGAATCCTTGTCGGTCAAGGGAACCACGGTACAGGGATACAATGAAGCCGAATCGTTCACCAAAAAGCTGCGAAAGCCGGAAAAAGACATGGATTTGTTCCGGAACAACAATAAGTCTGGAATGAAGCGCAACTTTGACAAATTGACCACGAAAGCAGCCAATGTATCAACCGGTCGGTTGAATGCCGATACGATCCTGATTAAAGCCTTCAAGTGAGAAAGATATTACAATGTCTGAAAAAATGACAAAGATACGTGTACGCGACGCAAAAAATATTGGTTTTGGTGATTGGGGAGAAAAAACCCGCGCTGAAATGGTCAAAATATTCAGATTATATGCCGATGATATGCGCGAGAAGGTGGCGGCGATAGACGCAACCAAGGACGAAGATTTTGAAATCCGTGTTGTTCGCGGAGTGCATGTGGAACACTTCATCAAGAACATTCCTTGACAACCATTGAAAACGATGTTATATAATAGGGGAAAGGAACGAAACAATGCCGACTCTCTATATCATTCGTGGTGCTTCCGGTTCTGGCAAGACCACCTATGCGCAATGGCTTCAAGATGAAGGTAGAATTTACGATTATCATGAAGCAGATCGATATTTCCAGAATCCATTTTTGGGTACACCATATAAATTTGATCCTTCAAAATTGAAAGATGCTCACGCATGGTGTCAGAAATGCGTTGAAAACGACATGAAACTTTACCGTCATGTGGCTGTATCCAATACCTTCACCAAATTGTGGGAAATGGAACACTACATCAAGCTCGCCAAGAAATATGGATATGATATCATCGTCAAGCACATGACCGGTGAATATCAGAATGTGCACGGTGTGCCGAGCGAAAAGGTTCAATCCATGCGCGACGGTTATGAAAAGAGCGAATATGAAACCTAAACTTTTAACACGCGATGAATTCCGAGAAGCCGTCTTTGAAAGAGACGGCCATCGCTGCGTATTTTGCGGTCAATCCGGGGTTGATGCTCACCATATCATGGAACGCAGGCTGTTTCCGGACGGTGGCTATTATCTGGACAATGGCGTGACAGTATGTGAAACTCACCACATCAAGTGCGAACAGACCGTACTCACGACACAAGATTGTCGCGACAATGCGGGGCATGGCAGAACACCAATCAAGAACGTCATTCTGCCGCCGCACCTTTATGATGATCTGGAATATGACAAATGGGGAAATGTCATCACGCAAAACTTTGATCGTTTGCCGGGTGAGTTGTTCCATGATGAAAGTGTCCAAAAGGTTTTGCGGGATGGCGGGATGTTGAAATTTTTTATCAATGTCGTGAAATATCCGCGAACGTATCATTTGCCGTGGTCGCCCGGAATGCATGATGATGACCGAAAGATGGAATCGTTAGAATCGTTTGTCGGAAAACGAGTTATTGTTACCGAAAAACTGGATGGTGAAAATACCAGCATGTATAATGATTACATTCATGCCCGATCCATTGATGGCCGATCCCATCCAAGTCGTGATTGGGTTAAGAACTTTTGGTCGCAAATCAAGCACGACATTCCACAAGGATATCGCATTTGTGGCGAGAACTTATTCGCCGAACATTCCATTCATTATTCGGGATTGCAATCGTATTTCTACGGTTTCTCAATCTGGAATGAAATGAATCAGTGCTTGGAATGGAATGAAACGCTAATGTGGTTTGATCTGTTGGGAATCAAACCTGTCCCTGTCTTGTATGATGGTCTTTTTGATGAAAATACAATTCGTAAAATTGGCAACTCTTTGGACTTGACAAAGACCGAAGGATATGTTATGCGTATTGCCAATCAGTTTGACTATCGCGATTTTCCAAAATGTGTTGGGAAATACGTGCGTGATGGTCATGTTCAGACCCAAAAACATTGGTTTTACGGACAGCAAATAACACCAAATGAACTAGGAAAGGAATAAAAACATGCCTTGTAGAGACGATTGGGTGGAAAACGAATGGCGGCTTGCCGCCGCGAAGGAAAATCAAAAGAAAATGGACAAGCTGACTTCAATGCTTTGTGAAGCCATGAGTAATTTGTCTGATGATGCGGCGGTTTCCGGTGAATTGACCGAATGGTGGAGAAATCATCGGGAACAGGACCGGAAGCGACAGGAAGCCGAAGATGAAAAGCGCACGCTGAAAAAGATTGCGGGTGATGCTTTGCGGAAGCTGAATGTTGAAGATATGGAAGCCTTGAAGTTCATCGGGGTAACATTTCCTTCCAACATGAAAAAGGCTTTAAAGTCGTGATGTTCATCAATGCATATGCTTTTCTAAGCAATTTTTATCCCTGTCAGATTGAATATGAGGGAATTATCTTTCCATCGGTGGAACACGCATATCAAGCAGCCAAGACTCCAATAAAATCTATTCGCCTTGAATGTCTTGATATGCGACCGAGAGAAGCCAAGAAATGGGGAACGACGATACCAATCAGACAGGATTGGGAAGATGTAAATCTGGATATCATGCGGGAATTGACACGCAAGAAATTCAGTCATCCTTCATTTGCCAAGAAATTGCTGGACACTGGCGATGTTGTCATTGAAGAAACCAACTATTGGCATGATACCTTTTGGGGTGTCTGTAATGGTATTGGAGAGAATCGGTTAGGTAAAATCTTGATGGAAGTGAGAGAGGAATTGAAAAACGATGTATAAGTATCTTTTTGAAAAGTTTTGGTTTGGTCATTGGTATGAAAAATTTGGAATGGTTGCTGTAACAGCTTGTTTGTTGATTGTATTCATTGCATCATTTTTCATATTTCCATTTGTAATGGTATCACTTTTGGGTCTGTTGCTTATTTTAACACTTTCTTATCTATTATTACATATTATTTTTGACGACAACGATTATGGTTTCTAAAATAGCTATTTGACAAACGAACCAAAAAGGTATATGTAGGAATTATGAAACCAGATTTTGATTATACCGACGATGGACTTTTCGTTTCGCTGTATCCAAATGGGAAGCAGGCGGAAGATGCCCTTGCGCGATTCATGAAAATGAATGACGGGAGCAACAAAATCCTGTCAATGCAGTTTTCTGACTTTCGGGCGAAATTGAAGCGATCTGGCTGGACGATTCAGAAAGCCAAAAAGGTTGTTGTTGATGACAACGAACTTTTGAAGCAGCTACTTGACAAGTGACTTTGGACTCCTTATATAAGGGTTGAAAGGAGATTGTTATGCCGATCCTCAATATGGCTTGGAAACCGACCGATGTTCCTGCCGGTGCCAAATTCACCGTACAGGATATCAATCATGCCAAGGAAGGTGAGAAACTTGGGCCATATCCCATGTATCTTTACGAATCTCATAACGGCTATTGCCTTTACGATTATGAGCGCAATAGTTATGATGATTCCGATTGGTACATGGTTGTTTGGAACCCGGTGGAAAAGAAGCCCGAACATATCTGTTTCGCTTCCACTCGCGGCTGGACATATCCGACTTATGGTTCAAGGCCGGATGCGACTCCGGAAGTCATGGCAGAATACAATGCATGGAAAGCCGAATCGGCGCGAATTGCTCGACAGGCAAAGCGTAATGAACAGGCACGCGAAATCCGCTCTTTCCGTTCCAAGGTTCGCGAACTGGCCAAGACTTACGGATTTCCTGCCGTTCGCCTCTTGGTCAAGTACAAGAAGTGGAATACAAAGGACATGGAAAAGATCATGGGTTTGTTTGCGCCTCGCGTTCGCAATACCTTCAAACTGAATCTTCGCGAACAGGTCTTGAATTGGCTTCGCGATGAAAACCCCAAGTATGAAACCCCGCTTTCGCGGAAGCAAATGGAGTGGTTGTTATGAAACGGTATCTGGATGAAATGGAAATTGATGCTGTTGTGGATTTGGTCATTGATGCAAAGGCGGCAAATGTCTTGATGCTAAGCGAGTCTTTGGCGAGCGGCGATGATTCGGCAGTTTATGGTGCCTATGAACAGTGGGTAGCAGACAACAACGAATGGTTGGATGGAATCAAGAACAAGATCATCAACATGAACAATGAAGCGCGTAAGGTGGAAGCAAATGAATCAACGAATTGAAACCCTAGAAGCCTGTATTGATCATTGGGAAAGAGACAATCTTTCAGCATTGGTTTATCGTGACTTGAAAATTGGTCCTGACCATTGTCAATGCTGTCGAAATTGGCGCAACATTGGGGATTGGACATGCGATGGTTGTCCCATTGCTGATTGGTCAGGCAAAGCAATGTGTGATGATACACCATATGATTTGGTTGATGCTGAATATGATGATCATTTTTGGAGTGAAACAATTACTGAAAAAACTCGCGATGCCATCAAAGAAGAAATCGCGTTCTTGAAAATGATTCTGGAATGGGAAAGAGAGAAAGCAAATGCAAGCTCTTGACTTTGTGAAGCCAGTATGGTTTAAGGATCATTGGGATTTGATCAATCCAAAAACCAATGAACCTTTGGCATGGTTGTTGTTTATTCGTGATGCAGCAAAACCTTCCGAAATGGAACAATATGATTACTTCCTTGAAAAATTCCGGAAACAGGCGACCAAAAATTTCACCTATGATGTTTCTCCGGTTTTCTATGTTCATTGGGTAAATCAGATCATTTTCTATCATATGCTGGCATTGCGCGAAAAAGAACGGTTAGCGGTTCTGGAAAAGATCACCGATGACATGGAAAAGAAAGAAATCGCTAAGATTCACAAGGAATCCGAGCGGGTCTATGAAGGATTTGAGGCCAAATTTTACAAGAAACTACAGGATTATTGATCATGAACAAGAAGTATGAACTCGTCAATTACAACGCATCAACCGGTCTTTGGCGGATCAAAGCTCTTAGATCGTTCAATAACATAAAAGCCGGTGATCTAGGTGGTTGGATTGAAAAAGAATTCAATCTGTCTCATATCGGTGATTGTTGGATTTACGACAATGCAAAGGTCTATGGCGATGCAACAGTCTTT
>ERZ724505.466-NODE-466-length-25883-cov-4.036975_pt1 | contig 25883 bp, 30 predicted proteins | sample MGYA00376038_ERZ724505 | MGnify/ENA primary metagenome ERZ724505 (study PRJEB28724, sample SAMN07190884) | wastewater metagenome | isolation source: effluent of sewage treatment plant in Hong Hong | place: Hong Kong | collected 2016-03-17 ...
TAGCTCTTAGCTATGAGCTACTAGCAGAACCCCGCGAAGCCTTCGGCTTCGCGGGGTTTGTATTTTACTATACGCTATACGCTATACGCTCTTCGAGTACCCTATTTCGCAAAAAGTTCCTGTAGTTCTTTCTGATGCTTTTTCATCACATCAAGCGCTGCGTACATATCTGGCTTGCCAGCTTTCTTTAATTCTTCGATTTCTTTTGCAATTGTTTCGAAAAGTTTAGGATTTTTATCGATAGCTTTTTCAAGCATCTCTACCTGCTCTTTCGGTAAATCTTTCGCGCCGTGCTTAAGTGCTTGTTTAAGAAGAAATTCTTTTATCATACTTCAAAAAAATTATCTTTATAGACTACTTTACAGCCTGTGCTGCATCTTTAATCGCCTTGTTGAATCCAGCGAGATCACGAACATTTTCTAATTGTTTTCCGTTCACAAAAAACGTTGGGGTTCCCTGAATACCAAGCTTCACACCCTCACGAAACTCAGCAAGAATCTTTTCTTCTACAGAAGGGTTGTCATAGTCAGCAAGAAACTTCTTTGTATCAAGTCCGATAGTGGTTGCGTAGGTAAGGAAGTAGTCACGAGAGTTGAGTGCTCCAGACCATTCCTCCTGCTTGTCATAGAGTATGTCATGCATTTCCCAGAACTTTCCTTGAAGAGATGCAGCCTCTGTTGCTTTCGCGGCAGGAAGAGCATTTCTGTGAATCTGTGTAAGAGGGAAATGTTTATAGACTATTTTTAAAGTATCTTTGTTGTCCGCTAGTACCTGACGAACAACTGGCTCAAACGCACCACATGCAGGGCACTGAAAATCACCAAATTCAACGAGGGTAACCTTGCCATCCTTCGCACCTCGTACATGATCAGTTGCAGAAACAACTATCTGTTCACCAGCAACAGTAGAAGATGTTGTATCAGACGAAGCGAAAAAGTAATACCCGAACAATGCAACCAAAATAACTACTATGGTACTAATAAATTTTCCTTGAGTTGTTTTTAGAGAACGTGGAATATATTTCATATGAAGGGTAGTATAGCATATGTAGAGCGTACAGTGCGTAGTGTGTAGATAGAACTCGCGAAACCTTCGACTTCGCAAAGTTTGTAGTTTCTACACGCTACACGCTGTACACTACACGCTTGAGTTTATGTTCTACGGGGCCATCTTCACCAATTCTATCGCCATAAAGAGGGGTATCTCTTTTCGCGAAGTGTTCTCTGCGTGTTGACGTGGACCTTTTTCGCTCTCCTTATGACTTACCCATTCTTCAAGTCTGGTGACTGCGAGACCGTATTTGGCAAATGTTTTCATATAGACTTGGAGAGGTCGATGAAAAGAGTACGTGAACTGCTTGTTAGACTTCGCACCAGGAGTCATGTCGATTTTTATTTTACTCTCACTCATGTATGCCTCCACCCTTCTATACTGCTTCTGTTCATGCTCGTCATACCCCCAGTGAGTATGTGTTGGATTTCTGAATGATGGATGGTTAAGTACGAGATAGGCCTTTGCTCCGTTCTTAAGCACACGAGACACTTCACGAAATGTCTCACTCAGCTTCTCTATATTTTGGAGCGCCAACACGCACACTAGCACATCTTGTGTGCCGTCCTTCACCATATACATATCGTGTGATGGTGTTGCAAAAAAATGCGCCTTGAACTTCGTTTCTGTATTTTTCTTTTCCGCAAGCGCAATCAACTCTTTCCCAATATCCACCCCCACCAAAAATGCACCCCCATCTACGAGGATTCTCGAGAACTGCCCCTGCCCACACGCAAGATCAAGCACATGCTTTCCTTTCACATCACCCATCATACGAAGAAGGTTAGGATATACCACCTTCATGTGATAGGTGTCATCGTTTTTCTCTAGATGCTTGTCGTACCACTGTGCAACAGATCCCCAAGATGTTTTGGTGTCTTTCTGTTGTAGGTGTTTGGTGGTGATTGGATTTTTTTTAGGTTGATTTTTTTTCATAAACTATAGAGTGAGAGTAGTACTGTAGTAGTGTAACAAAAAAGACCGGAAGGTGTGAGTGTAACCTCCGGTCTTTGAACCTTACGCCCTTCAACGAAGCGACAGAACAAGTGTCTCAGCACCCCACAAAGAAATCCGATATGGGAAGCTTCTGATGATGAGGTTTCCATCCTCGTCGAGATACATATTCACAGGGATGTTGTATCTCCCGTTTCCTTGTTTCAAGTACACGAGGATGCCATCCATCGGTCTTTCGGTGAGATAGGAAGGAGTCTTGTCTTCCATCTTCCGCGATACAAGACAGGCAATCACGAACCACAACTGAGACCTGTCGAGAGGTTCTGCTTGAATGTCTCCATCGAGAAATGGTTCTTCTGCTTCCAGTTTCTCAAGCATAACCGCTTGTCCTGGTGGAGTGAACACTGGGTGGGACGCCGTGGTGATGTCAGAGTAGAGAAGGACACCCCTCATTCTGAGCGACCTCAAGAAGAGGTCTCTGCTCCTTGGTTGTTTATGCCAAGCATCGAAACCATCGGAGATTTCAGCGAGCACCCTCGTGTGTCCAAGCGGAAAACGAATCGTAGCCACCGAAGAGATGGCAGTCGCAGTAGTCATGATGACCTCCTGAAAAGTTACAAATACTACAAGCCGATGTGATTATGCTACAAAAATACTAATAAGTCAATAAGTTGGGCGATGGATCTGCTCGATCTTCTAAGAAAAAAGTGAGTCCCTCTTCCTTAAAAAGGTATTTTTGTAGACGTTAATGTCTCCCCTCTTCTTCACACCTGACTCTGCCATATAGCGCACTGTTCCAAAGATCGGTCGAGGGAACCATGCCCTATCATGTACCCCTCCTATTGACCATGCACATCCAACGTAGCCATTTGGATCACGACCGTCGAGTTCATACATATCGTTAAGATACACCGCAATCTTCATCGCTTCCTCTGGAGTCTTTGACCATTCAAGAATCTTCTTCGCCCAATACATACGCATATACCCATGCATCTTGCCGGTCCTCACCATCTGTAATTGCGCAGTGTTCCAGAGCTCATCATGTGTTCCCGCTTTTTCAAACACTTCACGTGAATACTCATGCTCACGCATATCTGTGCGTGCTTTCTTTAGAGCGCTCTTTGCCCACAAAGGAAACCCCTGAAAAGAATCATACGACTCATTGTAATAACAAAAGTTCTCTGCAAGCTCAGCACGAACCACACACTCTTCAATAAACGCTGCAACATTCCCCATCTTTCCGTTAGAGCCGTTCGCTACAGCATCGAACGCTTCTTCTATGCGCACCCCTGCTTCTTGTAACACTTTTCTAATAATAGTTCTACGAGAGATGTTGCCGTGTGCTATATAAGGCGACAGATTACTCTGCCCATCTTTTGTAAAATCATTTCTGTCTGCGTCGTACTTATGTAACTTTTCATGCAAAAAAATAGCAAGCACCTTCTCTGCACCTTCCTCTCCTGGAACAAAGATCCCCACCAGAGAAACATCTTCATTGCATCTGATTGTGCTTTGTATGCTTTTCCAGTCAATCGAAACAAGGGTTTTTAGAAGGTCGTGATTCTCGTGGTGTGTCTTTAGCTTTTGGTGTTCCTCTAAGAAGTGGGGAAGTTTCTCATGAATCTTACTTCGTATGGTACGCGCAGCGAACTCTTGTTTTGATGATGTTTCCCACACAGGAATACAGTTGTGTGTGTCTACTTCGTAGAGTGGTGTAGTAGTATGTTTCAAAAAAACTTCTTTCCACTTCTTCATGAAGCGAAGCGGGAGCTGGTCTATCACCACCGCACCGATATGTGATGGGGTTTTCTGAAATGTTCTCTTTATATCAAAGAGTCTCTCGTTTTCAAAAGTAATCACAAGAGGTATATTATGCTGACGAAGTGTCTCCTCTACCTCTCTAAGAGATGGAAGCACCCAGTCATAGAACCTTCTCGTGGCCCCTTCCCATTCATAGTTCCAGATAACGTAGTTCACGATGAGGTGTGCCCCATGTTTCTGCGCGAGCTCTTGTGCGAAGATGAGCGCATCGTTGTCATGTGCACGAATATCACGACACATTTGATACACCACAGTACCGCTTGTGTACTCTTTTTCTGAAAGTCTGCGAACACGGAGAGGGTTGATGGACATGAAGGAAGTGTACCACGTAGTAATCTGTTAGCCTTTAGCCCTTAGCGGTGAGCTATTAGCAGAAACACAGTACCCCGCGAAGCCGAAGGCTTCGCGGGGTACTGCGCTCTGTAGCATCTTCCACCTGCTTGTGTCAGACGTCTTCGAAGTCAAACTTTTCGATCTAAACTCTATGTTCTCTTCACCTCTAAAAGCTAACAGCTAATGACTAATGGCTTCCATCTATGTTCTGCAGTCTCTTCATTGCTATAAGCTAAGAGCTAAAAGCTGTCTATTATCTATCTGGTGGGACTTCGTAGTAGCTGATCAGGAACTTCACCAGTTTAAAGAAAGGATCCGTGAGTGTTGCGGATGCATACTCAGCCCCCTTAGGGTGTGTGTGGAAAAGGAAGATAATAAAGCGTGGCTCGTACGCTGGAAAGTACCCAAAGAATGAGTGAAGATACCTATCATCATAGTACCCACCACCTGGCTTCACCATCTGTGCGGTTCCAGTCTTCGCAGCGATGGTGTAGTGGTCCATCTTGTACGTTCCATTCTTAAGAGCTGTGTCTACCACATGCACAAGCATACGAGATACAGCTTCACTTGTCTTTGGGTCAATCACTTGTTCTGGGTCACCAAAAGAAATCTTTTTCACATCACCATTTTCGTACATAACACTATCAACCACATGAGGAGAGACGAGCTTGCCCCCGTTACCGAGTACCGCAAGGGCGCGTATCGTCTGGATAGGAGAAATGGCGATACCTTGTCCGAAGCCTGCCGTCGCACTGTCTACGAGCACATTACTATCTAGGTTCTTAGTGAGTCCGCCTGCTTCTGCTGGAAGATCAATACCGGTCTCACTTCCAATACCAAACTTATGAAAATACTCTTGGAATCTCTTAGTGCCAAGCTGTTCTACCAAGAAGACAATACCCACGTTAAGTGACTTGTCCAAGATAGTCTGCATGGTAGTCCCCGGACCACGAGGTTTGCCATCGAAGTTGCGCACCTTGTACCCATTCAAATCACGGAAGCCTGTGTCGTTATATGTAGTAGTCTCAGTCACCGCACCAGAGTCAAGAGCGCTCGCCATGGTGATAGGTTTTATGATACTCCCCATTTCATACACACCAGAAATAATCTGGTTGCCATATGCACTAGAATCCTTCGCAGAAGCGAATGTGTTCGGGTCATAACTTGGAAGTGCGTCCATCGCAATGATTCTTCCTGTCTGTGGATCCATCACGATACCTCCTATCACATCGGAATTCCATACTTTCTTGGTCTCCACCAATGTGGCATGCAGTGTTCTCGCGACTTCAGCATCAATAGTAAGAACGATATCGCCCTGTTCCTTATCTTTATTAGAAACTTTGGTCTGCTCTATATCTGCGAAAAGCTCTGCGAAAAAGTTGATATTAAAACCATTGTTCTGCCTTGATAGCACATCATCATAGTATCGTTCGAGACCATACTGCCCTCGCACATGCACTCCATCACTTCCTACGAAGCCTACCACTTTAGCTCCCACTTCTTCTTGAGGATATGAACGCTTGTTATCTTTCACAAAGGTAAGACTTTTAATCTTCTTTGCTTTTAACTTGTCTACCTGTTCTTGGGAAATATCTTTCGCAACCTCTTCATAAGGGTCATTCTCTTTTGACGCTTTCGCAAAAAACATCTCCTCATCAAGCGTAGGAATAACCTCTCGTAAAGAAGAGAACACTTTTTGTTTATCGGTAATTGCGTTAGGGGAAATAGCGATACGATACGTAGTCCTTAGTTGTGCAGCAGGAACAAGTTGACCTTTATATTTTGAAAAATAAATAGTTCCACGGTCAAAGTTAGAAGGAGTCTGAGAAATATACTGCTTATCAGCAAGTGCTGTATAGTGTTCATGTCGTAGTACTTGCACATATAGAGCACGAGAAAGTATCACCAGTACCACCACCAACCAAAACAAAAGAAGAAAATCGATCCTTTCCTTGGAGCGATTTTCTTGAAGTTCTGCTATATTCTTCTTTTGCTTTTTAGTGTGCATAGAGCACAGTATAACTTGCTATATCATCTTTGCGAACTGCGAACGTGGTGTTATCGATACGTGAAAAGTTCTTATTCTTAAGATCAGTATCAGTAATAGAGGAAACAGTGTTGGCATACTCTCCTTCGAGCACGGCGAGCTCTGAAGAAAGATCGCGAGAGGCGACAATGTTTTGCTTACGCTCAATCACAGAAAAGACGAGAGACAGAAGTACTACCACGTACAAAAAAGCGAGGACGCCAAGCGTGCCTAACATGGAGTGTACGATTTTCTCCTGAAGTGTCTTTTGTGATAATTTTGTGAACATACGCAATAATTAATATTTTTAGTGTTGTTAATTAAATTCTCTCGACGATACGTAGCTGAGCACTACGAGATCTTACATTGTTTTTTATTTCTTCTTCACTTGGGATGATTGGTTTTTTGGTGATTGGCTTTAGGGTGTCTATATGTGTTCGTAACCCGTTCTTCACCACTCTATCTTCTGTGCTGTGGAAAGAAATGAGACAAGCTCTTCCTTTGGATGCTAGGACATCAGGGAGAGCGTTAACGAGATCACCTATTCCACCAAGCTCATCATTCACTGCCATACGAAGCGCTTGAAATGTTCTTGTGGCGAAGTGGGCTTTTTTGTGTTGATAGAGAACAGGTACGGCACTCTTGATGATTTCTACGAGTTGGAAGGTGGTCTCTACTGGTGTAGCTTCTCTATTCTCTACTATCTTGCGAGCGATTCTTCGTGCGTATCGTTCATCTGCGAAACCGTACAAAATATCTGCAATAGTAGACTCGCTCCAGAAGTTGACGATGTCATACGCGGTCGTAACATCTTCTTCTGGCTTTGCGGTGAATGTCATAAGGAGAGGTTCATCTTTAGTGAAAGAAAACCCTCTTCCTGAGTCATCAAGCTCTTGTGAGGAGACGCCGAGGTCAGCGAGGATACCGTCCACGTGCTCTATCTTTAGATCACTCAGTATCTGAGGAAGAAAACGATAGTTAGAACAGATGAAATGTATCTTCGGCACTTTCTTTAGCTTTTCCATGTTGGTGCGAGCTTCGGCGAGCGCTTCTTGGTCGAGATCGATACAAATAAGTGTTCCTGCCTCCCCTATCTTCTTGGCTATTTCTATACTGTGCCCTCCACGGTTAGTGGTGCAGTCTACATAGATACCGCCTTCTTGTAGGGAAAGACCTTCCAATGATTCTTGTAAAAGTACAGGGATATGCATACAACTAGATAATTCCTAAGTCACTAAGTTTAGAAGCGAGAGCATCCGCCTCACCATTCACTTTGGCAATACTTGCATCCCATACAGCCTCGTCCCAAAGTTCGACACGAGAGTACATACCTGCAAGCACTACTTTAGTAGAAAGACGAGCGAAGGTCTTAAGGGTGTCTGGTATCACAACACGTCCAGCTGCATCCACATCGGTTTCGTATGCGTTCGCAAGCATGAAGCGATTGAATGCTCGACTGTCTTGATTTCCAAAACCAACTTGTGCCAACTTCTCAGCGACCTTTTCCCATTCTTTGATAGAAAAGACAAAGAGGGAGCTATCGAGTCCACTTGTAATCACAACCTTTTTCCCGAGATCGGTACGCCACTTCGAAGGAAGCGTCAAACGTTTCTTTGGATCTAGTTCGTGTGTGTACTTTCCGATAAGCATATCCGTATGTGAAGCAAATCTCCCACTTCGCCCCACTGGAAACCATTATACCCCACTTTGTTCTAAAAAGAATAAGAAACGTGTGGATAAATAAGAAAATACATCGATTTTGGTCAATGTATTTTTTGTATCACCTACAAGGTAACCAGAACGCAAGATTTGAGTATGAGTTTGGTGAGTATTTTCGTATAACAAGCAACAAAAAACCGGCACAATAGTGCCGGTTTCCACCTTTTGATACATCTTCGTATCTCTTATGTGAATTTCCTCAAAAAATCACGAACCTCGTTCGGAAGATTCACTCGTTTCCCTTCTTCGCAAATGTAGACCTTACCTCCATAGGATATAACAACTGCCGGAGGCGCCTCAGGTTTCACGGTGTGAATGCTACGGAAACAAGATCCTGCGAGCTCTTGAGGTCTCCCTTCTTGGGCGTTGAGGACCATGTTTCTGGCAGTAAAACCTCCACCACTCATCAACAGTAACCCAAGCCCAGCTCCTGACATCACCACAATTGCATCATGAGGTTGCGGAACTTTATGCAGACGTCGTCCAGATCCAGACATGACTTTCTCCTTTTCAAACAAAATAACAATGTTGTTTGGTATTCTACACCAACTAGACAGACCTCGCAAAAGTTTCCTAGAGCTCCTTCTTCGGCTTCACGAGTGGGAACATATGGACCTCACGTATAGGCTTGTCCATCAGAAATGCGAAGAGGCGCTCTCCGAATCCGAATCCACACGTTGGTGGCATACCGTGTTCAAGCATTTCAATGAAGCTTTCATCCATCATCATCGCTTCATCGTCGCCTCCTGCAAGGAGTTCTTGTTGCTTCTCGAAACGAGCACGCTGATCGAGTGGATCATTAAGCTCGCTGTACCCCTTTCCTATCTCACTTCCTGCAAGTATCGGCTGAAAGATCTGTGCGGTTGTACCGTCACTATTAGCCTTTGCAAGAGGAGCCACAAGAAGCGGGTGGTTGATGAGGAATGCGGGACCAGGAATATTTTTTCGACAGTATTTCCAGAGTGTATCGATAAGACGCTCTCTATTGTTGCCGTCGAACTTCACCTTAAGCTCTGCGAGTTTCGCGGTAATCTCCTCATCGCTTGCGATAGCGATATCAATACCGGTTTGACGAAGTACTTCTTCTCTATAATCAATACGCTTCCACACATCACTTAGATCAAACGTATGTCCACGTGTCGTGAAGGAAGTGGTGCCGAACACCTCAAGTGCAATTTTTCTATACAACTCCTCAACAAGGCGCATACCATCTTCGAAGTTAGCATATGCCATATAGAACTCACAGTTAGTAAACTCCTGCACATGCTCAGGTGACGAACCTTCGTTACGATAGGCTCTTCCTATTTCAAAGGTACGAGGGTACCCTGCAGACATGAGACGCTTCTGCCACAACTCTCCAATAGAAATACGCATATACACATCGAGATCGAAGTCATGGTGATGTGTTGCAAAAGGTCTCGCTTCTGCTCCACCTGTTGTTACTTCAATTGTCGGCGTCTCCACTTCGAGGAATCCTTTCTCTTTAAGAAAACCTCTCACCACATCCCAGAACTTTGCTTTCTTGAAGAATACCTCTCGTAGCTCTTGGTTGGTTAGGATATCGAGATACCGCTCACGCATACGAAGTTCTTCGTCTTGAATACCGTGATACTTATCAGGAAGAGGAAGAAGAGACTTGGAAAGCATTCTTACTCCAGACACGAGCACACTCTCTTGGCCAGACTTCGTAGTAAAAGCAGTACAGTCAACTTCGATAAAGTCTCCAACGTCTACATACTCACGATAAAACTGCATAGCTTCATCACCAGACTCTGGAAGCTTAATCACTGCCTGAAGTCTCGCACTCCCATCATAAAGATCAAAGAAAGAGATTGCACCTTGTCCTCGAGAAGACATAACTCTCCCTGTCACCACAAGCGGTGTCTCATTGGACTCAAGAAGAACGAAATCTTTAAGAACCGCACACAACTCGTGAGTACGAGAAGAGGTGCTTGGATACGAAGAAGCACCCTTTGATCGCAGGGCTTCTAGTTTTTTGATCCTTTCTGCACGAAGTTCTTCGATGGATGCCATAAATAATAGATAATTACGTTAGTCTGGTTAGAGATGTACTTGGCACAAATAAAAAGAACCGTGCCTTTACATATAAAGTCTATCATACCAAATCCTCTTTGATTCGTCGACAAATACTCGAGAGACCACATCTCGACTATGGTCGTGTTTCTATGATAGAGTTGTTCTCTTTCGTTCAACATCTCACATGGTCTATGTGGGATGTTTTTGTTTGTATCTCGACACAACAAGTTGGTACGTGTTACATTTACAATAGAATCACTGCACTTTACAGTTTACAAAAAAGGAGATAGGGATGTTTGCAGCCTTTGGACAGTATTTTGATGCTACTGCACTACTTCTTGGTAGTGTCATTGTGGTAACATGTGGCAGTCTTATCTATTGGTGTGTGCTTATAGGCAAAAGAATATACAAGGAATACACCAAGCACTCAAGAAGGCGCTTAGAGAAAAGAATTGCAAGATGTTACTGCACTATTTTAGACAACGGTGAATGGATGAGTTCTCACAATATCAAGAAACACGCAGAGCGAAACACCGGTGAACACATCGACGACGACATGCACGAAAGAATTCTTTTTCTTCTCACAGAACAGCATCTCGTTAAACAAAGAAAAAATGGACGAGGGGCGACAGAAGAGTATCGACTCATCTGTTAACGTTTCTTTCTATGTAATGAACGATACCGTTTAACACAAAAAGCTCAGCAGACCTGCTGAGCTTTTTTATATTCTATCTTACAACAAAGTATTCTATGCAGTAGCGATGACTGTGTATTCCACATCCCCTTTTGGAGCAGAAACGATCACCTTATCACCCTTCTTCTTACCGAGAAGCGCAGACCCAAGAGGAGACTCGTTAGAGATTCTTCCTTCGAGACTGTTGGCCTCCTCGCTCCCCACAAGAGCGTAGGTCTTCTCAATCTTTTCACCTTTCTTCTGAATGGTTACTGTTGATCCAACGTGGACGATACCTGCTGTGCCTGTCTCGACGAGCACTGCATTCTTAAGAATCTGTTCAATATGAATGATTCTGTCTTCACAGTTAGCTTGATCTTCACGAGCCTGGTGATACTCAGCATTTTCAGAAAGATCACCCAAAGACTTCGCATATTCAAGCGCGTCCGCAATCTCCTTACGACGAACAGTCTTAAGGGTGCGAAGCTCTTCTTCTAATAAATTTTTCTTCTCTTGGGTTAAATATTCCATAGTTTTGATTCATAGAATAATATCACAAGAACAAACATTTAGTAATATTGACTAAACTCAATAATTACTGTAGTTTGATAGTAGCCATGTTCAACTTCACTACGAAAGGGAATCATCATGAAGACAGCTCCTCTGTCTCGTCTGGTAGGTGAAATCTTCGGAAACAACAGCCCGATTGTCGAATGGGAATTCCGTGGAGCGTTCACCGTTGTCCTCAATACAAAAAACGAGCGCGCAAATCGAGGAATCCTTCGTGGTCTTCAGGTGAGCGGATTATTCACCATCTTTGAGAACTACGCTTCGTGTGCGAACCTTCTCATACAAGGCGTACGAGATCCTTGGTCTGGCATTTCAGGTGTTCTTATGGATGAAATTGAGAACTACTTCGACTACAGATATGTTGAATCTATCGTCACCGCCGACGGCGAAGTGCTTTGGAAGCAACCGTAAACCCTGTATCAATTTTGGACACCACCTCTTTTTTTGGTGGTTTTTCTTTTTGCATAACATCTGATAGTATTCTGTGTGGACCACAACCTAAGGAGTATCTCATGGGACATTACTCTATCGTCGTTATCGCACACGACGAACTCGAAAAATTGCGTAATCTCACTTTCGGTGAAAGCCTACGCAACGCCATTCTTGCTTTTAGAGGGAACCCGCGTGACGGCGCTGTAACCATACAACATTCTGATGTTGCAAAAGTTGTTTCTTCCTTCAGAGACGACACACCTCCCACACTACTTATCGCGGACGGGTGGCGATGTATCGACATCAACAGACAAGACATTCCCGATGACCTGAAGCGGTATATAAAGTCTACCGTAAAAAATATTTCATGAAGGAAACACACGATGAGGAGCGCAACAGAATGTTGTGCTCTTTTTTATGGTAGATACTTCGTCTTATCAATAATATAACGAATCGTATCCTTGAGTGCTAGTCCTGCTCCGAAGGTATTGGAGCGTGGTGCTCGTTCCATAACAATAGCGAACGCATACTTCGGTGCGCTTGATGGGAAGAACCCTATCATGAGCGAGTTAACATGTTGCTTATTAACGCCGAGTTCTGCTGTTCCTGATTTCGCGGAGACTTCTAGATCATCGAAGCGCATTGTCTTCGCGGTTCCGTTATCGCTTGCAACCGCCATTCTCATCCCCTCTCGTATCACTTTCAATTTCTTTTGATCAAGATCAAGCGATGAAGACGCGGTAACAGTACGCTTAAGAACATGTGGCGTAACAAGATGACCTCCGTTTGCGATACTCGCCACACCTCGCACAAGCTCAAGCGGAGTAAGCTGAAACCCATATTGACCAATAGAAGAGTGGTAAGTATTACCCAACAACCAATCTTCGTCGAACACTTTTTTCTTCCACTCAGGTGATGGAATAGTGCCATACTCTTCATCTGGAAGATCAATACCTGTTGTGGTACCAAAACCAAAGAGTCGAGAATACTCTCCTAATCTAAGAATACCTAACCCCTTCTGATCTTGATATCCACCTCCAATCTGATAAAAGTATTCATCTGAAGATTCTGCTATTGCTTCACGCATATTCACATACCTATGCGCTTTCCAATCTTTAAAAACAGTATCTGGTCCGCCATATTTATTTTTTATGACTAACTTACCAGAACTATAGATACTCTTGTACTCATCTATGACATCCTCAGCAAGTGCAGCGTATGCAAAAAAAGGTTTAACCGTAGATCCGGGAGTGAACAATCCACTCACCGCTCTATCGAGAAATCGCTGACGTTTGTCGACGAGTTGTTCCCCCACTTCTTTCTTTTCTTCTTTCGAGAGAGCATTGGTAATGAGATTATTATCGTACTCTGGGTAACTTGTTATCGCGAGAATCTCCCCGTTATGAACATCCATAATGATTCCAGCTCCAGCAATAAAACCTGCTCTACCTGCTAGATCAGCAATACCCTCATAGAGTTTCTCCTGAACACCTTTGTCTATAGTGAGTACAAGATTCTCTCCGTGTGTCGGGTAGACGATCACATTCTCAGCTTCTATATCTTGATGCGCTGTTACCTCCACAATCCTTTCCCCGCGCACGCCCGCGAGTTCATTTTGGTACTGTTTCTCCACACCGTCTTTCCCAAGATATTCATCTTGCCAAAAGACACCACTCTGATCACGTTTAGGATAACTCACATACCCAAGCAAATGAGAGAACCCTTTCGATGAGGTGTAGATTCTTTTCGGTATATCATCAGATCTTACTGACTCTTCGGTTGAGGAACCATATACGGTACTGTTCCACGCGAGGAGTTCGCCATTTCTATCAGCAATAGTGCCACGCAATGCAAAAAGTGGAATCTTCTTTAAATGATTATTCTCTGCTTTTTCTCTATACACATCACCATTCACAATCTGCATAGAAAAAAGACGGTAAGAAAAACCAGCTACGAACAAAATACTAATAAGAAGAGCTCCGTAGAATACATGCTTCCCTAGAGGGCGCTCAAGATGACCTTCCATCTGATCCACGTCAAACTGCGAAAGATTTTGTGAATCCAAAAAAACATCCTCAGGGTCTATTTCATGGGAAGCTGCTTTTCTAGCGCGACGAGTAGATAAAAGGTGAAACAAATTCATACATAACCACTATACCACACACCACCATGAAGATGACAGGGAACCTAGAGACAGAAAAAATACTGTCACACACGAAAGCTCCTGCGATGCTAAGAGAATATACGACTGCTTTTATACTGAACATATACTGTGTTAATGAGTACTCTTTTGAATATAAAACAGTGATGAACTTACTGGATTATAGTCTGATTTTACAAACACATGCCACGCTGTGTCCTGGTTGTTATGAATAACGTCTACAACATTTCCTAAAGCAAAACTCTGATCATCTCGCAAGAAGACTTGCTCACCCACCGCAACAGGAGTATCTCTTGGAACCGAGGCAATATAGTGACCACCACGACCAAGTAAGGTAAGCACAACAGACGAGGATGCAGTCACTCCTTCTGTTGTTTTTCCATACGCAGTGAAAAGTGAACACACTGAAGATCTAGCATACACTTCCGTAACAGAACAGACCGCGACCCTTCCACGCAAAAACACTGTGTCCCCCACCTCAACATCATCTCTAAAACCTTTATTAAAAATAACCGTAGCATAGAGTCGTGTATAATCCTGCGCAAGTGATGACATCGTAATAGTAGCCAAAAAATGCTCACCTTTAGTGGAAGTCGCCTGCACTTCTGTAAGAGGAGTAAGCTCTCGTACCCTCGATGCGTACAGCTGGTTTTCATTTTCCAACAACTCAACACGCTGTTCTAAGTCCTTAATTGTTTGTTCTCTTTGGAGATGACTCGAGAAAAATGTTTGTATGAAGTGAGGAACCCCAATAACATTCCCACCCACTTCGAAGAATCTTACTGTTACTGGTTCAAACACCGTATACACTCCTTTCTTAATACTTGGCCAAAAAAAGATAACAAGAACTACAAAGACGAAAAAAAAGATTCGTCGTTTTATGGAAGGTTGTGAATATTTAACGGAACGATATTTCATCAGTGTTTTCTACTAATACATCTTTATAGAGATCGATGTCTTCTAGTATAACCCCTGTTCCTCTCGCTACCGCTGTTAATGGGTCATCAGCAACACCAACAGGAACCTTGAGTTGCATTTCGATAAGTTGTGGGAGATTCTTAATGAGTGCTCCACCTCCTGCTAGAGTCATACCTTTCTGCATAATATCTGCGAGCACTTCAGGAGGGGTTGTTTCAAGCACTTCCCTAATCGCATCAACGAGCTGTGAGACTGAACCATACATCGCCTCACGAATATCTACATCCGTAATGACAGCCTCTCGAGGAAGACCTGTGACCAAATCGCGACCTTTTACACTCATCTCTGTAGCTTCTGCATCTGGGAGCGCAGAACCAAGCGTCATCTTAATGTGTTCTCCGGTCTTTTCTCCAATCAACATTTTGAACTCATCACGCATGTACGAGATGATATCTTGTGTCATCTTGTCTCCTGCTATCTTAAGACTCTTGGCACGCACCACTCCAGAAAGAGCAATCACCGCAATGTCGGTGGTTCCCCCACCGATATCAACGATCATATTTCCGATAGGTTCATGCACGGGCATATGTACTCCAATGGCAGCTGCCATAGGCTCCTCAACGATATACACTTTACTTGCCCCCGCAGACTTCGCTGCATCATATACTGCACGCATTTCCACATTCGTTACTCCAACAGGAATCCCCACCACTACTGTAGGTCTAAAAATTTTTTTATCTATATCGTTGGCCTTGTTGATGAGATAACTCAACATCTCTTCTGTTACCTCATAATCAGAAATAACTCCATCAACAAGTGGACGTACTATCTTGATATGGTGCGGAGTTCTCCCCATCATGTTCTTCGCTTCTATGCCAACAGCCACTACACGATTAGTCTTCGAGTTGAGAGCAACAACAGAAGGCTCGTTAATAACAATTCCACGACCACGAAGATATACGAGTGTGTTAGCAGTACCTAAGTCGATACCAATATCATTCGAAAAGCTCTTGAGGAATCGTTCTATCATGGGTGTATTCTACCATGTCCGTAGAAAGTTGTTATATTTACATATCTCATTAAAAATGGTAGTTTATCCTAAACTTCCAAGGAGAATTTCATGTCCTCTACAGCTGTTCCTTTCAGCGTCCCATTTCTGAACCGTCTCATGGCTCATCTTTCTATCACACATCACAGTGACCTGTTAGATCTTCCTGTGACAATTTTATTCAAAGATGCACCTTTATGTCTCAAGATACAAGAGGCCCGACGCTTTATATCAAGCCAAGAACAAGAAGAAAAAGGTCTTGTACTTAGACTTTCAAATGGTGCCTATGTCTCAATAGAAAAAGATGGGAGATGTTGTTACCAAAAAGACCTTATGTCTGAACCAGAGTTCTATCAAATACTAATAGGTAAATGTGACAAAATTCTTTCCACACACAAAGGAATCATCCCCTTCCTATGACAAAAACCGACCACAACGTGGTCGGTTTTTTTATACTTACTTATTCTGCTTACTCCATTCGTAGAGAGTGACCGCAACTGCGTTTGAAGCGTTAAGTGATTCACATGCATCACTAATAGGAATAGACAGAGAGAAATCACAGAGATCGAGTGTCTTTTCTCGTATACCTTTTCCTTCACTTCCAACTACAACAACCGTCGGAGCATCAAACACCGCGTCATGAAGTGATGTTTTGCCTTCCCCTGTAAGACCGTAAATCCAGAATCCTTTTTCTTTCAGAGTTATGAGCGTGGTATTGATATTCCCAATCTTTACAATAGGAATAGAGAAGATGGCACCGGCTGAAGTCTTCACCACCGTACTCGTGACCCCCACTTGTCCATGTTCTGGCATAAGTATCGCAGTCGCTCCGAACGCAACAGAAGAACGAATAATCGCTCCAACATTGTGAGGATCTTCCAACTCATCGAGAAGCACAAGACATGGATGCTTCTCTCCTGTTGTGGAAGCAACCTCTCGCAGATCTCTATAGAGTGCACTGGTAGTAATGGAAGCACACACACCTTGGTGCACAGCTCCTCTACCTACCATGCTTTCAATTTCTTGAGAAGTCACCACACTGTAAGGAATCTTGTTACTATGAATGAGGCTTATAACGCGAGAGTCTTCTTCTGCTTGTTTGGTAAGGAACACTTTTTCAAGAAAAGAGACCCCGTCGCGCTTCGATGCGGTGATAGCTTCTTCTAGAGGGTTTCTGCCGTAGAGATATACTTTTTCTGACATAATACTAGACAGTATAGCATATTTATTGTAATTTGTGTATTTTATAAAAAATCCATGTTGCACAATTCTAAAAAAAGACTAGTATAGAGCTCGGATTGTACGTTTTCATACACTTTTTTAGGAGCTAGACATGACACCGCGTCGTCAACTGCCAAACCATCAACCACCGCGCAACAATAACAGGGTTCCTGCTGTACACAAGCAGACACACCCCGTAGCGATTCCCTCTTCCCAGAAAAAGACACCTCTCACTTCCAAGAAAGTGAAAAAGGCTCCCGGGAAGAAGCGTCTCTACGTGCTCGACACGAATATCTTCATGCATGACCCTTTGTGTGTGTTTCATTTCGAAGAACACGACATCTTCCTTGCAAGGATGGTGGTGCAAGAACTCGACAAGCACAAAAAAGGGCAAGATGAGATCAATCGTAACGTGCGCGAAACTACACGCACACTAGAAAAGATCCTTCACAATGTGAAAGTTCTCCCTCCAGGAGGAGTCAGCTTACGCCAAGCCTCAGGAGGTAAAGCAACAGGTCACCTGATATTGCAAACCATCGCGACATTCGAAACGCCACAGCAGGTCACCAAACCTGATGACATCATTCTCTACACCGTTCTCAATCTCACGGAAGAATATCGAGACATCTATGAGGTCATCCTTGTTTCGAAAGATGCGAACATGCGTATCACCGCGCTCACGATGGGTATCCTTTCCGAGGATTACCATAACGACATGGTGATAGAGGATTCTGAGTTCCTGCCAGCAGGAAGTTACGAACTACCTCCAAAAGTATGGTCTGATGGATTCATTAACGAGAAGGTCGGCGCAGGTGCCAGTATGTACTCTGTAACAGGACCCCTTGTCAAAAGATATCACCCTAATGAATTCATCTACAGCACTAAAGGAGACTTCTCTGCACGTGTTGTAGAAAAATCTGACAGAGCACTTACCGTTCGCAGGGTTGATGACTATTCTCAAGGACACAAATCAGTGGCCGGCATCCATGCACGGAATCGGGAACAGAACTTTGCACTGAACCTTCTAATGGATGAAGACGTTGACCTTGTGGTCTTGGTTGGTATTGCTGGATCAGGGAAGACACTTCTCGCGCTTGCAGCTGGTCTTGACCAAGTCATCGACAAGAAACGCTACAGTGAGATAGTTGTCACAAGAGCAACAGTACCGATTGGGGACGAGATCGGATTCTTGCCAGGCAACGAAGAAGACAAGATGGGGCCATGGATGGGGGCGCTCGACGATAATATTGATGTTCTTAGTTCAGTGTTCCACAGACAGCATCAAAAAAATCGACTTGCAGGAGGACATAAGGTTAGCCTTTCTGATATGCAAGAAAGTCATGTGAATGACTTAAGCGAAAAAAGAAAAGAACTCATGGAGTACATTAAAATAAAATCTATCGGGTTCATGCGTGGCAGAACATTCCTTAGGAAATATCTCATCGTGGATGAAGTACAGAACCTGACCCAAAAGCAGGCGAAAACTCTCATCACAAGAGCAGGTCCTGGTACAAAGATTGTGTGCATGGGTAACCTTGCGCAGATCGATACACCCTACTTAACCGAAGGGTCGTCAGGGCTGTCTTATATCGTGAAATGTTTCCATGAATGGTCTTATGGTGGTCACATCATTCTACCGAAAGGTGAACGATCACGCCTCGCAAGTCATGCGAACGATGTTATGTGAGAGGTCTACCGCTTACATAACAAAAGCGACTCACACACGTGGGTCGCTTTTTTTCTTTTTATACCAAAAAACGAAATCTTTACGGAGTAATCGTCGTAAATGTTACTGTAGAAGGTACCTCAAACTTAGAAGCGGTCACACTTCCTGCTTCACAAGAGTATTCACCTACTGACGCTTGGTTCCATGAATATGTTCCTTGGGTCTTCGTGGTAGAGGTTCCCTTTCCACTTTCAGTGACTTTTACTTTAAATCCAGAGGTAGGCATCATATCATTCCAAGTATAGGTATACCCTTCTTTCATAATCATGTGTGCAGAAATAGTCATTCCTTGTGCTTGTGTTGTAAAATCTCCCCGTATGTTACCGTCAGAAATATAAACTTCTCCTTTGGTTGCCACCCCAGACACATTTTGGGTAACATTACAAATATATGAACCGCTTTTCTTTACAAAATCAACGAAAGACATATCCTTATCGGTAACCACACTCGTCTTTTCTGTCTCTGTGGTAGTAGCACTCTCACTCATACCATTCTGTGGTACAGAGTTCACTTGTGCCTGTTGTTCACGTTCCATCACTGAGACATCCTCTTTCATAAAAGAAGTCACCATATACCCTCCGAGACCAACACCACCAATAAGCACGACACCTATAATGATTTTTCCTAATGTTGTCATATGTTTAGTAGTATACACCTAACCAATCAGGTGGGCTACAGTGGTTCTTCTTCATCTTTCTTAACCTCCATGTACACATCTTGATTGAAACCACCAACACCAACATACTCAATTGGAACGTTCTCTCCTTTTTTAAACTTAAGAATATTTTCGTACACTCTGCATGATGTGCACCCGCTCTCTCCTTCTCTACAAGCGAAGTTCTTCGCATCACGTGCCTTCTTCACCTGAAGCGCAACCTCATAGACACGAGTATGCGCATCGTCTATAGAAGGAAGCTCCTTCGACACGAACGAATCATTCTCGAGATACCAGTACCCTGCTTTTGAAACTTTTCGTTTCTGAAGCGCGTTACAAAGAAGTAAGTAGATAGGAAGCTGAAGCGACGACTCTTTCTCTTCATGTTTTCCAGTTTTGAAATCAATAATATGAAGCGTGTCATCAGGCAGGTATTCAATCCAATCAACGAGACCATTTAGAATAATGTTATCTTCCTCTGAAAGATAGAAGTTACACGGCATTTCATTACGAGGAAGCTTGATGCGCTTACTGGTGAGGAATCTTGGGTTGTTGATAACAGTCTCGATCATCTTAATGCCTCGCTCTTTAAAGATGTGTTCTTGTTCTTCAGAAGAAAAACCACCTTTCTTTCCTCTTACTTTTCCCCACTCTTCTTCAAAGGTGAGAAGGAGATCTCGGTTCATTCGCTCTTCTGAAGGATAGTCTCCGAGACCTTCCACCACGTTGTGCACCGCAATACCAAGTGACATATACGGTGTCACGAGTGTCATCTTGCGACCAGTGTTCGGATCTTTGTACACATTATGAAGATAATACAATCGAGGACATTTAATAAAGTCACCCATAGAAGAGTGCGATACCCATGTTGCAGAATATTTGTCTGGTTGTGCCATAGTTACTCCATAGTATACATCATCATTTCTAAAAACTAGACAAAAAATAAATAAGTTGTAGAATAATAGTTAGGAGTTTTTTATCTTTTTTGGAGGATATTTAGAATGAGAAAAAATCGGGATGAGGTGCGGACCGAAATCCCACCCCTCTTCACCTGTCAGGGGAATATACCTTGGAAAAAAAATCGCCCCTTCACGTTCGTTGGAGTGTCGAAAAAAGGTGCACTACTTTTAGAGCATGGAGCAACTGCCCAAGCGCTTATCGACGGGAGCAAACAGAAGGGTGACTTCGAACACTTCGCTGTCATAAAGGATGAGGAGGTTATCGAGGGAGACATTGCGCACCTTGTGCTTCCTTTTCGGGTCATTGTACCCGGTCACACGGTAGACCCTGTGAAAACAGCGGTCAAAGGCTTTTGGAGGGAAAGGTATGTCTTTTTTCTCCTCGACAAGGATGAGAAACCGAAGGTTCTCGGCATTGCAACGCCACCTGATGATGACCTCTCTGACCAGAGAATCAAAATCATGAAAGCCTCTAGCAAGTCGTACGTCCAGACAGATATCGACGGTGCAATCTTGGCGCTCTGTATCAAAGCTGAGCATCAAGAACTCTTCCGCAAGCTGTTCTAATGTTTGGTTGTGATGTAGAGACCCCACGCAAAACCCGCGCACCTGTGCGCGGGTTTTTTCTTTAGATTAGTTTATACCCTTCCTGCGAGAAGGTCATCTTCGAATGCTTCGATGCCTTTACGATTTTTTTCGTACTGAGAGATGTCTGGGAAATCAAGTGTCACTATCTTTTCATATACAATCCTCATCAACTCTTTAAGTCTTTCTTCTTCTTGAGGAGAGTCGAAGGAAAGCGCTAACTCCTGTATTGCACCATCAACCTCTTCTTCCACGAAAAGAAGTGACCCAGATACCACCTTAGAACCTTGATACCTTCGCCCGTTTTCAATAAGTAGTTTATAGAAGAGAAGTTGGTGACGATAGTGATGTAACTTTATTTCATCATACTCGGTGAGCTTTTCTTCCTCAAACGATGAGAAACCTTTTCCTGTTTTAAGATCGGTCACATGGTACACCTTATCTTCGACTTCTTTCATGGTATCTATCTTCCCTGTTACATGTGCTCCGTCTATCACCACGCCTTCATGTTTGAAATCAATTTCTACAAGAGACGAGCCGTTGAACGTATCTTTTCGTAATTCATAGAACCGCGAGAGCACGCCCCTTCCTCGCTCAAGAAGTTTCTCTTCATCATGAGGGAGCAGTCTGCCGTACTTCATCTCACGCTCAAAGGTCGCAAGGAGAAGTTCAAGCTGAGGAACCTTCTTCTCTTTCACCGCGAACACCTCTGCTTCTTCGAGTGCTTTATGGATAGCAGATCCGTACACCCCGCTTGTGCTTTTGGCTTGAGGGAAACGAAGAAGGTTGTTCTCAAGAAAGGTAATAGGGCCACCCTTAGTCACGTCCAAAAAGTTACTCAAGTGAGTAGGAGACAGCGTGTACCCTTCAACTACTTTTTTAAGAAGGGCTACTTCATCATGAGCAAACGGTGGCGCATGATATGGCGACAGTCCAGAGATAAGAGACAAGGGCTCCGTCTCACCGTCATACATAGGCACTCGTGGAAGTTCAGCGTGTTGCAAGTACCTAAGCAGACTCTCATGGTGAGTAAGATAGAGTGTGTGACGTGCACGAGTAAGTGCTACATAAAGAAGTCGTATGAAGTCATCTTCGTTATCTCCTGCTTGAGTGAGTGGTAAGTTAATAGGAAAACTTATCTTGTTCCCCATCTTGCGTCCAGCCCACACACTATCGTTAAGCGAAATAACGAACACATACGCGAACTCAAGTCCTTTCGCACCGTGTGACGTAAGAAGCTCTACAGAGTTCTCGTTATGAGCAAAAGGTGTCGAGTTAATGAGTGGTATGTTATATGCAATATGCATATCGACGAAATCCCCAACATTGTTCGCTTTTAAAAGTTCGCCATGACGCCACTCACGAAGCGCCGTCATGAACACTCTAAGTGATGATAAGAAATGAATATACTTACTTGGACTTTCTTTCAAAATCTCTTCTCCGAAATAATACTTCTTATAGGGTGATGTATAGTCCGTAGAGATAGTAAGTGTAGAATAGGTAAGAAAATCTTCCTCTTCATCCGGAGAAGTAAGAGGCATATCTCTACTTCCAATCAACGTGTCGAGTATCACCTCAAGTGGCGAAGTCTCTGCAAGCACAGAAAGTTCTGTGAGGAACTCTGCAACATCACGAACCTTCTTGTCATCGCTTGCAAGCATTGCCTCCATCCACGATATATGTTCGCGCTTTGCATGTTCTCCAATACGCCATATCACAATACGATCAAACCCCCAGAAACTAAAAGAAAGTATTTCAGGTAGCAGGTATTCTTTTCTATCATCAGAAAGAGAAGCTCCGAGATAACGACAGATAGTGATCAACTCTCGCACATGCACTTCATCGAAGACGTTTTCCTTTCGTGTGTAGGTATACGGAACATGCTTCTTATCAAGATACGGAAGGAGTGAGGTGAGACCTTTGTGTTCACGACTTATTACCGCAATCTCTTTCGCTTCCACACCATCACCCAAAAGCTTCTTTATTTCTTGTGCAACGTATGAATACTCTTCCTCCATAGAAGGAAAGGAATACGAGATGATGGCACCACTATTAAGTGAAGTATTCTTCGCAACAAGTTCTTTGTTGATTTCTTTGTAAGTGTTCTCTAGACGGTTCACTCCCTGCTTCACTACCACACGAGCGAAGTCGAGCACCTCTTGGGTTGAACGATAGTTCTCTGTGAGTACAATAACTCGCACATCACGATAGAGTTCCTGAAAAGAATGAATGTTCGATATCTCCGCACCTTGGAATTTATAAATTGCCTGATCATCATCTCCTACCACACACACATTCGGCCTTCCCTCATGTACAGGGCTACTAGAGAGCGCTTTCACAAGAGTGAGTTGAGCATTGTTGGTGTCTTGAAATTCGTCAACCATAATGTAGTGGTACTGCTCTTCAAGTTCTGTGCGCAATGTCTCATGAGCACCGAGTGCTACCACCACCTGAAGTATCATGTCTTCGTAATCAAACAACCCTCCCTCATAAAGAGCTTTTTGATACTTCTCATATACATCTGCAAGCGCGAAGAGTTTAGGAAGTGAAAGAAACTCTTTGAGCACTCGAGCGCCTTCTTCATCTTTTCCTGTATAAGCACTTTTCCATTCAGAAAGTGGGGTATTTTTTTCTTCTGTTTCTGCCTGAGAGATAGCAAGCTCAATACTCGCAGACAGAAGGAGCGCAAGAGACGTCCCGATGTTTCTCATTGCATCTTTCATAAGACCAAAAGCGCTAAGTGAGTCTTTTCCAACACGTTCAGGGAGATGTTTCCTTAACACTTCATGGATGGCATCATACGATGCTTCATTCTCTTGTACTATCTCTCGGAAACGTGCTGGAGTAAGCCCTCCCTTCTTGATGTCTTTTATGCGGGCTTGTGCCTCCTTTAGATATGCATACCCACGTTCGCTGTGGTACGCACCTAAGACATGTTTATGAGGGAGACGTTTAAAAATAGATTCAAGTATCTCACTTTGGGTGAGATCACTTGCCGGCTTAAAGGTAATATGATCAAAAAAATATTCAGGATATCGCCCGATCACATCTGTACAAAAAGAGTGAAATGTATAGATACCTACACGAAATGCATCCGGTCCGATAAGCTTCTCGAGACGTTCACGCATATTTCTGGCAGCTGTTTCGGTAAACGTAAGACACAATATGTTAGACGCTCGCGCGCTACCTTCACGTAGGATGTTACCGATACGAAGCGAAAGGAGTTCTGTCTTCCCAGACCCCGGACCCGCTATCACCATTACAGGTCCATCTATCGTAGCTACTGCTTCCTTTTGGGCTTTATTGAGAGATGCGAACCGCTTGTTGAACACTTCATTAAAATCTACAATTCCTTCTTTTTGTTTCATGTAGCTAAGTATACGACAACTTGACTTACCTGTAATGTTAATGTAGATTTTGACACAGACCAACCCTACATTGGAGTTTCATCATGCCACCCATCCTAGACCCTCTTTTGTTTATTGATAACAAGATGGTCCGCGTAGCGGGGTGGTGTGTGAGACAGCTTGAACTGTTCACCTCGCTTTCTCACCGCGAAATCGGTGAGACTGTCTTGAGTGTTTTGAGATTTTTCTTCTGGTGCTCAATAGTCACCACAGGGATATCAATCGTTTCCATGAACGTCGTTATCATGTTGACGCTTGGGAGTATTCCCTATGCGCAACATGTAACACTGCGTTACCTTAGGGAATTCTTAAGGAAGCACGAAGAAAAACTACAGCTTCCAAAAGAGATAAAAACAAGAGCGCTTCCAAGGTTCCTTGCGCTTGTCCTCACGTTTGCGTGGACTCTTGCCATAGTATTGACATTGTTTGATAAAGAAACTCAAAACCTCTTTATCAACAACGATCCTCTTGTTTCCTTATTTTTGGCGATGTTCATTTGCGTCATAACATGTTCTCCGATCACGATAGTGATAAGCGAATACTACATGTGCACCTTTCCTCTTCCCCCTGGCGAAAAAGAAAGACGCAAGCAGGAAAAGGAAACCAGAAACATGTCACCGTCTTCTTCGTAACCAACGAGGAAGCCATGGCGAACAGCGGAAGCGCGGCCGAAGATCGCGCTTTTTTCTTTCCTACTTTTTATATCTTCTTTATTCCAAAAACTTTACCAAAAACCAATCTAGAGACATGCACACCCGCATACAGAATATCAAGCGGAAGCGCAATGAGATACTGCAGAGATTTAAGCACTGGAGTGCTGAATGTGCGCACGTAGCGACTATGCTCATACCATACCGTAAAGAGTACGATAGCAAGCACTGTTAAAAACTTCCAAATCTCCCCGATGTGTATATGTGTGAACGTCTCCACAAGAAGTGCTGTACCGACGAGTCCGACGATAGCATATGCAGCCTGTGGCATCCCTTTATATTTGTGAATAAGACGAGAGAGAATCGGCGTAATGAAAAGCATACTCACCACACCGATTCCAACTCCAAGCATAACAATATAAATATTTTCTGAAAAACTTACCGCAGAGATCACATTATCGATACTAAACACAATATCTGCAAGTGCGATCTGTAGAATAACTCCTCGATATGTTGTCTTGGGTGTTATCGCCTTTCCTTCTTCTGTAACCACTTTTCCAAGGTGTGCGATTGCTAAGTACACAAGATAAAGTCCACCGAGTACCTTAAGCCAAACATTCTGAATAATAACCGCCACCAAGAAGAGCGCAACAATGCGAAACACCGCACCGAGCAAAATACCAATGCGTAGTGCCTTTTTTCTTTTCTCTTCTGGGAGCGCTTCTGCGAGTGTTGCGTTCACCAACGCATTATCAACAGAAAGAAGAACTTCGATAATAAAAAGTGATACGACAATTGAAAGATATGTTTCCATAAAGAACTACTATTGAAAAAAATAAATCTACACTACGCCAATCGAGCGAACGCGTCAGTGAGAACAGTAAGGCGCTTCACGAGATCGTGCTCAGCACCTAACTTCTCACGTACAATATCAAGCA
>ERZ724505.467-NODE-467-length-25880-cov-30.750087_pt1 | contig 25880 bp, 24 predicted proteins | sample MGYA00376038_ERZ724505 | MGnify/ENA primary metagenome ERZ724505 (study PRJEB28724, sample SAMN07190884) | wastewater metagenome | isolation source: effluent of sewage treatment plant in Hong Hong | place: Hong Kong | collected 2016-03-17 ...
TTGTTTGCTATAATGTTGTAGGAGGATTTTTAATGAAAAAGTTGTCAGCCAGAACACTAGGCGAACTAAAACTAATTGCTGAGTCTCAGGGTATTAATACTGATGGGTTGAAGCGTTTGGAGATTGCAGAGGCCATTGAGGCATCTGGTGGACAGGTGATTACATCTATGAATGTTAATCCCAGTGGAACACCATCACAAACTAGTGCTACTACTAACGATAGTGGGGTTTTGATTTCTCCACAGCCTGAGAAGATTAAGGCCAAGCGAGGTAATAATCCTGAGCCAAGTCCAGTAGAGACTGATAAGGTTGCTTTGTTCGCATTGCGTAATCTGTCGTGGGATAGTGTTGGCAAGTTGGACAAGGGTTATAATTTTGTTACAAAGGAGGTAGCAGAAGTGTGGTTGCAGCATAAGGCTGTGCGTGAAGTATCTCCTGAAGAAGTTGCTGCACACTTTGGCGTTGCTTGATGGAACTACTGCGTAAAGCACCCTTTCCGCTATCACTTGATTATACTGGTTTACCTCTCAGCATAGATGTTGTTGCTACATTTGCCAGCACTCGTAATACTTATCTTGAAGATATTGAGGCTAGCACTGATGTTGATGGCGCGGTATCTTTTGAGTTGACTGAGCGTTTCAGTCGATATGATGGTGAATATTCTCTTATTGTTTATGAGGGCACTGCTGATAATAAAGGCGATGTAGTTCTTATGGATACCGTTCGTGTTGTTCGTCCATATGTGGATACAGAAGCAATTGCCCCAGTCGGCAAGGAAGAAGACTATGTTAAGTATGAGCGTATTGCTAGGATTGTTATTGACAATATTGTTGGTGGCTTTTACTATACGCTCTCTCAGTTTGATTTGCAGGGTACTGGTTCTGATCGTCTAGTCGTAGGCGAACGTGTAAATAAACTTCTTAAAGTTATTGAAAACAATGTTCTTGTATATGAACAAGACGGAACAAGCAATCTTGCCGAATACACTTTGAATTCAGATAAGACTGCTATAATGCTTTATCAAGATGTAGAGGATGATATGGCTGATGGTCGCCCTGTTGTTTTGCCTGCGGCTAGTTCTGATTCTTATGATTATCCTCAGTCTCGGGTGGTAGTTTTCCCAAATGGGTATGACTATACCATTCAGGTTGAGAATGGTTGGCCTATGGTTCCCCAAGATATTAAGGAAGCCGCAACACTCATTATTGAAGATATGGCTTGCGGTGCTCCTAATTATTGGGCTAAGTATGTTCGCACATATGAGACTAAGGACTATAAGGTTGATTTCCATAGGCCGTCTTTTGCGGGTACAGGAAATGTAATTGTAGATCAGATTCTCCATAGGTATTTTGGAGACACACTTTATAATAACATTAGGGTGCTCTGATGTTTTGCGATACATTTTACCCACTACAAGCAGATATCTATTATGGTGTTGAATCCCAGAATGATTTTGGTGAGATTGATCGGGCCTGGGAATATAACCGTACTATTAGGCTAGATATGAATATGTCTACTAACTATAAGGATCAGCAGGTACAGCCTGACCAGTTTTTTTGGATTCAGGATATGCTTAACGGGATTACACCAATTGATATTCGTCAGTCTGACACAAGTGATTTGTATTCGCTAACCAACATTCTTATTACCAACATTCGCAACGGCAGCAATGAGGTTATCTATTATGAGAGCGCAGGAGAACGTTCAGGGCAACCAACAATTTATGAGGTAGCAGGGCTATTGCCACATAATAATCCTTGGGGAAAGGTTGACTATTTCAAACTGGTCCTTAAGAGAAGTGAACTACAGGAGTTGGTTGATTAATGTCTGTCATCATGATTGATGCTTCTGATTTAATTAGAAAGTGTGAAAACGTAGACCAGTATAATCAAGGCTTTATGGCTGGTGTTCACCAGGGTCTTCCTCGGTTATTGGCTAAAATTGGTGCAACCGTTGTAGACGCTATTGGTATTTTTATTGATCGTATGGCAGCAGGAAACCCAGCAGCACTGCACCATATTTATGAATGGGGCAGCGTAGGTGGCGCAAGGCTGTTCAATTTTAGTTATGCGGTTGGTGGCTCGTCAGTGACGTTCACAGGGCAAACTACACAGTCAGGTTCAATTGCACCAACTGCCGATAGGCCGTTCTACAACAAGGCTGACGTTATGGAAACTGGGCAATCTGTTACAATTGAGCCTTATGGAGAAGCACTGGTGTTCAATGATATCTTTGTTCGTCGTCCTGTCTTTGTCGCCAACCCTGGTGGTGGCGGCACTGTTGGGCAGTTCCAAAGAGTAACCGATCAGTTTTTTACTGAGTATGTAACTCAGGCTTTTCTTGCTCCAATCTTGCAGGCATTGGAAACACCTACTGCATGGGAGGCATCCTTTGCCGCTGGTGCAAATGGTGGGGGATATGGAGCAGGAGTTTCTGCTGGAATTAAATATATTGCTGGAGCACCAGTAGGGAGTATTGCTGTATGACAAGTTTAAGTGGGGCGTTCCCCATTCCAGTTATCAATGTTAACAAATATCTTTGGTCAGCAATGTGTGGCATTGACACAAGTTTGTCAACAACATATAACGGCATTGTTCCATTTTTCCCGCTTGCTGATTCAAGGGCTGGCGATGCTGGATGGGGAGCCAAGCCATATGTAGTTTATGACTTCATGTTTAAGTTTCACAACGGTACTTTTTATCCCGTAAAAAAAGTACAGATTATGTATTTTATTCGGGGTACGGCAGAAGATGTTATTACTTGGACCAATGCTATTGGAACAATTCTAGATAGGGAAGATGTTGCTGGGCAGGCAATTAATGAATACTTAGCAGATAATGACCCGAACGCGGGGGTATTCTTTCACAGACTCCGAGTAATGCAAATTGATATGGTTAATGACAACAGGCAAGACCTTACGGTACGCCAGCAATATACGGCGACACTTGTTGTTGAAATGGAATACCATATTACAAAAGACGCTGGCTTTAACTAAAACGATGTTATCATTATAGAGTATTGAGAAACACGCCAACAACTTAATAAAAATTCTAAAAAGAAGGAGTGAAACACATATGGCATACAGTCGTGGTGATTCTAAGAACATCATCGTAGGTGCTGCCGCACTATTCGTAGCAGATGCTCCACTGTCCCCCACCGCCGCAACAGGCACGGGCACATCAAGCGCATCTTCTTACGAACCGTTCGTTAGCAATGAATCTTACCGTGAGACTTTGGCAGACGATGCTGACTTTGTGAACGTTGGATATACTTCCGATGGTCTTGAAGTTTCATTTGAGCCAGATTTCGGTGAGGTTTCGGTTGATCAGGTTCTAGACGTTGCTAAACTTTACAAGCAGGGTATGAAGGTTTCTATGAAGACCTCTTTTGCAGAGGCTACACTAGAGAACCTACTTATTGCTCTCGCATACAACGGCGCAGAATTGACAGGTACCAAGGGTTCTTCCAATGGTCTATCTCTCAACCTCTCCGCTGGTGATATTGGGGAGTGCCCCGTAGAGCGCGGCATCATCGCTGTTGGTCCCGGTACTGGTGACTGTGCTGTTTCAGACAAGGTTGAGCGTGTTTACATTGCGTACCGCGCACTATCAATTGAGTCTGTAAACGCTATGGCTAAGCGTGACGAAGCAACCAAGTTTGAGGTTAACTTCCGTCTGCTACCAGAGGATACTACAGGTTCCTACGGTAAGATCGTTGATCGTACTTGGACTTGATCTGAGTAACAACTAAATACGCTTCGGCCCCTCGTCAATTCTATTGGCGGGGGGTCGTTGCTATGCTATAATTGTTTCAGTTGTTATGCAAAGGAGATTAAATGGCAACCGAAGTATTTGAAACCAAGACAGTTGTTCTTTCGAGTGGTAAGAAGTTGGAACTTAAGCCACTCAAGATCAAGGTCTTGCGTGAGTTCATGAAAGAGTTTGAGGCTCTTCCTGCTGTAATGAACGACAACGTTGCTTCAATTGATGTAATTATGAAGTGTGTTGCCGCTGCTCTTAAGCAGTATGATCCCGAACTAGCAGAGAATGCTGATCTTATGGAGGAAGAGTTTGATCTTCCCACTGCTTATAAAGTTATTGAGGTTGGGTCAGGTATTAAGTTGTCGGGTGACGATGACGACCCAAACCCTCAGACGGCGGCGCAAGATGGAGCGAACTAGACTTAGCCGCACTAGAAGCAGAAGTATTCCTGCTGGGGATATGGAAGGATTTTACCGAATTGGAGGAAAACCTGTCCATGCCCGAGTTATCTGCCATTCTTAAAGCAACCCGCGATAAGGCTCATGAAGAGCGTAAGTTTAACGCTGCAATCCAGGGCATTGATCTTGATGCTGCCCAGGGTCAGCAAGAGGATGCTTGGGAAAAACTAAAGGCTAAAGTTGCTTCTGGCGGTAAAGCCACCGACAGCAAAGACGTTCTTGGTTTACAGGGCAAGGCTGCTGAAAAGGCAGGTTTTGGAATCGGATATGGTCTTGAAATGGAAGAGATTGATGCTGAGGGAAATGTAAAAAGATATGGTTAAACTTTGTGGCGGGGTTGGTTGTGATAGAAAGGCAGTTTCACGGGGGCTTTGCGATAAGCATTATCGAAGGTTGATGAAGCATGGGAATGCAGAGTATGTGAAAACTCACATCCCCTCGTGGTGTTATGCAGACAACTGTGATAAATTTTCTGTTTCAAAAGGCCTTTGTGACAAACACTACCGCAGACTTCTTAAGCACAATGACCCAAACTGGGTGCCGCCAACACTATCTTCTGAGTGCAGCGTCAACGAATGTGGCAGGAAAAGGGTAGCAAAAGGTTTTTGCTCAAGACATTATGAGCAAAATAGGCAGGGTGTAGAGTTTGAGTCAGCAAAAATAGTCAGAGACTCTTGGGATGGGATTTGTGAAATATGCAAAACTGATGTTCCAAGCGGTCCCAAAAAATCTTGGTGTTTAGACCACGACCATCAAACAGGACAGGCCCGTGGCATCCTGTGCGCGGCATGTAATGTCGGTCTTGGAATGTTTAAAGACAATGTTGATATACTTGATAGCGCTATGAAATATCTTTTACAACACAAAGACGTTTTGTTTGCTGCTATTGAACCGGAGACAGGGGGTGAGAATAACTAATGGCTTCTGTAACTGGCATTATTAATGTTAAGGTTAATACCGCTGGTGCTGCTGGTGCGCTAGGCAATCTTGCTGCACAAATGAAGGCTACTAACGCCTCCATGATGAAGGGTGCAGCCACGATGCAGGCAGCACAATTGGCTGCTGCTAGAGGTATGCAGCAGAGACTAAATGCTACTGGTCAATGGGTAGCAAGCACTGGCAACATGATGACCGCTACTGGTCGCATGGCTGCACAGTTTGACAAGGGTACCCATAAGTCAATGGGTTCTTTTGTTAGAAGCACATCAATGGCAAATAGAAGTTTGACAGCAAATAGTGCTATTAACCAGTTGGCTGCTCAGCGTGTTCGTGCATTACAAACACAGTATATGGCTCTTGGTAAAGAGGTTGATGGTGTCCAAAGAGTAATGAAGGTGCAGCCAACAGGAATGATGGCTGCAAAAGAATGGGGATCATCTGCTGAGTTTGCTAATCAAAGAGCAATTCTTTTCCGTCGTAACCTAACAATGGGTGCCAACTCCATGATTAACTGGGGCAAGAATACTCAGTGGGCTGGCCGTCAGATGATGGTAGGTATGGGTATTCCTATGGGCCTCGCTGCTGTTGGGGCGGTACGAGCATTCAAAGATATTGAAGCAGCATCTATTAGTTTTAAGCGTGTTTATGGTGATGCCACTACTTCTGCTGGGGAAAAAGCAAAAATGCTTGGAACTATTCAAAGTGGTGTAGCACAAGAGATGACTAAGTACGGCATTGCTGTTTCTGACACCCTTAGTGTGGCAGCAAAGGCTGCTGCTACTGGTCAAAAGGGTGATGCTCTAGTAACGGCTACCCGTGAAACAATGCGCCTTGCCACACTCGGTCAACTAGATTATGACCAGGCTTTACAGTCTACTATTGCCACTCAGACTGCTTTCGGAGTATCCAGCAAGGGTATGACCCGTGTTACAGACTTCCTCAACGCTGCTGAGAACCAAACAATCCTTTCTATGGATGATATGACCAAGGCAATTCCTCGCGTCGCTCCTGTCATCCGTGGTCTAGGTGGCGACGTAGAAGACTTGGGCGTATTAATGACAGCCCTGCGTGCTGGTGGCATTACTGCTGAGCAGGGTGCTAACGCTTTGAAGTCTGGTCTTGGTTCTTTGATTAACCCAACTTCTGGTGCTACAGAAGCAATGGAGAAGTTTGGCATTCCTCTAGATAAGATTGTTAATACTAACAAAGGTGACCTTATTGGGACGGTACAAGATTTCGGAAAGGCTCTTGGTAAACTTCCTAAGTTTGAGCAGCAGCAGGCTCTAGAATCTCTATTCGGTAAGTACCAGTACGCTCGTATGGGTGCTCTGTTTAAGAACATTAACTCTAAAAACGCTAAAGAAACGGCACGCTTGAGTGAAGAGTCAAGTGCTAATTTGGCTAAAATATCTGAAAACGAAATGAGCCAAATTGCTGATTCTAACCTTACAAAGTTTCAAGGGGCTATTGAAAGATTAAGGGTAGCCGCAGCACCTCTGGGTGGAAAGATTCTAGGATTTTTAGCACCACTTATTGATGGGTTTGCTAAAATTACAGATTTCTTTGCAACAAATGATGTTGCTGGCAAGGTGCTAATGTGGGGCGCAGCATTTGCTGGTCTTGCTGGGGTAGGCACAATGCTTACAGGTGTATTTGCTAACTTCTTTGGAACAATGATTAAGGGTGCTCAAGGGGTTCATCGCCTTGGTCGCTTTATGATAGGTCGCCCTCTACCTAAATATAATTCAATTGCTGACCTTGAAGCCACTGCTGCACAAAAGCAACTGGGTGCCGCTGCCGAAATGGCTGGCGCAAGTCTTTATGGTGAGGCTGGTGCTGCTAGAGCATTATCAGAGGCATTGGCTTTAATGAATGCAGAGTTGCGTCAGGCTGCTGGGCTGAACGGTGCCGTTGCAGGTAGCGCCGCTAGAGGTGTTGCTGCTAGTGCAACTGCTGCTAGGGGAGCCGCTGTCGTTGCCTCTACTTCTCCTGTTGCCATGCCACCTGTTGCTGCGACGCAAAAGGGCCGAACTCAGGCTGCACACATGACAGAGCCGTCATTTGATAGAGCCGCAATGCTGGCTTATGTTGGTACAGAAAAAGCACCTGAGGGACTTAGGAAACTAGTTGGTGCTGAAGCCGCAAAGGTGGCTGGTCTTGATGATGCAACAAGAGGAAGACTAATTGCTGGTGATGCAGCCGCTATTGCTACACACGCTACAGCAGCACACCTTCCAAAATTTTTCAACAACATGGTTGCTGACTTTTCATATGACTTTAATACACTACAGGGCCATGATCCTAAAAAACTTCTTCCACAAGCATCAATCCTGCAAGAACTAGATAGGCAGGGAACAGGTCTTTATGGGACCGTTGCCACGCTGGCAGCAAAAGCAAAGGGCATGGACCCAAATGAATACATGAGAGCAAACGCTGCTGGATTCCAAACTGCATTTTCAGACTTGAGACAAAGTGTTGCTGGAATGCCTGGAGGTATGACAAACGAGGCTCTTGGAGCAGCCTTCCAGCAATCTTTGGGCCGCGCAATGACCCCACAAGAAGTTGAGCAGTTAGGTAGAATTACTGCCTATGGACAGAGCCGTATTGGAACTAGAGATGCTGTTGATATGCCTGGGAATGCAGGTAGTGAATGGCAGAAATATAAGAGTGTTTCAGAACAAAGAGGGACTTATCTAGATAGTTTGGCTACAAGCGCACATGCTAGCGCAGTGGAAGAATCTACTAAAGCCACTGAAGAGCAAACTAAATCAACTAAATCTGCAACAAAACAAACTCAGGCTAAGACAGCGGCCGAAAAGAATTATGCTTCTAAGGTAGGCACAAGAAAGAGTCTTGAAGCGGCAAGAGAGAATTATGCAAGGTCTGCTTTCCTGAGTGATGCTGATAGAACTGCCGCTCTTCCTGGGACAAGAAAGACCACAGGAACACACACTGGCGATTTAGCAAAACTTGACGATGCAATTGCAAAAGCCAAAGCAAACGAAGAAGCAGCCTATAGGCAAACTGCTGCTGGTCAGGCTGCTATTGCTAAAGAAACGGTAGCAAGAGGAAAAATAGAAAGATCAGTTAATTCATCTCTTGCGGCAGCAGAAAGATCAATAGGCAAAGAGTTTAGTGGCGGTGCTTTTGCAAATAAACTATTTGGTGTTCCGCCTGGAGAAAAAGCAGGTAGGTCAGGCGGTGGGCTTTGGTCTACAATGCGCCAAGGTGGTGCTTTTACTGGAGATAAAGCAAATGCCTGGTCTGGTAAATTAATGGGCCTTGGCATGGCTGCTGATTTAGTAACTATGGGCCTTCAGGCTACAGGAAAAGAAATGCCTGCATGGACTCATATGATTGGTATGGGGATGATGACTCTTGGCATGTTCCCAGGTCTTATTGGTAAACCTGCTGGGGCTTTAGGGGCAGTGATGAAAAAAGCCGCTGCTCCAACAGCAAGATTTGCTAAAGATATTGGTATGACTGCTGCTGTGGTTGGATCACTTGGGATAGAAAAAGTTTTTGGAAGTAAAAAGCCTGGGGAAATGTTTAGTGGTTTAACTAGGTTTAACTCTATTATGGGCAAGGCAGGAATAATTGGTTCTGCAATAGCAGTTGTTTCTGGAACGCTTTATCTTGCTAAAGAAGCAATGGATCACTCTATTAATAAAATAAGTGATGGAGTTGCTGCACAGGCAACATCTAATGATGCAGTAAATGCATATGCACAAGAGGTCGGCAAAGAAACAACAAGTATGAAAACTCAACGTGAGGTTGTTTCTGAGGCTGTAGGGGAAACTGTAACGCAGGCTGAGCAAGCCGCTGTTTCTCAGCGAATGGCAGGGCCAGCAGGGCAATTAATGATTCAGCAAGTTAATAAGGCTTTGGCAACCAGCCCAACGGCGGGTATGAATTCGGTTGTGGCTCAAGCCGCAGGACTATATGGAGAAGGTCTTACTACTAGAAAAGAAACTATCCAAATTGCAGCAGAACTAGCATCTGTCACTGGACTTGAGGGACAAACAGTTGATATTATTGGAAACCTTAAAGATATTATCGGGGGCAAGGGCGTTGACACGCCTATAGAGATTCAGGCAAAGATTGGCGAACTTGCTATGTCTCCTGACGCTCTTATTTCTTCTGGATTTAAGGGCGCGGCAGAGGCACCCTGGTACGCTCAGGCATTTGCTGACTGGGCGGGGAGCGATGGAATGAGTGGAGAAGAAGCAATGGCTGCTAAGGGTGCTGGTAAGGGTGCTTTTGATTTTATGCAGGCTGGCGGGATGCTATCTACATCTGATGCTATTGGTAGTTTAATGAGAGCCTTTGCTTCAAATGGTGATATGCAAAAAGCAGCCATTGAAGAACTTTCTCACACTATTGATGTTGCTTTTGATAACTCTCTCCAGTATAGTGATAAAGGTCTTTACGATAGAATTCAGGCCGCAAAAGATCAGGCAAATCCTGATGAACAAACTAGAGGCATTATGGAGGTTAAAGCATCTCTAGCCAGTGGAGATATGGATAGAGAGTTTGCCAATTCTTTGTTTAGTTCAGATGATGTTCAAAAGAACCTAGAGATTGCTACAAGGTTTGATGGAATGTCTAGCACTGACATGGCAATGATTGAAGCCATTAGTCAGGAAAAGGGTGCTGACGGAAAGATGAGCGCAAACGCTGGTCAACTTGCGTCTGCTATTCAAAGCGGTGCTGACATGGAAACCATCTCTAAGAATATGGAGGCTTATAGCAAACTGCCAGCGGGGGCAAGAAAATCAGTCACAGTTGAATTTGGAGTTAAAGGTAGCGTTGACATGGTTAAGGGTGCAGTTGATCAAATCAATAAACTGCCTCCAAATTTGCAAAAAAAGATTAGCCTAGACATTAACACTGAGCAAGAGGGCCAAAAACTTGATGATCTTTTAACTAAAATTAATCAGTATGGTAAAAAAGATATTTCTAATGCTTTTAAATCTGCTTTGCCAGACGGAATTCTTGACAATGCTAAAGATGCAAACAGTGTTTTAAATAATCTGCAAAAAAATGCTAAGCCTTTAACCGATATTAAAGTTGGTGTTAAAGCCAATAAGATTGACACAACAGGAATGTCAGCCCAAAATAAAACGATCAACGTTAAAGCAAAAGCAACAAAGGTTGACACATCTGCTCTTAACGCACAAGATAAAACGATTAAAGTTAAGGCAAAAGCAACAAAGGTTGACACAGCGGGTCTGAATGCACAAGATAAAACAATTAAGGTGAAAGCAAAGATGCCTAAGGTTAAGCCACAGAGCGTAAAACTTAATTATCATCCAGGCAAGATGCCTAAACCAAAAGCACAAAGTGCCAAGGTTAATTACCATAAGGGTAGTCAAGCAAAGCCAAAGTCTCAGAGTGCTAAGGTAAATTACCATAAGGGAAGTCAGGCTAAACCTAAGGCTATGCAGGCTAAGGTTAACTACGATAAGGGTAGTCAAGCCAAGCCTGATGATAGGAATGCCAAGGTCAATTATGACAAGGGTAGTCAGGAAGAGCCTGATGATAAAGAGGCTAGAGTTAATTACACATTAGGTTCACAGGCTGAGCCTACTGATAAAACTGCTAGCGTTAACTATTCTCTTGGAAGCCAGGAGGCACCTCAAGACAAAACTGCTCGTGTTAACTATGTTGGAGGCTCTGCTCTTGGTGGTCTTATACATGGATTTGCTGACGGCGGTGGTTTTAAGGGCAGGACGTTCTCTGGACAAAAGGTGTCTGGTCCTGGTGGTCCTGAAGAAGATAAGGTGCCAGCCTGGTTGTCCCCTGGCGAGTTTGTTATGCGCCAAAAGGCTGTAAAAAAATATGGTGCATCGTTTATGTCTCGTATTAATTCTGGTCAATTAAATGTTGGGCCGGATGGAATCATGAGACTAAAAGATGGAACTAATAAAAAAGACTCTAAAAATAAAGATAGCGGAAGTTCCGGTGGTAGTGACAAGAACAACCCTGTTAAGGATTGGCGTAAAGAACTAGACAAGGCTGGAAAGGTGTTTGATATTGTTGCTAAACGCCTTAAGGGTAAAAAGAGCGACCAATTTAATTCCACTGGTCTTGCTGCTGCCATTGCCTCTGGCGAAACAAAGGTTCTTAAAAAGTTTTTTGGAAGCAAAGGCTTTGCTAAAGAGTATTCTAAGAAGGCCGCGAAGCAAATCAAAACAGAAAACATTACATCGTTTTATGATCAGGAAGTAACAGATCAAAAAACCATTAAGGCTGCAAAGATTAGAATTAAGGGGCTTTCTTGGTCAAAAACAAAGATTGATAAAAGCATTTTGGCGGCGGTATCTGATGAAGAACTGCTCGCCCTTAAGCAACTTAAACTTAAAGGTAAGGCATTAAAGAAGTGGGTTTCTATGAAAAAGAAACTCCAGACTACTGAGTTTAATAACTGGAAAGTACAAGAAGATGCCAACGCAAAAATGAATCAAACAAGGATGCAAATATCTAATAGGCTTGGAATGGCTGGTATTGAAATGAGCGATGAAGAGGCTAAGCGTTGGCAACAACTTAAGGGTAAAGCAAGAAAGACGTTTGAAAGCGGAGTAAAGAAAAGATATGACGAAAGAAAAGCATTTGAAGAAAAGAGTGCTTATGTAGAAAGAAGTCAGTCACTAAATAACGATATTAAAGCAAACAGAGCAATAGTTGGAATGACCGGGTTAAGTCCTGACGCAATGGCAAACCTTTCTACCGAAGATGTTAATATTATGCTTGGCCTAACAGGTAAAGCGTTGGATGACTTTAAAAAGAAATTAAATCTAGCATCTGCTGCGGCTGATGAAGCAGCAATTGCTATGATGAAGCCAGGAGAAAGGTTCCAAGACCTTAGTAGTAGTTATGACCAAATGGCTCAAAATGCAGTTGATCAACAAACCGCTAAAGCAGATATGTCAATATTTAATAAGTCTGGACTTACTACTCGTCAACTTGAAGCACAAATGCAAAATAAGCAGATTAAGGTAGATGAATACCAGCACCAAAATGAGCAGGAGCAAAGAGCAATTGATGACATTAATAAGTCATATGATGAGCAGGCAAAACTCCTTGATAACATTGAGCAGGCTCAACAAATTATTAGCAATATTCAAAAGGGCAGGCTTAACGTTGCTAGTGCATTAAGTAGCGGTGACATTGCCGCTGCTGCGGCTGCTGCACAGGAACAGCGTTCTACAGAATCACAAGCAAATCTTGACATGATGAAGGCAGCACTTGAAAAAGAACGAGAGAATAAGGTTAAGGCCCATCAAAATATTATTGATGACAACCAGAAGAAAATTGATAAGATCAGCGATGAGATTTGGGACACTCAGCACCTCATTGATTCTACTCAGGCTAAATTTGCAAAAATAGGAGCAGAAAAGGCTAGAGAATGGGACTTAATGAACGCAAAACTTAAAACTGCTGCTGGATATTGGGAAGCAATTAATAGGCAAACTCAAACACATATTGATACGGTAAGAAGAATTGCTAGACAAAAGGGTGAAGGCGCAGTTATTGGTCCAGAGACTCAAGCAGAACGTAGTCAGCGGCTTGCAGAAGAAGAAGCAGAAAGGAAAAGAAGGGCTGCTGCTGCCGCAAAAGAAAGAAGAAGGGCTGCTGCTGCCGCTGCTGCTGCCGCAAAAGAAAAGAGAGAAAGAAAGAAAAACATCAAGCAGGATGCTAAAGATGAAGTAAAAGAAACTAAACAAAAAAGAGCAGCAGCAAGAAAGGCTGCTGATAAAACAAAGAGCGAAAAAGACGATAAACAGGTTGAAAAAATCTTTAATCCGTTAATTAAGGAGCAAAAAGAAAATAAAAAAAGAATTATTAAAAAGGTTAAAGCCGGGAAACTAGATAAGGCTGAGAGTCTTGTTAATAAAATGAATGATAGCAATAACAAAGCCGCAGATAATGCAAGCGATGCAATTAAGACGCAGGCCCAAAATGAAAAGAAAAAGGAAAAAGAAAAGAAGAAGGAAGAAAAGAAGAAGGAGAACAAGAAGAAGGCCAAGCACGCTTTTGGTGGTTTTGTTGGAGGGTACGGAAACACAGATAGCATTAATGCAATGCTTACCCCAGGAGAGTTTGTTATGACTAAGGGTGCTGCTGCTCGTTATGGCAAAGCACTTGAGCGCATTAACTCTCCTTCATTCAAGTTTGCTGATAAGGCTGGAATGATCGGCGGTATGAATGAAGGCTCAGAAGGCAATGTGTATAATGTTACTATCAATGCTAATGGTGTAGCCGATGCTGAGGAAATTGCTACCATTACCTTGAAGAAGATCAAAGAACTTGATACTATGAGGGTTAGAGAAATGAGGAAATTCTGATGACTGACGCTACGTTTATGCGTAACAGGAAAAAGTATTTTCGTCCTCAAGGTCTATTGTTTAGTAACAACCCTGGCGTTATTGCACCTCACGCTTCTGGCGGGCATTATGCACCAGAAGGGTATGAGTTTGGTTCTTACAATGTAAACACTGAAGAGTATGTTGAGCCTGACTGGATGGTTCTTACCGATGATAACCGTAAAGAAATCAGCCTTTCATTTGAACGTATTGAGCAAAGAAAACGAATGATCAATGGTCGTATGCGCTCAGTATATGTTGGTGACAAATTAAAACTAAGTTGCTCTTGGGATATGATTCCATCTAGGGCTTTTGATATGCCGCAGCAACAAGCAGTAGATTCTACTACGGGCCTGATGACAACGGAAACAGTGCCTCCTGGCACGCCTTCATCTACTAGTGCTGGGCTTCCCGCAGTTAACCAAGACCCTCCACCTACAATGCTCCGCAGTTGGAATGTTGAGCCTTACAAGTTCACTACCGATGCTGGGGCTGGTGGGGCTGATATGTTGCGCTGGTATAAGGAGCACCCTGGGCCATTTTGGGTGTTTATGGCGTATGACAATTTTCATAACTTTGACACTCTTGCTGATGACAATAACCCCTGGGCTAAGTTGTCGCGGTACAATGAAAGAGTGGAAATGTATTTTGCTAGTTTTGACTATAATGTTGTAAAGCGCGGGCAGCGATTTGACTTTTGGAATGTTTCTTTGTCTTTAGAGGAAGTATAATGTTTGAATCTGAAGACCTTAAGAATCATGTTGAATCATCGTCTACTGTAAAGTCTAAGGCTTTTATTGTTGCTGAGTGGAATCTTAACGATCCTGAGAATGTTCAGCAGTTGGGAAATTATCGCCATCGTTGGACTTATGCAAACTCTTATTATAAGTCTTTGAATTCCCAGTGGGATATTTCTGATAATGGTTCTAATGCAACTCACCGATGGTGGAAAGATGCTACAAACTGTGACGATAGCATTGAAGGTGCTTACGACAATGATGATGAGCCAACAATTTTTATTGAAGAAGATGTTAGGTTTAAGTATTTGTTTAGTTTAGATGATTGTATTAAGCCTCATCGCCCAAGAAGTGGAATTAACTACCCTTTGTATTTTGATCATAAATATTTTGATGGGCTTTCATCTGTTGAACGCCCAAGATATTATGTTGCCCACAAAGATAATTATTTTAAATATTGGACTTCTTATCGGAAGGTAGTTGATGTATCAAACTCAACCACTCATCCCCCTGCTAGCCCCCTTTATTCAACTGGTATAGAAGAGTTTACTGACTCAGTGGGTATTTCTAGAACTGGAAACGATGTTTTTTATATTCATGATGCATGTCCATTTGTTGTCTATAAAGAAAGAGTGCCAGCAAACAAATTGGTTGTCAAGATGCAAACCAACATTGGGACAATAAAAAAGGATAATACGACAGACATTCTGGGTAACGCTATTGATGACCCTCTGTATGGTGATGAAAACTCTACCCGCCCACGCAACTGGGCAGTGCAGGTTTTAAAAGGTAATCTTTGGACAACTGTTAAAGAGTTTGGTGAAAACGAGACACGCGCTGATGGTTCACCCATTGTTGGTCCTGACGGCTATGTAGAGTTGGTATACGGTCTTTTAATTCCTGATCAGTATTCTGGACCATTCCGTTTTCTCGGGACGGTGGTGAACACCTCACTGCTTCCCGATGAGGCTGTCCCAGGTGACTATATGTATGTTGTTGCTGATGAAAATAGCATTGGTTCTGGGTACATTTATACAACTGATCTTGTATGGGAAGCATTTGCTCCACAGTACGGCTGGAAACTAAACGATAACTATGATTATGTTGGTCAGTACCTTCTCACAGACTTTACTAATCCACCATCTTATACAGTAAACGATAGCACTGTATATCGTGAGTTTGAATACATTAAAGGCATCAGGCTGGTTGTTAAAACTATGAACAGGGTAGACTCAACCTTTGATCTTATTGAAATGTCACCTAGGCTACAGGTGGACCTAACCGACAGTGTTGTGTCTTTTGATGTAAAGAAGGCTACGGGAGCGGTAGACGACATTGCTCTTCCAGTTGGTGGGTTGCAGGCGGGTACTGGATCAATCGAAATCTTTGACTTTGATAACTCCTTTAGAGAAAACAATAGCCAAAGCATCATTGCTGGTTTAATGAATAGCAACATTACATTTTCTTTTTATGAACTTATTGAGGCAGGAAATACAAACTATTATGTTCCTGTTAAAAAGATGCATACAGAAAGTAAGCCGCCAAACCTTTCAGATATTGCAACAGTAACATATGAACTCAGAGACTCTTTTTATATTTTTGAAAACGTAAAAGCACCAAGCATTATGCTTACGCAAACATCTTTAAGTTATGCTGTTGCAGCAATGCTTGACCTAATTGGTTTTTCTAATTATACGTTTAGATTTGATTCTGACTATCCAGAACCAACAATTCCTTATTTCTTTGTGGGTCCAGATCAAAACGTAGCAGAAGTATTACAGAAACTTGCATTGGCAACACAAACAGCAATGTTCTTTGATGAGTACAATAACTTTGTTGTAATGTCTAAAGAGTATCTAATGGGATCAAGGGATGCGTCTTTAGCCATTGATGGCGATAGTTCTGTACCCAACCTAGTTGAGATTGCTTCTTCTGAAAAGAAAGTGTATAATTCTGGAACAATTAATTATACGGAACGATATTTGCAGCGTTCAATTGGGTCTTTGTCTCAGGCAAGTTCGCTTAATAGGGATCAAAGTTGGATTTATTTACCATCTTTATTGTGGGAAGTTTCTGGTGATGAAGCAACAAGAACTGTAAACGATAAGGCATCTACTCAGTCTTCGTATGCTTTATCTGCTATGCCATTAAATAGCAATCTGTTGTCAAAACATCCGTCAGTATCAAATAGAAAAATAGTTGATAATGTTATCGACTTGGGAGATAACGTTTATTGGTTGCCAAGATACCACGGATACCTTTATGCCAACGGTGAAATTATTAAATTTGATGCTGTTCAATATAGCGTGCAAGGATTGCCTCAGGCGGTATGGATTAGTAGTAACGATGAATACCAAAAGTATTTTGCTACCCTTCCGTTTAATGGAAAAATGTATCCAACAGGGTTTGTAAGAATTTATGCTGAGCCATACTATGAAAATATTAATGGAGTTGAGTATTTGAAGAATGGGGCGGTAGCAAAGTCAGGCAGAGCGCAATTTGGAACACCAATAACAAGTCATACCTCTGGCCTTAACCCCCACTGGTCATCTGAAGAATATCTACAAGGCTTAAGAATGAACTCAAATATTCTTTTTGAGGGAGAGGAAGCACCAAATACAGTATTGGGAGCCACTGGCGTTGCAACTAGTTCTGTGCAATCATCAATCAGAGAAGGTATAATTAAAAACTTTATGCGTGATGTTAACGACACTGATGCTTCAAACATTAATCTATCTCTTGCTGACAGAGGAATGATTCAGGCTTCTGCGTTTGTCTTTGAAGGTCCAAAACTATCTAAAGATCAGGTTCCAAGAGATTATGTTTCCTATGTGTATAAGTCTTTGGACACAAACTTTAAGCATTTTGGAACAAGAATGAGAATTATTGGAAAACTTGAATCTGCTAGCGACGTAGACCAAACTGCTTCAGGAAGCATGTCGTTTTATACAACAGATATTGATTCAGAATCAGTGGTGCTTACTGGTGGTGCTGGCGGTATTGGTATTGGAGTCAACCCCGTAACAAACAACGGGTATTTCTTGGAATTAGTTGCGCTGTCTAATACTAATCTTTCTGATATTAGTGGGTCAGAAAACGAAGACGCAAATGCTGGCGTGCATAACATTATTTTCTATAAGGTTGTTAAGAATAGCAATGGAGATACTAGTAAGGCTATTCCTATTAAATTGTGGGGAGGTCTTGCTAACGTGTCGGTTGACTCTGGCACATTTGTTGGGCAGCAAAGAACAGTCAGTGATGAAAACACTACGGTCTATGATGTTTCTATAGAATGGAAAGATATTGGACCAACAAGGAGATTTTATCTTTATGTGAACGGTCAGCAAATAGCAACCGTAGATGATACCAGACCAATTCCACTTTATTCAAACCTGTGTCTTTTTGTACGCGGTGGATCAAGGCTTATGTTTGAAAACGTTTATGCTTTACGTCAAGCAGTTTCTCAAAATATTAACGGTGATGTTGTTGCTGACAATATTCTTGCTAACGCTTTTGGCAAAACAAGTCTCAGCACTGCGGGATTCCGCAAGTATGGAATAAGCGGATTTGTTCAGCAGTCCTACTTAAGTGGCTTGTCTCCAAACAATGCACCTTCGTACAACATGTATTACGACGAGTTTGGAACTATCATGAGAGAGGCTGCCTACTTTGATGTTAAGTTTGATAAAGCATACCCAGCCTTGACCGCGCAGATTTCTCCACCGCTCAATGAAGTCCCAGGGTATACCGTGTCTGGTTTTGAGGCAACTCCATATGCTGCAAAGTTTTTAATATTTAATACAATGGATAAAGCCATTACTTTAGATGAGACAAGCGGAAACTACTTAAGAATTCAGGGTATTACTTTTACTCAGAACACCACTCATGAGTACAAGATGGATGATTACTTTAACGAGGTATCAAATCTGGCTGATCCACAAACATCTCCGTCTAATGTTGTGTTAAGGTCACCAAGGACAGCGACAGATAAGTATAAAAATATTAAAATTAATAGGTCTAAATACGGGGTATCAGAATGGTCAATCGATTCAGACTATATTCAGTCTCAAAACTCTGCTTTGAATCTAATGAGTTGGCTGGTGGATAAAACAACAAGACCAAGACAACTTATTGGTATGGAAATTTTCAACAATCCACTAGTTCAGTTGGGTGATATTATTACTGTATCCTATACAAAGGATGGTGTTGAAACCTTCACTTCCTCTGATAAAAAGTTTGTTGTTTATAACATTGAGTATTCCAGAGGAACAGATGGACCGACAACTAAAATATATGGGAGTGAAGCGTAATGGCTATTTCATCGCAGCCACCAAGTTTTCCGTCATACACTAATCCAAAGTCTTCTGATGTTCAGTCTGCTGATCCAGATATTGTCTTGGTTAATCCAGAAGAATTGCCGGTAGATATTCAAGCACAACTTGTTTTGCAGGCAATTGGTGGAAGTGAACTTATCCAAATTGCTAGAAACGACTCAGTAGATGGACAAAAAATTGCTTATCAGCCAATTACCAACATTGATTCTTTTGCTGCACAGTTTTCTCCAGTCCTCATTACTGGCAACGCTCCCAGTATTAATGGCGTAAAAGCCGCAGCAGCCATTGACATTGACTCATACGCTTTTGTTGATGTTGTTTCTACCGGATCAATTTTTACTGGTCAGTCTCTTTCTGGTAAGCCAGCAATTATTGTTCAAGTAGACAATGTTCAAGATGGAGATGTTGTTGAAATTGCTACGGCCAGTCTTTATGAAAGAAAGTTTTTAGAACTAGACATAACTGTTGATGGCGGGGAATCAATCAATAATTATGATGGAATTGTAGATGGTGGAGACAGTTTAGGGTATAATGTAGACATTACAGTAAATGGTGGTTTGGCATGACAGCAAGAATTCAGGTAAGACGAGACACAAATAGCAACTGGACCAGCAACGATCCAGTGCTTTATAGTGGTGAGTTTGGTTTTACTACCGACACTGGCGATCTAAGAGTCGGTGACGGGGTAACTAATTGGTCATCGCTTCCTGTTTTGCTGTCTACCTATTCAGCCTATACGCCAACAATTGCACAAGGAGCAACCGCTGACATTAATAAAACAGTCACCTACTCAAAGTACAGTAGAAGCGGTGATGCTGTTACATACACTGCAAACATTGCTGTTGCAGGGCCAGGTACAGGTACTCCTGCCAATGATATTACTGTAAGTCTTCCTGTTACTGCTGCTACATCGGGCCTGGTAGTAGGATCAGGGTATTACTGGGATGCTAGCGGGAATCAATATCCATGCCTTGTTTATTTAAAGTCTACTAGCACTGTTTCATTTTTACGAGCAGATACCAGTAGCGCATCCAATAACACTGGCATTGGCAATGACCCAAACATTGCAACTGCAAGCGGTGACCTAATAAAGTTTACCTGCACATATGAGGTAGCATGATAACAAATAAAGGCAAAGGGCTTATTGCTAGGGCGTTGGCTGGTCAAACCGCCTCACCGTTCTCTTATATTGCAATGGGTGTTGGGCCACAGCCAACAGTTGTGCAAACAGAGCCAGCAAGTTTTAAAACAAAAACCTCTCTTGACTTTGAGGCTTTTCGTGTTCCTGTATCAAACGCATCTATTGTTTACGAAGGTGGTCTAACAAAGGTTGCCCTTACAGCATCATTGCCCTCAGCCCAGCGGTATGAGTTTAGCGAGGTAGGAGTTTTTTCTTCAGAGTTTAACTCTCTTCTTACTACAGAAGCACCACGCATGATTTATACTTTCTCATTTACAGAGGGGTGGAAGTACCATACAGGAACCTCTGTTACTGATATCCCCTATGTTGGCTCTGTCTCTGACAATGGACTTGACATAAATGCAGTACCTAATGATGATAAAGCAGTGTTTCTTTCAGCAGATGATTCAATCTTTTTCACTGAAGATAGAAAGAATCAAAACATGAGAATTTATCAAGACGCTCCTGTCATTGCTGGTGATATGTCTACGATTGCTATTGACGAGACACCGCCCATTGATACTGAGTGGACCCTTGGCGGTGACCACATCCACGTTACTGCCATTCCCATTAACCTTACAAAAGCCCGTCAGGATGATGAACTAAAGGTTGCTTTTTCTGTAATGAATAAAACATATGCAGACATTGCAACCTTGTCAGCAGAAGAAGTAAGAATAGTTATCGTTTTTAAAGATTCGGATGACTCATCTCTTTATGCCAAGATGCAGGTTAAGGTTAGTAAGGGTGAAGTCGGGGTAGCCAATCAAGTTCCAGAAGACACAGACTTTTCTGCTAATGGGTATTATGTTGTTAAGTGCCCAGTTAAAGACCTAGTGACAAGCCCCACTTTCTCTTGGGAGAATATTACTGTTGCACAGATTTATGTTGAGGTAGAACCAGCACTTACCAAAACATCTGCTGACTACTATGTTGCTATTGACGCTATTCGATTTGATAGCCAGAACGATAATAACCCCACATACGGGCTGGCAGCATACTCAGTAATTCAAAATGCTTCTGCTTCTACTGAAGTTAAGAATGCTCAAACAGAATCTCAACTTGAATATAAAATTGTTCTAGAGGTGGAGTAATGGCTACCAAAAGGGCGGTATTAGAGTTTGATAGTGACACTAATCAGTTAGAGTATCAATCTACTCCAGGGACATACATTAATTCTAATCCTGCTTCAACCACATATATTACTTGGGAAGATGAGCAGTCTTTTGATAGTGACATGGTTCCTCAGATTAATAGGAGGTTCTTCCTCACTTGGCCTGCTTTAAATGAATCTTACTCACCAGTGTATGCAAGATTTAGAATCAGAAACGAATCCTATAACTCTCAGTCGTTGTGGAGCATTCCTCAACTGCTGCACGTTCCTGTTAGGTATGCTGTCTATAAGAGAAGAGTAGTTAATCAAAGCCCTAACAAATGGGTATTGGTTGAGGTTACGACTAACAATTCTGTCGGAGGGTATCAAGAAAACTGGGAGGGTAGGGTTCAGTACGCTGTTTCTATTTATCATAAAAACTCTAAGCCAGCAGCAACAGAAGGTGTGTCGTGGAGTAGTGACCTTCCTACAGATGTTGTTAATCCATATGTTTTATTTATGACAAACCCTGACGACCCCAACTTTAATACCAGACCAAATACTATTATTCAATTGTGATACGGTATAATAATATCTAGGAGGATTTATGACTATTCAGATACCAAGCCAAGGCACGCCAGTAGATGCCAAGTTGTTATCTAACATTGTTACCGAACTCAATAGAGTTTCTGGCAGTCTCTCTAATTCATCTAAGCGTTCCAAGGTAAAGTCACCTGGCTCCGCTGGGACTAATAGAGATATGCTCACATCAGAACTAGGATTCTATGGCACATATGTTAATATCTCACGAAGCAATGTTGTTATTAATGGTAGCGACACTTTTTCTGTTGACATTAGCGGGATGTTTAGTTTGACACCAGTAGCAGTTGCTACTCCTGTTCATCAAGAGGCTGGAACAAACCCACCAGAACTATTTGTTATGCTGACAGACGTTACTGCATCACGCATTAGTGGCAAGATTGTTTATAAAACATCAGGCACCATCAACATTAGAATTAATGTTTTAGCAATGGGTGTTCCGGCCAGTGTCGCCTAGGGGAAACCTTAGGTCCGATAAACAACATAATAAAGTAAGAAAGTTTTGTCGGGCCTGCGACAAGGAATTTTATGTGTGGCCTAATGAGGCTAGAAGAGGGCGAAAGTATTGCTCTCGTTCGTGCATGAACAAACAAGACTATAGAGAGTGTGTCCTGTGTGGAATTACTTTTACTGTAGCAAGGAAAAATCCCCGACAGATTTGTGGAAAAAAATGCCCTTCTCTAAGAGTATCCTACTCATGTATTGTCTGCACAGTGACAGTATCTAGGCCCAGGTGTTTTGGTCTTGGAAAGTTTTGTAGTGATAGGTGTCATAGAATGTGGTTAAAGAATGAAAACATTACCTGTGACCCAATGCGGGGTATGCATAAGTCAGTTAACTATGGTAACAAAAGAAAACATAAGATAAGAAAGGGCGATCTTATTATCAAAGAAGATGTTTTTGATTTTTTTAACTGGACATGCATTGTATGCAATGAAGGTATTGATAAAACTTTAGAGTATCCTGATAAGATGAGCGCAACACTTGAGCACATCGTTCCGCTGTCTAAGGGCGGTACTCATACCTGGGATAACGTAGCCCCATCTCATCTTCTCTGCAATGGAAGAAAAGGTGATACTACAATGGAAGAGGTGCTTGATCGCCACCGCGCAATTTGGGAGTCGCACAATGCCTATTGAGTACAAGTCTTTAGAAGACTATAATGAGCGACCCATTAGAAAGCCAGTAGGAAAGATATGGTTCCTTAACGGTGATTTGGTGCGGGTATATCATAGGACTCGCAGCGAAGGTATCATTACTCTCTATAACATCAATAGGGAATGTCTACAAACTATTCTGCTGGATGAATGGATCAAGAAGCGTAAGCGTGCGTATAGCGTTAAGGTGACCGCAGACCTCCTTAATAGGCACAGAAAATATATTCCACAGATGGTGAAGCGTGGCATTATTCCACCGCCCACAGGGGCTTGTCCTGACAGGCAGACTAAGTGGGGTGTGCGCGGGTACTACTCAGAAGATGACGTTAGAGAGATTAGAGATATCTTGGCATCACGTTCTATTGGTAGGCCCAGGAACGATAGGCTTATTACTAACAATCATACTCCTACGCCACAAGAGTTGACACGGCGTATGGGAGATGGTATCTTGCACTACACAAGGAATGAAAAGGGCGATTTTTTGCCAATTTGGAACGAAACGATCTAACTCATGAAGTATTGTCGCGTGTGCGGAGAAGAAAAGCCTCTTGATCAGTTTTATAGAGCCAAGAGCGCCAAGGACGGCGCAGCAACAAGGAAGTATAGCAAGCAAAATAGAGAAAAAATAAATGAGTGGCGGCGCAACTGGTACAAAGCCAATCCAGGGAAAGACTCTTCGTATAAGCACACCCGCCGAGCACTAATAAATAAATCAGGAAAGTTTGTCATACTTGACAAAGAGATAAAAAGGCTCTACAGTAATAACTGTATTCATTGCGGCTCTAAAGAACGGATAACGATGGACCATCTGATTCCTGTTTCCAGGGGTGGCAGGCATAGTATAGGAAACATAGTTCCAATGTGTCAGGAATGCAACTTCAGTAAACATACTAGGTTCTACTCAGAATGGAGATATAAAAATGTCAGAATCGGTTAAGGCGCGTTGGTCACTTATGTATACGATGAACCTGGGAAACTTTCAGTCGCTAAAACTTGAGTGTGCCGTCGAAGATAGCGCACGAAGCGACGAGACTGCTCAGCAGTTGTCTGATCGTGTGTATAAGTTTGTTGAGGCAGAGTTGGTCAAAAAGATCAAGGAAGCCAAAAAAGAACTAGATGGTGAGTAATGGCGTTATAATAATGTTATGTTCCGCGCTCTTATTTTTAGAAATGGTCGGTGGCATATTATCCACCTAAGGCCGTGGTCGCACTCATTTAGAATTTATCGCTTTTCAACATCAAGGTTATTTTCAACTGACAGTTTGTTTGACCTATACCAACTGCATAAGGCGTTGTGCTGGGCAAATAAGAAGGGATATCCTGTCAGATATATACAGGTAAAACGTTATAGAACGGATTTAGAATGACAGATCGTAAAGCAAGGTTCGTTATCTTGTCGTATTTCCAGAAGAAGTATTCGGAAGCGACAGGAGGCGAAACGCTAACTATCAACAAGTATTCAGCACAGTGGGATGCAGATGCCCTCCTTGATTCGTATGAGATGGTCCCCTTGAAGCAGATGATTGATAGATACTTTACTACTAGCGATCATCCTAGTTGGAAAGGTTTTTGCAGGGACGCACAAAAGATTTGGGAGATTCAAGCAATTGAATCACTAGACCTTGCTCACCGCAACCTTCTTAAGAAGCGCGCGAAGGAGTGGATGAATGATTAAATCATCATCACAGATACTTGCCAAGTATATTATTCTTGGTGCTGATCTTAGGGAGTTGTGGGAAAACTGGGATGCCCCACATGCAAAGCAATATTTGTCAGACATTCTTGACGAACATGATAGGTTTTTGAAAGATGAACGGAAACTGTGACGGTTTTGTCGTAGACTATTGCACTACAGGCAGACATATGTGGCATGAAGGTAGCCACTGGGAAGAAGTAATGTGGCTATGTGATAGGCATTATAAGTTATATAAGGAGGCTTAAAATGCAAAACGAAAAAGATTTAATCGAAAGACTCTCAAAAGCCTGTGATGTTTGGGAAGAAGAGTATGACTACGGGGTAATCCCTATTGCTGTTGTGCGTGGTATTCTCGGCAGGTATGATGAAGTATCACGGTTGAACAAGATGTACTACGGAGAATGATATGAGTGACACAGAAGCCAAGGTGCTTGCTGCTGTCCTAAGGGACAAGCAAGTGCATGTATTGATGCAAGCCAACGTTGGGGCATTGCTAACGACGCATACAGATGTGTGGGAGTTTATTCGCAACTATGTAGATAAGAATGGGTCGGTTCCACCTGAGAACATTGTTGTGGAAAACTTTAGAGATTTTACCCCACCAGAATCGGTGGGAACAACCAAGCATCATCTAGAGCAGTTGCAGGCTGAGTTTATGGATCAGCGTGTGCGTGAGATTTTGCGTAATGCTGCAACGGAAGTTCAGGATGGACGCTCAAATGATGCTGTTAATACGCTCATTAGCCAAACGTCAGACTTGAAAAAAGTCACAACGTCTGTTAAAGATGTAGACCTAGTTGATGTTGAGTCTGCCATTGCTCATTTTGAGACAGTGCAGAAGATGAATGCTATGGGTTCGTATGGGGTTAAGACAGGACTACCTGGCTTTGATGCTGTGCTACCCAGTGGTATCACGGGCGGTATGCTGGGTGTGTTTCTTGCTTACCCTGGTATTGGTAAGTCATGGCTGGCTATGTACTTTGCTGCACAGGCTTGGAAGCAGGGCAAGGTACCCCTTATTATTTCTTTGGAAATGTCTGAGGCAGAAGTACGCAACCGTTTGTTTACGGTGCTTGGGGACGGCATCTGGTCTTTGCGTAAGATGGGTATGGGCGAGGTAGAACTTGATATGTTCAAGAAGTGGCACGCTAAGGTTTTTACTAGCAAGCCCCCATTCTATATTGTGTCCAGCGATAACGATGGTGAAGTAAATCCATCTGTCGTAAAGGCTAAGATTGACCAGTATAAGCCTGACTTTGTTGTTCTTGACTATCTACAGTTGATGAGTCCTAACACTAAGACAGATAATGAAGTAACTAAGATGAAGAATCTTTCCCGTGAGTTGAAGCAACTTGCTCGCGGTAGTGACGTTCCGATCTTGGCTATTAGTTCTGCTACACCTGATGATGTGACTAACTTGAGTCAGCCCCCTACCCTGGGACAGACTGCATGGTCGCGTCAGATTGCGTATGATGCTGACTGGCTAGTGTCACTTGGGCGTGACCCTAACAGTGATATTATTGAAGGTGTCTACCGTAAGAATAGGCACGGCCCAATGAACG
>ERZ724505.468-NODE-468-length-25799-cov-3.901958_pt1 | contig 25799 bp, 28 predicted proteins | sample MGYA00376038_ERZ724505 | MGnify/ENA primary metagenome ERZ724505 (study PRJEB28724, sample SAMN07190884) | wastewater metagenome | isolation source: effluent of sewage treatment plant in Hong Hong | place: Hong Kong | collected 2016-03-17 ...
CAAATCAGGTACTGGTAATGCCTATGTGACGAACTGGGATACTGGAGTTTGGCGTGGTTCTTGGACCAAGGATGTAGTAGTTGGTACTTGGGTAGCTAACTTCAGTGGGACAAGATTAGGGGGAGAAGTTGTTATGTCAGGCGGCAATTTGTATATGTTGAAGCATGACAATACATTCCTGCAATTTAACGATGCAATTAGCATGTTGAGTTTGAATGTCTGTATGCCGAGTCTTTAATCATGCCACTCATCCCCATTAATGCGGTAGGGCAGATCGGACTTTTGTCCGACAAACCGTCACATGAGCTGCCCTTGAACGCTTGGAGCGATGGTAAGAATGTTCGGTTTCGTGACACCTTTGCCGAAAAGTTTTTGGGGCAAACGCAAGTGTACGACCCGGTGTCGGCCGCTCCGTATAACGTGTTTCCAGTGATCTCAGGGACGAACTTTTTTTGGCTGGTTGCTGGCCTCAACAAACTTTATGCCATTGACGGTATGACCTGGTACGATATAACTCGGGCCGTTGGTGGGAACTACGCAGCTACTGCCACAAAAAATTGGACTGGTGGAATGCTGGGTGGGGTTCCCGTTGTGAATAATGGGGTGGACGTACCGCAGATGTGGCTGAATCCGGCCGGAGTAAATTTGGCGGCCGACCTGTCTAATTGGCCTGTTGGGTATACCTGTCAGGCTTTGCGGCCCTTTAAGTCCTTTTTGGTCGCTTTGGACATCAATACCGGAACAACTCGATACCCGCAGATGGTCAAGTGGTCTCACGAGGCAGTGGTTGGTTCTGTGCCGGCTTCCTGGGACCCAAGTGATCCGGCCTATGATGCCGGAGAATACACTTTGATGGAGAGTCCTGGATACTGTATTGACTGTCTTCCTATGAGGGATGTCAATATCATTTACAAGGACGACTCTGTATGGACCATGCAGTATATTGGCGGGACCAACATCTTTCGATTTGCTCGAGTGTTTGCTACTATCGGAATGTTGGCTAAACGATGTGCGGTGGAATTCTTCTCCGGGAAGCACGTAGTGTTGGGCCAAGATGATCTGGTTGTGCATAACGCAAACTCTGCTGAGTCGATCATCAGTAAGAAGCTGAAGCGGTGGCTTTTCAATAACATTGATTCCAACTACTTCACTCGGTGTTTTCTACTGCACAATCTGAGGGAGAGGGAAGTTTGGGTGTGTTTTCCTGAATCCGGCACTACGACTCAATTGTGCACACTAGCGCTTGTGTGGAATTATCTGGACAATCAACTTTCGGTGCGAGAGCTTCCCGGGATTGCTGGTGGCAATCTAGGATTGATTAGCTCTAGTTACGCTGGTACAACCTGGAGTGCTGATAGCTTGGCTTGGGACTCTGACTCTACTGACTGGGGGGATGGTAATTACTCCTCAGCGAGTCCTCGCTCACTTCTGGCCGACCCGACCAATAGCAAGCTGTTGGACGTGGAAAGCTCCCTTAACTTCAATGGGACGTCCATGAACTGCTACCTGGAACGTACTGGTTTGGGAGTTCCTTTCAAGGTGGATGCCCCGCCTGATATTTCCTCCCGTAAGTTCTTTAGGGGCCTTTGGCCGCGTATTGAGGGGACTGATGGTGGAGTGGTACGAATTCGTTTGGGGGTACAGGACAAGGTGGATACCCCTGTTTCCTGGGATGAATCCTACGATTTTGTGATCGGTACGGATGATCATGTGGACTGTGCTCTGAACGGTCGATTGTTTGCAGTACGGTTCGAGTCTAGTACGGATATCGAGTGGAGACTTCATGGGTATGATGTGGATGTACAGCCTGCGGGGACCTTCTGATGGTTGACGTCAATCGATATGTGGAGGACCCGACTCCACAAAGGCCCGAGGAAGTACCGGAATTCCTCACTCGGGAACTTCCTCGTATTTCGGCCTTTTCCCAGGAGGTACAGGAATCTCTGGGAGGTTTGTCAGGTACCGTTATCATGAATTTTGGGTCTACTCCTACTGATACCGGTACTGTGGTGGTTACCGGGGTTTCTAAGATGTTGGTGTCCACCCCCGTTCATGTGTTTGTGAATGAGGACAGTACTGGGGATCACCCGGTAGTGGATCATCAGTGGGCAGCAATCAGCTTTCGGTTTTCTGTTGGGACGAAAGTAGCAGGTACTGGTTTTACGATTACGGCGTATTCGTTGTTCGGAGATGTTACCGGACAGTTCAAACTCTCTTGGCTCTTGGGGTGATAAAATGAGTGGATTTCTGCAAAAGCTTCTTGGTTATACGTCGGGCAATGGCGCCGAAGTCAATAGTGACGGTGCCCTTCGGATTGTCGATGGTGGGGCGGCCGGCAACAACTACACGGTGGCGGCTAAGACCGGTACGATTGCGGCGGCTGCTGCGGCTGGGGCTGCTGTGTTTGCCATGCGGGTCAATCCAGGGTCGAGCAAGAAGGCCTACATCAACCTGCTGAAGTTGCGTTTCACTACGATTGTGGCCTTCACGACCCCTGTCACGCAAACTCGGTCCTTGGTGATCACTCGGGGGGCTGGTGCAGCGACCTCCGGGGGTACTGCCATTACGGCTGTTGCCCAAAAGGATACCGCCTATGGGGCCTCGCAGTTTGATGCGGCTGTCGGTGGTGATACTCGAATCGCCTCGACCGGTGCCCTAACGGTGACAGGTATCACCTGGGAAACGGTCAACCTGGGGGAACTCACTTTGGCGCATGTGGGATCGGCCGGGAACTTCTACGAGGCAGTTTACGAGTTTGATCTTCGGAATCATCCGGTGGAGTTGAATCCGGGGGAACTTTTGGGAGTTCGAGTAGGACCTTCGGCAATGGACGCTGCCGGCACCTGGTCTCTTGGGGTTGAGGTCGCGTGGCGTGAAGGTACAAGTGATATCGAGGCCTAACGTGATCAATATTGCACTTATTCCGCATACGGAGGTACCACTGACGTGGCATCTTTACTCCCACTTGGTGCAGGAAGCTTTGGACTATTCCCGAGGTGAATGCCTTCTGGAAGATGTTTACCAGATGGCCGCCTCGGGAGGTATGCAGGTATGGGTAGCAGCTGACGAAAAAGAAAAGCGTACTTCTATCGTTGAAGCTGTTATGATCACCCAGATTATCGTTTACCCGCGAAAGCGGTTTCTGCGGATTGTTGTGCTGGCTGGCACATCCGTTCATAGGTTCGATGATGGGTGGGAAGTTATCGAGAACTGGGCGATAGATCAGGAATGCCACGGTGTGGAAAGTTTTGCTCGACGAGGTTTTCAGCGTTGGGCAAAGGGAAGTGGTTTCCGTGAGTATTACTCAGTCATTGGAAAAGACTTCCCAATCAAGAACTTGCCTTAGGATAAAACATGACCTACAACATTCGAGGGTTTAGGGTAATTCCTGCGGGCTTTGGTGGGTTGCGTGGTGGAGGAGGGCAGCAACAAGCAGCTCCCACTAGTACGACTACAACCAATACGTCGACGCCTTGGGGAGGCCAACAACCTTACTTGAAAGAAATTTTCAAGCAGGCACAGGCGCAGTACAATGATCCTGCACTGACACCGAAATACTTCGAGGGGGCAGTAACAGCCGCTCCTTCCAATAGTACTTTGGCCGCCCAGCAGTCTTTGACTCAAGGGGCAGGACAAGTACAAGGGTTGGCGGATTCGTCGGTGGATGCGGCGAAGTTTAATCTTGGCGCGGCCCGAGATGTAACTACTAATCCGTATATCCAACGAGCGGTGGAAGCTGCTGTTCGCCCCATCCAACAACAATTGACGGATACCGGCGGGACCTTAAGTCAGATCAGGGATCAAACCAACAACTCCGGCCAATGGGGTGGAAGTACCCGAGGGGACATCGCAGCAGGTTTAGCCGTTGCCCGTGCTAATCAGCAAATCGGAGACACGGCAGCCACCATGTATTCCGATGCGTACAAGAACGCAATGGACAATGCGACTAAAACTCTGGCGCTTACTCCTGGCGTGGCTCAGACTGTTCAGGCCCCTGGTACTATGCTGGATGCGGTAGGGCAGCAACAGACTGCCTACTCACAGCAGTTGATCAACGATGCGATCGATAAGTGGAATTTCCAACAGAACCTGCCGGCAGCGAAACTCGCCCAATACCAGTCCCTTATCCAGGGTAACTATGGAGGGCAGTCCTCGGGAACCTCCACGAGCACTGGTGGTGTTGTTTCTGGTGGTGGCAACAGCTTTATGTCCACTCTTGGTACTGGTTTATCGGCTCTCGGCACCCTCGGTAAACTTTTCGCTCTTTTTTGAGGAGTAAAACATGGACTTCAGTAATCTCGGCCAACTGCTTCAGATGATTCAAGACCCCAACATGGTACAACAGCTGTCGCAGCAGCTTGCTGGTGTGGCTGACCCGACTTCTTTTCTGCAAAAACTGCAAGCCTCTCCACAGAATGGGTTTGATTTTAGGAGTCTGTATGGGGGGAACTTGACGGGACAACAGCAATCTCCTCAAGAAATCACTCCAATGATGGCAGCTCTCGGCCAAAGACAGATCAATCTGGCCAATACTGGAGAAATACCTCGGGAGCTTAACTCTCCTGTGCAACAACCTGATTTGGGGTCTCTGTTGAATGGACCTCTTCCGCAAACTGCTGTGGATAGGGCTACCGGGGCTGTACAATCTGTGCCTCCTGGGATCAAAGATGCACTTGGTAGGCCGATCGGGCAAGATATGTCAACCACACCGGAACAAGTACAGAAGACTGGTATGGGATATTCCAACGTTACTGGGGGGTATAACCAGGGAGAAACTACGAAACCTGGGCTTAGTCTTGCCGAAAAGTTGAAACAAGCTGGTGATGTTGGTGCTACTATGACTCCTCCGTCGAGCGCCCAGCAACAACCAATTACTCAATCCAAGTCACCTTTGGGGTCTGCTCCTACTCTAGGCAGTGCCGCACAAGCAAAAGCTCCTGGCTACATGACTGGTCCGTCTGATGCGGCTCGTATGGCGTATCTTCGGAAATCTCTTGGCGACCTTTTGAGGTAAGCAAACATGGGAATCTACGACCAAGACCTCGGAGCACAACTCAATACGGAACTGCCAAATGCCCAAGTAAGTCCTCCGGCTACTCCGGAAGATCATGCGAATCGTGTTTCTGGGTGGCAGGCGTTTTTCGAGAAGATTAAGTCGGACCCTATGATCCAGAACACTATGATCAAAATGGGTACCGATTTGATGCAACCTGTACCTTTGGGGCAGACCCCTATTGGTCACTTGGGGCGTGCGCTGTCTTCTTCTGTGGATTATGCCACGGCAGTCAGGGAGAACCAACGAAAGGCCCAGATGGAAGCCGACAAGGCTGCCCGTGAGGAACGTGATTTGGCTATTCGTGAGGGAAAAGCTCCTGTCGATATCGAGCATACTCAAGCGCAAACCGGACAAGTGAAGGCCGCTACGGAAGGGGCATTGGATGCAACTCGACGTGCGAATGAACTTCATCCTGTCACTCTGGATGACCACAAGAAACGTATTCAGCTGATTGATGTTCAGCTTAATCAGTTGAGGGCACAGGAAAAGGCTGGCCTGATGACTCCTGAGCATTACCGGAAGAAAGATCAGTTGGAGAACGATAAGGCTTCCGCCTACAACGATATGTTGCGGGCACACGCGGAGCACTACCGATCGGCATCCGATGCAACCTCCGGCAAGAACGCACCCAAACTCCAGGTTACCAAGATGGATGATAAGTCTGTGGTCACGACGCAGGAAAGGAATGGTGAAATCTACCACAGCATTATGGTTCCGCCTAAGACGCTTGACCCGATGGAGGCCCGTGCTCTGGCCCAACAGCAGATTGCTCGTGGTACGCACTGGTTCAAGCCAAACGACTATCAGGGCACGGAAGCAGAAGCTGTGGACAATTTGGCCAAACAGTACATGAGCCCGCAAACCAGGCACTTCAAGTTGGGCCAGGACGGTCAGTTGGTTCCTATCACGAAAATACCGACAGGGCCGGCAGGCGGCCAACAGCTTTCAGGTGTTGGGGCAGGGCCAACCAATACGGAGGGCTTTAAGGGTGATGCGGCGGCCATCTCGCCAAGTACTTCTTCGCAAGGAACTCCCCCGAAGCCCACCAACAAGCCTATCGTGTTTAAGCGAGGGGAGGGTGGAGCTTTCGTATCAGTTGACCCGAATGCCCAGGCAAAACCTAACATTCTAGCTGGATCAGGTAGTAATCCAGTGCCTTCGAGTGTTAGAGAGGCCGCCGCTAGTTTGGGGAAGGCGCAGCAAAAAGTGGTCCGGGCACAAGAAATCCAGGAACAGCTTGACGACTTGGATGCAAAAGCTGCCGGCATGAGCCCACAAAATCGTTACGCTTATCGGTATGCTCGTGGCTACTTTGACCTGCAGGAAGAACTGAAGCAGTTGCAGAAGTAAGGTGGGGATTAATTCTTAATTAACCAAGGGGTTAAAGATGGCACGCAAAATCGAAGCTGAAGGCCAGCAATTTGTGTTCCCGGATGACGCGACCGATGAGGAGATCGGTAAGACTCTGGATCAGCATTTTGCACCTCCAGCTTGGGGTGATGTTTTTGGGGCCGTTCCTGGTGCAGTTAATAGGGGAATGGTGAAAACCGTTGCAGGTATTCACCAACTGGCCGGTGACATTACGGGAAATACGGAATGGCAGAATACCGCTACCCAAGTGAAACAGACTCTCGATCAGGAGGCGCAGGCTGAGACTCCGAAGAACATGACCCTGTTCCAGGAAGGCGTTCACTCCGGTTTGGTGTCGGCTGCGGAGAACATTCCGAATGCGATTTTGGCCGCGGCCACGGCCCCCTTGGTTGCCCCTGAAATGACGGCCGCAGGGTTGGCGGGTGCTGCGGCTTCCATTGGTACTTCCGTTATGGGTGGAGTAACTGGGCTCAGGAAGTATGCAGATGTACGAGACGCTGGTTTCTCGGGGCTGCGTGCTGGGATTTCTGCTCTGTTTGAGATGCTCGTCGAGAAGTATACGGAATTTCTCCCCTTGAAGGAACTCACTAAAGGAAACATTCTTTGGCGAGAAGCCCGTAAATTTGTTGTCAAGGAACTTGGTGGGGAAGAACTGGCCACAATTCTGCAGGACGCTAACGCTAAACTGCACGACCAGCCTAACATGACTCTTGGAGATTTCATTCGTGACCTCGGGGTAACGGCAATCGCCACTCCTGTTGGGGCCGCAACCCAACTTGGCGCTTTTAAGGCAGGCAGCATGGTACTTCCTAAGAGTCCAACTGCTACGTCGACTCCAACTCCGACTCCGAATGTTCCGAGTCCTTCGGAAACTTCTTCGACACCGCCTGCGCCCCCTGTTCCGCCCGCATCTCCCGCACCTCCGAAAAGCCCTGGAGTAACGTCAGTAACTGACATCCTCGGGGTACCGATTGAAGGTGTAACGACTCCACCTGAGGTTCCGAGCAGTCCTGCTATGGTGACGGTATATGCTGCTGTTGATCCGGCCGCAGTGCAGGACCCTAGTTTTGACGGTACAATGATTGTGACTACCGATAGGGGAGAGGCGGAACTGCATTCTGCAGAAGGCTCAGCTCCTGTGTATTCGGCTCAAATTCCGTTGAGTAAATTGCAGGAGTATGCAGCACAGTTCCGTGGAAAACTCGATCAAGTTGGTAGCCTTCCTGAGGGCTACTATATTGTTCCTTTGGCTGACCTGTCACCTGGGATTGTTTCCAGTGGGCAAGGGCAAGCACAGGAGGTAACTACTGGCAAGGTTACTGGCGAGAAGCAGGTAACCCCAGGTGTTACTTTGGTTGTCAGTGAAACTCTTGACTCGAAAGGGGGTGAGGCTAGTGGCAAAAAAGAACGGCAAGGGCGGAAAGGGCGGCGGCGGGAAGAAGTGCTAAGCACTGAAACGCAGCCTCCGGAGGCGGGACAGACTGTTGTTCCGCCTCCCCCTGCTGGACCTGTAATACCTGAGGAACGTACAATTGTTGGGGCTGATGGACATGAAGTAAGTTCCCATATGAAAACTCGTACTGCTTCTGGGGAGCAGACTGTGGTTTTTCCTTCCCCTGAATACCACCAACTGCATTACTTGGGAAGGTTGGTTTCCGACTCAGGTCGGTCCAAGTCTACGAGAACCAAGGTCAAGAAGGAGTTGCAGATCAGTGTTCTTGCAGAGTCGATTGCAACTTCTTTGGGGATTCCGCTCGAACACGTTCGAGGTATTGCCGAGAACTACTACCGATCGTGGGGAAAGGCCGCCAAAAAACTTAACTCGAAAACGACACTTGCCCCTACCTTGAACGAGCTTCGTGAAGATTACTATAGTGACAGATCAGCCGAAGAAGATAATCTGGATGATCCGTTCTACGAACAGGCTCGACTGAAGGTAGACTCGGAACTGCAACAAACCTACGACCAGTATTATGGGGCAGATGTTTCTGGGGTAACTGCGGGAGAAGTACAGGTAGCACCTGCCTTGGAAGCTTCTCCGTACGTACAGCGTATGAAGCGTTACCTGTCTGCCTGGATCAAACTGTTCTCTCCTTCCATGAAGGTGAAGATTATCGACTGGGCGTACCCCGGTGCCGGTGGTATGACCGCCTACAAGGACGGTGTTCACCTTTTGTGGGTTGGGATGCCGGCCAGTTTTGAGAAATCCCGTCCCCTAGGGCTGGTGTTTGATCTTGCCCACGAATTCGGGCACATGCTGATTACGCAGCATCTGTGGTCCTCTGAATTCACTGCCGTACGCGAGATGATGATGCGAGACTACCAGGCGCTTCTCGCAAAAATTCCCAATATGACTGTCGGGGATTTCCTTAACGAGTGGAGGGGGCCTTCAAGTAGTTTGACGATTAATGAGATTGCTGATCGAGTTGGGCTCAAGATGACCGACCCAGCTCAAAAACTTATTGACTCTTATGGTCGCGGAAGTAAGTTGGGGAAAAATTCCATCCTGCGGTTTGAGGAGTGGGCTGCTGAACAGTTTGCTCGATATGTGAACTCTCACCAAAAGATTGCTTTCCCCCTGGAAGTGCGTAGGATGTGGACTGACCTTCTGGCGAAGATGAAGGCGTTCTACACCAAGGTAGTTAAGAAGCTGGGTTCCACCGAGTCTTACAATCAATTCATTGACCAGCTTCGCACGACTACCTCTCAAATCCCCACCGCAACCGAGGGGCAGTCTCTTGACCCCAACTCAGGTAACCTGAAGGAACAGGCTCTTGCCAGTCTTGCAGTCGATGACTTCGAGTACACCACTAAGGTGCTCAATCGGCTGCCGGAAAAACCCGTCCTTAACAGAGAGATGGTCATTGCGGAAGCCAACCGTCAGGATGTGAGGCCGAGTGAACGAGAGGTTATTAAGGAAGTGCTGGATACTCTTCCGGACCGATTTGACCGTAATCTGTTCGTGTACAAGGTGCAGAATGAAGTGTTTCCCTTGGCCCTGCAGATACTCCCCAAGACCAAGTACAACACCTACAACTATAAGCACATTCGGTGGCCTTTTAACCCAATAACGGGAGGAACCTTCCCCAGGGATGAACATGACGCCGAAGTTCACATCTGGAAGAGCCCGTTTTTTGTCGGGGACAATTATGAAACGGCTGCGGGATACGTTCACTTTCGAGAGGCTAGTCCGTATTACTGGGCCCACACTCGAGTAGTGAACAGGCTTGTTGATGGGGTAAAGGTACGCTTTGTCATGGAGACTCAAAGTGACCTAATGCAAGATGCTCGGGTGAAGCGTGAATCAGACGTAAGCTACATTCTCAGTTTGTTTGAACAGGCGGATAGAAATTTGGCCAAATACTCTCGAAGTATTGTTCAAGGGAAAAGTGATCTTACGTTGTTGGAAAGAACCGCAGACTCTCTACGGGCTGTTCGCGATCGAGTCTACCGTGAAATTGAACAGGCCGATATACAAGACCTTATCAATTTACTCGGTACTGCCAGGAGCCCGTTAGATATTTCCTGGATACAGGAAAAGTTGGATGAGTACTCCGAGAAGTACAAAGTTATGCAAGGTCGAGAAGAAGCCAAGTTCAAAATGCCGGCCGCTTGGTATGAGTTGGTCCTTCGCCATGAGTATGTAGAAGCAGCTCGACAGGGTATGGAAAAAATTAGAATCCCTGACATTAATACTCTGATCCCGCTGGAAGGTTTTCAGAAGTTCTACCCTTCAGGTGTTCACTTTATTCAGGCCTTGAAAGGTATGACACATCCCCTCTTTGGTACCTTGACTGGAAACGTGCGGATCAATGAGTTTACGACGGAGTTGAAGAACAATAATATTCAATTCGAATCATCGACCGTTTCTCCGGATGGGAACAGTACGGTATTTTGGATACCTAATATGGACGTCTACCTTGAATCTGTAGGCGATTATCTTGATGCCGTAGAGTCCAATTCTGACGCTGTAGACATTTATGCTGATGCTATGAATGCACATTCTGGTACTGCAGGTACTCCTATTATGGAGACAAACGCTTATCCTGGGTCTATGGCGGTTGTAGCAAGGGAGCTTTCACCTGAGTATCTTCCGGCGGCAAAATCGGTCATGCAGAAGTACCGTGCGAATTTGATCCCCTTCTTCAACAAGAACTTTGGGGCCAAGCACATTGTGGACGAATTCGGCCAGGGCTGGTGGGAAGCCGACGTCAATCCAGAGTTGGGGAATAAGCCCATCATCTACTTCCAGCAGTTGGTGAATGCAGAGCAGGTGGCCAAAGATGTAGCAGAACGTGGTGGGGTGCCTGATCTTCCGGCCGCCTACAAGGCCGTGCAAGGGCTGGCCAACACCTTTCTTCAACTCAATCAGTTGGCAAAAATCCTTCCCAATGTGGAGGGTCTTCAGAGCTATCGACGGTTGATGCAGGCCATGCACAATCTTAAGAACTCTTTGATGGAAGGCCCCAACCAGCAGATCGAACGCTGGAATAAGGTGCCTATCAAACAGGCTGAGTTGGTTGAGGATGCCATGAAAGAGGAGGAACGTGAAGGGACGCATTGGACTTCCGTGGAGACCGAACTTTACCCTGACGAGAAGGGCGTCATGCAGACGGTTTATGTGCATAGACCGAATGCTGCCTTTCTGGAACGTATGAAGGGTCTTGGAATTAACGATTCGGGGATTGCTTTGTTCCTCGCTCTCAAGAACGACTTCCTTCGAGTGCTCACTCTGATGGAACGTACGGTTTCGGCCCATACCAAGTCGTTCTACGCAGACAGTCCGTTGATTCAGGCCGCCCGACTTAAGGAAGTGGAAAACGAATTTGCCCGTCTTCGTATGGTCCCGTACCTTCCTGATCCTCGCTTCGGGAACTACTCTGTGCAGGTCAGGGCAGGGCACGATGAAGTAGTGGATGGACGGCAAATCAAGAAGGGGGAGTTGGTGTATTGGGCCAAGTTCGAGAACGAAAGAGAGCAAAAAGCCCACTACAAACTGATCGCCAAGAACTACGGCAAGGACCACAAAGTGTCCATGTTCTATACGGATAACATTGTTACGAGCATGGCCATGATGCCCAAGACCTTCGTGGAGTCGACGATCGCGGCCTTGAACGCTAACGAGGAAACCGCCTTAACTCCTGAGCAACTTCAAGTGCTGCGGGACGTTCAATACGACTTCACCTCGACGGGTAAGTTCCAGAAGTATTTGGAGAAAGGGCGGAAAGGTGTTGGTGGGGCGGAAAAGGACCTGCGGCGTGTTTACGCCAATTATATGTGGCGAACGGCCAATGCCATCAGCAAACTGCAATTCCAGTCCAAACTGCAACATGCAATCAGCGAGGTGTCAAGGGACGCTCAACTCCTTCGACAGACGGTGGGGAACTCCAATGAGTATGATAAGCTCATTGAGTACATGAAGAAGAATTTCAAGTACGTCTTTACTCCGCAGTCGGAGATGCAGGGGCTTCGTGCTTTTGTTTCCCTGTGGTACTTGAGCTTTGTCCCTAAAACGGCCCTCCTGAACTTCTCGAGTCTTCCGCTGATCACTTTCCCCTACCTGTCGGCTCGCTATGGGGAGGCAGCTTCTACGGGAGCGATGCTTCGCGCCATGAAAAACGTTGTTCAGTTTTGGCGGAACCCTGACAAGGTGGATGCAAATCTGAAAAAAGCGCTTACGCAAGCGAAAATTGATGGGGTTATTGACCAGGGTTTTGCCGCCATGCTCGCTAACGTGGCTGAGGGTGGGGTCACTTTGGAACGTCTGATGACTCGCCTTGGCACCCTCAAGTCTCGCAAAGGGAAGGACTTTGTACGTACAATGACCTGGCGGGTTATGTCGGCTGGGATGGCCCCTTTCCGGGTTGTGGAGCAAATCAATCGGTTGGTAACGCTGGCTGCAATGTACGACCTTGAGTCAAAGAAACAAAATGCTCAGGGATTTTCCGATTCTGCGTATGAGCAAGCGCGAGATGCGGTGGATTACACGCAGAATGAATTTTCTCCGTGGAATAGGCCAGAGTTTATGCGCGGGAACAAAGGAGTGCTTCTCATCTTCTACTCCTATGTGCAGAACTTCGCTTTCCTGATGTTTGGTGGAGATAAGGCCTGGTGGAGAATGATGTTGATTATGGCCGCTGCCGCAGGACTCCAAGGTCTGCCTGGGGCTGACAACTTCATTGACATCATGAACTGGGTGCTTCGGAAGTGGTCTGGTCAATATGTGGACTTGCGGAATGATGCCAGGGAGTTGGCTGAAAGTATCGGGGCTAACCCTGATTTGGTCATGCACGGACTGACTCAAACGAGTTTTGGCATCGGGTACGACGTAAGCAATTCCGTGGGCCTTGGCAGAATTATCCCTGGAACTGACGCACTCTTTGGGGTAGGCAAGTTCGAGCAGAGGTTTATCCAGGCTGCCGGTGAACTGGGTGGACCGGCCGGAAGCCTCTTTGTTTCCATGGTGAAGGCGTTGGGAGACGACAACCCAAGTACTCTTTTGAGGTTTGATGCGGCCCTACCTCCGGCGATACGAAACCTCGAGCGTGCCACTAAGGCTATCGAACAGGGGGCTTGGGTTAACTCCAAGGGCCAGATGCTAGTGCCTGACGTTACGGCCGCAGAACTTATCGGTCAAGTGTTGGGGTTCTCCCCCACAAGACGTACGGTACGACAGGAGGAGTTGAGGGCTGAGAGGGATGTTGCAGAGTACTATACGCTGAGAAGGCAGAATCTGTTGGCCATAGCGTATGATGCACGGCACTCTGGTGATCTACTCGCTTGGCTGGACGCTCGTGAGGAGATTCAAAAGTACAATGAGAACGTCCCGGCCAAGGAGTTGAAGATCGGGGAGAAGGATATTGCTACCTCGATTAAAGCCCGCACTAAGAGCGCTCGGGAGGTGGAACAGAATCAGGCGCCGTCAAAACGGTATCAAGCACTATACGCTGCGACATCTCAGCTATACGGCGAGCAGTAACCTGTAGGGGGTGTTCCGGCCTTTTCTCGGTACAAAGGGGACAGGCTTGGAACACCCCATTTCGTTTTTTCTTCCGTGCCATCTCGATAGCTCGAGTGGTTATCCCAAGACGATCGCTTAGGTCCTTTGCAGAGACCAAGGATGTCGCCTCCAGGTAGCTGTATTCACAGCAGTAACCTTCGGCCTGTGCTAGCATTCTAAACAGATAGTTAGCCATGACGATACCTAACAAGAATTTTGCCTTCGTGGGGTTCGGTGTAGACGTGGCCAGCCTCCATAGCACTAATTAGGGCGGCCTTAAAGTCGTCGTAGGACATGATGCGGAACAGCTTCGCATACAGTTCGTCCTTGGTTATCCCGGCGTGAGTTCGCACAATCCCTACAAGTTGATGGGCTTTTCTCGTATCGTCTGTCTGGCCAATTCGCTCGAATACCTTAACCATATCTCCTTCAAGTTTGGTTATACAGGCATTTGCTAGTAGCAGGTCCTCAACTTCTATGGTTAGCTCGTCTTTTCGAGAGGCAGCCAGCACCATAGCTAGCTTATGGATGTGGGTTTGTTTACGAGCAATATACCCACCGAAGCGTTCGTTATCCAGATGGGGTGGTTTGTTCTTGTAGTGCTGAATGTACCAGTCGGTTCCCCATTCGATTGCCTCGGGCGTTATGGTGTATTCGCCACAAAGCATGGAAATCATTTCCAGATCGTGAATTAGTTTTTCAGTTTGTTCCTTAAAGTCCTTGGGGACCGACAGATGCGGATAGGCGACATAGTTGGCTTTTTGGTCGGCATAAACAAAAACCGATCTAGAAGTGAAGCCACCCCCAATCATGTATTCAGGGAAATTACCTTCGATCCAGGCGGGTGTGGTACAGGCGATGAAGTTGATGAAGGGATTCTCGATCACGTCTTCGCCGGAAGTTTTGGTCAGTTTCTTAAAGGTGCCTTCCTTGCCGTCCCATAGGGAGACGAGAAGGTCGACCATCTCCCGATCGCTTGGATTTAGAAAGGTACCGAATTCACCGGATTCAATTGTGATGGCACACATCGGCATGTAATTTTGGTTGCCAAGGTCAAACATTTCCTTGCTGTTTGCCATAGCTTGTGCCAATGCCTGCCAAGTAACGACGTCAGGGCCAAAATGGATTCCCGGTACCTTACGAAGAAGGTTCATCCCGATGGAAGCCGTGGTGGATTTACTGACGATTCCCGGCGGGGCTACAAGAATGATGTAGAAGTTAGGAATCCACTTGAAGTATTTTTGGTCGATCCATACCTTTCTGCGGAGTGCTCCCGCAACAGTTGCTACGCCTACCCAAAAGTACATGTCGAGGGGAGCCTCTCCGTGAGATGCATACTCGACAAATTCTCGGAGCCAATCCGAAAAGATGCGACGTGACATGGAAGAGCCCTGGGTTAATTTTTAATTTTCCAAAGGTTTCGTACCTCCTCATCTTCCCCACAGTCACCCCAAGAAATAAGTGAGGTTTTGATACCCCAAGGGATGATAAGTGGATCGGAATAAGGCACGACTATACGAGTGGTTTTGGCCAGGATCGGAAGAATGGTCGCTCGGTCGATAAAGGGGTATTGTCCGACTATGGAATCGTGTACTTGGAGAAGAAGTTGGACTAGAGAGAGGTTTGGGTTCTTTCGGATTGCGACCATCGCCTTGAAGGTCACGATGGCAACAGTGGACTGTGGAATCCAAGCGAGAGCTTTCGGGAGAAGTTGTTCGTCTACCCGTTCGAAATAGTAACGACGGTAGCCAAAGGCGTTTTCAACATACCGACAGGTTTGAAGTTGATGCTCAATACGGTGATGCCAGTCCTTGATTCCAGGGTGGGCCTCGAACCAAACCTTCTGAAAACGTTCTGCCTCTTTAAGGGAGATACCGAGGTGTCCTGCAATGGTGAGAGGGCGAGCCCCATAGTTGGTCGCGTGGACCCCGATCTTGGCATATTTGTAGTAGGGCATACGCGTACCGTCAGGTCCTGCGTTGGTCCCGAAGATGGTCTTTGCATTGACGGTGTGGATTTTGACGCCAGAACGGAATGCGTCCTTGAGTTCTTGGTCGTCAGCTTCCCAAGCTACCACCTGGGCGTCTGCACCGGCAAGGTCAATGTCGAAGATTTCCTGTTCCTCCGTATCTGGAACGAACATTTTCCTGATATTGGGTAGGACAAGGGCAGTCGGGTCGGTGATTTCCTCATCCTCTGTACCTGCTGGAACGTTCTGTAGATTTGTGCCGGTATCAAAGGCGTTTTCAGACGAGGAGAGTCGATAGGTTTCAGGGCCGGCCAAATTGAAAGAACAACGCATCTTAAGGTCGATGTCAAGGGGCGCTTCCACAAAGGTGGAACGAAAGACCCCAAGGGAACGAAGTTCCAGAATGAGCTTAACGATAGGGATGAGGAGTGGTTCCTTCACTTGAAGAGTGTGCAGGGCCTCATCATCGGCAGTGGGGGTCTTGGTCTTTTTGTTCTTTTGGACCGGTAGGGCAAGCTGACGATAAAGGAAGTCGTGTACTTGCTTAGGCGACTTGACCTTCATGTCGTACCCAATGATCCCCTGAAGGTTTAGCTTACGGGAGTTGATTTCGCCTTCGAGAAGTTTGGAGAGTTGGGTGCGGAGAGCCTGATTCATCTTGACGCCGCGGAGCATCATCTCAAGTAGGATTGGCCAAATTTCCATACGATCACGATAGACGGAAGTGAGGCCTAAGGCTTCCAGTACGTGAAGAAGCTGAGATTCTACCTCATAGGTGACGACAGCATCCTTGCAGTTGTAGGTCCAGAGTTGATCCTCTGGTACTTTCTTTGGGTCCCAGGTTTTTCCTTCGTCCTTCCAGTATTCGTGGTAGGAACAGTACATGGAAGAAAGAAAGTCGAGTCCCTTGGGGAGGCCGACGAAGGCGATGTGCTGCATCACCATAGTGTCGTTCTGAAGGCGGGGAATATAACCGTAATCCCGTGCGAAGTATTGGGCATCGTACAGGAAGTTTTGCCCGACCCCTTGGCAGTTAGGATGGGTTAGTATGTCTCGAAGTTTGTGGGTGAGATAGACCTCTTGGTGACGAGGCCAATAGCCGGACGGATGAGTCACGTCCATAAGCGGAATACAGGCTGCCTCCGTGGGGGACCAACCAAGGCCGATACAGGCCATGTGCTGATGACGAGTTTCGATGTCGATGGAGAGTCGAGTGGGACCCTGAATGAGCCGACTATATATAGTGGATAGGGAGTCGACGGCTTGATCGAAGGTGGGGCGAACAAGGAAGGAGTAGTTGGGTTTGGTCCAAATGGGGCAGTCGAGGTCCTTGAGGGCGCGTCGAAGGTCCATCAGGACGATGGCTCGCCACTCCCAAACTCGAAGGACGGCTGCAGGATTGTAGGTGGGGAGGAGCTTGATGTTCTTGTAGTAGAGTTGGGAACCTCGCCACTTCGTCATGCCTTGCTTGCCGGCAAGTGCCCACAGGGCGATCTGGCCACAGGCTATAATCAACTGAGGTTTGACCTTGTCGATTTCCTGTTCGAGTTCCAGCAGTTGGGTGCGGACAAATTCGTTGTAGAAGTACCCGTCCTTGTAGTTGTGGAAGCCTTTTTCCTTGGAAGCTCCCTTACGGTGGTCGATCCAGTTTTCAATGTCACCTTTGGGTGGAACGAACTTGAGAACGTTGGTAAGGTAACAGTCGGATACTGGAAGTTTGACCTCATGAAGAATACGAGTGAGTTCGATTCCCGAAGGGCCAGAGAAACACTGATTGGAACGCTCGTCGCTGCTGGAGGGGTAGTCTCCGACTAGCATGATACGAGCGGGAAGGGGACCACGCCCCCCAACGCGACGGCCTTCCATCTGGTTAGTCCTCCTCGTCTTCGGATTCAGGTTCGGGTTCAAATTCTTCAGCCTCGGTTACTTCTTCGGGGGTATCGCCGGGCTGAAGCCACAGGCTGTGAAGGGTATCGACAACGAAGTAGTCCTCGAATTCGGCGTATGATTTGGCCAGGGTTTCTGAGTTGGTACCGTGAAGAGCCCCGTTGTATGGGTCGGTGATGTAAAAGCGGAATTTCATGGTATTACTCCTTGTCTTTGGATTCAGGGTCGAGTTTGGGTTTTCCAATCTTGGTTACTTCTTCGGAGGTATTGCCGGGCCGAAGCCACAAGCCGTGAAGGGTATCGACAACGAAGAAGTTATCGAATTCGGCGTATTCCTTGGCCTGATCTTCTGAGTCGATACCGCGAATAGAATTGCCATATAGGCCAGTGATGTAAAAGCGGAATTTCATGGTATTACTCCTTGGTGGTGGGGAAGAAGAACTCGACAGGACTGGATTCTGAGCCGATACCGGGTTGTCGAGCGGGCTTGACGGCGCGGAGAGAAACCAAGTACTCGTCAACAACATTGCGTTGAAGCATGACCACGGCCATCATCGAATCGAGGTCGTTCTCCAGCGTATGGAATTCCGGTCGAACAATCTTGAGAATCCGACGGCTGGTAGCCCAATCCCCTCGGTAGCCATAGTCGGCTCCGCCGTAGGCCACTTGGGAGAAGTAACCGAAGGAATCCAGAAAGTACGGACGAACATGAGTGGGGTCTTCCCACGCGTTGTCGGAGGAGCCGTAGGGAAGGCGAATGAAAAGCTCGCAGTCCGGTTTGGCTACCCTCCAGAGTTCCTGCATGAGCGGCATCGTATTGGTGATGTGCTCAAACACATGAGACATGTAGATTGCGTCGAAGTTGTTGTCCGGGAAGGGCAGCGGGGAGTGTGCGCACATCTCAAGATCGAACAGTACGACGGAAGGATCATCGTGCTGCTTATCCAAGTTGACTGCGTCGGGCATCAGGGATTTCCCGCACCCTAGGTTGAGTTTGTTCATGGTTAGGGCCTTTGCTTTCCGGATTGAAGAACGATCGAAAGGATGTCCGGAGGCGCCCAATCGGTCGGTGGTGAAACGGTTCCGTCAAACCGCTTGTTGACGGCCAGGGTGGAGGAGTCGATCATTCGCATCTTTGATTGGTGAACTTCGGACCAAACAAGAAAAGGGTCAAGCCCTAAGTTATGTAGAATTTCGAAAGCCTTATAAGCGGTATTACACGCTTCCTCGGCGACAATCGCTAGATTGTCAGCTGCCGGACTTGTGAGAAAGGTCCCATAGGCACGATCCAATTTGACAACTGTTTGATCTAGGTCTCGTACCTTCCCGTGAAGTTCGGTGTTCAGGCCGGGGGTCTTCGGAAGCATTGCACCACTGGCCAGCATGAAGAGTCGGACGTCATCAATTGGGTTCATGTTATTTCTCCAGACGAGAGACGAGGGTTCCGAAATGCTGTTCTGAACGCTCGATGGTGGTAGCAATGAGACGAAGTCGATTGGCCGCCTCGTTGACGGTACCGGAACCAGCGCAGAAGTCAATCACCTTCATTCCCGGAATGGTGGAACGCTTAAGGAGGTCGACTATGAGGTCTACGGGTTTCCGGGCGGCATGAATGTCGGACCCTTCGGAGTTGTAAGAAAGGACGTCAGAGTAAGTCCCAGTAGTACGCTTATCGCCCTTGTAAGCAAAGAGGATAGTTTCGTAGCACTTACGAGGGCCATGTTCGATGTCTCCAAGCATACCGCCCGCTGGCTTGTGCCAGATAAGGGGACGCCCCCAGACTGTCCATCCGTGAAGTTGGGCCTCGGAAGTGAGCAGTTGAACGTATCGGAAATCACAGAACATGTAAAGGGCCGCATCCGGCTTACATACGCGAAACCCTTCCCGAAAGATAGTAGTCCAGACGGAGAGAGCGTATTCGAAACTGTCTTCGTACTCATGAATGACGCCTGACTGCGACCCTGACAGTGGGGTCATCTTGTCTGCATCAATCCCGTAAGGAGGATCAACACAAATCACATCATAGGTAGAGTCAGGCAATACAGGTGCGAGGTCCCGGCAGTCTCCGAGTAGAACGGTATGAGGGGTGGAGATTTTGGTCTGGTCGAACTTGGCGGCAAGGGCCGCAGTGAACTCGGCGGCGATTTTTTTCTTTGCGATGTTGACGGCTTCGCGTTGGGTTTTGGCCTTCTGAACGTCAGGGTCGTCAGCGAAGGAGTTGATAAGGATGGCCTCACGAACAGCCGTAATCTCGGAACCTTGTGCCTCGGAACCTTTAATTTCTGAGGCCGTAGCTTTCAGGGTTTGGACTTCGTTCTTTTCTTCGGCCTGTTCAGTTCGGAGTTGGTGGAGAGCAGCGAGGGCTTGGGCTTTCTCGACGACGGTGAGGTCTTCTCGAATGACATTTTCTTCAAGCTCTGCTTCAAAGTACTCTCGGGGGGTAAGGTTCGAGAGAGGTACAACAGGGACAAAACCATTTGGAACGATAGTTCCTCCGTAATAGAACGGAGTTCCTTGGGCGTGAAGGAGGCTAATCGCCTTAAGCCGTCGCTCTCCGGCGACAAGTGTAATTCCATCGTTCCGAACAACCGGTGCGTGAATGAGACCGCGATGCGTGATTGAGGTTGCGAGGTCGTGGAGGGCGTTTTCATTGAACTTTCTTCTTTGACGGTTTTCCGGGATGATGAGTTCTTCCAGCTTTTTGAGTTCATGCACGATGGCTTCCTTTAAGGTTGAAAGGGTGAGGAATGGTTTTTTCCAGGAGACTCTTTAGGTCGACTTTGTATTGGCCGGCGAAAAGAAGTTCATGAAATTGATCCATAGTGAGGTTGGCCGTGGACTTCCAAAAGTTATCGAAGACCTTTTGTGCTTGAGCGCACTGGGGAGGGGTAAGACCAACCGCTACTTCGTTCCAATCCCCTTGGTTAAGGTTAATGGAACCAGTGAAACCGACAGGGCCGCAAACCGCCAACTTCATGTGAGAGGCGGTGTGGAATCTCCAATTTATGTTTGGGAAGCTTTCGACTCGAGAGTAGAGAGCGTGACGCGCAGGGACTAGTTCGGGAATTCCAAGCAGAATATTGATGGGCCTCCTGAGGGAAAGCTTGTGAAGGATAGCGCCCAGTTTGGAGCGCATGTCTACCGCCATATTGTAGGTGGCGATGCAGATTGGATCAGGACGTCGGGCGGCCTCACGAAAAAAGGTGTCCCAAACACCACCCTTGGTGAAGAAGAAATCAGGTTGCACGTGTTTCTCCCGGACAGAGAAAAGCAGGGGGTATGGTGGCCCCCTGCCCAACTACGGTGTGTGGATCAGAGGCGGGTCACGCCCTTGACACGTGCGTAGGCTTCACCGTTGTTGATTTCGTGCTCGACCTTGACCTTGGCGACTTGACCGACCAGCATGGTGGGCGACCAGCCGCCGGGGCCGTTTTGGTTGACGGCTTCCCGCAGCTTGCCGAGGCCGACGTTCTTGTTCTTGCCACAGTCGAGGCCGCCCTCGGGAGTCAGGTCGATGAACAGGTCCTGCTTGACGAGAACCTTGTCCATGCCGAGCTTGGCCTTGACGTCGGGGGAGTCGATGTTCCAGAAGACAGCCAGCTTGGTGAAGGTCTTGGTGGAGTCCTTCTTCCCTTCGAACTGTTCGGCTTCCAGCTTCTCGATTACCGCGGTGTACTCGCCCGGGTCACACTGTTCGAGCCTGGTGGCCATCGAACCCTGGGACTGGCCGGACATGAACGTGTCGGGGTCGAAGGCGGAAAACAGGCCGGACACGATGGGGGACATACGGAAACGATTGACTTGCATGGTTTTCTCCAAAAGGAAGGTTGGTCGTCAGATAAAGGTCGACTGGTTAGGTCGCACTCGCCGTCTGAACCGCGGCAGAGTTCATGGTGCGCGAGGCTGCCTCACGCTTCAACCATTTGTCGTAAATGGCCGAAAAGTTGGGAAGGATGCGGGCCGCGACTTGAAGGGAACGAGTCTTGACGACGGCCTGCGTGTTGATGGTATCCCAATACCACTTGTCGCCCTCTCGGACGGTGAAGATGCAGTCCGAAAAGAGGGGTGGAATTTGAGGGGAAAGTGCGACACCGACAGCGGAAGGCATCAACTTAACGGTGCCGGAGGTTTCATCCCGTTCACGCATACAGTGGGCGAGAAGGCCGACGTGACATTCGGTCGCTTGCGTGAGGAGGTTGAGAAGGTTCATCAGGTTGTTCTGGGCCACACCATAGTCGGGTTGGGAGGCGGTGGGTTTGGAGCCGACGATCATCTTCATGGCGGCGTTGGACAATTGAGTGAGGCCGTCAATAAAGAGGTGACGGGAGTTGTCCCAGGTGTCGACGGCACCGAATTTTTGGCCAGTGCGGTCGTCAGGGAAGTCGGAAAGGATGGAGAGAATTTCGAGAAAAACGTTGGTCTCGTGGCGAGTGGCGTCAACCATCTTGGTCATGGCCTCGTAGGACATCTTACCAGCGTTCTCGGCCGTCTTCATGAGAGAGGACAGTTTGATGGGCTTCATGTCGAGGACGTGCCAGTGCAGGTTGTCTGGAATGGGTTGGTTGAAGTCAGTGTAGGCACCGATAAGGGTCTCGAGACCTTGCTCGGTGAAAAGACAGAAGACCTGACGATTGCCGTTGACCTTGCACCAATCGACGGCGGACTTGATGGCGTAGGTTTTGCCAGTGCCGGCGTCACCCATGAGGAGAGTCTTGGTTCCGGGTAGTGCTTTCATAGGTCAAGGTCCTTTCGATCAATGAGGTTGCCACGTCCGTCGATGAATTGCGGTTTGGTATAGGACATGTTCCAGACCGGTTTTCCGGAGTGAGAGAAGGTGATCACCGGAATTTTGTCGCAGAGGGCAAGGAGAATTTCCTGCGCCTCCGTAGGCCGAAGAACCAGAGGATGTTGTTTTCGATAGTTGATGGCCAAAGTGAGGGAAACGAATTCGAGAGAAAGCAGTTCGATTTGTGCCTCAGTGATCGGGTCGATCAAAGGGTAGAGGATTTGCATTGTTGGTCCTTATTGTGGCAAAGTTGAAGGAATTCCCACACGAGAAGGTCGTAAGGTGCGTTGTTCTTTACCTCCGGTTCGTAGGAGATTAGGATGCACCCACACTGTTCGGATATAGGGTATCGGGATTTGTCCCTACAGTCAGGGCACGGACGGTGAGCTGCCAACCAACGAGTGGTCTGTCCGTTGGAGTTTAGGACGGTAGCTCGCGCCCAAACCTCACCACAGTAAGTGCAGAGGAAAGCGTAGGAGGCCGGCTCCATGATTTCGCCTTGACGGAAGTAGGAGGTACGAATGACTTCGCCAAGGTACTTGGAGCCGGCCGAGAAGTGCTGAGTGAAGGGCATGATAGCCGAGGGTTAATTAAGAATTAACCACGGGCTCGTCAGTGGTGGGGCCAAAGGATTTGGTTTGGTCGATCATGGTGGAGGTCCTTGGTTAGAAGTTGTCGCCGTTATGCGCCGGGTCCCAAATACGTTGGGTGAAGTCCGGTCCGTTAAGCCACGATTGCGGGTTGTTGGATTCGCAGACTTTGGAGAAGTTGCAGCCTCCGTAGGAGTCGCAAGCGTCCGCGAAAGAGGCGTCAAAGTGACCAGCTCTCCACATGTCGATGGCCCGGTGAAGGTCGCGAACGAGCTGGTCGTACCAGGCGTCGACCATGTGTTGGGGGCGGTAGACGATGGCTTCGGCCTTGTCGTATTTGGTCTTCAGGATGGAGACGCCCCGGATGATGGCGCCGGCCACTGGAAAACCGTATTGCCGAGCACCCCAACAGTAGCCGGTAAATTGGGAACGGAGCCTCCACTTGTTGGGCCACGTTGGCCCGAGTTGTTTGGTGGTTTTGTCGTCTTCGATGAAGAGTGTTCCGTTGTAGTTGCCGAGCATGTCGAACCGACCGCAGTAGAGGATGGGTTCACCGGTCTCAGGGTGGGCAACCTCAGGAATGGGCAGGACGAAGTTGAATTCGACGGTGGGTTGGCCGGAGACCATATGTGGCTTAACGTAGTCGGATTCGAGGGGCCAGTTGGCAAAGTAGAATTCAAAGGCGCCGGCCATGCGAAGGGCAGTTTTGGCTTCGGTCTCGGGGCACTCGAAGTCACCGTAGGCAAGCCAGAGTGCCCGAAGTCCCTCGGCTATTGCGGTACGGGCATCCGCTTGACCAGAGTAAAAAAGCTTTCGGGTGACTTCCATGCCCTTGGCATAGGCCGCTCCAGCGTGAAGGTGTACGGAAGGGGTGGCGAAGTCAATGTGGTGGAAGAACCGGTAGAAGGCCGAACGGGGACAGGTTACGAGTTGGGCTCGCATTGTGTTGTCCCAAGTGGTCGGGAAAGGGGGCCGAGTGGTGAGGTCGATCATGGTATGGGCTTTCAGGGTTTGGTGAAGATAGAACCAAGGTCGACCTTGATGGCTGGCGACTTGTTTTTCTTCTCGGTGGAAGTGGCGGTATCGGCAGCCGTGCGAGTGCCACGAATGGCGTCGATGCCGGCGTTGAGTTCCTCGACGGAGACGGTTTCTCCTCGGAGGACGCGTTGACGAAGGTCGTTGATTTGCTCGGGGGTCATGGTTGGGGCTCCGTAGGTTGGGTTGAGGGGGAATCATTCGCAATGCTAACAGATTCCGTGTTGGGTGTCAAGGCCTCCCTCTGAGTTTCGAGCCACTGGTGAAGGAGGGACTGTACGAGTTTGGAACGGGCACCGTATTGGGTTTTGCCGGTGACAGGGTCGTGGAGGATTAGGTCGATCTTGTTGGCAATGTCGACAGGGATGGAGAGAACCCAGTCAGTACTGGGGACGGCGTGCTTCTTTCGGCCACGAGTCATTTCAGGTTTCCTTCAGAGTCAGAGTTGGTCCAAGCCGGCGGTACTGTACGGTCACGAGTGGAGTGATCGTTCTGGGCGAGAGGGGAAGTGGCGCCGAGTTCGACATTGGACAGGCCGGTGTAGTGTTTGAAGCGACGGATAGCCTCAGTTTGGTCGGGTGAATGGAACCAATCGGAGGTCGGTTCGGGTTGAAGAATACGCTGATTGACTTGGTAGTCCATGCCGATCACATAGGCACCTTCGGTTGTTCGAGCAAGGGTGACGCCGTGGTAGGCCGCGAGTATTTCGGCGATACAGAAGAAGCCGGAGACTGTCATGATTGTCCTTAAGGGTCGAGGAAGAGTGAAAGAAAGCAGAAAAATGCCCCCACCATAATGGTGGTTTCCTTTGGATGATGGAGTAGGTAGAGGGCTATTTCCACAGAAAGTCTGTGTAGGAAACGAGAAGGTAGGCGGCGAAAAGGACGCCAAGGAAAAAGGCTGTGCTTTCAGTGTAGTTCATTGGGTAAATTCCTTCGCGACTTCTTTAGCCATTTGGGCAGACATACCGTCTCGTATTATGTTGCAAACACCGATTCGGTCGACTTTGTTGGTCAGGTTCAAGTAGTAGATGACTTGCGTGGCCGCCAGGAATTTGTAGTAGAAGCTCGGATCACAAGTGAAGATGATATTGGCCGGACCTTTGCGCATGGCCAACCAGTTGGGACCAGAGGTGTTGGGGTCGTAGTCCCCGCAGTGGATGTAGTGATTTTCGAGAAGATGTTTTTCGAGTGGGGCAAAATTCCGAAAGCTTACGAGAACCAGATAGTCGACGTCTTTTGCCGGGTAATTGGGGAGTTGGGCAGAACCTACCGGTTCAACTAAATGAGGGAGACCTAAGGTTTTGAGAGTGGTATGTATTTCGAGACGGGCCGCGAGATCCTGTTCTGGCGTTAGTGCGGGAGTATCGAAAGGGGTTTCGGTGTCCAGAGGGGTGTTAAGGTCGTTACGCATGGTCAGGCTCCTCGGAAAGGTTGGAAGGTTGAGCACTACGGATTGCTTCCATGATGGTGTCCCGGTCGGCGTCGGTGGTTAGTTTCTCGAGCCACGGAGCCGGGTATCCACGGCGATCGAGAATAGTGTAGTCGGCTTCCTCGTAGCCGTAGTAGTCGTCAGGGTTGTCGGCGTGAAGGCATGGAGGGACTCTCAGGTAGGAGTGCAGTTGGATGGTGGCGGGAATCCCGTGAATGCGTACGGGGATAAGGTCAAGGGACATTTTTGAGTCCTTTCAGGGTAAAGTCGGTTAAGTTGGTGTTGGCCGACATGGCCTCGTCGATGTACCGATCCATGAACTGTCGGATCGTCTCGCCCTTGAAAGGGGCGCCACCGAATTCTTCGTATAGCGCTAAGCAGGTTTCGCCACGACAGAATACCTTTCCAACTAACCAGTTGTATCGAGCCGCGTCTTTTCGTATACGGTCCTGTTCTGACGTTCTTTTGGAATTTCTCATTATTTGTCCTTTTGAGAGGTGGAGTTATTTAAGTCAAATGGTCATGGTAATTCCTCTCAGTTACTCCGGATCATCGCTATTCCTTCCTGCGCCGAGGCCCAACAACCGCATTGAGCGGACTGGCGTGTGCTTCTTGCGCTGGCCCCACACCTCAGTCGTTAGGGGCCTTGGGCAATGGCATCCAGTGCGTCGGCT
>ERZ724505.469-NODE-469-length-25767-cov-4.869672_pt1 | contig 25767 bp, 19 predicted proteins | sample MGYA00376038_ERZ724505 | MGnify/ENA primary metagenome ERZ724505 (study PRJEB28724, sample SAMN07190884) | wastewater metagenome | isolation source: effluent of sewage treatment plant in Hong Hong | place: Hong Kong | collected 2016-03-17 ...
CCGTTGTCCGCAGGCCGGATAGGGACTGCCCGGCGATGGGGTCCGAGCCGCCCGCAAGATGCGTCGAAGCGTGAGAGGGGAGATCCGCGACCGCCAGGGGGGATGAGGCCAACGACGCGTCCGCCCCACCGCGTACGAATCCGTTGTTGAGTACCGCGCCGAACTTCGCGACCGTCGTCCCGCCGCGTTGGATGCCCAGGATCCCGGTGGGGGCAACGCCCAGGTAGGCGGACACCCCATCGAACGCCATCCCGTTGAGGTACGCCGGGCTGTTGTAGCCCTGCTTGCCGTACCACGCGAGCCCGGATGCTCCGGCGAAATCTCCGATGTGCGCCGGACCTGCCTGGACCGCGTTGAAGACCGGCGAGTCCGTTGTCCGCAGGCCGGATAGGGACTGCCCGGCGATGGGGTCCGAGCCGCCCGCGAGGTGCGTCGAGGCGTGAGATGGAAGGCAGGCCAGCGGGACAGATCCCGTCTCTAGATCGGACGCGCTGCCGGTCGTCGCGATGGCGGCGAAGGAGTCTTTGGTGCTGAATCCTTGCTCTCCAAGCCATCCAATGAGCCAGGAAGGAGAGACGCCCATCGAGAGCTTCTGAATCCCTCCAGGCGCTACTATGGAGACCTCCACAGATTCGCTAGACACCATCTTCCCAGCCAGGAAGTCCGGCGCTCCGTCTCCGATGCCTACAGATACCTTGTGATCAGATCCACTTCCGCTTCCACTGCCATCTGCGCAGACGACATCCAGTGCAGTGAAAATAGATGCCCGGCTTCCATTGGGTTGCATTGCGCCGAAAGCCTTGTAGTCTAATGCCTGGTATTCCTGAACGTAGTACTGAGGGGCGAATCCTTGCCCATCCAATGTCATTGGATTGGCGCGAGCAATCGATCCGGCTCGATCAGCGTAGATGTTGGCCAGGGTAGTGCTTCCGGCTTGGTAGATGGCCAACTGTCCTGCTGCTGCCGGTTTCCCGGTGGTTGGATCCCAGTACTGCTGCGCGAAGTATGGAGATGTTTGCATGTTCTATTCCGAGATAACGGGAAGATTCCCGTCTCCTCCAGATGGATAGTCAGAAAGCCATGCTGATGCTACATGTAATCCATTCACGTCAGAATCACGAAACGACTTTTGATGTTCGTAGACGAAATTCGCCGACATGGTTCCCTGGTATCTCTGATGGGCTGCTGGGAAAAATGCTTCGAACTCGCCGCGTCCAGTTGGGACGGCATGGCAAACTGTCATATCAATAGTGGTTCCCGCCGGAATGACGCAAGGAGAATCAGCATAGACGACGACGACAGGCATTGAGATCGGAGGCCAGCTCCCTCCGCCGCTGAATACAGCCATCTTCCCATAAATGTCGTAGTAGACATGATTCCCAGAACTCTGCACATATGCAGCAGGATTTCCTCCCCAGGAGTATGCCGAAATTTTCGCTTTTCCACCAGCAGGAATTCGCCCTATTCTTCCGGATTCTCCGAATGAGCTTGGGAGAAGAGACGTATATGTTCCAGACGTCCCTTCCTGAGCGTCAACTTGAAGGCCACCCCAAACAAACGCTACACGCAATCCAGAATCAATCTTTTTCCCAGAAGGAAGAATAATCTCCGCGAAAACTGCTGCTCCGTAGCTCAAGGCGCGAAACATTGATTTCACGAACGGATTGCTGTCCCATCCTGTATCGTAACTGTAGACTCCTTCCGGAAATCCGTAATACCGAATGGTAGATTTACTAAACATTGAAGAAATTGGGGTGTCGCCCCCAACGATGATCTTCCCGCCAACCTGTGTGGTGCCAGCAGGGAGGCCTCTCCAGGCTTGGATTGGATCAGGGCCGGTCAGGTACTGCCAATTCGGCGAGTTGTCGGCGCTGGCGTGCGCATACGCCAGTTTCTGCGCCGTAGAAATGAGGTTGACCGTGTGGCCATTCATCCATTTGAGGCCGGAATGGCGGATCGGCGCGGCCGCGTTATAGGATGCTACCGCGTAGCCATTGGAGAAGGCGATGTCAAAGCCATTCGGATTCTGGCAATTCAGAAGCTGGATTTGCGCTGTGGTGTCCTCGGTGTACATCAAGCTGCCGTTGGCATCGATCACCGAGTCCGCGATCTGGAGAGTCGAACCACTGAACGCGAATAGGGGGGCCCGGCTGGCGTCCAATGTATCGTTCTTGGTGAGGCTCGATTCCGCGATGATCAGGGAGGCAGGGACAGAGAGCGAGCCGACTGCCCGGATCTGGGAGCGCACCACCGTCCCCCGCAGGGATCCGGAGAATCGAGAGAGCGAGGAATCAGAGAGCGAACCTACAACCGAAAGATCGCGTAGCGAGCTGGATTGGATCGATCCGGGCGCGGTCGATACGAGCGGGACTGCCGCGGTCGAATGGTCCGCGTCGATGCGGGCCGCCGAGAGCGCGGGAACCAGGGCGCCGACGCCGCTCCAGATAAGCCCCCCAACTCCTCCCAGCACCAACCGCGTGCCCTGCGCGAAGGCGCGCACGCCCACGAAGTCAAGGATTGGCTCTCCGTACCGGTAGTAGCCAACGCTGTAGTGGTCGGCCGCGTCGTACTTCTGCCCAACCCAGTTCCAGACCAGTCCGTCGGCAGAAGAAACCACCATTCCGGCAAGACCTACCGCATAGAGCGATCCGGATGCGACGGACAAATCCTTGACGCCAGCGAACGCCATCGTCCGACGCGTCCACAGGAGATACCCCTCTGCGATCTTGGAACTCCAGATTTCAGATCCCACGGCGTAGAGATTCCCGGCTCCATCCGAAGCCAATGCAGTCGTGGAGGAACCGAGAAGATCGGTCGGCGTTCCCTTGAGGCCTGTCGCGCTGAGAACCCTGGCGACCCCGAGAGAATCAAGGATCACACCTTGCGTCAGTCGGCGAAGATCGGCGCTGATGGCTCTCTGGACTCCGAGAGAATCGATCGTTCCAAAGATGGTCCAGTTGGCGAGACTTCCCGAGCTAATGGACAGGATCGTTCCGGAAGCTCCCACCGCAGTATCGCCCTCGCCGGCGTAGAGCATCGCCGTGACTCCGGTGGAGCGCATGCTCCAGCTGGTAGAGGTCGTGTAGCCCCAAGTCCCCGTCGCGCCGCAGACATTCCATTCGCTTCCTCTGGCCCACATCGCCAACAGGTCCGGAGTCCCCGAGAAACCCGAGCCGTTGATGGAAGACCACGTCAGCCCAAGATCCGCGCTCTGGTAGACCCCGCACGCGCTGGTGCAGCATCCTAGTTTCGAGGTTCCAGCGTTCCATGCCAAGGCGTTGATGTTCTGGCTGATCGAAGAAGCGATTGAGGTCCAGGTCGCGCCGTGATCAGTAGAGCGCAGCAAGATGCCCCCAGCACCCCCCAGGAGAATCACTCCTCCCTGGGCGATGCCGCAGAGGAGGTTCGCGCTTGTGGGACTCGATACCCTGGCCCAGGGCCCAGATATCGATGTCGCCCGCAGGATCGTCCCACCCGCACCAAACTGTACGAAGGCAGTCCCATCACACACCATTCCGGCGATCAATCCAGCCTGGGGCGCGATTCCGGACGTCAGGTCCGAGCTCTTGAGTACAGCGGACGCTCCGCAGATAGTATAACCCAGCGTGGCATCCCAGACGATCCGGATCAGGTCGTATCCAACGGGAGTGTACCCGGGCGGGGCGGTCCAGATCGGCGTTGAGGCTGACAGGTCCGTGGTGGTCGCAATGTAGCCAGAAGCACCGACCACACTCCACTTGCCGGAGGCTGTGTTCAGTGTGATGTCGAACAGGTTATTTGTGGTCCCCGTCGGAATCTGCCGGAACGATACGAAGTCCGTGGTCACGAACATCCGTCCCAAGTCTCCAAGGAGAACCGCGAGGCCACCCAGCACTCGGATCTTGTTCCATTTCGCCGCAGACACATCCACCGTGACGGAATCCCATGACATGGCGTCGGCTGAAGCCTGGACCATGCCGCCATTTCCCACCACTGCGTAGACGGGCGGCTGGGTGGAGATCGCCAGAACGTCGGCAGCCACTCCCACGTTACCCGCAGTCCAGTTGATCAAATCGGTGGAGTGCAGGACATCTCCAGAGGTGAGGCCCAAGATCCAATCTCCCTGCGCCTGCGACATGGACAAGATTGGCGCGGTCGACACGTTCCGCTTGCGGAATGTCTGAGCCTGGTCGGTGGAGACGTAGATGTTACCTGCCGACCCTCCGAGCACCACCGTGTCTGTGGAGATCGCACAGCAGTAGACAATATCGGATCCGTCGAGCAGTGACTGGGACCAAGTCACGGCGTCGACCGAGCGCAACCAGGCTCCCCCGAGCGATCCAGAGGCAACCATCGCCCCGGCACTTCCCGGGACTGTCGTGACAACCAATAGGTCGCCTGTAACTCCAGAAGGGAGGGGGCGATTCGTCCAACTGACAAGGTCACTGGACGTGGCCAGGAAGGCGCCCGCGCCCACCACGACATATATGCCGGTGGCGGAATGAAGGTCAATGTCGTAGAGGTTCCCGGATCCTGTGATCAGATGGTGGTTCCAGGTAACCGCGTCGGTGCTGACGGATACGATCCCCTTGGCGACCACTGTGTCGTAGCCGACCAGGATGCAGGTGTTCCCGATCCACTTGACCTTGTGCCACGCGGCTGTGCTTCGGACCGTCTGCGAAGTCCAGGTTGTTCCGCCGTTGGTCGACTTCCAGACATTCCCCGATGCGCCAGTAGCCACCAGGATAGGGCCGCGCGCGATCGATGACAGTGAGTCGATCACACCAGGAATGGAGGTCCAGGTCTGGCCATCGGTCGAGATTCGAAGCATCCCGTCTTCGCCTCCGGCAAGGTAGGAGGCAGGAATGTAGGCTGCGTCGGTCACGTCCTGGGTGCTGGCTCCTGCACGCGCCTGGAGGTCCTGCACCTGGGCATGATCCAAGGCGCCGTTCCCAGTCGCCGACAGGGTGCCGGCGCCGGTCAGGATCGCCCGGTCGAATTCCCAGCTTACCACGGACACGCTCTGGTCTAGTTGCAGAGTTTCGGTACCGTCTCCGGAATCCCCGAAAACACGCAAGCGTTTGGCAGTAGACCAGGAAGAATCGTCCGCCCCGATCCGGTAGAAGGACTCCAGGAGACGGATCCGGCCGTGCAGGAACGCAGCCTTGCCGGCGGCTCGGTTGTCGATCCCAAATCCGCTGCCAGCCTGGCCGCCGAACCACTCTAGGAGCGCATCGACACCGCCCAAGTCAACGGGGCCCACGTAAGAGGAATCCGGATAGGAAATGATCTGTGAGACACCGGTGTAGGCCAGCGATCGGATGGTGATTCCTGCCGTTTCCTGGACCAGGAGGCGGGATCCTCCTTCGAAATCCACGAGGTAGTTGGCGGGCATCTCCAGGGACGCAGAGATCGGCGTGTCGGCATCGAACAGGTACCGGTAACTCCAGATGGTGCACAGAGATTGCTGCACGCTGGAGAACCAGGAGGAATGGAGCGCCTCACAGACATTTGCTCCGAACACCGGAACGATTCCGGATCCGAACATCCCAGGCGTTCCCTGAAGGAGAGTCCCGTCCAGGTAGAGCTTGGGGGCGAGCGAGGAGTAGAATCCGCCTCCGGGAAGCATGATCAGCTTTCCCGTCAGGTGGTGGTCGGTGCCGATGTAGACCCTGCCAGCAACCTGGGTCTCGCCCACAGCCAGCGCACGGTCCAGAAAGGTCATTTGGTCGACAGGAAGATCGTACTGGACTCCGAACCATCTGGCGTCGATCGCCCCGGTGTAGATGCGGACATAGCGGGTGCTGCTGCGTACCAGGATCGTTCCATCGTTGTCTGGAAGAGTCGATGGAGAAAGAGAAAACAATCCTCCTCCTCCATCTCCTGCCGTGTTTCTTCCGCAAACGATCACGGCATCGTAGTCGGTAGAAAGCCCGCGGAGGCCGTTGAAGTTCAAGACCATCGCGGTCGTTCCCAAGCCAGATCCAGAGCTGCTTCCGCCAAACGGGAAGACGCCGTCGATCTCGAAAAGCTGCGCCCCGAACTGATCCTGGATCACCAGGCGATAGGCTACCGGAGGCCCGAAGATGCGGGCTGTGCCGGCTCCGTTCAGGACGACCGGATTAGGCCCAGGTGTGCCCGTGGAGTCGGTGTAGACGTCTCCCAAGGTGGAAGTTCCGGCCAGGTAGAAGAACATCCGGCCGCCGGCATTCAGCCGACCATCGTCAAGGAACTCTCGGAGCTCCAGGAACGGCGTGAATGCCTGGTAGGACATACCAAGAAGATAGCGCACGCATACGGCGGGGGAACATCTGGAATCGAAGGACGGTCAGTGCATGAACGGAACGGAAACCGGTGTCATGAACGTGGTGTTCCCAGAGCGTCCGTCGACTGCGACAATGGTCGCCCGACTCACGCCCTGCGGACGGATGATCGCGATCCCCATGAAGGTCTCCAGCTTCACGATCTCTCCCCGGGTCTCCTGGTCGGTGGCTCCGTTCTCCCAGCGCTCCGCTTTTTGCTGTTGGTGGGTATGACGGTCGTTCGGCATAGATCGAAGATTATTCCTGGATGCTTCCGGAGGGCGTCTAGCTTCTCCTTGCGCTGGTAGGCGCTGGGATGTAGGTTCGGGGAACCCTAGGCCACGGAGTCCAGCGTGCACGTTCCAGTCCTGATCATCATCGCTCTCATCGGCCTGCTCTTCTGGCCCTGGTACGTCTCGCTTGGGATCTTCGTGGCTGGCCTCATCGCCGGCGAGATCCACAGCGCATTCTGGGTTCCCCCAATGCTTCGAAAGCCTCGGGGAGCCCCACCGAAGACCTAGCGCCCTACTCCCTGGAACAGGGCAGACAGCGGGATAGCCGCTTCAGTCGACGGAAGCGACGTCGGAAGCATCGAACCGAGGCCGTACATGATGCGGGTCGCTCCAGGAGACTCTGGGAAGTTCCTTAGGTTGGTCAAGAACTTCCGGTTCGATCCCCGCTGCATGGCAGTCTCCATGGCATCGCGAGCCGCGTACCACGGAGACCACTTCGCGTTCAGGGCGGCCACATCAGGGAACAGGTTCCCCAGGTAGGCCCGGGCGGCGTTGGCCGCACCCTCTTCGCCCGCCTCGACGGCTTTGCTCATCTCCTTGCGCTTGTAGGCATCGGCAGCCAATCCGGACTTCAAGCGATGCGCCTCGCTCGGAGTAAGGTGTGTCGGAACTGCGGCAGGCTTTTCTGTGAAGGCAAGAGCGCGCTGGGTCTCTGGGGTTGCGCCGGACATGGTGAGACGGTCAAACACGTCCTGTCTGGCTGCAGCCATGTCCTGCGCGGTGAAGGCGCCAGGCCGTTGCTGGGAGAATCCAAGGATCCCCTGTTCCACGCCCTTGGCCAACTCGCCCTTGGGCACAATCTGCGGCATTCCGCTTGCGGCCGCCGCGGCGTCAGCGGAAGCCAACGTCTGCTGGTACTCCGGGGCGGCCTTCCCCTCCAGGGTGGCGAAGAACCGCTCGGCAGGGCGCTTCCAGTTGAGATCGCTCCAGGTCGCCACTTCCGGCAGCCCTCCGGCCGCCAGGAACTGCTGGAGCCCTTCCGCCTCGCGCCCGGTTCGTTGCCGAGGCGTGATCCCTGCCGTGAACCGCTCATTTGCCAACTTTTGGAGGGCAGGCCCTGCCTTGACCATGGCGCCCCCCAGGGGACGGAGCGCCGCGGCTCCGATCTCCGCACCCATCGGCAGGAGGTCAGCTGTCATTTGTGGGACAGTCTCGCTTCCAAGAGCTTCTGCTCCTCCTCGCCCCTGCGCGTACCGTTCGGCGGAATTGAGGGCGTAGGATCCAAGGCCCGCAGCGAATGAGCCGAGGCGTCCAGCTGGAATTGCGGTCGCGGCCATCGTGAACGGACTTTCCGCCATCTCAGCTTGGTCACGTGCAACGCCGGCCAAGTAGCTTTTCGGATCGACCCCGGCGTCCTGTAGGGACTGTGCGACAGCCTCTCCGGGGCGCGCCATGCCTTCCTGGAAGGCTCTCCCAAAATTCCCCCAGGCATCGATGGGATTTCCCTGGATGTCTGACATAGCCTGTCCGATCGCATTGCCCGTGCCGGCTGCAACCCGAGGAATCAGCGTCAACGCATCAAGACCGGTGGCGGCCATCCGTTGGGGTAGCGACAGACCTTCGCGCTGCGCCTGGGCGTTGCGAGGGGCGAGCACGTCGGCGGCGGTCAACGGAACCGATGGAGCTCGCTTCCACCAAGGGACGACCGGAGACAGAGAGGCAGGAAACGCCTCTTGATCAACCACGTCAGCCAGCCCTGCGAACGGGTCACGATCCAACGGTACGGCAGGCATTGTCGTCGTGTCGACGCGGCCCTTCTTTCCGCTGGGGGAGACCTGGACCGGGCCCGTCTCTTCCACGATGTCCGCCACTCCGGCGAAAGGATCCTGCATGCGTTCATCCTCTCTTTTAGTACTTGCATACCGGTTCAGGTATCGCCCCGCAAGGGTTTGCGCGAAGTTCTGCGGCCCCGCTGCCGGGAGCTGCGTGCCGCCGCCGACTAGGTGCGTGATATTGGGGTCGTTCGGATCGAACGTTCCACGGTTGCCGGTGGCGGATTTGATTTGAGTGGGTGACAATGGGGCATATGTGTTTGTCCCTGTCTCCTGATCAGGGAAAATGAAGCCGTCGTATCCTCTGCGCTTCATAAATTCATCAAGTTGTCCAGTAGTCGAAAGGAAATTAAAAGCCGGGGAATTCCCTACTGCAAAATCATCGTTTGCTCCGGTAGGTCCGCGAAACATTTCAGGGTCATCTTTTATTGTCTCTAAAAACGGCCTCCACTCGTTGATGTCGCCATCTTGATACAAGCGATCAAGCTTATCACCAATCCAAACGCCTTGAGTGATTTCGTCAATTTCTTGTGGAGTAAATGTTTCAAATATTTCGCGGTACGCATTGTTTGAAGTTATATCTACAGGATTTTTAATCGACAAATGCACTTTTGTGACTACTGGGGTTCTATTTGGAGCCTGTTTTTTCATTAACCGTAAAAGATCGGACAGGCTTTCATTTTTTTGTGGAGATCCGCCAGCAATAGCATATTGCATGGCTGTTCTTGGTGAATCAGAAAAATATCCAGTTCCTAGTATTCCTCGATATGGTCCGCGAGAAAAATCATCTACAATGCTTTTTCCACCATGATACACCACCAGCGGATTCCCTGCGTCGTTCACAACCTTCGAATCGCCGAACCACTTCCGGAAATTTGGGTTCTCCATGATCGCGGCGCGGCCTTTCGGGGCCATCTTCGCAACTGCCGATCCCATGCCCTGCATTCCGAGTCCAAGCCCTGCATTGGTGGCAAGCGCACCGGGATCGACGCGGCCTTCGGTGCCGTACTGAGCCAGCGCGGACAGCCCAGCATTCGCGGCGGCATCGGCGGCCACGGGCACAGCGCGGCGCAACAAGGCGCTTCCGATGCCAGAAGAAAGCGCACGGCCGCCCGATCCAGCGAGACCACCCACAGGAGCGGAAAGCAGGGTTAGCGGGTCGCGGGCCATGCCTTCGGCCACGCCAGCAGCAAGCGAGCCGCCTGGTGTCGCGCCGGTGCGAGCCATGTTCTGGAGCATCGGCTCATCGTACCGATGCCAGAGGGCCGAGTAGGTGCGGCCTGGAAGGCTCGCGGCATCGAGAGAGCCAGCGAGGGAGCGACGAAGGATGCCCGCGCCGTCGTAGGTCGCGGCGGCCGTACGAGGGAAAAGAGCCTCGATGACCTGCTCTCGATTCACCGCTTCCTCCGCTTCTTCCCATCAGGCCCCAGAAATTCTGCATTCTTGGGTAGGGCTACAAAAGCGGGATCGGACGGGCCGGAGATGGTCGGAAGACCCTTCGGGGCGTCCAACGTTCGTTTCCAGGCATCAGGGTCTCCGCCCACGGCCCTGTAGTCTGGAGCCATCACGTTGCGGAACAGGATGTCAGGAAGGCCCTTGATCCAATCGACGCGAGCCGCTGGATTCTGCGTGAACCAGATTTTGGCGGCATCAGCCACCCCATGCGCATCGATCAAGCTCTTCGGTACTCCGGACTCCTGGAGAGACATTTCCATGGCTCCCTCGGTTCCAGAAGCGGCCGCCATCTTGTTGACCAGCCTGGTGACAGACACCATTTGCTGGTCGAGCTCGCCCTTGTTCTTGGGGTCCATGAGGCGCGGAAGACCCGAAGCGATCTCATTGGCCTGAGCCCGCAGCGATCGGTAGGACTCCCCGCGAGACACCAGGCTTTGCCCGAGCTTGGTCCCTTCGGTTGACCCGGCTGCTCCGAGGTTGTCTGGATTGATTCCCAGCGCTCTTGCCACATTCTGTCGTCCATGCTCGGCGCTTTCGAATCGCTTGATGTCCTGCTTTCCCTGAGTCTGCCCGATCTGCTGGCCCTGGTTCCCTTGGCCCGCTTTGATCAAGTCTGCGACCGCTCCCTGGAGCATCGTCGGCGCCCCCTGTTGGTAGGTCTGAGTCTCCACAAGCCATTTCGAAATGTCGTCCGGGTTGCTCGAGAGAGGCATCACCGGTCGCTTGGCCATGAGACTCGACTTCTGGTAGTTGCGCACTGCGGCAGCCACGGAGGATGGAGACGAATTCGCGGTGATCGGTTCACCGTTTCCATCTCGGAGCCCAAGGCTCATGGCGCCCTGGCGGACCCAGGTCTGATTCTGGCTGTCCAGGCCCTGGAAGTCCCTGGATGAGTAGGTTCCCTCAGGAGCGCCTACTTGGTTTCCCTGCGGAGCGAGCCCTCCAGAGACCATCCACTGCGGGGATCCGATTTGCTGCGCTGTACCCGGCTCCTGGTTCTGCGGCACGGCTGGGCCCGAGGTCTTCGATGTGTTCGACCACTGCGAACCCTGTCCCGGATCCCGCCCTTCAAGGATGAGCCCCATCAATCGCTGGCGGGTCACGTCGTTGCGTCCAGCGAACGCCTTTCCAGGCATCGTGTAACCGGTGGACTGGTTGTCCAGAGCAGATCTCTGGTTCGCAAGCTCTTGCTGTTGCGCCAACAAAGGCGCCATCCGCTGGAGCTGGAAGGCTGTCGTCTGGTTGGCGAGTTCCTGCTGCTGTGCCAGGAGAGGAGCCATTCTCTGGAGCTGGAATGCAGCAGACTGATTCGCAAGCTGCTGCTGCTGCGCCGCACGCGCTACTTCTCCTCCATTGAAGGAAGATGCCTGGATTGCCGCGCTCGGAGGGAGAGTCCACCAAGGAATATCGGCCATCAGTTGTACCCCCCGCCGTAGTTTTCGGATCCGCTGCCGAAGTCACCGAGCCGTGCTCCCTTGTATGGGTTCTGGTACTCAGGAACTTCCCAATTCGATGCGTTTGCCTGAGGCTGGCTTCCGATGTAGTCGGCAGCATTCTTCCCGAATTGACCCAATCCGGTGATGAGGGCGTTCGTTCCCATCAGCTTTCCGGCAGCCTCCGCACCTCCGATGTTCGAAAGCAACCCCGATCCAAGGGAGGCGTTGGCTCCCGCGAATCCACCGAGTCCGGCTGCGGCGTTCTGTCCAGCTCCGGAGAGCTGTGTGTTGCGGTCCAGGACGTTGCTCTGCCATCCCAAGTCCCGGCCGTACTTCTGCTGGGCCTGATTATTGAGCATGTTGGAAGTGTCCATCCATCGGCCGAACGAGCCCTGGTAGGCCCCCAAACCCAGGTTGGCGGCCTGGGTAGTCATTGCCTTGATCGCGCCGCCGCCCATGCCGCCCTTGGCCAGGCTGGAGGCATTGAGCGCCTGCATGGCTTGGTCGATCGCGTACTGGGCTCCAGGATCCTTGTACTCGTCGAACTCGAATGGCTTCTGCTGGTAGTCGAACCCAGGCTGCTGCATCCCCGCGACCAGATCACCCAGCCGCTGGTTGGCCTGGACGCCCGTCTCCAGGAATGGAGACAGATTCCCTCGGGTGGTATCGAACTGCCTCTGTGCGAACTCCAGGGCCTCTCGATTGGCTCTTGCCTGGGCGGCCGCCGCATCAGACGCCGCCTGGGCGCCCATCAGGCCGCCGGCGAGTCCGAGCCCGCCTCCGATCAAGGCTCCCCACGGTCCGGCAGCGGATCCCGCCGCGGCTCCCTGTCCGGCGCTGCCGACCACCTGTCCGTAGTCCACCGACATCCTACACCCCCACCATTTTCGATCCCTGTTGGAAAACGGGATCCGTCGTCTCCGGAACCGTGATCTTGGTTCCATTGTAGTCGAACGACACGCCGCCCTTTCCGGTGTATTCCCAGAACAGGATCGATCCCTTGTCGACCACGTTCAGAGACTCGGTCCCCTGCTGAATCGTCTGCACCTTCGTCGCCTTGTCCATGTGCGTGCCCAGCGCCCGCATCCACTGTTGGAGTGGGAGATCATTGGCCAACGTGGCACTGGCAATCGGAACCTGTGTGACCCTCATCGGTCCACCGCCACGGCCTCGATGGTCATGGAGACCACCACCACCCGAACCGGCTCAGTGATGCGGAAGCGCCACACGCGGTTACGGCCCATTCCGCAGCGCGTCCATCGAGTCCGGCTCTTGTAGAGTCCAGTCTGCCCGATCGAAGCGAATCTTTCGTATCCGTAGGTGAATCCGCTGTCGTCGGAGGCCGCCATCATGACCAGGGGATCCGACCCGGGTCCATTGCGCAGCCCGGTGCCTTGCTGCATGTTCAGCTGGACGGAGTGGTAGCGCATGTTTCGACCGGCGTTGTACCCGATCGGCGAAGTCACCACCCGATTGATCTTGTCCGTTCCTCCTCCGTCGGGATGGTCGTTTTCGTACTTGTCTGGGGTGAGCTGGTACAGGCAGTCGGTCGTTCCGTCGCCCATCAGGAGCTTGGACCAGTTGTAGGTTGCCCACTGCGCTGGCCACCGGCTGGAAGTTCCTGAGACCGTATCCCAGCGGGTACGTCTGGTCCAGGTCTGCGTCGTGAGATCGAAGCACCATGTAGCGCCAACCACCGGACCCTCGTCCACGCTGGTTCCCGACGGGAAGTTCCACACCACGTAGGCATGTCCGTCGATCGCGTAGGAGTAGGACCAGCAGTCGTCTATGCGTTCGTACCGCTGGATTCTTGTCTCGATGCCACGCGTGGAGATGCGCCGCGGCTGGAAGTCGGTCCCACAAGAGAACACGCCGACGGTCCCCACCCGATCGCGCCCAAGCCAGAACACTTCATTCCCGTACTTGCAGATGCTGTCCGGAGCTGCGCACCCGAACCCGATCGGAGCCGTCGAGATCCGTTCGAACAACTGCCCCGCCGAGTTCCCCGTGTCCTGGTGGATCTCCATGGAGTTCTGCCCAAACACCCACAGGAGATTCACGTTGGAGATCATTCCGATGATCTGGTCTGTGTCTCCGATTTTCTGGCCGTACTGCAAGCCCCACCACAGATTCTTGGCGCTCGGATGGGTCGCATCGAATGCGTACGGCTGGTAGTATGGAGCGCTCCAGTAGTACCGATTCGTGCCGCTGGAGTTGACAAGGAAGTAGGTGTCGACGCAAGCCACGTGCGTGGGGCCCTTGGTGGGGTCGTCCAGGCCTGGAAAGTACTGGTCAAGGATCTGGGAAAACGCCGAGGATGTCAGGTCGAAGATGTAGCCGCACTGGCCATCCACTAGGATCATCTGGTACCCGTTCTCGGCGAACCGGACGGGCCCCGAAAAGCTACGCAGTTCTCCCACCTGCACCCGCGTGGAGCCCTGGTTGAGCACTTCGAATAAGCCGTTCCCCCAAGCCCCGAATGTCCGATTGCTTGAGGTCGTGAACAGGCCTCGACAAGAATTTGACAATGACCTTGATCGCATAAGGAGAAGCCCCTGCGATCCTACCAGCCAGAACGGAGACTTCGCCGTTTCGCTTTGGGAGCGTTCCAGGTAGAAGTTGTCGACGATCTCCGAGCCCAGCGACATGTAGGGGGCAGAATACGGCGATTGCGAGAGCGGAACATCAGACCTTGGCATGGCCTAGTGGTCCACCGTGTTGAGCGGCGAGGCCCAGTAGCTGTCCGAGGATCCGCCCGTGGCGAAGGCGCACCGTGCGCGCCGCTGCCGCATCTTGACGGCCCGATCTTCCAAGCCGCGCAGCCCGGACTGCGCACGGCGCCACAGCGATTCTGGGGCTCCTCCGTTGACCGGGAAATAGTCGTAGAGGATCACGGCCCCATTGTCGATCAGGGGCTGCATGTAGGAGGGATCCAGGGCAATCACGCTTTGGGATGCCGTCGCCAGGATCCGAGGCGTTCCGACCACCCGCAACGTCATGTTGGCACTCGGCCGCGGGTACAGCCAGATGGTCCCGTTCGGCTGCTGCCAGTCGTAGGCCCACACCGTCGGCCACGCCGTAGTGGTCTTGACCGAGATGAGCTGGTACTCCGCCAGGGAGATCCGGCGGAGCTGCCGCACGACGGTTCCCATCTCGGCGCTGACCTGTTGGATGTCCATCGGATCAGCCACGATGTCTGGTGTCACCGCGGCCGTGTCGGTGCCGATCACCAGGTGGTCTGGATTAGCTAGCGCCGAAACACCAGCAACGAACTGCAGGGGGTTGATGTAGCCCTTCGAAGACCACACCCCCAGCAATCCGTTCAGGATGTCGATGCAAAGCTCTTGGTCCTCTGCCGAGGGAGCTTCTCCGGCCTGGATCACTCCAGCCAGACCGCACATCCTGGTGACCACGGTCTGAACCGGAATGGACACCTATGCCCCCTGCGAGTCCTGGGATGCAGGCTTGGATGTGGCCTTCCTCTTCTTCAACCAGGCCAGGTACTTCTCGATGCTGTCGAACTGGATTCCGTCCACCCAGTAGGGGTACTGGACAGATCCGGCGAACGCCTCGTTGTAGACATCGACGGGCTGTGGTTCCTGAATCTCTTCTTCCGGCATTTCTTGCTCCTGGAAAGGGAAAGGCCACCCCCGCGATGGAGGGTGGCCACGTGGTGGTGGATCAGAGGATCTGGATCACACCCTCGGGCATGAGCACCGTCACGCCGTAGAATCCCACGACCTTGATGATGTTCTGCAGGGTGCCGGGCCACCGGTCTTCGATGAGCGCGAACTGGAATCCCTTGAAGTTGTAGGACTTCGCGAACGGCACACCCTTGGGGAGCATGATGTCCACCGAGGATCCCAGGATCGCATCCTTGACGAACGCGAACGACGGCTGCTGCGTGGCCCCGGCCTTGATGATCGACACCGTGGTACTGGTGGGGATCGCGGTGGTCAGGGTGGTATTGCGCATGTCGCCGCCGTAGATCAAAGCCTCGGCGAGGGTCACGGTCACGTTGCCAGAGCTGTCCGAGGTCGCGTCCGCGGTGAGCACGAACGTGGCCTGCACGCCGGTGTCCTGCTGGGTGGTGGGAACGATCCAGTTGACGCCGGTGAACGCCAGGATGGTCCCGGCCTTGTAGGTGGTCGAGGCCGCGGCGTTGGCGAGATTGACCTGGAACGTGGTCGCGTACCCGCTGGCCACGCCGTTGGTCACAGTGCCGCTGGGAGCTGCCACGGAGAGAGATCCGGGCTGCGCCGGGGCCGTTGCCTTGGGCAGCAGGGGCGACTCGTACAGACGGAATCCTGCGAGACTCTGCTGGGGGGTTCCGTTGGCCTGTGCACGCTCCAGGCCGTCGCCGTAGTGGTAGACGGTCGCGGCGGAGGGGCCGACCTGCGGCATCACGCCCATGTGGGCCAGCAGGAGCTTCTCCTCGGATCCCTTGAACCCGCCGCGCTGGATGCCCAGGGCCCGGGCACTCCCGAGAGCCGCCTGGAAGTCCTGCGCGTAGTTGGAGTAGGCCGTGCCCTTGACCACGGTCGCTCCCTGCATCTGCGAGACCATCTGGGCGAGGTGCAGGTTGACCTGATCCTTGATCGAAACGATCATCGGGTCGATGAATCGATCCACCACGTCGTTGCGGTCCAAGTGGAACGTCAGTTCCTCCATGGAAGCCTGGATGTTGGCCTCGATGCGGTTGGTGACGTTGATCGGGACCACGGCGTCGGAGAGATCCGAGTAGCTGATCGCCGGCTGGGTAGTTCCCGGCAGAGCGTAGCTGGTGCCCGTGGAAGTGATGGTCGACCGGACGCGGGACGCACGGCGCTTGGTCGTGCTGAAGCCCGTGTTTCGCTTGCCGGACACCAGGCTGTTGTCCCAGTTGATATGGTCGATGATGCCGTCGAGCGCCTTCCAGCGGACCGCGACGGCCTTCTCGACGAGGGATTGATCCTTGAATGCATTGGCCATGGTGGTGAACTCCTTGCGCGTACAGCGCGGTGCGTGACGATTGCGTCTGCCCCGTGGTACGGCCCCCCGCCTGTGGGCAGGGTGGGGGGAGGAGTTGCCAGCGTTGACGGTCGCGGCGGACCTGATTGGAAGATACTTCCGCGCCGTCAGAACATCTCGTCTGGAATCAGAGATCAGAGACCAAGAACATCCTTCACTCGGCCCTTGGAGAGCGCTTCCGCGTACTCCTCCGGACTCATGTCGGCGTAGTTCGCCTCTCCTCCGTTGCGGGACCGTGGCGTCTGCGGGAGCGTCTGCTCCTTGGCCTTCTGCTGGGTCTGGCGAGCGGCCGGGCTGGCCTGGGCTTCGTACCTGGCCACCACCTCGCCCAACCGCGCCAGAGCGGCCGGAGAGATCGCCCCGCGCTGCGCCCGGGCGGACTGGTCGGCGAACCATTTGAACTCTGCCTGGTCGCTTCCCAGGGCAGCCACGACGATTTCCGGACGGGGATGTTCCAGGATCGCCATCTGTAGCTGCGGGTGCAGCTGCTGGGCATTCCGATCGATTCGTTCCAGGAGCTTGCCCATGTGCGGGATGGGGGAGGATTTGACCCGGGCGTCGAGGTTGGAACGCAAGACCTGCAGCTGCTGTGTCTGCTGGGCCTGCTGGTTCGCGGCCTGCGTCTGCGCCGCCTGCGTGACCTGGGTTGCCCGGTTCTGGATCGCCACCTCGAGCGCGGTATTGGTGGCCGTCAAGTCGGCGATGTAGGACGCCTGGTCGGCGTATCCTCCTGCCTGCAACTTCTGGTCGACCGCCAAGCGTGCCCGTGCAAGGCTGTTCACCTCGACATCAGTCTGGACCAGATGAGCCACGAACCGGTCGCGATCTTGGAGCGGGTTCTGGGCCTGGGGAAACGCCGGTTGTCCCTGCGGCTGGAACGCCCCGGGAATGGGCTGCTGCATGGTGGGCGTCGGCGGTGCAGGAGGAGTTGCTTTCGCTTGCGCTTCGAGATTCTCGGCGCGAGCCTTCCAGTAGTCGACCTGCGCTTGCTTCTTGTTCAGCCTCTCCCGGCGCCACGTCTCGCGGTCGTCCGAAGGATCAGGAGGCAAGTCGGTCGGCGGCTCGTCGGCGCCCTCCTCCTCCTTCGGAGCCTCGACCTCGTCGTCCCAGGCCGGAAGAGCAACCGCGTCGTCGCCAGCACCTGCTCCCCCCTCCTGCGATCCGGGTGCCGGAGAATCTTTGGGCGCACCGAGCCCTCCACCGGCCGGAGGTGCGGGAGGTTCCGGGGGAAGCGTCTTTCCGCCGTAGATCGCATCTTCGGCCGCCCTCATATCGAACGATGTCAGCGTGATCGCTTCCTCCGATGCGGGAGACTCCGGAGGCCGTGTCGCCTGCGTCTGCGGTTGAGCGGTGTTCATGTTCATGGTTTCTCCTTCTGCCGAGTTTTACGCCCTGCCCGGGGCGGATTGGAGGGTAACGTCTGCGTCATGACTCGAACCGGGCGCACCTTGGGCGCACCAGGACGGCAGGCCAACACCACGGACCGGCCATCAGACCATCACGTCGACGCGAGCCCCTTGCCGCTGCGCCAGGCGCTCATCGCTCTCGTTCTCGCGCTGCTGCAGGAGGAGTTTCGTCAGATCCTCCATCCTCTGGAGCTGCAGGTCGAGCGCGGCTCGCTGGTCTTCGATCAGGTGCGCGGAAGACAGACGGAGTGTCTCCCGATGGGTATCGCCTTCCTGCTGGTCGCGCGCGATCCGCTCTCTGCTGTCCAGCTCGTCCCGCTTGGACTTGAGCTCCGCGGTCTCCTTCTGGAGCGCCTCGGTCAGCGTCTTGATCATCTTGGCCGCGAACTGCTCACGCTGCGATGCCTTTTGGAGGGCGATCCGCAACTGGAGCACTTGCTCCTTGGGGTCGCTGGAATCCTCCTTGAGGACAACCTGTCGGACTGCATCTGGAAGAATAGCCACGAACCGTTCCGCAACCTCTTCGGCTCCGGGGATGTCGGTCTGCTTGAGCATCCAGTCGCGCAGCAGAGCCTTCCCCTCGACGTCACCCTGGAAGAACTCCGTGATGCGGTCAAGGCGTTCCTCGCGCTGAGAGGCGTAGGACGGGCCTGTCGAGATGGTGATCCCGAACCGTGCGCGTGCCAGGTCGACGTTCTGTGCATCCGGAACCTGCCGGTCTCCGAACGACACCGCGAACGCGGCGTTGTCGCCTCCCAGCGCCATGCGGATGTCGTTGTCGTTCCAGTACTTCTCGACTAGCTCGATCAGGATCTCGCCGGTACGCTTCATCCCGTAGTTGATGGCGTCCACGTAGTGGTAGTTCGCCACTCCTGCGGTCATGCGCTGCAGCTTGATGGCTTTCCCAGATGGCGTTCCGGCTGCCTGCTGGAGAGTCGGATCTGGGTAGATGCCGGTGACCTGGCGAGCCATCTCCACGTTCTCACGCGTCGACTCAATGTCGCCAGTCGCGGGGGGTGGCGGCGGGAACGGAGTCGGAGGGCGCGTCCCCTTCTTGTGACGGAGCCACGCGACGGAATCGACCGCCGAGTTTTCCCACTCATCCAAGTAGTCTCCGATCGCCTCGTCTTCGGCGAATCCTTGTGCCTTCGGGTAGGCGGAGCGCTGCGCGATCTGCTCGGACTTGACCCAGTTGATCTCGCGCTGCATCGCTTCGATGTCGTGGGTGAGCGCGAAGATCTCGCGCTTTCCTTCCACCAAGGCCATCGGGCCGGTCACCAGGACGACCGGAATCCGAGTGCCGAGGTACTTCTCCTGGTAGGCCAGGGGAGCGGCGGTAGCCTCGTCGAACACGTAATAGTCGACTCGGATGCGCTCCTCGGTAATGACGTTCCCAAGGCCGTCAGCCATCGGCAGCCCATCGTCTCCGGTCTGTGGAACGCGCTCCACGCGCTCGGCCCAGCACTCCCAGATGGTCACCTTTCCGTCGATTCCTTCGGCGAGACCCTTGGGATAGTCCTCCTTGTAGTCCGAGGCTCCCACTTCCATCCGGATCATGACCCACTTGGCGTCGGAGAAATCCATCTCCTGGCAAGTAGGATCAATCAAGATCGATGTCGGATCAAGGATCGGCTGGACCAGGATTTCGATCTTTCCGCGCACCTTCTTGGGGAGCACTCGCCAGCCGCCGAGACCACCGCGCATGGCACACTCCATGGCGTAGATGTAGGCCCGGCTGGCGTTGGACCGGTACTGGATCGCTCGCAATGCGCCCGCAAGCGCCTGCGCGTCTTGCTTTGTGGCATTGGAGATCGGGTGGACCTGGATCTCCGGCGGAACCTCCTTGAGCGCATTCACGGTCGGGCGAATGAACCCAGGACAGATATTGTACTGCTGTGATGGACGTCCGCCGCGCAAGGAAAGAACGGTCGGATCCCACTGGGCGTCCTTCATGCCGTGCGAGAACTTGAGCCATGCGCGATAGTTCTTGTGGGCGTCAGACCAGTGCGATTCTGCGTCAGCCTTCATCTGCATGAGCTTCTGGATCGTGAGCATAGGAATCCTCAGAATGGGCGCGCCATGGCTTGAATCCTTCGCGCGCTGGGTTCGGGTCGTTTGACGACAGGAGACGGATCGAACCCTTGCGCCCATTGGCGCAGGGCATCCGCCGCTTCGGTGTGGGAATCTTTGTAGGGCTTATCCTTCCAACATCCGCGGATCGTGTCCCATTCCTTGCGGTACAGGTCCAGGTGCTTGATGCCGGAATCGCAGTGGGTCGCGTCGAAGAAAGCGGACGGAAACCGGTTGCGTGTCTGCTGGATTCCGAGTATCACCGCGTCGATGGGGGGTACGATCTTGATGTTGCGGAGGCCGAGGTCTTCGAGCATTTCCTTCGCACTCTTCGTATCCGTTGCTCCCTGCCGGTGATGGTCGGCGTCATGCGGCAGGTAGTGGGTTCCCCACACGTAGTTGTGCCGCTGCATCTCGGCTACGTAGTAGGAATACGGTTCGTCCCATCCCTCGAAAAACCGAATGAACCGATCGTGTCCGTTGACCCACTGGTGGAACCAGATCGCTGTACCGTCCGTGCGTCCGATGTCCCAGAACGTGTTGACTTGGAATCCAGGAAGGAATGGAACGTGTCCAATGCGGCCATCCTTCCGGGCGGCCGTCATTTGGTTGACGTAGTAGCACCCCTCCGTCGACTGTTCGAAAGCCTCTTCCGGAACGCTGGGGTACTCCTGCTTCATGAGCTGGGCATCGCCTTGAAACGTCGTACGACGGGTAGCGACGTACCAAGTACGCTGGTACGCGTCGATCTTGCGACCGGTCTTCGTCTCAATCGAATCGAAGTATTGGCAATCCTTGTCGGAGATCTCGACAGGTTCCGAAGCGCGGTATTCGCTGTGGTCAGACCACCCGAAGAAGTGGAATCGGAACTCTTTCCCTTTCGCCAGGATTCCGGACTCCCTCAGGCGCTGCGCCTCCGTGGCCATTGAGTAGTAGGCCCCCTCGCGACCCTCTGCGGTCGATTCGATGCAGACGAACCCGTCGTCTGGTACGGCAGGAAGCGAGCCTGTCAGAACTTCTCGAGCCTTGTGCGGATACTTCGCGCAGATCTTGCCGAACTCGGACACGTGGAGCCACTGGAGCGTCGTGGAGCGCACCGAGGTCGAGACGCGCAGGCTAGATCCGTTGTCCCACGCCAGCTCAGTCTTCGAGTTTCCCACTGTCGTGCGCATCTCGTGGATCATCGGATCGAGTTCATCCCACGCCAATTTGACCTTGTCGCGGAAGATGGTCTGCGCGCTCTCCAGTTCATGGGCAACGATGCCAGCGTGGATGTTGTCGAGGAAAACGCACTGGTCGAGCTCCATCAGATCCCAGAGAGTCGAGAACCCGAGCTGCCGAGCCTTGAGGATGATGTTGCGGAGCCCGAACTCACGGAGAAATGTCTCCTGAGCCTCGTTTGGCCGGAACGGGATCTTTCGGGCGCCCTTGTCGAGGATGGTGTACAGATTACGCAGGCGCCACATTGGATCCTGGAGAATCCGGATGGCTTCCGACTCGTTGCGCGGAAGGGCCGTCTGGTGCGGGGTCGCGACCTCGATCATGCGGAGCCATCTGCAGCAGGTGCGAACCGCGATCCCCGGGCCGCGATATGCTGGAGGAGGGTCTGGGCAGCGTCTTCGCCTCCCTGTGGCTCGTCCAGTTCCCGGGCGCGACGCCAGGCCTCCAGAGCATGGGCGTTGGCCTGGGAGAGTTGGAGGAGCGAGCGAGGTGACCGCAGGTGAATCCGTTCCAGTGCCTCCGCGGCAGTCTCGCCATCTTTTGGGGCGGCCGAGATCCTTGCCAGAGCAGCCTTGACCTCGTCCATGATGCCCTTGGCGTTGGCCGCGGCAATGCCTTGGACTTGGATATCCTGGTCCGCCTCCGCGCGCACGGTCGCGTCGATCCGAGCCTCCACGCTGGCAGATCCAGCTGCAGCGGCGCGGATCAACGCCCGCTTGGTGGCTCCAGCCTCCCGGACCTTCCCGGCCATCAAGCCCCGGATGGTCGATTCGGAGATCTCGTGTTTCCGGGCTAGCTCCCGCAGGGACATGGTCGATCCGCACCAGTCAGCTTCGAGGGCATTCCAGGCTTCTGTTCCCTGGTCCAGTTTGGGTTGGCGTGCCATGGTACATATGATGGGGCAGCAATGGCCGAAGAGTGCGTATGGAATCCGCGCAGTGCGCGATTTGCGCGGATTGCTGCGCGGGAACCCCCGCCTTTTCCCAAAAAACCGCAAAATCTCGCCAAATTCACGATTTTCATATTTTCGCCGACCTCCATTTTTTTGTCGTAGCCTATTGCTTTTTGTGTTTTCTTGTCGTACGTTATATGGGTCGGGACGGTCATCCCGCAAACCGCAAGAGGCGCAGAATGAACGCACAACAGATCGCATGGGCAGCTAGGCACGACTGGTTTCTTCTTTCCGAAGGTGCCGAGGTGGTGGTTCGCGGCGACATAGGGGAACCTGCCGAGCTGCGCTTCCGCGACTTCGACGCCCTTCGCGCTTGGGCGGGCTACTGAGCATCTACCCCCGCGGCGCTGTCACACGGATTGGACGCAGCGGTCCATGCCCCTCTACGGTTGAGGTGTACGGGGAACCCAGAAGTGGAACGAAAGGCTGCCGCAGGTGGATTCCGTAAACAAAAAGGATTGCCATGGACCGAGATGCAAAACGAACTCGTGGGCGCCCCCCGCTGCCGCCAGACCAACGGAAAATCGTCCTTCCTGACCTGCGGTGCCCGCCAGATTTGGCGCGCGACATCCGCGAATCAGCTATCTCCACTGGCCAGAATCTCCCTGCGTGGCGGCTCCAAGCCTACAAAGATCGGCTTGCAGCAGACAAGGGAAATCATGGGCGGGGCTCGCCGGACAACCTGGAGGAAGACCGACGAGCCCCAATGCCGGGGCCCTGAGCCACATCGGAGACGTGACAACCCGACATCTCTAGTATAGAGAAAGCCATTGGAAATCAGGCCATCTAGAATGATCTTTTAGGAACCTGAGCCATCGTTGCGCACCCAGTGCGCAGACAGATCACAACGTGGAGACGTCCATGCAAGACTTGCATGTGCCATTCCGACAGACCAAGGCGATGGAGGAATCCTCTCGGATCTGGATGCCTCGCGAGACGTGGTTGTCTGGACTACCTGAGCCTGTTCGAGAAGCAATTGCTGCGGCGCGTGCCGGCGCGAAGCCTCCGAGTGGTGCTTTCCGGCTCCTGCGCATGGCCGGAAAATGGGCCGAGACCGGTATACTACCGGGGAAAGCGTCCGGTGCGGCTGGGGTGCCAATGCGCCCTACAACCCAGGCGTCCGTGGCGGCCGAGCTCTACGCTCTTGCCGAGGACGTGCGGAGAAATCGCGCTGCCCGGAGGGCCTCAGCGTGACCCAGCTCATCCTTTGGGATTCCGTGGCGACCGGTGGCCGTCGGTTGCGTGAGGATCACCCGCGGGGCATGCCAGATCGCGCCTGGTGGTTGTCTCGCAAGTACGTTAACGCCGGAGTTCCTGCAGCTGATGCTCAACGCCTTGCCGCCAGTTTTCGCTGGCGTGAGATGCGCGCGCGACTCTTCGAGGCCCCGGCGACCCTATGGGATCCTCCGCGGCGCATCGAGCGAGAGATGTCGCGCCCCCTTGAGGCTCCGGACAGGAACCGCGTCCTGTTTCGCCCTGACTGCTCCCCAGAGATCCGCAAGCGGATCCAGGCCGGCCAATACCATGGCGTCGAATGGGTCGACGGCTTGGGTGGTGTACTGGTTGGTGCGGGAAATATTGTCTTTTGCCATCGGCAGGGTAAACCCCGCCATGGCGAAGCGAAGATCACAGGGAGTAGGTCGTCCCCCGCGCCTTCCCGCTCTTGAGGATCTTCCCCTCATTCACAGCACGCTTGAGGGCGACGGAGAGCGCGGCCCCGCCGAATCCAGCCTTCTCAGCGATCTGAGCGACATTCGCGCCTTCGACCCCCGTGAGAGCCGCCACGATCCGGTCGAACCTGTCGCTTGTCGGGATGTCGCACTTGGACCGATTCCGTGCCTCATTGAGGTTTTTGCCTCCGTTGATCTTTGCCTCCAGATCGCGGATGGCCTTCTTGTGTTCGTCGATCTGCTTTCGGATTTCGGAGGTTTCGGCGGACTTCCTGCGATGGAGTTCGGCGTGGATCTCTTCGGTCGTGACTTCGTGCAGGTGCATTGTTTCCTTCTTTTGTTATTTGCGTTACTGCCGTGGTGAATATACGATCACTTTTCTGAATTGTTGTGCGCGGACATTCTTTTTACTCTTTCTTCCCATTCTGTTTTGGCATCGTGCATTGGATCTCCATCCTAGGCACGTTCACCACGATCCACGATGGCATCTTCTCCGGATTGAACTCCACAACCTCTTCTCGCTCGATACCGTCTTCTGCGATGTAGACGATTTTCAGCTTCATCTCTCTCCCTGCCTCTCCGATGCCCCTAGCGGGCGTTTGCGGTGTCGGTGGCCCTATGATGCCTTCCGAGGGTAGATCTCGGCTTCTAGGCCTATCCCGGGGCGAATCTGACGTGTTGTGAGTCAAACCGCAACGGGATCGCTCCTGGAGGACCGTTTCTGACCTTCTGAAAGTCCAGCACCCTACGCTCCGCGTTGGCCTTGGCCGCGAGATATTCCGGATCGAGCTTCGCGTCCCTCCATCTTTCGGGATCTCTGGAGCGAATCGCCCGATAGTTGTCCAGGGCTTTGCGCGACTCCGCAAATGACTTGGGGTCCGGATGGTAGACCATGGCGACGGCGTCGGCGTCCTGCCGAATCGACCCTGACTCCTTGAGGTGGTGAAGTTGCGGGATTCCTTGGTCACGAGATGCGTCGTTGTTGAGCTGCGAAATCCCAAAGACAACGCATTCAAGGCGCTGGGCCATTCGTTTACATTGCCGTGTAATGGTAGAAACTTCGTTCGCTCTAGTCGAGTTTCGATTGCTACCAGGGGTCGAAACGATCTGGAGGTAATCGATCAGGACGGCGTCGATTCGCCCGTATTGGAGGCGGATTGCCCGTGCGGTCTGCTCGATCTCTGTGATGGTTTCGGCGTCAGTGATGTGGACTTTGAGCCCAGCCATTCCTTCGCGGATACCGTGTCGCTGCTCTTCGGTCAGCGTCCGCGAGGTGATCGCGTGGAACGGGATCCCCCCGATTTGCCATGGGATCATGCGTTCGATAATTTCTGACTTGTTCATTTCGAGGGAAGCGATCAGCACAGGTCCGGCGCATCCCATCGCAGCGGAGATCCCGGAAGCTAGAGCTGTTTTGCCTCCTCCGCTGAATCCTGCGATGACAACGAAGTGACCAGGACGCGGCGTGTAGTGCGAATCCCACCAAGGAATCCCGGTCGGAATGGTGCGCGGCAGTTCTTCGGCGAGGACGCCGGGAAGAAGATCGGCGGCAAGGACTGAGCGTGCTCCTCCGGCGCTTGCCCCATGTGCGATCTCCAGGAGGCGGCGCGAAGACTTGTCGATAAGGTCGTCCGCACTCTCGGCTTCGACGACCTGCGCGGATGCCCACCTCGCAAATGATTCCATCTCGCGTCGAGCGAATCTGTCCAACAAGATTTCGATTTCAGATTCAAGGCCTGCCAGAGAAACAGCGCAATCGACAAGGTCTAAGAGGCGGGCTGGGCCTCCGATGATTTCGATTGCTCCTTGTCTTTCGACCTCGGCCTGTACAGCAATGACCGAAGGGGAGCCTGATTCTGAAACCTTCTTGATAATGCGGAAAAGCTCTCTGTTGTGCTCGAAGTAGAAATGTTTTTCCGAAAGGCGCGAAAGGATCTCATGCGCTTTGTCACAAAATCGGATTGCTTTCCCCAGGATCTCATTTTCGGTTGATTGGCTGAAAAGCGATTCGTTCATCGGAGAATACCCTCAATGTCGTCGGCGATGTGTGTCGCACCTGGAATTTTTGGGCGCGCTTGCGCTGGGTGTCGGCGCAGTACAACAGTCCGCAGGAGCGATGGTATCTGCTGCGGACGTTCGTGCTCGACGGCCAGTCGCAAAAATGGTACAAAATATGCGAATCAATACGAATAAGTGTATCA